>JAEEGL013433671.1_pt1 | contig 14878 bp, 13 predicted proteins | sample 9134231 | NCBI WGS metagenome assembly JAEEGL01 (sample SAMN16246548, study PRJNA631951) | gut metagenome | biome: gut microbiome; feature: rumen; material: fiber-attached | host: Bos | place: Iran: Karaj | collected 2018-10
AGCGAAACACGCTTTTGCCTGTCGAAAAGCAGTCCCATCACGCTCGCGCTTCCGGGCGGGCACGAGAGCATTTCCTCCATTGCCTCCGGCGGCGCGAAGCTCAGACGCGCGGAGCCTATCTCCTTTGAAAAAATTTTTGTAACGTATCTTTTTGCCGCCGGCATCACGAGGAGATAAAATTTCGTTTTCTGCGTGTTGCAGAGAAAAATGTTCTTGCTTATGGTGATGCCGAGCTCCCTGCCGCGTACCTCACAGTCCTCCATAGTCACGGATGGCGCGTGATCCATGCGGTAATACTTTATCCCCAGTCCGTCCAGAAATTCGTATACTTTGACCTCCTGCGCGGCCCTTCCGTCCGTATCCGCGGGAGAACCCTCGAATACCGGGGAGCATTCAAGGAGGCTCACGGTCTCTGCTCCCCTATTCCGACGAGCGAGTAGTTTTCTATCTCCCCGCCGAGGAATACGGCGGCGTTCCGGGAAAATCCCTCCGGGTCGTCGGTGACCTCGAAGATTGTGCGTCCGTTTTCCTTTTTGACGCAGAAGCGCGAAATTTCCTTCGCCGCCTCCTCGCCGGAACTGATTATCTCCGCTCCGGGCAGAAACTCCGAAATTGCCCGGCTTATTATGGGATAGTGGGTGCATCCGAGGATTACAGTGTCGGGGTCGAAATCCCGCACGTCGGAAAGGTATTTTTCAACCGCTATCTTCACCATCTGAGAGTCCGGTCCCTCGCCGTTCTCCACCAGCGGAACGAACAGCGGACAGGCGCGCGACATTATATCGAGCCCGCCGTCAAGCGATTTGAGAGCCCGCTCGAACGCGCCGCTCCTGACGGTAGCGCCTGTGGCGAGCACCGCGACCCGGCCGTTTGACGTGGTCTTTGCCGCGCGCTCCGACGCCGGGAGAATGACACCGGTCACGGGGACAGGAAGAGATTCGCAGAGCTCGTCAAGGGCGTTTGCCGATACCGTTCCGCACGCCACAAGGAGCCTGTCGATCCCGCGCTCGCAGAGATATTTCCCGCATTCGGCCGCGTATCTTCTTATCGTCGCGGCGGATTTGGTTCCGTACGGGAGGCGCGCGGTGTCGCCGAGGTATATGATGTTCTCGTCCGGGCACAGGCGCTTGAGCTCCCTGTAAGCCGTCAGCCCGCCCAGACCGCTGTCGTAAATTCCGGTCATTTTTTCACCTGTCTGTCTTTTATACAGAAATATTTTACCACATTTTTCCCCGTTTGTAAATATCGGAGTGCGAATTTAAAAATCTCCTCTTGAAAAAGGGGAAAAAACATGGTATAATTATGGTACAAAAAAGAAGAAAAGGTGCGGATATGGCAGAAAAAAAGAAAAATCTTCAGTTCCTCAAATACCTGATAATCGCGATAGTCGTGATAATTGCGCTCATATTCCTCGCGAAGACGGGAAAGCTTGACGGAGTAATAAAAATGCTGACGGGACAGGAGGCGGGCCCGTCGGTAAGCGTCGTCACAGGTGAAGGCGAAACCAAAGACAGCGTTCCGCAGGCCGGGCAGCAGACAGGCGGGAACGACACGCTGCCGGAGGACGGAAAATACGATTCAAAGGAAGATGTAGCCCTGTACATACACCTGTACGGGCGTCTCCCCTCCAATTACGTCACAAAGGCCGAGGCAAGAGCCAAGGGCTGGGAGGGCGGCGGACTTGACGCCTATTTCCCCGGCTGCTCTATCGGAGGCGACAAGTTCGGCAACAGCGAAGGACTTCTCCCAAAAAAGAAGGGGCGGCAGTACTACGAGTGCGACATAGACACGGCGGGTAAATCCTCGCGCGGCGCAAAGCGCATCGTTTTCTCGAACGACGGGCTTGTCTATTACACTGAAGACCACTACGAATCATTCGAACTTCTATACGGTAACCCATAATGAAACTTACGGTACTTGACGGGGATAAAATGACCGACATAAGATCGGCGCACGACTATATAGCCGGCTGTCTCGGTTTCCCCGATTATTACGGGCGCAATCTCGACGCCCTCGCCGACTGTCTCGGCGATCTGCCGCATGACACCTGCATAGTGCTGCAGAACTACAGGGCAATGAAAAGGCATCTCGGATCCTACGCGGAGAGGACTGTCAGGGTCTTCGACGAGACGGCGGAGGCCTGCGGGTACGATTTTGTGATCGTAAGCGAATAAACAAATAAAAAATCCGGGCATTTGCGGTCTTGCATACTGCCCGGTTTTTGATTTTTCAGGGATCTATCGTTTTGGGATCGGGAAGCTCTCCGAAGGCGAAGTACATTCCGGTGGTTTCCTCTCTGCCCTCCGGGATGACGTTGTTCACAAAGTCGACTATCATCTCTTTTGTGCCGATTATGGCAAACGGGCACTGGGAGTCAATGAGATACCTGTCAAGAACCCCTCCGTCGTTGTACCGCGCGGCGATTTCAAAGCCGTAGTCGGTGAACAGCTTTTCGTACACGAGGTATTTAGAAATATTTCTTTTTGTTGCTTCCTGAAATTCCCGTATTTGCTTTTCATATTCAACCTGACCGGCTTTATATCTTTCGTCATTTTCAGCAAGAATCCGGCATTCTTCATAATACCGATTTGCTTCTTCGATCTCTTCCTCGGTGAATGAATAATCTTCTTCTGGTACACGTTTGGAAACGGGTGTTTCAATCATAGTCCATCTTTCATACAAATCCGGGTCGCGTTCGCATATTACCTCGTTAAGGATCTGGTCATAAAAACTCTTCAGTCCGTCATAATAAACGCCATCATATACAAAGTTAAAATCAAGAATAGTTAAATGCATTTGTTGTGATGGTGATATGAAGACAGATAAACAAACTTTATCGTCATCTTTTATTTCTAAGCTGATGAAACTTCGACTAACAGTCAACCACCAGATCGAGCGAAGTCCGTTTCCGCCGGAAAGAACAAGAGAGGTTGTTAAAACGAAACTGTTTTTGTCTGTTAACCAATGAATTTCAGTGGAATTAATATCAAAAAAATCGCTATTTGACGAATAGCCGGAATCAACATAAAGCCCGGGATTTTCTGCTAAACATGACGTTAGTAATGAAACAAATACAAATAGCACGACAAAAAAATTTTTTTTGATTTTTATCATAATTGTTACCTCTTAAAATTTTTAACCCCGAAAGGGTTTTATTTTTTGTAATTGACTTTTTCGATTATTCTCTCACGCAGGGTGTCGGACGGGGACGTGTTTTCCGACAGCCGGCGCTTTATTTCTTTCGCGCCGGCCGCGTCTTCAGTCCCGCCGCCCGCAAGCGCGGCGCGTTTTTTTGCAAGCTCAGCGCCTCCTCCGAACACGGCCGCGGCTGTAAGGAAAGCGGCGACAAGCGCGAAATACACCGTCCCGGTGTCGCCGCCCGCGCCCGGGTTGTCAGAGTTGCCGGCAAAAGGACCGTTTGCCGTTCTGACAAGCTCGATCCGGGGATCGTTTCCGTATTTTGTGCGGATCACGTTCTCAGACTCCTCGCTCCCTTTTCCCCACAGTTCAACGTGCAGCAGAATGTCGTTTTCGCCGCTGTCGATGTAAACTCTTGATTCGCACGCGGCAAGGTTCCTGATCTCGTTTATGAGAAAATCGATCTCCTCGTTTGTAAAGGTGCTTGTTACAAATCTGGCCGTGGCGTCCGGTTCCAGAACGGAGGCCAGGGCGTTTTTGAGTTCCTCGCTTGTTTCAGCCTGTACGTAAAAGGTATAGTGAGCGATCTCTCTTTTGTATGATACTCCCTGATATTCCGCGGTAACAGTCTCCCTTTCGCAACTGATAAAGACGATGCCGCCGGTATACCCTTCGCTCTGAATCTCGTCCCCGTCCGCGTGCGCGGCTATGCAAACGTACAGCAACGCAAGAAACGCGAAAAGCAGTATTGTTGTTTTTTTAAGCTTCGTCTTTCTCATGACAGGTACCTCCTCATTTTTTTAATCGCGCCGCTGTATCTCCACAGAAGCGTCCCGACGGGCTCGCCGATGATCCCGGATATTTCGCGGAATGTCAGCCCCGAGTTCAGATGCAGGGAAATCACCTCCCGCTCCTTTACCGACAAACGGCGCAGAGCCGCCTCGAGCGCGATCCTGTCTGCGCTTTCGCGCTCAACGTCCGTGTTGTCCGGCGTTTCCTCGTCAAGCTCTTCTCCGCAGGTCCTTGCGCTCAGCAGATCGGCCGCCTTGTTGTGCGCTATGCGGTACATGTAGCTTTTCGGATTTCGCGCTTTCAGGGGTTTTCCCCTTATTACGTCTACAAATACATCCTGAACAATGTCCTCCGCATCGGATTTGTTCTGAACAATCCTGTACACGTATGTGAAAAGTGGGCGGGAGATTTCTCTGTATACGTTTTCAAACGCTTCTGTGCTGCCGGCAAGCATTTCAAAAAAATCGTTCTCAAAAGCACTCATTCTCAACCTCTCTGCCTGTAAGTCCCGTAAACGGCGGGTTTTATTGGTGTTTCCCCGTTTTTTCTGTTTTTTTTAATATTATACACCCTGCCCTGCGGGTTTGTCAAGCAATTGTTCCGTAGCGGGAGTTTTTTACTGGATTTTTATTGACAACCCGCTGGAGATATGATATAATAATTAGGGTTGTTATAATGTATGACAGCCGTGAAAGGGGTTCTGACATGCTGATAATCAACAATTTGACCAAGACGTTCGGCGAAAAGGTCGCCGTCGACAATCTGAGCCTGCACATAAGACCGGGTGAAATATACGGTTTCATCGGCCACAACGGCGCGGGCAAAACCACCACCCTGCGCTCGGTGGTCGGCATCCAGAGCTTTGACAGCGGCGAGATACTCATAGACGGAAAATCAATTAAGGAACAGCCGACCGAATGCAAAAAAATGCTTGCATACATACCCGACAATCCCGATCTTTACGATTTCATGACGGGAAACAAGTACCTGAATTTCGTTGCGGACGTTTTCGGCATCGGCACCGGCGAGAGGAAAGATCTCATTCAGAAATATGCCGGCATCTTCGAACTGACGTCCGATCTCGGTCAGCCCATCGCCTCGTATTCTCACGGGATGAAGCAGAAGCTGGCTGTGATATCAGCGTGGATACACAACCCGAAGCTCGTCATCATGGACGAGCCGTTCGTCGGACTCGATCCGAAATCCTCCCACACCCTGAAGGAGATGATGAGGGAGAAGTGCGACGGGGGAGGAGCGATATTCTTCTCCACACACGTTCTGGAAGTTGCCGAAAAGCTGTGTAACAAGGTCGCGATAATCAGCCACGGCAAGCTTATCCGTTCCGGCACAATGGAGGATGTTCGCGGCGACGAGAGCCTTGAGCAGGTGTTCCTTGAACTGGAGGCGGACAATGCTTAAGCTTCTGGTAAAAAAACAGATGGCGGAGCTCTTCCGTTCGTACGTTTACGACCCGAAAAGGAACAGGACAAGGTCAAAGGCCGGCACGGTCGCCATGTTCGTTCTGTTCGGCTTCCTTATGATTGTCGTGATAGGCGGGATGTTCACCGCCATGTCGCTTGCCATCTGTCCGGCTCTCTACATGGCGGGAATGAACTGGCTGTATTTTGACCTGATCGGTCTGATAGCCGTTCTTATGGGAGTGCTCGGAAGCGTTTTCACGACCTTTTCCAGTCTTTACCTGGCAAAGGACAACGATCTGCTTCTGTCCATGCCGATACCCGTGAAATACATTGTCGCGGCGCGCTTGACTAGCGTGTATCTTATGGGCCTTCTCTATTCGGGCGTCGTGCTCATTCCGGCCGTGATCGTGTACTGGGCCACCACTCCGTTCAGCGTCATGTCCGTTGTCGGGTGCGTAGTATACGTGCTTGTCATTACTTTGTTGGTTTTTGTGCTTTCTTGCCTGCTTGGCTGGGTAGTTGCGAAAATAAGCGTAAAACTTAAAAACAAGAGCTTTATTACCGTCATTCTTTCACTCGCGTTTATAGCATTGTATTATGTTCTGTACTTCAATGCCCAGACGCTTATAGGGCAGCTGGTCGAAAATGCCGCCGTTTACGGCGAAAAGATCAAAGGCGCGGCGTATCCCGTGTATCTGTTTGGCAGAATAGGCGAGGGATACTGGCCTTCTCTTCTGATTTTCGCGGTCTTTACCGCTTTGCTTCTTGCGATTATGTGGATAATTCTGAAAAGGACCTTCCTTTCCATCGCCATTTCAACTTCTGCGGTATCGAAGAAGAAAACTGACTTGAGACAGGTCAGTCGGAAGAGTGTGTTTTCCGCTTTGCTCGGAAAAGAGTTCTCGAAATTCGTTTCAAGCCCGAATTATATGCTAAACTGCGGACTTGGAGCGGTAATGCTCCCGGCGCTCGGAATACTCGCGCTGATAAAGGGCAGGGATCTTGCGGATCTCATTTACTCGGGAGAAGTTCAGATGAGCATAGGAACCGTGGCGGTGCTTGTGATCACAGGTATTTGTTGGATAATGTCGGCAATAGACACCACGGCGCCGTCCGTTTCTCTTGAGGGCAGGACGCTGTGGGTGCTGCAGTCGCTTCCCGTCAACCCGAAATCGGTACTTGACGCCAAGATATCTATGCAGCTGATACTGACGTTTCCTCCGCTTGTTTTCTGCTCTGCCTGCTGCGTGGCGGTCATGCGCCCCGGATGGGCTCTTTCGCTTCTGATTTTCGCGCTTCCAGCCGCATTCGCACTGCTTCTGGCGGTATTCGGGACATGGATAGGCCTGAAATCCCCCAATCTTAACTGGACAAACGAAATATATCCGATAAAACAGAGTCTCCCCGTTTTTTTCTCGATGTTCGGCGGATGGATCTGCGCCGGAATAATCCCGCTTGTAAGCCTCCTGCTACTCAGGAACGTCATGAGCTGCGAGCTCAGCCTGCTGATGCTTCTGTGCGTCATCCTGCTCACCGCGGCGTTTCTGTATGCGCATCTGGCAAATAAAGGCGCGGAAACGTTTTCAAAGCTTTAAGGGAACGCCGCTTTTGCCCGTTTCACGGGCGAAGCTGTGACAAAATGAACAGTTAGACGGTTATTCAAAAGCAAACGGAAAGGGGAATAATGAACGAAGAGCTTCATATAAGCGAATCACAACAGGGCGCATTGGAACACTACTCCTATTCGGAACATAATTCTGAAACGCGCGCTGACGACACTCAGAACTACATATCCGAATACAACTCCCCCGAGTTTCAGTCCTATGAAGAAAGCGGTTCTCCACGCAGGCTTCCAAGGCACAGCGCGGTTCTAAGAAACAACCGCAACCGTCTCGGAAGGCTTCTCGGAATGCTTGCCGCAATCGCCGGTCCGGCCATCGCGGTTATTCTGGTTTTGACAACCACTGTGTTTGTAGACGTATCCGGATACCGTTCGTTCCCCGAACGGCTTGAAATAGACCTGAACCTCTATTCGTCGTCAGACAGGACCGAGTTCAGCGCGACCCTTTCCGACAGGAACGGGGCGCAGGTCGGGAGCGCCGTTATTGACCGCGAAAACCCGGCACTCACGTTCGAGGGTCTCACCCCGGGACAGATCTACTATCTCGATGTGTCTGCGGACGGAGAAATCAGGCTGAGCCTAAACTATCTGCTGCCGGAGGCAGAGACAGAGGAACCGCAGTTTGTTCCTGCGGAGATTTCATCTCTGTCATGTTCGAGCGGTCTAACGTCCGTCAGGGCGGTGTTTTCCGTTGTAAATCCCGCCGAAAACGCAATTACTGCAAAGCTCGACGGAGAAGATTTTGGGTTTGAGACGGACGGTGAACGGATAACCGCGGATATTACAGGCCTTGAGGAAAACTCGTCCCATACGCTTGAATTCTACGATGAGGACGGGAGTCTGATTCTTTCTTACCCGTTCTCTACACGCAAAAGGGCAAAGGCGGCCGTAAGCCTGTTGTCCGAAAACGTAGGAGTGGACAGCGTCTCCCTTGAATTTGAAATAACCAATCCCGACGGAAATGAGATCTCCGTTTATTACGACGGGGAGGAATACGCCGCGTCCGTCACGGAAAACCCGTATACGGCAACGTTTAACGGCCTTACAATCGGTGAAGAGCACGAAATCGAATTCCGTGATCAGGACGGTTCGGTTATCATGACGCACTCGTTCAGCGCTCGTGAAAGGAAGCCGGCAAACGTGGTTATTACAGGACTTGCGGGCGGCTTCAGTACCGTCACGGTTTCTCTCGAGGTCGACAATCCGGATAATAATCAGCTTGAGCTCCGAATAAACGGGCAGGAGGCTGAAATCGACTTTGAAGCAGAAGAGCCTTACGCGGTCATTACCGGACTTGATCCGAGGACGGATTACACGGTTTCGGTCACTGACCTTTCAAGGGGCGAGGAACTGGTCTCGCAGAGCGTTGCCACCTCAACTTCGCTCACGTGGTCGCAGGACCGTTCCGGAAACACGACATTTACGCTGACCGACGAGTTCATAGCCGAGCATCCCGGCGTCTCGCTCACACTTACGGACAGCCTTGGAGTAAATATTCCTGTCACGTCCCTGAGCGACAGTAAGGGATTCAAGGCGACTGCAGAAAAGCTGATCTACACCGACACGTATTCGGTGGAGCTGACTCTGCCGGACGGCTCCTCCGCCGACAGTCTGAGTGCCGGTCTTACTCTTAAGGCGCGTCCGGTGTTCGAACTGAAATTTTTCGACAATCAGCCCGCCACTCTCAAAGAGGCAAAATCAGATGAATACCACACCAGTTACACCTCCGACTCGCGCCTGGGATTCAGGCTGAAATCCGGATATCTTCCGGTGCAGGAACCCGATTACGGTGCTGTCACAGACAAGAAATATACATGGGCGGCGGTGATCGTAAAGAACAGTTCCGGGAAAGCGAAGAGCGTCTGCGTGGGGTATTACGGCGAAACCGATATAATCTCCAAGTCTTCGGAATACAGAGGTTTCTACGGCGGCAGTACTCTTGATGATGCGGACGGAATGCTTCCGAAAGGCAGCTATACGGCGGCGTATTATCTCCTTGACGGTTACACCGTCACTCAGATGGAGGATCTTATCTGGGGAACCGGCACCACAGAACCGACGCCGGAGCAGATTGCCGATCCGTTCCTTAAAAAAGGCAGAAAGATATCATCAGACGTGAGCTTTACGGTAAAGAATCCGACTCCCATGGCCTGGGGAAGCCTTTACAAATATTCCGACACGGTGGATCTCGGCAACGGAAGCTACAGTTTCTATTTCGAATATTCGTTTAGCGGAATGGATACAGGATTTACAGGATACATTGCTTTAGTATCCGCGTCAGATACTTCAATCGCGCTAAACGATCCTATTATAATAGGATCTGACGAAATATTCGGAGAAAGAGTAACCAGATACACGGTGCAGGCCTCCGGGCCGGTTTATATAATCCTATATCAAAAGGAACTCAAACCGGCAAACTATCTTTGCGTTATTTACGACGATCTGTCGTAATCCGGTTGAAAAAATCATTTCCACAGACAGAAAGGGAAAGCCATGATAAATTTTAAAGAAAAATCAGAAAAAACGCAGAAGGTCGTCGGAACCGTCTTTACGGTGCTTCTGCTGTGCCTTGCCGCCGCATACTTTGTTCTGCTTATAATTGGCCCGAGAATCTTCGGAGCAGACAGTGTCATATACCGCAGCATAAATCCATTCAGCGGTGCGGGCGACTGTATAAAGTGGATAAGAGTGCTGAGCTACGCGTTCTTCTTTATTACAATCGGCTATGTGCTCAGACTTGTTATTTGCTGGGCCATGACCTTTGTGAAAAAAGGTAAGGCGATACTCAATCTTGTCAGTTCATTTATCAAGTACCTCTCTGTGCTGGTGTTTGTGTTTGCCTCGCTCCGCATCTTCAATGTCGATACCGGAACGCTGCTTGCCGGCATCGGAATACTGTCGCTTATCGTCGGTCTCGGCGCGCAGCCGCTTATCGAAGACATCATATCCGGTTTGTTTATAGTTTTTGAAAACGTGTTCGACGTAGGCGATATCATAATAGTCGACGGATTCCGCGGAACTGTGCGCGACATAGGAATACGCACGACCCGTTTCGAGGATACGAGCGGAAATTTCAAGATCATGAACAATTCCGATCTGCGCACGGTTATTAATCTCACCGATCATCTTACGCTTGTTCCTTGCGTTGTCCAGATAGAGTACGGCGAGTCGATCGAGAGAGTTGAGGCGGTCATAAACGACCATATCAAGGAAATCGGAGAAGCCATACCCGACATTATTGAGGGCCCGTTCTACAAGGGAGTCTCCGAACTAGGCGCCTCCGGCGTTTCGCTCAAATTCGTGGCAAGATGCGAGGAGGATAGCCGCTTCCAGGTCGAGAGGGACATGAACAGACAGTTCAAACTTCTTTTTGACGCACATAACATAAACATTCCGTTCACTCAGGTTGTCGTTCATCAGCCGACCGTTTTCAGCGAGCCGGATATTTCGGACAGGATAAAGTCGCAGGACCTTATCCAGCAACAGCGTGAAAACGAAGCCGACTCTTCCGACAACGACTATCATTCCTGATTTTAAAAGGCTGGCAGCATCTGTTCTGCCTCTCTTGATTTTGAAAATTAAAAAAAGCCACACACGTGTATCGGGTGCGGCTTTTTTTATTTTCATGACGCAAATTGCTTTTAAGCATCACATTTGGAATATATTACAATATTATGACGCGAAATTACAATATAAAAGCAAAAAAATGATGTATAATTATTGCATGTGAGGCGACCTTTTGCGCAACTTTCCCGGCGTTGTCTTCATATACTTCATCATGATGTGAGTCATGTGAGACGTATCGAAGAAGCCACAGTCGACCGCGATTCCGCTTATGGACTCCTCGGTCGTTTCAATAAGATGCTTGGCTTTTTCAAGCCGCTTGCGGACTATATATTCCTTGGGCGTCTGTGAAGTGAACATTCCGAACACACGGTAGAGCGTGCTTTTTGAAACGCAGAGCGCTTCCGCGAGCGAACATGCGTCAAGCTTTTCGGAGCAGTCCGATTCGATAATTTCAAGAGCCTTTGTGAACACCTCTTCGTATGCTCTGTTCCTTGCCGGCGCAGGACTGTCCGGGGAACCGTCGCTACATATCTGCGTTATTCGGGCGATAAGAGCAAGTGTTCCCGCATGAATGAACAGTATATCGTTCACGCTTATGTCCGGGACTATAGATACCATGGCCGTGTCCTCGATTATCCTGTATACGGAGTCGAAGTTTTCACCGCTTAAGTGGAGAAATCCGGACAGGCCGAAGGCCTTGCGCATTTGCGGTTTGATATTGAACAGATTGAAAAACCCGGGCAGGTCGGTAAAGAATCTTTCGTTATCCTTTATGAAATCCTCAAGGATGATAATATGGTATACGCAGAGGTCGCCGGAGCTCACGTAGCCGTGCCTGAATCCCGGAGGGATCACAAAAAAATCGCCTTTGCCGACGATATACCGTTTGCCTTCGTAGTAATGGGCGCCCTGCCCGCTCAGGACAAAATTCAGTTCGTAATAATTGTCGTGCGCATGCATTCCGATATTGTAGTCGTTGAATATCAGGTGACTTACCATGAGCTTGCCGGGCCAGCGTTTTTCAATCTCCTCCCACGGCGCGTTCCTGTAAATCGGCAGTTTTTCCGGATAAATCATTTTTACCTCTTTTTCAGTTTTTTCCCTGTAATATTTTATCACAAAAAAGGAGAATAATCAAGTGCTGCGATGAAAATCATATCTTTATTGCTGTTTTTTGTCGTGTTGTTCGGGGCTTTTTCAGCGTGCGGAAAGCCTGAGGAAAACGGAAAACCGCCGGAAACGCAGAAGCAATACGAAGTAAATCTGCCCGATACCAAATACGGAGGATATGAGTTCAGGATCCTGTGCAGGCCGGAAGGCGGAACGGCGACCACCGTCTGGAAGGACGATCTGTTCGCAGAGGACACGGAGACGCGTGTCGGGAGCGCGGTCATTAAACGCAACGCCTGGGTGACCGACACTCTTGACGTAAAGCTGACCTATACGCTGTCCTCAAACAGCAATATGGAGACCGACGCGATACCGTCAATAATGTCCGGGCTTGACGACTACGACCTGTTAATGCCGCACGGCCGTTCAGCGACGACCTATGCTGATTCAGGCTATCTCACCGACTGGAACGTTCTTCGATGGGTGGATCTCGACAAGCCGTGGTGGGATCAGGATGCAAAAAACACCTTCTCGATTAACAACAAGCTGTATATCATGAACGGCGATATAAGCTGGATGTCCGTCGGGTATACCTTCGCAATGTTTTTCAACAAGGATCTGATGGACGAGCTCGGGATCGAATACCCGTATGCCCTTGTGGACAGCGGCGAATGGACGTTTGACCGGTTTGCTTCAATGGCAAAACAGGGGACGAAGGACCTTGACGGCGACGGCAGCGTAATCGCAGGCTCCGACAGATTCGGATATTCCACCCACGAGCACGGCGCGTCGTTTCAGGTAATGTTCTCATCGGGCTCGAGACTGATTCTCAAGGACGGCGACGATCTTCCGTACTGCCCCGGAGTAAACCGGCTTGCCGAGAGCAGCTACGAGAAGTTTTATGCTTTGATAGATTCACAGGACGGGTTCATGTACTTCAACACAAATCCCCGCCTTTCGGTTTCGCCTAAAAAGCAGGAATGCCTTTTCTGGGACACGTACGTAAACGGACTTCAGGAGATGGGAGACTACGATTTCGAGTACGGCATCGTGCCGTGGCCGAACTTTCAGGAGGGAGAACAGGGTTATTCCTGCCACGTCTCGGTTTACGTGCACGAATTTGCCGTGCCGAACACCATAAGGGACGCCGACAAGGTCAGCGCAGTGATAGAGGCGCTATGCTACGGCGGATACAGGTACGTTATTGATGAGTATTTCGAGCAGACGCTTCAGTTTCAGAAAACGCGCGACGATGATTCGATAAGGATGATAAAGCTCATAAGAGATTCGCGTGCCTACGACCTCGGATTCTTTGAAATCTCGCTCGAGCCGCTGTCGAGCCTCGGCAATACCCTCGCAAATCTGCCTACGCACAACATGACCGCGTTTTTCAACAAATACGAAAGTCAGATAAATCAGAAAATCGAAGAACTGATCGGTCATTATATGGATTGATCGGAAAAAATATTCCAAATAATTATTCATGGAGGAAAAAAAGATGAAAAAGTTTATCACTTTTGCCGTCGCCTCGCTCTTGCTGCTCTCGCTTATGCCGCTTGCGGCGCTTGCAGACGAGGAAGTAACCGCTCCGGTCGCATGGTACGATTTCGAGGACGCGGAGAACCTCGGCAAAGACAAGTCCGGCAACGGGAACGACCTGCTGGCTATGGGCAAGCCGGAGCAGGACGACGCGGGCGCGTCGGGGAAGGGCGTTTTCCTTGACGGAGTAAGTTCGCTGTACGCGAAGGAGAACGACGACAGAATGGACTTCTTTGACCTTATGGCAAAGAACGGAAAGCAGGTCACGATTGCGTTCTGGGTACAGCACGAGACAAGCGATTACGATGAATTTGACAATACTACGTGGAGACGTATCGTCTCAAACGGGCACGACGGAGCAGCGGTACAGGAAGAAACCGGCACGGCTTTCGGCGGTTTTACGATCATAGATCTTGCCGACAATTATATCATCCCGACCCGCGTCATAACCTATATGATGATTGACAGCAGCTCGTCGCACGGGCAGATCAATCCCGGTACAAACTATGAGTACCGCGAGGGGCAGTGGGATTTTATGACCTACACACTTGATATGGAAACCGGCGATGTTGATTATAAGGCTAACGGCGTTTCCATACTTGAGGATTACCAGAAAAAGGGCAACGTCGGCAGCGGGATACGACTTTACAACACCGCGCGCCCGTTCTCGCTCGGCGGCAACACGTGGTACGATGCCGAGTCAGGCCAGATGGCTCCCAACCACATGTTCACCGGCTCTCTTGACGAGGTCATGATTTTCGACAAGGTGCTCACAGACGCGGAAATCGCTTATTACATGGAACTGACCGGCAAGGACGTGGAGGTCGTAACAGAGCCTCCGGCAACGAATCCCCCCGCGACCGAGTCCAAACCCGCCGAAAGCAAACCCGCGGAGAGCAAAGACAGCGGCACCAAAGCGCCAGTATCCACCGCCGGCGACACCAAGGCCCCCGGCGAAAGCGGACAGGCTTCGGAGGGGCTTTCCACCGGCGCCATGATCGGTATAATTGCGGCCGCTGTCGTAATAGTCGCCGCGGTAATAGTGATTATCTTAAAAAAGAAAAAATAAATCCTAAAAGGAGAAAAACAAAATGAAAAAAATAATTTCAATACTGCTGACGGCGGTCATCATTCTTGCGCTGTCGGCGTCAATGGTGATCGGCTCGTCGGCGGTCGATTCGTCCTATATCTGGCAGATCAATGACGCGCTCGACAACGAACACCTTGTGATTAATGTCGGCGATCCGTATCAGTTCAACCCGTCCGACGCGACAAGCCAGGGCTTCTATTCGGGGTTGTTCCAGTGGGGACTTCAGTCCGGATGCACGGTTTCGGACGGAGCTCTCCACGTTCCGGCTGTTGAAGGCGGCAGAACGTTTGTTTCAATTTATGCCGATCAGTCCGCAGGCGGATGGCCTCATTCGCTTTCAATAGACACTGCTGTTTTCAAATACATAGCTTTCACCTATAAGACTGCGGCCGATGCCAGCGTTCATTTCATGTTTACATATGACAAAGACAAACTGGACGGCTCGGATTTCGATGTAAACGGATGCAACCCCGATTTCAGCCTTCCCGCTTCAAATGAATGGACGACGGTTGTGTGTGAGATACCGCAGTCAAAGGTTCAGCAAACGGTGTCACTGATGACCAGATTTGATGTTTTCTGCACTTCGCAGGTTGACATGAA
>JAEEGL013883323.1_pt1 | contig 14878 bp, 16 predicted proteins | sample 9134231 | NCBI WGS metagenome assembly JAEEGL01 (sample SAMN16246548, study PRJNA631951) | gut metagenome | biome: gut microbiome; feature: rumen; material: fiber-attached | host: Bos | place: Iran: Karaj | collected 2018-10
CCACGGTCTTAAGGCCAAGGGCGGCATGGGTAAGAGCCAGGCTGAGGAGTAGAAGGCTGTCGAGTGCGGGTACTGGCACCGGTGGCGTGACAATCCCGCTCTTGCTGAGGAGGGTCAGAATCCGTTCTCACTCGACTCAAAGGAGCCTAACTGGGAGAACTTCCATGACTTCCTGATGGGTGAGGTTCGTTACCTGTCAGTCAAGAAGGCTTATCCTAACGAGGCCGAGGAACTCTTCAGCGAGGCTCAGAAGATGGCTCAGCTCCGCTACAAGAGCTACATCCGCAAGACTCAGGAGAACTGGGAATAATAAAATAGTACAATTGGGACCTGACCCCAATTGTACTATTTTGAATACTGAATAAAAAACGGTGGGGATTTTTCCTCACCGTTTTTTTATTTGTCTTACTGGAATGTTATTGTTTTATCTGACCGTTTTCTACTTCAATGGTTATTGTTTTTACCGTTTCGCCTGAAGCATTCTTAATGAGTAGTTTTACAGTGAATGTTTTTCCGGGTAATTCTTGTACCATTTCGGGTGCCATAGTTTTTGCCATTTCACTAACATTATTGTAAACCTCATCAAGTGTCATATCTTTGAACTCACTTCCTGATATGGCATTGTTCATACTTCGTTGCATGATCGTGAGTTCTAAATTACTTAAAGTGCCTTGTTCTATTTCGTATGAAAGGGTGTATGTTCCTTTTGCGTTTTTATTGTCATCATCTTTGTCTTTGTCCTTGTCGCATGATGCAAAACTAAAACTCAATACTGTTACCATCATGATGGCCAGCATACTCCAAAAACTCTTTTTCATTTGCTTTAATTAATTAGTTGATAAGTTAATTTGATCGTAAAAGTAATTATAAATATTTTTGAAATCAAAAGAAGCCGGCTAAAAAGTGATTTTAACCGGCTTCTTTTAAAAAAGGACTATTATAAGTAAAAAGGACTATTATATTTTCAAGGACTATTGAGAATGAGAGTGACTGTCTCAGTCATCTTTTATAACTGATGCAAAGTTGTAGCTTTTTTGTAAGGCCGGTGTCAAAATGCGTATAAATGTTGCTCCGGTTTTGTCAAACAGAGTAAATAAAAACGGCTATTTGTCAAGCCTCAGTAAAAATTTACTGATTTTGACACAGAGAGCATCTCTCTGTTGCCTTATTTTTCAAACTGATGAAGGATGTTGTAATAGGTCTGTCTGGTGCCGAACCCTGCGGCTGAAGCTATTTCCTCAACTGAAGCATTCGGGTTCTGTACCTTAAACTGGGCGGCATGCGCCAGTCGGCATCGGTTGACATAGGTATAAAAACCTCCCATGCGTTCGCTGATAACCTGTGATACATAGGTGCGGTTGATTCCGCAGGTTCTTGAAAGGCTGGCTAATGTGAGATGGTTATCCAGATAGGCTTTCTCTTCTTCCACAAAGTGCCGTATAGTGCGTGCAATCTCTTCCTTTCGCTCCTGTGAGATGGATTCTTCATTGGGCTGCGTAACGGGCTTGATGGAACGCTCCGGCTCTTGTGCGGCAGGTTCAACGGGGTTTTCATTTTCCTGCTCCAGTCTTGTGACATCAAGAGACCTGTGTGGCGATAAAGCTCCAATAAGAAATAATGTGTTAAGTATTGAAATGATGATCAAACCGATTGCAAGTGCTGTTTTTGTTCCTATGAATGTACTGCACCAGCAGGTTGATATGTTCAGGACCGGAATCCATATTACTTCAGATGCATATTGATGGGGAAAATCATCAGGATTGGAGTAATTGCTTTCAGAGAAACGACGTAATGCCCGGATTATCATTATTAGTGCCTGGGCAAAACATGCCAAATAAATCAGTGCCATTATTCCTGTGATGGAAAACAGCCATTTGCAGAAAACGCTTCTATAGACTATCTGATTGCCTGGAATCAATGCCAGTGTGGTGGATGTTCCCATCAGTAAGGCGAATATCAGGGCCATTATGTAGATGGGCTTGCGCCAATTGGTCTTTTTCAGGCTTTTGCCGAAATATACAAACATGAGGGTGGCGCAAAAGAAAGGTGAACCCAGTATGAGCATCATGCGTAGCTGCAGGATTGCGTCCTCGTCATTCGGCATAAAGATTACGGTGCTCAATAATATGTTTGTCAGGAAACATGCGATGATGGCTTTCCATGCCGGATAATAATAATCCATATGCTTTGAATAGGGTTCACATTTGTGACCCCATCTGACTGCTGCAACCATTATGGATACTACTACGTATGCTGTGGCCGCGGCACTGAAAAGCAAATCCTGAAATGAATACAACATATTCCCTTTACAAAGGTATGTCAAAACATTGACAATACAAAAAGGCCTCAACGGAGACAGCCCCCTTTGTGTTGTCTGACACAAAGGGGGCTGTCTCTATCGGGTCTATTGTGGTTATGAGATTGCGATGCTCTGAACGGCCTGCGGCTGCTTTTCGGCCGGCAGCTTGGGTACGTCGATGGTCAGCACGCCATTCTCGACTTTGGCCGATATCTTGGCGCGGTCGGCGTCATCGGGCAGGATGTAGCTCTGGTTGAACTCCTGGTATGAGAATTCACGGCGGATGTAGTTGCGTTTCTTGTCCTCGTTGTTTTCCTCCTTCTTGCGGGTCATTGAGATTGACATTACGCCATCGGCATCAACCTGCAGGTTCAGTTCCTCTTTCTTTAGTCCCGGAACAGCGAACTCAAGTTCGTAGTTCTTCTCGTTCTCGATTACGTTCAGTGCCGGTACGCTGGCTGCGGTGCGGGTAGTGAACCAATCGTCATTCATAAAATCGTTGAACAGACTGGGTAACCAATTCTGATTGTAATTCTGATTTCTTCTTGCGAGTAACATAGTTGTAACCTCCTATACTTTAAATTAAACATTTACTTTTCTTGGCCTCCCTTGCGGGCGGCTTCGCAGTATAAGAGACAAATGTGATGCCAAGGATTGGTGTGTGACAAAATGACAGAATATGGGTTGTTTTGTGTGACATTGTTGCAGGAATAGTGACGAAATTGAAAATTGAGAATTGAAAATTGAGAATTAATACGCTGTACCTGCGTGAATAAAGAAAAAAAGAAAAGCCCCGTAAGGGACTTTTCTAATTCTCAATTTTCAATTTTCAATTCTCAATTATAGCTCTGCTAATGGAGTGGACCAAATCTCACCGTTCAGGTTCTTGCGTTCATCGTCGATTTTGAGCAGAGCCTCGCGGATATTGTTGTCCAATGCATGGTCCAGATCACAGAATCCGCTGCAATTGATTGCGGAGAGCACCTTTACAACAGTAAGCTTCTGCGTATCGGTAGCGGGAACAAAAGCCGGCTCACGTTCGTCATCCTGGATTACCGTCTCTAACAGGCCTGCATCGGTGAGGGTGTCAAGTGACGAAATGACGTATCGGAGCGGTATCTGCAGCTCGTCGCACAGTTGCTTGCGGTTCAGTGCGGGCTGATGCCTGTTGAATCGTTTGCAGATGCATGCCATTACCATGAGGCTGTAGAAATCCTTATGACGGCGGCTTATCTTGTCAGGTTCCTTGAAGTAGTTGAAGTTGTCATTGTTCTGGCTTACGTATGCAAGTTCGCAGCCAAACAGTATGATAGCCCATGATATGTTTAGCCAAAGCAGAAAGAGTGGCAGGGCTGCGAAACCTCCGTATATCTGGTTGTAACTGGACAGTGCCAGCTGACCGCTGAAGTAGAGGTTTTGGAGTGCCTGAAACAGGCAGCCCGCTATGATTCCGGGTATGATGGCATTCTTGAACTTGACCTTGGTGTTGGGCATGAACATGTAGAATCCTGTAAGTATCAGTCCTGCAATGATATATGGAAGTGCATCCTTGACTATGAATTTGGCAAAACCTCCCAAAAGCTGGAATCCCTCCATCTGTGAAAGTAATTTCGATGTCAGCGCGGACATACCGCAAAGGCAGATGATACCTATTGGGATAAGCAGTATCAGTGAGAAGTAATCTGTGATTTTGCGACCCATGCCACGCGCTTTCTTTACACGCCAGATTAGGTTGAGATTGGTTTCTATGCCATCGGCCAGTGAATAGACCGACCAAAGAAGGAAGAGAAGGCCTATACCGACAAAAGCTCCGCTCGAAACGTACTGCATGTAACCGTCAATGAACTGCATCACGGTATTCAGGGATTCATTGTCGTTGATTATTCCGTTTTTAAGCAGGCTGGTAACTATGTTCTCGAATCCGAATCCGCGTGCTATGGCAAAAATCAGGGCAAGAATGGGCACGATGGCAAAGAGGGTGGAGTAGGTGAGCGCTGCCGCCTTTGTCATCACCTTGTCATCAATGAATGTGCGTACGGCTATGACTACAACCTTGACGGTGTTGGCTACGGCGCGGCGCAGCGGCCCTTTCTGATAGAGGTCAAATGACCAGATGTCCTTTGTGATGAACACTTTGAGGCGTTCCATGAACGGCTTTTTGCCGTCCGTCTTTTTTTCTGCCATAAAGCATTATGATTAGTTGAGGGCAAAAATAGTCAATTATCTTGAAAAATGATACCATTGGGGACAGACCCCTTTGGTACATTTTTAGAGTTTGGCTTTGAGGAAGCGGCCGGTGTAGGAGTCGGGGCAGGCGGCGACATCCTCGGGAGTGCCGCACACTACAAGGTGGCCTCCGCGCTCGCCGCCCTCGGGACCCAGGTCGATAACGTGGTCTGCACATTTTATCACGTCCATGTTGTGCTCTATGATTATTACGGTGTGGCCGCGACGGATAAGGGCATCGAATGCATCTAGCAGTTTGCGTATGTCATGGAAGTGAAGGCCGGTGGTGGGCTCATCGAATATGAATATGGTGGGCTCAGCCTTTTCAAGACTGAGGAAATAGGCCAGTTTCACGCGCTGGCTCTCACCGCCGGACAGGGTTGATGATGACTGTCCCAGTTTGACATAACCCAGTCCAACCTGGCGCAGCGGTTCCAGTTTCTTTACTATGCGGCGCTCGGCAGGATCATCGGAAGAGAAGAACTCTACAGCCTGGTTTACGGTCATCTCCAGTATATCCCAGATGTTCTTGCCCTTGTAAGTCACTTCAAGCACGTCATTCTTGAAACGGCGTCCGTGGCAGCTCTCGCAAACCATCTGAAGGTCAGACATGAACTGCATGGATACGGTTACCACACCCTCGCCCTTGCACTCCTCGCAGCGTCCTCCCTCAGAGTTGAATGAGAAGTGTGTGGGCCGATAACCCATCTGATGCGAAAGCGGCTGGTCTGCAAACAGCTTGCGTATCTCATCGTAAGCCTTGACGTAGGTGACGGGGTTGGAGCGGGTGGTCTTGCCTATGGGGTCCTGATCAACGAACTCCACTGATTTGACCATTGATATATCACCCTCCAGGCCCAGGCATTCACCCGGACGTTCCGATGATTCACTGTATATGTTCTTGAGGTGTCGGTACAGCACATCGCGCACCAGCGTACTTTTGCCCGATCCGCTCACGCCCGTGACAACGGTCATAACGTTGAGCGGGAACTTTACGTCTATGCCGTCCAGGTTGTTCTGGCGCGCACCTTTTACAAGTATGTAGTTGTTCCACGGACGGCGTGACTGCGGCACGGGAATAGTTTCAACTCCTGTGAGATATTTTACTGTCCAGCTGTCAGTGTTGCTTTCAAGTTTGTCAGTAGGTCCTTGGTAGATAATCTCACCGCCGTGACGGCCTGCCTCAGGCCCTACATCTATTATATAGTCCGATGCGCGGATAATCTCCTCATCGTGCTCCACCACAACCACGGTGTTGCCTATATCCTTTAGCTGGCGCAACACTTTGATAAGCTTGTCGGTATCGCGGCTGTGAAGGCCGATGCTTGGCTCGTCCAGTACATAGAGCGAACCCATGAGGCTGCTGCCTAATGATGTGACCAGGTTTATGCGCTGGCTCTCACCACCTGACAGCGTGCTGCTGGCTCGGTTAAGCGTGAGATAGTCCAGGCCTACATCAAGCATAAACTGTATGCGGCTGTTTATCTCAATGAGCAGGCGTTTGGCAGTCTTTGCCTCATGCTCGGTCAGTTTCAGGTTATCAAAGAACTTCTTGAGTTCCGATATGGGCAGCTCAACCAGATCATTGATTGATGTACCGTTTATGCGAACATATCCGGCTTCCTTCCTGAGACGCATTCCGTGACACTCCGGGCAGATGGTCTTGCCGCGGTAACGGGCCAGCATGACACGGTACTGTATCTTGTACTGGTTCTTGGAGATCATGTTGAAGAAGTTGTCAATGCATGTCTCGTCCCAGCCGCGTTCATCCTTGCCGCGTCCGCTGCCGTGCCAGAGGTAATCCTTCTGCTCCTGAGTCAGTTGATAATAAGGTGTGAATATCGGGAAGTTGTGCTCCTGTGCATGCAGGATGAAATCATCCTTCCATCCGGTCATCACATCTCCGCGCCAACATACTACTGCACCGTCGTAAACGCTCAGCGCACGGTTGGGGATAACCAGTGATTCATCAATTCCGATAATCCGGCCGAATCCCTCACACTTGGGGCATGCACCTACGGGCGAGTTGAATGAGAACAGGTTCTCTGTGGGCTCCTCAAACTGTATTCCATCGGCCTCAAACCGGTTGCTGAAATGGTGTAAGGTGGTGTCGGCAGTGTCGTAAAAGCGGAGCATGCACTGACCGGAGCCCTCATAAAAGGCCGTTTCAACAGAATCGGTCAGGCGGCTCAGTGTCTCCTTGGAGTCATCGGTAGTAAGGCGGTCCACAAGCAGGTAAATCTCCTTGGTGAGCGTTGAGAGTTCCTTGAGCCGCTTGCTGTCAGAGAGCAAATCCTCAATACGGATCATCTCTGCCTTATGTTCTATGCGGGTGAATCCCTCCTTGAGTGATGTGCGCAACTGTTCCTCCAGGTTGCGGCCGCCGCGGATGGGTAGGGGAGCCAGCACTGTAAACCTTACGCCTTTGGGCTGCTTGAGCACGAATGCAACCACATCATCCACGCTGTGTTTGCGTACCTCCTTGCCGCTTACGGGCGATATGGTACGGCCTATGCGTGCAAACAACAGCTTGAGATACTCATAAATCTCAGTCTGGGTGCCTACGGTAGAGCGGGGATTGCGATTGCCGGCGCGCTGCTCAATGGCTATTGTGGGCGGCAGACCTTCAATGAAATCGCATTCAGGTTTCTTCATACGGCCCAGAAACTGGCGCGCGTATGACGAGAGCGACTCCACATAACGGCGCTGGCCCTCAGCGTACAGCGTATCAAAGGCCAGTGATGACTTGCCTGATCCTGAAAGACCCGTTATGACGGTAAAGGTATCGCGCGGAATATCAACCGATATGTTCTTCAGGTTGTTAACTCTTGCACCCTTGACTCTTATGGAATTCTCTTCGCTGTTCACCCTTTTTGCGTTTTGGACTGCAAAGGTAATGTATAATCAGCAAAATAGTACAATTTGGGTCAGACCCCTTTTGTACTATTTTTCAAAAATGAGACAAAAGGGGTCTGACCCAAATTGTACTATTTTTAGAAAGTGAAGGTCTCTGGGGTTGATGTGAATGATGAAATTGTGGCTGTTGAGTTACGCATGTAGAGCACGATGGTGTTGTCATCATTCTCATTGTACATGGAGCGCAGAGACTCGTTCTTGTCAAGCATATCCTTCTTGGCCTCAACGCGGTCATCGGGGATAAGTTCACATACTATACGGATCCACTTGCCGTCCTTGAAAGCGCAGATCTCAGCCTTAGGATTGGCCTCAAGCTGCTTATAGACGTTCTTGACCTTGCCGGTCTGGATGTAAAGGCGGCCCTCAAATATCTCGGCAGTGCCAAATGGACGTACATGGGGCTGGTCACCGTCAACAGTTGCCAGAAAATATGTTCCTGCATCCTTGAGGAACTGCTGAGCGCGCAGGGCGTTCTCAGGGTTTGGTGTTGTTTTTGTAATCATAGTTCCGTTGCTTTGAGTAGTTTGTTTCTGTGTGTTGTTACCGCATGAAATAATCAGTAACGTGGCCACAGCAATCAGGACAAATCTTTTCATATTGTTTGTTGTTTGGTTGCAAAATTAGGATAAATCCTGAGTTATGCGGCTTTTATAGAACGCAATCAATTGCGGATTGTTCATGGGATGCAGATAGCTGGTTCTAACCATATCAAGCGCGGCGTATGGACGCAGTTCGCGGTTGAGAGCCTCAACATCGTCGGTACCTGTATATGCCTTGGCAAATGCGTTCCAGAAGTCAATCATCTGCCGCTGTGTCATGTGGGTCAGGTCCTGAACCTGCGGAATCATGCTGTCCTCTATCAACATCTTGTAGTTATGGGCCAGATCCATCATATACCAGCCCTGCGACAGCCACCCCAGGTCTATCCAGTAGTGCTGTCCGCCGGCCATTATTATGTTGCCGGGCTGGAAATCACCGTGCAGGCAGTTCTGTGTATCCGGCATGGCATCCACTAAGGCCGATAAGCGCTCACGTTGCTCATCGGTCACAATCGGAGATGACTGCAAGGCTTTTGTCAGCAACGCTTTCATGGGTATGACATACTCGTTCGGGGTGATGGGCGTATTGTGAAGCGCTTTTCCGTACTCCGCCATCATCTGGGCGTATTCCGATATGCGGTCGGGGGCATCGGCACACAAGCGGGCAATTGATTTCTTGCCCTCAATTACCTGACACATATATCCATGGTAATTGCCGTTGCGTACTATCTCGTAAACCTGCGGTGTAGGCAAGCCCGTCTCATAGGCCGTCTTGGCTGCATAGAATTCCTGTTCAACTTTCAGGACACTGCCCAAATCACTCGTAACCAGCTTAAGCATTACACCAGGGTGAGCATCGGACACAAACGCCTGTCCGTTAAAGCCTTCACCCACCTTTTTCCATTCACTAAGTTCAATCTGCGGATACTCTTTCATAATCCTCTGTTTTATAATATCTCACGTGCAATCCAGGCGCATGCCTCGGCATCGGCCAGTGCGTGGTGATGATTCTCCAGTTGAAAGCCGCAGGCGGCAGCAACTGTCTGCAGCTGATGGTTTGCTAATGATGGCAGTTTCCTGCGCGAGCAGCAAAGGGTGTCATAGAAAACATAGTCAGGATAATCCATCTGATACGTGCGGAACACGGCCTTAAGACAACCCTCATCAAACGGGCTGTTATGTGCTACAAGGGGCAGCCCTTCAATCATCGGCTCAATCTTAGCCCAAACATCGGGAAAAACGGGCGCATTGTCCGTGTCGCGGCTGCATAACCCATGCACCCGCTGGCACCAGTAGTTGTAATAATCCGGCTCCGGCTTTATGAGTGAGTAGAACGAGTCCACAATCTCGCCATCGCGCACAATGACAATACCTACAGAGCACACTGAACTCCGCTCGCTGTTGGCCGTCTCAAAATCTATTGCTGCAAAATCTTTCATCCCTGGATAAAAACGATAATGCAAATATAAACAATTAAGGATGGTTGCACAATCCCTGGATAATGCCTTAATTTGCAGAAACTAATTCTTTTCCAACCGTTATGAAACTCAAAACTTTCAATATTATTGGTGGAATTTTTATAATTCTTGAACTGATAGGTGTTATCATTTCTCTGTATTGTTCATTCAGTTCCAGGAAAGATAATCTCTATATGAGCGGCCATACAATTATGGCTGTTGCCGCCATATTCCTTATTCTGTTAGCCACATTCAAGAAGAAATGGGTTAAGCAAGACCCTGACAAGACAAACACCTAAAAAAGACACCCCGCTATGAGCAACAAAAAAGGCATCAGCCCAAGTACGCTCTCAGCAATACTGAGTAGCATTTTCGCAATCATCTGCGTGATTCTTTCGGCCACTATAACAGACAGAGCCTTAAAATGGAAGGTTATACTGCTGTTTGCAATTCCGTATTTGATAATTGGTATTTACTGGATTAATGACAGAAAAAAGAAATACTCAGAGCAGTCATCAGATAATAATACCAAATCATAACAATCCAATACTTCTGATTTGCCGGTGGCTTAGAAAAAAAGCCTCTCAAGTATGTTGTCTTGCGACGCGCCTGAGAGGCTCATTAGCTTTTCTGTGACAGCGGGCCTTTGCTTTGTTAGGCTCATCTTCTGTATGTGCCGGCTGGCTTTTAATCTCAACTAGCGAAATACCTAATATTGATTCCAACTTGCATATAGTTTCTAATGTCAGATTTTCATTTCCACGAACAACTTTATTCACATATTGTGGTGTGACGCCCATTGCATCGGCTAACTCTTTTTGACTCATTCCCTTTATTCGCAATTGTTCCAATACTGAAACCGCTATTTGGGTCGATTTGTTTAGCCAGTCAGCGTTGCGTTTTCTCCATTCTGCTTTCTCTTGCCAGTTGGAGGCCTTTCCTTCAGTCAGTTTGTTTAATATATCTGTTTTGCTCATAATTCAGTTTTTTATTCTTCAGTTAATGTTTCAACATCATTGCTTATGTGAATGCCGTTTTCTTTTAGCCATTCTTTGACTGTTCTCAGTTTATCCAATTCTTTAGTAAGATCTTTCGAGTCTTTCATCTCATGAACAAACTTGATGGCACCACCTGTAATGACATATTTGTCTTTTTCTATCCTAATGGCATACAACCTCAATAAAGAAGGTTTAAGTTCGATGGGTTTACCATAGGCTTTACTTTCTATTAGTTGTATCTCATATGCACCCTTTGAAAGATTCACAAATTCATTGTCAAAATCTTTGAATCCGTTCTTATACATCTCTTCCAATCTTGACTCGAACATTATTGCCTCTTTTTTCACCATCACTGTCAGTTCTTGTGCGTTGTACTTTCTCCATGGAGAATTGTTCTTTGAGTCAATGTTCTCAAGAATGTAGTTGTAAACATACTCGGCATTATGCCATTTGTCAAACTCATCATTGAAAGCGTCTTCTATGCTATCATCATATATTACGCTCCAAATTCTGTCGTCAAATATAGTAACTAATTTCATGAAAGTAAACTTATAGGTTGATATTTAACAATCATTAAGCAAACTCCACTGATAAGTTTTCGGACTACTACAATGGGATTGTGCACCTCATTGCTCTCTAACTTTTTGTCTTTCAAAGTCATAACACAAACAATTATTTATTAGGTTAAACATCATGATATCAATAACAAAGGGTGTTCCAACCTGACACCTCTATGTCTTGCGGAACACCCTTTGGTATCAGATACTGCAAAAATAGAAAAAAACTGCAATATAGCAAAGAAAACTTATTGTAATACAACAAGTTGACAAAGATGGAATTTATACATCATAGAAAAATCAATGAGCCAGGATGATAAATACCTGACTCATTGATTCAAGATTTTTTTATCCTAGTTTGTATTGTTTATTAGTAACCTACTATTCTGTCATTATAGGCTTCCCAATTCTCTCCTGCGGTTTTATATGTATCCACTGCATCCATTGGTACATAAATCTTACCTTCATTACTAAACCAGAATGTGGCTTGGTCTCCGGAAAGAAGTGGTGGTTGTGATGAAGTGAAATAATAGGCATCAATCTCCTGGGGACGGAAGGCTTGCAGTCCTATCTCTTTGACATTGTCTAAGAATGTTATTTCCTTGAGATTACTGCTTAGGAAGAATGCAAAACTACCGATTGAATTAACTTCGCCAGGGATGGTAATCTCTGAAGGAAGATCGGCTGCGGCCAAACGGATTTTCCCGTTATACACGTAATACTTTCCGTTTGAACTCGTGTTGCTTCCAATAAAAGTGCTAATGGAGGTACATCCGGCAAATTTTAATTCTAGATTGATAGGCTCTCCTATGCACTCCGGAATATTGATTGTCGTCAGGTTACTACATCCGCACAGAGATGGAAAATCTTCCAGACAATCAGGTAATGTTATGGTAACTAATGTTGTCTGATCTGTAAACATGGATTCAAACCGGCCATTAGTTACATCCCAGTCGTTTGGAAAATTACGTATGTTTCCTTCGAATACAATTACGCCTTGTCCATCAGTGTAATTGTTTGAAAGAATATTGAGATCACCAGATAATCCAATAGCATGATCGATGCCGGATTTAAAAATTAGTGCTTGCCCATCAGAAGTTGTGTAATATATTTTATGCCAATTCCTGGCCACAATAGTGTAAATGTTCCAGCCATTGTCAGCATCATAATTGGGCTTGTCAGATTCCGCTACAAAAATTTTCAGATTAGCAGAACAGTTGTTGAATACATTACTTCCTATGGTAGCAGGTGTGCTATTCTGACTGTAAACCGTCTCTAAAGAACTGCATCCGGCAAAAGCCTCATCTCCTATAGAAACAATATCACTTACCAGATTTATTGAATTAAGTGATGTGCATCCGGCAAAAGAGTTGTTACCTATATTTGAGGTTTGTGACAGTATCACCGATTTTATGTTTGCGCAATTCTCAAAAACGCCATCGTTGATATATCTTATTGTGCTTGGAATCAAAACGTTGTTATGTTTGTAGGGGGCAAAAGCCAACAGATATTCACCATCAATCAGGAACTGATGATCATTGCTGGCCAGATTGCCGCTAAAATATTGCAATGAGGTGCAACCTTCAAATGCATTTTTTCCTACGCTAGTGACATTGTCCGGAATATTGATTTCTTCAAGTGAAACGCATCCTTTGAAAGCATCGTCCGCTATGGCAGTGAGAGTGCCAGGTAATATAATGTATTTGAGAGCAGTGCATCCGGCAAATGAAGGTAATCCCAGTTCTGATGGAAAATAGGCCAGTTCATACACAGATGTTATTGAACTCTTTTCAGAAGCAGTAAAGTCAGGATATGAAGTTACGGCTGCAGCCTCGGCAAATGATACTTCACCGTCATTGTTCCCGTCAAAATGTGAGACACAGTAAGATTTGAAAGCGTTATCAACAAACTGTATATTCTCATTTGTAAATCCGGTAGCGACTGACTGGTAATAATAACCCGTATTAAATTGCGATTTAAGCCATGCAGTATGATGCTCATACCCATTTGCCGTAATCATTGCATCGCGTGGAGTAGCTTTCTGTTCTGAATAGAAACAGGAAAAATAACGGGTATTGGCACCCTTGGAATTTGCGTTGAATGAGTTGTTTAAAGTGATATTGCCGTTTTGGGGAGTGGCAACAAACTCATGGTCATTTGATATGGTAAATTTGCAACCGCTGCTAACATCGCTTATCTGGACGGATGAGACTGAAGTTGTAGCGGGAAGAGCAGACAAGGCCAACTGCATATAACTGACTAAAAAATTGAAATCAGGATTCGTGGCATCTATTGTGTTGTTTTGAGGTGCGGTGTATTCAGCATATACAACTATAGGTACGTCAGTGCCATCTCCCCTTTGAGATGAGAAATCAACGGAAATCGGATTGTAATCCTGTTCGTCAACAACTGCCATTTCTTTTTTGTAATCTAGCAAGAATACCAGTTTGTCTCCTTGGGAAATGTTTCCATTGAGATTTGTAGGAGTAAAAGAAGATGATATACCATTATTGTCGGCATTTAGATAGCCTCCAAGTTGTTTGCCTTTTGTCAGATTCAAGACAATCAGTCTGTCGTCTTTGGCCCAGTTGATTTTTACAACAGATGAAAGTGATGCTTTGGTTGCTGGTTGTCCTGCAGCTTTGAATTCAGGCATTGCCGCGGTAAAATTACACTTTATATCCTGTGAAGATTCTTCTAGCTTAAAGTCTGTTTTATTGTCGGAACATGACAAAACAATGAATACAGCGAGTATAAATGCTGATAAATTAATTAAGTTTTTTCTCATAAGTTTTTTTTTTATTCGTAAAGAAAACCGCCGTTATTAAAAGATGTAGTTAATGGCTTTTGAAAGGCCAACTCAAATGAAGTGACCTCCATTTTTTGATATGTCCTCTTTTTTTTAATCTTTTCTCCTTCCATTTTCCTTTTTATTGTGAGTTGATCGATTGCTTAATCTTGTGGTACACATTTGATGAAATATGCACAAAAAAAGTGTGAGCCCACATAACCCTTTCCCACAGAGGGCTCTGGACTGCCGCAAGACGGAAGAAGAATCGTGATAGACTCACACTGGCCGTCTATTGTATGAGTCAAGCTCAATTATTGCCAGTGCAAGCATTTACCCTTACTCCCTGTCTTGCTTAAGAATTGTCCAGATTCTCTGCATAGGAATAAAGCTAACGCTTTATAAGTACATCGGATAAGATTTGCTGCCCGATGCAATTGCAAATATATAAATTAATTTGAAATATATATGATAATAACCTTTTTTTTTGATTGCTACAGTGCTACAGTTGCTACAGTTGTTTTGAACGCTTCCTCCTTGAATATAATCTGTCAAACCAAAATCCAGAAAAGACATATTACGCGTTTCAGCGTTTCAGTGTTTCAGTTCGTTTTCCCCCCTATTATTGCCTGTAACAAAAAGGTCAAAATTCAACTTTATATTTATATATAAATATAAAAGTTTTTTAGGCTAGGGATAGTCTTGTTTTTAACTGTAGCAACTGTGGCACTGTAGCACTTTTCAAAATGAACTGAAACGCTGAAACGCTGAAACGCTCCGAAAAAAAACTGACCGATTATTCGTAGACCGCAGTTCCCGGATTGTACTTTTGTTCCGTCGGCCAAAGAGGAAAAAACCGGCTCTCTAGTTAGCGCGTAAAAATTCTCTAGTTAGCGCGCAAAAAAGAGTGGAAAAGTTTTCCCCAACTAGGTCGTAAAAAAACAAAGCCGTATGGCTAAAAAGTAGTAACTTTGCACATCAAAATTTTGTAACTGAAATGATTATTTTCTTCAAGAACCCTACGGGCACGATTGTTGCCACTGAGACTGTTTCAAAACTGCAGGCAGAGGATGTTAAGAAACTGAGCTGGCTTTATGG
>JAEEGL014515557.1_pt1 | contig 14878 bp, 11 predicted proteins | sample 9134231 | NCBI WGS metagenome assembly JAEEGL01 (sample SAMN16246548, study PRJNA631951) | gut metagenome | biome: gut microbiome; feature: rumen; material: fiber-attached | host: Bos | place: Iran: Karaj | collected 2018-10
ACTGCCCGCCGGAGCAGAAAACCGACTGGGAAGAGTATGCTGTCCGGCGTCGCATTCAGTTCCTTGTTGGAGGCCGGGGTGCAGGGGCAGAGCCCCGCAATACCTTCGCGTGGACAATCACCTAGCGGAGTGGTCCTCCTGCGTACAATAGATTTGCGATAATGGAGAATCTATTAGTTCTGTTCAGTTCCCCGTTATCGGCACGATGTATCCACGCAGGAGGACAAGGCTGTCAAGAGGACCGTGGAATACCGCAGCAGAGTGCTCAACAGCTGTAATATTGGGATTACTGAAATGCGCTCTGCAAGGATATGCCGCGAAAGCCTCTTGACTGCCGAAGAACGGAGCGAAACATCATCGCAAAATAATAGTTTGGTGCTTCTTATAAAAAAATATACTGAGCAATGCCCCCCTTAAAAAATGAGCTGTCGCATGATGCGGCAGCTCATTAATTAAAAACATCAATCTTCTCCTAAAGCTTTCTTTATCTCTTCAATTACAATCTTCAAAGCTTTAATTCTAGCGTACTTCTTATCCACAGATTCCAGCACATACCAGGGAGCGAAAGCTGTACTGGTCTTGGCAATCATCTCATCGATGGCAGATTCATAGAGATCCCACTTTTCTCTGTTTCGCCAGTCTTCGTCAGTTATCTTCCACTGTTTCTCAGGAGTGTTCTGTCTGTCGGTGAAACGCTTAAGCTGGGTATCCTTATCAATCTGAACCCAGAACTTAATGATGACTGCACCCCAGTCCTTCAACTCTTTTTCGAATTCATTCATTTCATTGTAGGCTCTCTGCCAGTCATTTTCAGAGCAGAAGCCCTCTAGCCTTTCAACCATGACTCTTCCGTACCAGGTCCTGTCAAAGATGGTGATGTGTCCGGTCTTAGGGAGTCTTGTCCAGAAGCGCCACAGGTAATGCCTGGATTTCTCGTGGGGCTCTGGGCTTGCGATGGGTTCAACGACGTAATCTCTTGGATCCAGGGCTTCGGTGATTCTCTTGATGTTTCCACCCTTTCCGGCTGCGTCCCATCCCTCATAGGCAATGATAACAGGAATCTTTTTCCTGTATACCTTGTTGCCCAGGTCACGGAGCTCTTTCTGCAGAAGATCAAGTTGTGCGTCATACTCGGCGTCTGTCAGGCTCTTATCTTCGAGAGATATATCTGAGAGCTTAGGTATTTTTTCCATAGGGAAGACGTTCTGAAGTATCGGAACGTTCATCTTCTGATTCTTAAGCGCTATGTCGATGCCCTGGTTCAGGAACTGCAAAACCTGAAGCTCTGCCCATTTCTTGTTGGTGGCGTCAATTATATACCATGGAGTTCTGGACTGGTTTGTGTCTTCCAGGTAGCGCTCAAAGACTTCCAGGCATCTGTCGTAGTGCTTGTTCTGGAGAAGGTCTTCCTTGTCCACGCGCCAGCTGGTATCCTTGCTGCTCTGGAGGCTCTCAAGTCTCTTTTTCTGCTCCTTTTTGGTGATGTGGAAAAAGAACTTGATGACAAGATATCCGTTGTCGCAGAGCTGCCGTTCTATGATATTGATAGAATGAACTCTCTTTTTATAGATTTCCTCGGTGAGTTCCTTGTCCAGCACACCGTCTACCACTTCCTCCATCCAACAGGTGTCGAAGAAACGGAATTTGCCTGCTTCAGGGATTTCCTTTATATATCTGTAGAGGAAGGGATATCTCTTTTCCTCATCGCTGGGCTCCCTGTCCATGGTGGCAACCTTGAAGAATCTGGGATCTATGTTGCGGATGACTTTGCCGATGACCGCACCTTTGCCGGCGGCATTCCATCCCTCGAAGAGAACCATGACGGGGAGTCCTGCCTCTTTTATCTTCATCTGAAAGGCTGAGAGGCGTGCCCTCTCCTCCTTGAGCTTGGATTTAAGCTCTTCTTCCTCCGGTAACTGTGCCTTGATAAAGTCCTTGAGCATGGCAGATCCTCCTTATATGGCCTGAAAAAACAACGTTTTTATAACAATATAATACCACAAAAACGTAGAGTTTATGCGGTATTAATAAAGTTTTGATAACAGATGTAATTGCGTTGACCTGACCCCTTAACTTCCCGTATAATAAATGTTAAGAATTTTGTAAAAAAATAAAAGGGGAGAGGTATGGTAAAAAGTTTCAAGAATTTCTTTTGTTGTGCAGGAATGCTGGTAAGTCTTGCAGCGGTCCTGTTCTGTACTCCTGCTGCGTGCATTAAGTCTGAGGCTGTCGGAGCCGAGGTTGCGGTAGGTATCGATGTTTCCAAATATCAGGGTGGAATAAACTGGCAGCAGGTCAGTGCATCCGGCGTAAGGTTTGCAATGATCAGAGTTGGAACAACCAAGAAGGGGTTGGACGAACAGTTTATTAATAATATAAATGGAGCAAATGCGGCAGGAATCCGCACAGGAATCTATCTGTATTCCTATGCCACAACACCGGAGGCTGCAGCGGCTGAGGCTAATCAGGTCCTTGCATGGATCGCTCCTTATACGGTTACTTTCCCGATAGCTATTGATATCGAGGATTCATCACAGAAGGGACTTAATGCTGCACAGCTTCAGGCTATAGCAGACACCTTCTGCAGTATCATAAGTGCCAACGGCTACGAGCCCATGGTATATGCCAGCAGGAACTGGTTCGTGGGAAGGATGCCTGCAGTGTCTGCACCCAAGTGGGTTGCACAGTACAGCTCAGCCTGTGATTATCCCGGCGATTACGCTATGTGGCAGTCCAGCAGCCAGGGCAGCTATTCTGGAATCAATACAAGAGTAGACGTCAATCACCTCTATGTGGACTACTTCTCCAAGATTGTCCAGGAAGGCTTCTCAAGCTGGGGTGAGCACGTTAGCTACTATCACGATTACCGCAAGCAGTTCGGATGGATTAACCTTGGCGGTCAGAGATATCACGCTGACGGAAACGGATTTATCCAGACCGGATGGTTCACTGATGAGAGCGGTGTTTACTATCTCGATGGAGCCAACGGCGGTGTTGCCAGAACAGGCGTCGTTGATGTCGAGGGTGTAAGATATGTATTTAATGAGAACGGCCAGAGATCCACAGGTCTTGTAAGCGTAGGCGGAGCCGTATACTTTGCCAACGAAGAAGGTGTTTGTCAGACAGGACTTATCCAGCTGGAGGACGGCGTACGCTTCTTTGATGAGCAGGGCGTTATGCGTACAGGTCTTACACAGGTTGGAGAGCAGCTTTACTGCTTTGATGCCAACGGCATAATGCAGAAGGGTATGATCGATCTTGAGACCGGAAGATATCTGTTTGGTGAAGACGGTGTTGCAATAAGCGGATGGTACTCCAACGAGCAGGGTCAGCGCTTCTTCTTTGCACCTGCAGCAATGGTTGGTCTTCAGTCTATAGAGGGCGCCAATTATCTCTTTGCTGATGACGGTTCAATGGCAATTGGCTGGGCACAGTTCCCTGAGGGATGGAGATACTTCGATGCCAACACCGGAGCAATGCTTGCTTCCACCACAGCAGTTCTTGATGAAGTATCATGTACCTTCAATGAGAGCGGTATCCTGACAGATCCCGCCGGCTGGACACCCGGAACACCTGCTCCTGCAGTAGATGTTGCTCCCGAGGCAGTACCTGTAGAGGGTCAGGAGGTAGCACCTGAGGCTGCTCCTGAAGGTGAACCCGAGGCTGTAGAAGTTACTGAGGAGTCCGGAGAGCAAGTTCAGGAAGAATCCCAGGAATCTACTGAGGAAGTCATTGATGTTTCTGAAGAGGAGTCTAACGAGTCAGAAGAGAGTTCAGAAGAATCCGGAGAAGAGTAATCTATAAGACTAATAAAGGCTGTCGCAGAAGCGGCGGCCTTTTATTAATTGTAGACAGAACAAGACATCATGTAAGATAATGTAAGAAGGCGTAAACTAAATTTGATTCGGAGGATTAGAGATGACATTTGATGATGCAAAAAAGAAACTGGAAAAATACGGACAGCTCCATGTTTTAAAATACTATGACGAACTTGATGAAAAAGAGAAGGAAGAGCTGCTGACACAGATCGATGAGACTGATTTTGAGGTCCTTAAGAATTGTAAGAATCTGGGTAAGAGCGAGGGAAGAGGAGAGTTTGCTCCTCTGGCTGCAATGCAGGTTTCAGAGATTGAAAAGAGAAAAGACGAGTTTACACAGATTGGTGTTAAGGCTCTGAAGGAAGGCAAGGTTGCAGCATGTCTTCTTGCTGGTGGCATGGGAACAAGACTTGGTTCTGACAACCCTAAGGGAATGTACGATATCGGTCTTACAAAGCCGGTATATATTTTCCAGAGAATTATTGAGAATCTTCTGGACACAGTTAATCAGGCTGACGGAGCATATATCCGACTGTTTATCATGACAAGTGAAAAGAATAATGATGCCACGATAGCCTTTTTGAAGGAGCATAACTTCTTTGGATATCCGGAAGATAAGATCACCTTCTTCAAGCAGGATATGGCTCCGGCATCTGACTATGAGGGCAAGGTTTACATGGAGAGCAAGTCAAGAATCTCCACATCACCCAACGGAAATGCCGGCTGGTACACATCAATGCTTAAGGCTGGACTTAGGGATCTTATTCTCAAGGAGGGCATTGAGTGGATCGACATATTTGCCGTTGACAATGTACTTCAGAGGATTGCAGATCCTTGCTTTGTGGGTGCAACTCTTGGTGCAGGTGTCGACTGCGGAGCGAAGGTTGTAAGGAAGAACGCTCCTGATGAGAAGGTCGGAGTAATGTGCCTTGAGGATGGCAAGCCTTCAATTGTTGAGTACTACGAACTGTCCCAGGAAATGATGGACGCCAAGGATGACAAGGGCGAGCCTGCCTACAACTATGGTGTTATCCTGAACTACATGTTCAACGAGAAGGCTCTCTTTGAGATTGCACAAAAAGAGCTGCCTCTTCATGTTGTTGAGAAGAAGATTCCTTACATTGATGAAAATGCTGAGCTTATCAAGCCTGAATCACCCAATGGCTGCAAGTTCGAGCAGCTGGTTCTTGATATGATCCACATGCTGGATACATGCCTTCCTTATGAAGTTGTAAGAGAGCATGAGTTTGCGCCAATCAAGAACAAGGAAGGCATCGATTCTGTCGAGTCAGCAAGGGAACTCTGCAAGAAGAATGGAATCGAGCTCTGATTGATGAATATCATCAGTTAACAAAACGACAGGTATTCTTAACATAAGTAAATTGAATTTAGTGCTAGTGGGAATTACAATATACACGTAACAAAACATTAACGCATAATTGATTGTTGGATAAATAATGATCGGAAAGAGGTTGATATGGCAATTCTTGTAACAGGTGGAGCAGGTTATATCGGTTCACACACAGTTGTTGAACTTCAGAATGCAGGTCACGATGTTGTGGTAATGGACAACCTTGCCAACGCAAGTAAGAAGTCCCTTGAGAGAGTAGAGAAGCTCACAGGTAAAAAAGTGCCTTTCTATGAGGCGGATATAAGAGACAGGGAAGCACTGGAGAATATCTTCGCAAATGAGAAGATTGACAGCGTTATACACTTTGCAGGACTTAAGGCTGTAGGCGAGTCCGTACAGAAGCCCTGGGAGTACTACGACAACAATATCACAGGAACTCTGACATTGGTTGACGTTATGAGAAACCATGGTTGCAAGAACATAATCTTTTCTTCTTCAGCAACCGTTTACGGCAATCCGGCATTTATTCCCATAACTGAGGAGTGCCCCAAGGGACAGTGCACAAACCCATACGGCTGGACCAAGTCCATGCTGGAGCAGATCCTGTCAGATATCCAGAAGGCAGATCCTGAGTGGAACGTAGTTCTCCTCAGATACTTCAATCCTATCGGAGCTCACAAGAGCGGAACCATCGGAGAGAATCCTAATGGTATTCCTAACAACCTGATGCCATTCATCACACAGGTTGCTGTAGGTAAGCTCCCTAAGCTCAATGTGTTTGGTAACGACTACGATACACCCGACGGAACAGGAGTAAGAGATTACATCCATGTTGTTGACTTGGCGGTTGGCCATGTTAAAGCTCTTGCCAAGCTTGCACCCGGAAGCGGTCTCAACATATACAACCTGGGAACAGGCGTTGGCTACAGCGTACTTGATATAGTTAAGAATTTCGAAGAGGCAACCGGAGTAAAGATCCCTTACGAGATCAAGGAAAGACGCCCCGGCGACATCGCAACCTGCTACTCCAAGGCTGACAAGGCTGAGAAGGAACTTGGCTGGAAGGCTGAGAACGGCATCAGAGAGATGTGCGAGGATTCCTGGAGATGGCAGAGCCAGAACCCCAACGGATATGAGGATTAATAGAGGATAAAAATAAAACATCAGGGATTTGTCTTAGACATAGTCCCTGATGTTTTTTTGTTCTATCGTGATACTTGCGATTCAGGATGAAGCGTATCCTCCCCTTCAAATCAATTTAACTTTGCGTTTTTGGCACCGCCGGTTTTGTTGATGGTGGTAACTAATTTTTTCTTTGCAGTCTTTGTACCGGACTTAATTTTGATCTTTGCCTTGGACTTGATGCCTTTATAGGCGTTTTTGCCAATCTTTAAATTGGTTGACGGCAGAGTCATGAATTCAAGTTTCTTGCATTTGTTGAAGGCGTTTTTGCCGATTGAGGTTACATTCTTACCTACTGTCAGAGTCTTAAGTTTGGTTTTGCTCTTGCAGGCGGTTGCACTGATGGCAGTTACTTTGTAAGCAACATTGTTGTTGTCGTAAATCTTATCGGGAATGCTAAGGCTCTTTGGATTGGTGTTTACTTTAACAAGCGTGACTGCAGGATTTTTGGTTGATGATGAAGTCACCTTATATGTTCCGAACGAGTAATTAAATGTTGTTCCCTTTTTCTTAGGGTTTTTGCCGGATGGAGTATCCTTTTTAGTTATAGTAAATGTCTTTGCAAAAGAGCTACCGCTAAATTTGTTAATACCGGTTACGTACATTGTGGCTGTACCTACATCTATATTATTTGTGTAGGATACCCTATAGTCGGTCCCCTCTTTCAACGTTTGTCCGTTGTAGGAAATTGAGAAAGACGGGATGATGGCTTTACCAGTATATGTGTAAGTTGTTGTTGGCATGGAAATACTCTGGCTTGAGAAGAACGGACTAAGGATCGTGAAGTTAAGAGTCCTTGAAGTTCCCTCGAAAGCGGTTTTTCCTGTGATAATTATAGTAGCTGGTCCGGGCTCTGTGTTATTTTTATAGGAAAGAGTATAATCAGTGCCTTCTTGTAAAGCTACTCCGTAGTATCGGAGAGTTACGGCAGGAGTGATTGCTCTGCCGGTATAGTAGAAATTGTTGTCCTCCAATGAACAGTATGCGTTGTTTATATTATTCCCATGTACTTCGACAGGAATTGTCATCGTTTTGCCGGTAAAAGAACTGGTCATTGAAATCTCAGTCTTGCCCACCTTTACTGCTACAAGCTTTCCATTCTGAATTTGGGCGATGGAACTGTCTTTGACAGAGAAACTTTTAATAGGATAGTTGAATGACCCGGGATTAACCTTACCATCAAGATAGGTTACCAGTGATACATGCTCCTCCAGGTTTGAGCAATCATATGGGTTGCCAAAATATAAATCCAACCTGCTGCTAGGATAAGTAGACTCAGTGTCTAAGATGGAAGTACTCTGAATATTTTCTGCAGCCAGATCTACGTTAACAGTAGTTTGGGAATCATTAGCATTGGTTATAGGTGCAAGCAGCGATGTTTGGCCAAATTCCTGAACCCAGTATCTTTTTCCATCGTAGACAAAACATGCAATTCCCACTCTGTCAAACTTGTTAGAAAGCATGTTACGTCGATGCCCCTGACCAGCATATTGATCATTGTCTTCTTTCCAGTCAGTAAATACTTCTTGAGCGGTGGACTGATAACTATAACATGCAATATTTTCACCTTTTGCGCTATAAGATATGTCTGAAGGATAAGCTGAATCATATTTATTGCCATTTGGACGACCGTGCGAAAAGATCACTGCAATCTCAGCGGCTCTCTGCATTGCAACCTTTTCAAGGACGTAGTCATAATTCAGCCGCTTAAGCCCTGTAGCATAATACTTTGTGTTATCTTTTTTCAGGTACCAGGCATCACTACCGGTTCTGAACTGGTTTATCATATCAAGCATCGCTCTTGATTCTGTCTGTCTGTATCTGCCTGTTATTGGAACAGTGATAATGTCAGCGGCGTGCACCTTAAGCGGCGTGACACACATCAGACATACAAGTATTGTGGTAATAAGTGTGATAGGTAAAAACTTCTTTTTCATACAACTCCTGCCTCTTTCCGCCTTGGCACTGACTGTGCGGGTCATGGAAAGTAAATATTTATTCTAACAGATTACCATTTCCTGCCAAATAAATACAGAGATAATTGCACTGAAAAACACCTGGTGCCTGTGAAAACTTGTAAAAGTTTATAAAATATCATTTTTTTATTTCAATGTGAATAATATAATGTAATAAGCGAACATTTTGGAGGATCTTTATAATGATATGTAACAACGTACTTGAAGCAGTTGGAGAGACGCCTCTCATCCGGCTTAATCGCCTTTCTGAGCCGGATGGGGCTGAGATACTGGTTAAATTTGAAGCGCTGAATGTGGGTGGTTCCATCAAGACCAGAACAGCGCTGAATATGATAGAGCAGGCGGAGAAGTGCGGCAGACTTAAGCCGGGCAGCATAATTGTTGAGCCCACCAGTGGAAATCAGGGAATAGGTCTGGCACTGGTAGGTGCAGTAAAGGGATATAAGACGGTTATCATAATGCCGGATTCTGTCAGCGAGGAGAGGTCCAAGCTGGTTAGGCACTACGGCGCTGAAGTGGTGCTGATACATGATGATGGGGATATCGGAGCATGTATTGAGGAATGTCTTATGACTGCAAAGAAGATGCAGCAGGAGGATCCAAACGTATTTGTGCCACAGCAGTTTGAGAATGAGGACAATACCCAGGCTCAGAAATGCTACACCGCCATGGAGATTTTGCAGCAGGCTGCAAAGCCCATTCATGGCTTCTGCTCGGGCATCGGAACCGGTGGAACCATAACCGGAATCGGAGAAGTACTGAAGGCTCAGTATCCCGACATCAAGATTTGGGCAGTTGAGCCGGAGAACGCAGCTCTTTTAGCCGGCGGTACAGTTGGTACTCATCTTCAGATGGGAATAGGCGACGGGATTATCCCTTCAATATTAAATCAGAAAATCTATGAGAAGATATATGTGGTAAGTGACGAGGAGGCATTGGAGACAGCCAGGCGCCTGGCCAGGGAAGAGGGGTTGATGTGCGGAATCTCCAGCGGTACCAACGTTGCTGCAGCTATCCATCTCGCCAGAGAGCTGGGACCGGGAAAGACTGTAGTGACGGTGCTTCCTGATACAGCAGAGCGTTATTTCTCAACTCCGCTTTTTAATGAGTAATAAAGACAGCTAATAAGCTGGAGGCGCCCCGGCTGTGCATATATTATGATATGCACCCCCGGGGCTATTTTAAAATGGCTATGAAGGAGAAGGTTCTCCAAAAGGTCTATATCTTGTGTTTCTAGTTCTATTATACACAAGATATTCTAAAAAGTGTCTTAAATAATTGAGAAAAAGAAGTAAATTGTTGCGGCAGAAAAATGGGATTTTCTAATGAAAGGAGACGGATGACATGGGAAAGAGAGCACTGTTTATTGGCGGCACAGGAACCATAAGTACGGCCATCGTTAAAAGACTGGTAAATGAGCTGGACTGGGAAGTCTGGGTTCTGAACAGGGGCAACCGCTCCGGCGTTCTGCCTGAGGGCGTTCATCAGATCATTGCAGACATTGATGACGAGAAGGCTGTGTTGGAAAAGCTTGGTGACATGTCTTTTGACACTGTATGTGAGTTTATCGGCTTTAATGTGGCACAGGTGGAAAGAGATTACAGATTGTTCAAGGACAGGACCAGGCAGTATATGTACACCAGCTCAGCTTCTGCCTATAATAAGCCCGCCGCAGGATACATAATCACTGAGGGAACTGCCCTTGCAAATCCCTACTGGCAGTATTCCAGAGACAAAATTGCTTGCGAAGAATTCCTCATGAAGAAGTACAGAGAGGAAGGGTTCCCTGTTACTATAATCCGTCCAAGTCACACTTACGATGAGAGAAAGATCCCGCTGGGAGTGCATGGGAAAAATGGATCCTGGCAGATCGTTAAGAGGATGATGGAAGGTAAGCCCGTAATTATCCAAGGCGATGGCTCCAGCCTCTGGACTCTTACCTGGAATGCAGATTTTGCTATTGGATACACCGGACTTATGGGCAACAGGCACGCCATTGGAGAGGCCTTCCAGATCACGTCTGATGAAACTCTTACCTGGGATCAGATCTACGCGACCATAGCAGACGCGTTGGGAGTTGAGCTCAATGCCTACCACGTCTCCGCGGATTTCCTCAGCGCTGTCGGTGATAAATACGGCTATGACTTCACTGGATCCCTTCTCGGAGACAAGTCAGTGTCAGTGGTGTTTGACAATACCAAGCTTAAACGCGCTGTTCCCGATATGCGCACAAATGTGAGATTTGATATGGGAGTAAGATATGCCCTGGACTATGTGCTCGCCCACCCTGAGGAGTGCCAGCAGGAAGACCCCGAGTTCGACGCATGGTGTGACCGTGTAATAGAAGCAGTAGAAAAGGCAAAAGACTCAGTCTAAAAGATAAAGTGCTGGAGCAGGATCAATAGTCCTCCTCCAGCACACTTATTTCCATATAATCAAAGTCTACATCTTCAATAAAGCTGTCCTTCGTAAACCTGCACTTGGCATGCAACTGAAAATCCCTCACTGTACTATCCAGCCAAATCGGCTTTGACAAATCCATCTCATAGCACGCCTTCTCAATAGCATTCATAACCTTATGAGTCCTGGTCTCCATACTCTCATCGCAAACGACCATATCTTTTATTAGATGATTATCCTGAATTAATTTGATCCACAATCTGAACATTACACTTTCCTCCGCTTATTCTTCTAATATACCTTATAATTTTGAAAAATTACATCTCTGGAGGACAAATGTGAAAAAACTGTGAATTAATTATTTGATAAGAAAATGAACACAATTTCGTCACAGATGATGACTATACTAAAATCATCAAGAGAAAGGAAGGACAAGATCATGTATGATGAGGAGAAGAACATTCAGCAGGTAGATAACAATGAATCCGGCACCGGAACCACCCAAGGGACTGGTCAGTGGAATGAAAATAAAACTACAAACACCAATCCCTATAATAATTATTCAAATGGTGCCTACAGCGGCCAGAACAGTTACGGTAGCCAGAACAGCTACAACAGTGGCAGCAGCTACAACAACCAGAGCTATGGAAGCTCAAGCGGATATGGCAGCCAGAGCACATACGGCAGCAACACCGGAAGTAGCTACGGCAACAACAGTAGCAGCTATGGTGCAAATACCGGAAGCTATGGCAGCAACACCGGAAACGGGTACGGAAGCACAAACGGTTACAATTATACCTATGGTCAGGGCAGCTACAGTTACAATCAGAACGCTCAGCCTGGGTATGGTACTTATCAGTACAACACCTCAAACCTAAGTAACCAGCCACCGCAGACCCCGCCTAAAAAGAAACACACCGCCCTGAAGGTAGTGGCAGCAATATGTGCAATAGCTCTGGTTGTGGGAGGAGTAGGATTTACATACAATGCTGTGACCAGAAGGTCGGGACTCTTTGGACCTGCTGCTGAGACAGAAGGGCAGATAGAGCAGCAGGAGACTCAGGAGGAGACACAGGAAGAGACTATCGGTGAGGAAGCCTCCAAAGAGAAAGAAATCGAGACCACCACAGTTACAGGTGAGTCAATGACCGTTGTAACTGACGTGACTGCAGTTGTTGAAGAAGTTATGCCGGCCATGGTAATGATCCACAACAACTACACAGCATCAGCAAGCTTCTTCGGATATGTGCAGCAGGAAGAGGCAACTGCATCAGGAAGTGGCATCATTGTTGGGGAGAATGAATCAGAGCTTCTGATCGCCACCAACTACCACGTAATTGAAGGCGCTGACAGCCTGGAAGTAATCTTTACTGATGATACAACAGTTGAGGCTGTTGTTAAGGGTACTGACTCCGATATGGACCTGGCAGTTATAGCGGTTATGCTCACAGACATCGACAGCGATACCAAGGATACTATCAAGATTGCTACTCTGGGAGACAGCAATGCATTAAAGCTTGGTGAGCCTGCAATTGCCATTGGCAACGCTCTTGGCTATGGCCAGTCAGTTACAACAGGTGTTATTTCAGCAGTCAACCGTGATGTTGAACTTGAAGACGGAACCACACAGACATTTATCCAGACAGATGCAGCCATCAATCCCGGTAACTCCGGCGGAGCGCTTCTTAACCTTCAGGGTGAGGTTATAGGCATCAACTCCAACAAGATCGGTGGAGATACCATCGAGGGTATGGGATATGCAATCCCCATTTCAGTTGCACAGCCTATCATCGACAAGCTCATGAACGAGGAGACAAGACTCAAGGTTGCCAGTGCTGATCGTGGTTACATCGGAATCTCAGGTGTAAGTGTTACTGCAGAGGTTGCAGCCGGCTACGGCATCCCGAGAGGAGTATATGTAGCAGAGGTGACCAAGGGCGGCGGCGCAGAGGCAGCAGGCCTTGAGAAGGGCGACGTAATAACAGAGTTTGACGGACAGGAAATAACTTCCATGGATGATCTCCAGACAAGGCTTCAGTACTATGCCGCAGGAACAGAAGTCAGCCTCAAGGTTATGAGACAGGACGGACAGGATTATACAGAGAGAACCTACAATGTCACTCTGGGACATGCTGCAGGAACTACAGGCGGTGAAGATACCAATCCCGCTGAGGAGGAAGGTGGCCAGTCAGGATTTGGCAGTTTCCAGATGCCCGGATTCCCAGGTGGAAACGGATTCTATCAGGGAGGCCAGGAGGAAGAAGGCGGCCACTGATCATCGATAATAATTCATAAAAACACAGCTGCAGGGATGAAATTCCCTGCAGTTTTTTTGTTTGGTTGTTACCATGGTTATATGGTGATAAAATATTATTGATAATTATGCATTGTCGGAGGTCAATATGGGAGTAAACAGTATAGACGCTGAAGATGATCAGTTTGCGTACAGATATGACACACAGCTTCTTATCGACAGAAGGGATAAGGATCTGGACGAGGATGAGATATCAGAATATATCACGGAGAATTTTGAAGGAAATTCACTGATCGCTGCCGGGGATGAGGACCTTGTTAAGATTCATTTTCACACCAATGAGCCCTGGAAGGTTCTTGAGTATTGTAACAGCATCGGTGAGATTTACGATATCGTAGTTGAGGACATGATCCGTCAGTCAGCCGGACTTCAGGGGTGACGCCGGGAGGATAATCCTATGGGATTATTAAAAAAACTGCATAGATTTATCATAAAGGAATCCAAGTACGAAGATGAGGCAAATGGACTGATCTATCTGATCAGGACAGTGCTTATTATTTGGATGCCCGTTTATCTTATCATGGGAATTTTTTCAATTGTCGCAGGACTGGGAGTAGTTCCGGCAGTTCTTTTCTTTGGTGGTACTGTGGTTTATGCAGGTATATTTTCTGAGACTTATACGAGAAGGTCCAGAAGATGTCTCTTGTATTTGATTTTCAGCGCTACCATAATTACCGGATGTCTTACGGTGGTCTTTGGCTGGAGAGCCTCATTCCAGAACTTTATCTACATAAACTTTCTTATACTGTGGTATGATCCCACCAGCGGACGTAAGATCAAGATGATCTCAAGTGCGATCATGGGCATAGCTATGTGCCTTATCTCTGACTTGACGCCATTTGGTTCAACCATACTTACGCCCAATACCATTCCACATATTGTGGTTGTCTATACAAACATCATTCTCTTTTCCCTGTGTCTGTCGATCGTTGCCTATTATTTCTGTAATAAATACATTGAAACGGAACATAAGCTGAGGAAATATAATCAGAAGCTGAAGTCAATGTCCGAGACAGATCCCCTTACCGGCCTGGTGAACAGGAGATATGTACAGGAGCAGATGGAGGAGGTAATTAAAGAAAGCAAGTCCGAGAAGTATATCTTTTGCATCGGAATTGGTGACATTGATTATTTTAAAAATATTAACGATACCTATGGCCATGACGCAGGAGATTATATCCTGTCGGAATTGGCAAAATGTTTTAGAGAGTATTCAAAGGACGAGGCAATTGTTTCCAGATGGGGCGGCGAGGAGTTTCTGTTCGTGCTTCCAAGGCTCAACGGAGATGAAGCGCTGGCATATCTGGATACTCTTAGAATGATAGTTAAAAAGAAGGACTTTGTTTTCGGTGAAAATCATATTAAGGTGACAATGACCTTCGGTGTAGATGAGTACAGTGAACATACAGGAGTGGAAAACACTATAGCAGAAGCAGATAAGAAACTGTATATAGGCAAGCAGAGCGGAAGGGATAGAGTAATCTTCTGAGCAGAACAAGAAAAAGGGGTGAAATGATGGAAGAACAGATGAGAAAGATCGGCAGAAGTATTTCAATCAAGATGGCTGTAACCATGAGCTTTTTCCTGTCTCTGGTTGGGAACCTCACATCGGGGCACTTTACTCTTATGGGTTTTTTGACGAGCTTTTTGATCAGTCTCGTGATAAGCATGGTGATCGGACTCTTGATCCCTATAGGAAAACTGGGCGGAGCTGCTTGCAGGGCCGCTAAGCTGCGACAGGGGACTCTCGGAGCAAGACTTATGGAGAGCCTTGTGTCAAATCTGATCTTCACACCTATAATGACTCTTATTATGGTCTTTCTTGCATATAAAGCGG
>JAEEGL016443696.1_pt1 | contig 14878 bp, 12 predicted proteins | sample 9134231 | NCBI WGS metagenome assembly JAEEGL01 (sample SAMN16246548, study PRJNA631951) | gut metagenome | biome: gut microbiome; feature: rumen; material: fiber-attached | host: Bos | place: Iran: Karaj | collected 2018-10
ATAGTCTGCCACCGCGCGTCGGCCTTAGGTCACCTGCAGCTTAAGATCCCGGCGTCGACCATGCAGGAAAACCTTCTTAAAGCTCCCGGTATAAGAAGGGACTCACGGGATAGGAAAGTGCACGTCGTGCCGGCGGGACGCGCATCATCCGAAACTTAAACTACCGGCTGCGCTCGGAGAAAGCCTTGTGGAAATGCTTTCGGACGCGAGTTCGATTCTCGCCGCTTCCACCACACAAAAACAGCGACCTGCATGGGCCGCTGTTTTTTTCGTGCGTCCAAGTTGTCCGGTAGTTGCCGCCGATGTGCGCTTTTCGTACATGTGTGTGCGTCATTATCATCCTTCCAAAAGGCTTCCGCAGTTGTTATTATATTATCAAGAGAGTGATCTCATTCTCCAATCAAATGCAAGGAGGCCTAGGCAGTGGATACCGGAAGAGAGATCGGAAACGCGCGTCCGCCGCTAATGAGCGGTTACAGGGCGCTGGACCTGACTGATCCCCAGGGATACGTATGCGGAATGTTTCTGGCAGAGCTCGGCTTTGAAGTCATCAAGGTCGAAAGACCGGAAGGCGATCCCGGCCGTCTCAGATACCCGTTCATCGGAGGCAGTCCGGACAAGGAAAAAGGAATATACTGGAATTCATATAACGTGGATAAAAAGGGCATTACCTTAAACATCGAGACCGAAAAAGGCCGGTCCATATTTAAGGAACTCGTAAGGAAGAGTGACGTAGTAATTGAATCGTTCGAGCCCGGCTATCTGGACGGTCTGGGTCTGGGATACGCGGAACTCAGCAAAGTCAACCCAAGGATCATACTCACCTCCATAACACCTTTCGGTCAGGATACTTCCAGACGGAACTATAAGGGAGGTGAACTGATCTGCGATGCTCTTGCAGGTGTCATGGACAACATCGGAGACGAAGACAGAGCGCCTCTGATAGAACCATCGGATACCTGCACTTTTTATGCAAACATCGCGGCGGCGACCGGAACCATGACGGCGCTGTATGCTGCCAACGTCCTGGGCGAGGGCCAGCACGTGGACGTATCCGTAGAAGAGGCTGCGGCAAGCAGGAACCCCCAGGGCGAGATGAGCTGGATGTTCGACCGCAAGATAGCCAAGCGCATGGGCCCGTACTCCAAGTACGGCATTGCAAAGGTCCGTACGGTATGGGAATGCAGGGACGGATTCGTCAACTGGACGCTCTTCGCCGGCAGGATGGGAGCAAAGGGAAACGCAGCACTCTGCGCGTGGATGAACGAGGACGGACTGGAGAACCCTCTCAACGGGATAGAAGACTGGAACAACTTCGACATGTCCTCCATGACGGAAAAGGACCTGGACTACTGGGAAGAGTGCATAGCCCGATTCTTCAGGAATCATACTAAAAAGGAACTGGGCGAAGAGGGCGCAAAACGCAACCTTTCGGCTACGATACTTGCCGGACCGGACGACATGCTCCGTAACGAGCATCTTAATTTCCGCGGATACTGGACGGAACTGGACGGAGCGGACGGGACAGCGCTTCCGCATCCCAAATACTGTCTGCTTAGCAGCGAGACAGATAATTTTACAAGAAAACGGGCTCCGTTCCTTGGGGAGGACAACGAAGCCGTTTATAAGGAACTAGGCATTAAGACCCCGCTGAAGGATCTTAAGGCAGAAGGCGTTATATAAAGGGAGGTGAGCAGATTGCAGAGGCAGATACTGAAAGGCATTAAGATCTTCGATTTCGGCTGGGCAATGATGGGCGGCCAGGCCACCAAGCTGCTTGCGGATCTGGGCGCTGACGTCGTTAAGCTGGAATCCATGACTCACGTGGACTTCATGCGGACCAACGGTTTCTTAAGATCGTGCACGTCAAGGAACGATCCTAACGACAAGCCGTACTCATCCTGGCTTAATACGTCCAAATACGGTCTGGCCATGAATACCAAGCATCCCAAGGCGAAGGAAGTGATCGCCGAGTACTATAAATGGGCTGACGTAGTGTTCGAGAACTTCAGCCCCGGAAAGATAGACAAGCAGGGCTTCGGTTACGAGTTCGCAAAGTCCGTCAACCCTGATATCATTTTCTGCCACGCGAGCATATACGGACAGACAGGTCCTATGTCCCGCCAGGCAGGGACCGACGGCATGGGCTCCAGCGTAGGATGTCACAGAGGACTTACCGGCTGGCCGGACCGCACGCCTGTGCCGAATTCTCCTATGGTATTTGGAGATATGCTGACCCCGCTCGTTTGTGCGTCCGGCATTCTTGCTGCGCTGGACTACAGAAGACGCACCGGCAAAGGGCAGGAAATAGACTTCGCCATGCTGGACGCGATTGCCATGAAATCCGCTCCGCTGGTGCTGGACTATGCAGCCAACGGACACGTTACAAGGCGCGACGGAAACCACGTTCCCTACGCGGCTCCGCATGCGGCGTTCCCTTGCAGGGGCGACGACCGCTGGTGCGCCATAGCTGTTTATAAAGACGAGGAATGGCAGCGTCTCTGCGAAGCCATGGGAGATCCCGAATGGTGCCGCAGGGATGAATACAAGACGTTCGAGGGAAGAAAGGCTGCCCAGGACTTCATAGAAGAACAGATCGGAAAATGGACCGCTGACAAGGATCCCCAGGAACTCATGAAGTATCTTCAGGAGAAGGGCGTGCCTGCCGGCGCCGTACAGACGCTGGAGGAGCTGATCGACGTGGATCCGCTGCTTAAGGAACGCAAGTATTTCGTTCCGCTGGATCATCCGGCCCAGGGAGTGATCCCTCATCCGCGTCCGCCGTACATACTCTCCAAGACGCCTGCGGATCAGACCACCATGACCGCGGGTCCGTGGCTGGGAGAGCATACTTTCGAGACGGCCACCAGATTCGCAGGGCTTACGGACGAGCAGTTCGTGGAACTGGATAAAGAGGGTCTGTTTGTATAACTTATACTGATCGATCACCGCAGAAGGTCTTCGGTAACACCGGCAGGAGGTATTTAAATATGGGCGAAAAAAACGACATAACCATAGAAGAATATGCAAAGATGCTCGAGGCATGCAAAGGAAAACAGTATGTCAACGAGTGGGGAGGAGGCGTTTTCGGCGAGGATTATCCCGGTCCGAAGAGCAGCTACTATACGGAGCTTAACATCGACTCCTTCAAGCTTCTCGTAGACGGCATCGGAGACATGAATCCGCTCTACCGCAGCGAGGAATATGCAAAATACACCAAATACTGCACGCTGATCGCTCCTCCGTGCTGGCCCTACCAGGTCGTTTACGGCGCGCTTCCGGAAAAGATGTACCAGAAGTTCGGAACGCTGTATACCGCGGAGTCCATAGAATACTATCTCCCAGTAGCGGACGGCGACCGAGTGGACTGGCGGACGACTTACCCGATAGACGTCCGCATCGAGGAGTCTCCGGTGCACGGTACCACGGTAGTCGCCACTGGCAGACACGAGTTCAAGAGGGCACAGGGCGGAGCGGAGCTTGCCAGGCAGGATTTCACCATGATCTATTTCGAGATGGCAAAGTCCAAGTACAGAGACGCTCAGGATCCTACGGTGCCGCCGGAATTCACAAAGGAATTCATCAAGTCGGTATACGACGCTCAAGACGCTGAAAAGGTCGCTGGCAGCGACACCAGATACTGGGAAGACGTTAACGTGGGAGACAAACTGCTCCCCGTCGTAAGAGGCCCGTTCACCAAGATGGAATGCGCCGCGTGGCTGAAAGCCGCAGGCAACAGATTCATGGCTTCGGACAAGTTCTTCAGGATAGTCCACAAGAACAGCGGTCTGGGTTACTATCACGAAGACCTCAAGAGCTGGATCAATTGGATAGAGCCCGCCTACGACGGCTGGGCCGAACTGTACACGCAGGTGTCCGGTTCCTACATCGGCGACGGATACGCCTCCCAGCGTTCGGCATGGGCAATGTCTATGATCTCCAACTGGATGAGCGACGAGGGCTTCCTCTGGAAATTTAGGGCGGATCATTTAGATAAGGGCGGATATCACAACGTCTTCTACACGAACGGAGAGGTGGTCGGAAAAGGTTCCGAGGACGGCCGATTCTACGCCGACATAGCATTTACCTGCAAGGACCAGACAGGACGCAAGATAACGGAAGGAGAAGCGAGAGTGCTTCTCAGGTCGAAGGAAACCGGCGGAGTCATCTACCCCAGACCGGACCGTCAGTTCGGACCGTTTTTCAAGTAGCGCGGCCGGGAAACAGGTAAAGGAGGCAAAGAACATGGTATACGAAAAGAAGATCATCAAATGTGATTCGATAGAAGAATACGCAGACATACTCCGCTCGTTCATAGGCAAATACTACGTCAACGAATGGGGCGGATACTTCGGCGGTCCGAACTATCCCCAGCCCTGCGTCTGCATGAATACAAGGATAACAAGGGACACCATCAAGAGACTGGCTGACGGCATGGGCGACGCCAATCCGCTGTTCCGCGATCCCGAATACGCCAGAAAGACCAAATACGGCGGCATAATCGCTCCCCCGTACTGGACCTTCAGCATAACGTACGGCGTGTACCCGGAGTTCGCCACGCCGGATTATTCCAGTCTGTATGTGGGCGACAGGCTCACCTGGTACCAGCCCGCGGCGCCCGGGGACAAGATAGACTACAAGTCGGCCTGGCCTACCAGCGTGGAAATCAAGCAGACCCGAACCGGAGGACAGACTGTCTTCTGCGACGGAGTCCACCTGTTCCAGAGGCATCAGGGCGGCATTCCTCTTGTTCGCCACGAGTACACCACCTGCTACATCCCGATCAAGACCGCCAACTACTCCAAGATGGAGAGCGGCAGGGAAAAGAAGGAGTACACGCAGGAATACATAGACAGCGTCATAGCCGCGCAGGATGCGGAAAAGCCCTGGGGCAGCAAGCCTCACTGGTTTGAGGACGTAAGAGTCGGAGAGACTCTGGATCCGATAGTTAGAGGGCCGTTCTCCCTGTCGGAAAACAACATATGGATATATGCGGCGGGGCAGTATTTCTTCAGCTCCGACCGTCTGCACCGCATGGTCCACGAACAGTCCGGATGGGGATTCTACCAGCCGGAGATGAACATCTGGTTCAACCTGCATGAGAACAGCTTCGACGACTGGGGCGGCGTCCGCGAACATTCCGGATCCTACGTTCCCGGAGGCTTCGGCTCGCAGAGAGCATCCTGGGTAATGCTTATGCTCAACAACTTCGCGAGCGACGAGGGATTCCTGTGGAAACTCAACCTCCAGCACAGAAGAAAGGGCGGATTCCACAACGTATTTTGGACCACCGGCGTCGTTACCGATAAACATGTCGAGAACGGCCTCTGCTGGGTGGACATAGACGTAAAGATCGAGGACCAGACCGGCGCTCTGCTTCTTAAGGGCGACGCTAAAGTCATACTTCCGTCCAGGGAATTCGGTCCGATCACCTATCCCTCGCCGGACCGTGCGTTCGACAAGTTCTTCACTAAATAGGCATTGTGTTTCCTCCGGGACGGGCGCCTGCCGTCCGCCTCCCGGAGTTCGGAAAGGATGGAGCCAAATGGCAAATGTAAGCGCTAAACGGTATGTCTGTAAGGTCTGCGGCGGAGAATTCATAGTTACCCGCGAGGGCAGCGGAGAGCTGTTCTGCTGCGGCCGCGCCATGACCATTAAGGATGCTGATCTTCCGGAGAGGCCGGAGGTAAAAGCGGCTGCGCAAAAGGGCGCCAGGTATAACTGCCCCGCATGCGGGACCCAGGTACTGTGCATAACGCCGGGGAACATTCCTTCATGCTGCGGCAGACCACTTGAAAAGCAGTTGATGCGCATAGACGCCGTATCCGAATAGCAATACCGGTCACAGAAACCATGAGAATAGAAGAACTAATAGATTTCTATAATCTTTCGAATTACAACAGCTTTTCCGCTGCTGCCAACGATCTTTATACGTCCAGATACAACCTGATGCGCAATATCACCAATCTGGAGAACGATCTGGGCGTAAAGCTGTTCCAGCGGCGCAGCAACGGCATATATCTTACTCCTGTCGGGAAGGAGATCCTGGGAGAGGTAGGATATGTCGTGGAACACTACAACAACATGGTCGCTATAGCCAACAGCACCAAGACAGCAAGGCAAGTCCTTAAGATAGGGTGCTACGCTAACAACTCCACCACATATGCGATGATGAACATAATCAACATGTTCAACATCTCGCAGGGCGACTATACGGCCGAATACGTAAGCGTGGATCAGAAGGACCTGATAACCATGCTCCGCGACAGGGAGATAGATTTTGCATTCACTACGGAAAAGAAGTCTAACGACGATCTGCAGTCCTTCAAGGTGCTCCGCAGGGATTTCTTCGCGGTGGTGAACAAGGACTCGGCGCTGGCATCCAGAGAGTACGTCACGAAGGCAGATATCGTGAAGTGCGGCCTCGTGATACCGCAGCTTACGGGAGGAACGGAGCGCGTGCTGGTAAAGCAGTACGGATCCCAGATAACTAAGAACATAGTCATCAAATCCAACGATTTCTACTTCCTGTTCTCGTACATATCCCATAACGACTGCGTAGGGATATTCAATTTCGAGGACTCCAAGGCGGCAGAGAAGATCTTCGACAATCTGGTGTGTGTGCCGATAAGCCCGGTCATCTATGTGGATCTGTGTCTGATAACAGCAGGAAAGAAGGAAAAATCAGCGGCAAAGAAGCATTTCACGGAGTTCGTGATAAAGAATTACAATAAGCTGTTCGCCTGAAGGATAAGGGGCAGGCGGTCCCGGAAGCCTGGACAGCTTGGAAGTGCCTCATGGTGTGCGGAAACAGCGCAGCCAGTGAGCGTTATTCAAACTATATAGTTGCTGCGGCATATGTTAAAATAAAATCAAAGGTTATGATCGTTTTCCGCAACAGGGAAAACGAATGATGATAACAAAGACCGAAAGGAGAGAATCATGAAAAAGGTAAAGTGCATCTTATCTGTTCTTCTGGCGCTCGTAATGGTCTTCGGACTTGCGGCGTGCGGGAACACACCGGCGAACAACACCCCGGCGAACAACACGCCGGCAAACAACGGAGGTTCTGCCGAGCCCAAGTATAAAGAGGAGATAACCGTCATAATGGAGAGCGCGGTCCCCACGACGGACAGATTCAAGGCCGGTACCGAGACTACGGTAGCCCAGAGGCTTTGGCTGGTACTCTTCGACCGTCTGATCGACAAGGTCGACGGCAAGTTCGTCCCCATGCTGGCAACAGAGTGGCATACGGACGATTCTAAGGTATTCACATTCAAGCTCCGCAACGATGTAGTATTCCACAACGGCGAAAAGTTCAAAGCAGACGATGTGGTGTATACATACGAGCGCGCAAAGACCGCAGTAGGTGCCAACATCTACAGCTTGTTCGCCAGATACATCGACAAGATCGAAGCAGTATCCGACTACGAACTGAAGATCACACTTAACGCAGTAAACGTAGAGTTCCTGGATGTCCTTACACTTCCGTACGCATCCGTACTCAACCGCAAGGCTTGCGAGGATGACCCCGAAAAGGGCCTCGGAATAGGCACCGGTCCCTGGGTACTTAAGGAATTCGTATCCGGCGAGTACTCCAAGATGGAGCGCAACGAGAACTACTGGGGAGAGAAGCCGAAGACCAAGAAGCTTACCTTCCAGACCGTTAAGGAACAGGCTACCAGAATGCTGAAGCTGGAGACAGAAGAAGCCCAGGCTGCGTTCGGTACGAGCTACACCGCTGACTATCCGACTCTGGAGAGCGACGACAGATTCGTTGCATTCCCCATAGTCCTTAAGAACATGCTCTACTTCTCCTTCAACATGACCAACCCGATCACTAGTGACATCAACTTCCGCAAGGCCGTCGCTTCCGTGATCGACCGTCAGAAGCTGGTCCAGAAGTCACTGAACGGTTACGGCATTCCGTACACCGACGGTACTTACTGGCCGATGGATGTGGAGTTCAGAAACAACGACATTCCCATCATCCCGCTCGACGTTGCAAAGGCTAAGGAGTATCTGGCACAGTCCTCCTACAAGGGAGAAGAGGTAACGATCTCCGCAAGCTCCGCCAACTGCGTATCCGACGCTCAGGTCCTCCAGGAGGCTCTTGTAGCGATAGGCGTAAACGCTGTAGTAAACAAGACGGATGGTCCGGGACTTGTAGCCCTGTCTCCGTACGACAACAATAAGTCCATGATAATAGCCAACCTGTTCTCGTGGCCTCTCGGCCCCGGCAGCATAGCGGGCGCATACATGCCCGGCTCCGGAGACAACAGAGCCAGCTACAACAATCCTAAGGTGGCGGAACTTCTGGAGAAGGCTCAGGTAGAGACCAACGATGCGGAGCGCGAAAAGATCTACAAAGAGATCCAGGCTCTCGAAGCCGAAGACATTCCGTACATCGGACTCTATGCAAGAAAAGACCTCCTCGGCGCCCTCAAGGGAGTTGACGGCGTAAGGCTCAGTCCGGACGGATTCCACAGACTTGCCTACATCTACATGGTAGAGAAGTAACAGGCTGCGTCTGTTTCGGGCAGGCAAAACACACAGACTCGCGGATCCCGGCCGTTCCGGGATCCGTGAGCATATTCAATAGCCATATTTCACTGGGAGATATCCAATGAAAAAGTATATCTTTAAGCGTATCTTATGGCTGATCCCAAGCATAATCATTGTGTCATTCCTGGTCTTTTATCTAATGGACCTGGCGCCCGGAACCATCGTCGACCAGATGATATCCGGCGACATGACGCAGGAAGAGATCGATCAGCTCTACAGACAATACGATCTTGACAAACCGGTAATATACCGGTACGGCAAGTACATGCTTGGCTTGCTGAAAGGGGATCTCGGAAAATCGCAGATCTCCGGCGTAAGCGTCTGGCGCGAGTTCATAAAAAGATTCCCGAATACTCTGATCTTGTCCATAGGAGGGCTGATAGTCGCCAGCATAATAGCGATACCACTGGGTATCTTTGCCGCGAAACACGCCGGCAGCATCTGGGACAATCTGTCCACGACGTTTACGTTGTTCGGCATGTCGATGCCGGGCTTCTGGCTTGGACTTCTGCTCATTCTGTGGTTCGCCTACAGGATAAGGATCTTCCCTGTCGGAGGCGCGGGTTCGCTTAAAAGCTTCGTCTTGCCAATCATAAGTACATCGCTCGTAATGATGGCGACTACCGCAAGGCAGACCAGGTCTTCCATGCTGGACAATCTTCGCGCGGATTACCTACGTACCGCGCGCGCTAAAGGCGTTTCCGAGCGCGACGTAATAAACAAGCATGCCCTGAAGAACGCATGGATACCAATCATTACGTCGATAGGCGCCGGACTCAGCCGCACGCTGGCAGGTTCCGCAGTCATCGAGACCGTCTACTCATTCCCGGGGGTCGGTAAACTGACTGTCGACGCGGTGACCAGCCGCGACGTCACCATGGCTACCGGATGCATCATCCTGACCACCATCATATACGTTTTGATGCTGCTGCTCGTGGACGTTATGTACGCGTTCGTGGACCCGCGCATCAAGGCTCAGTATGCTTCCGGTTCCGGCCGCAGAAAGAAAGGTCAGGTGGCGGGATGAGCAAAGATACTGTCACCAAGAATAAAAGATCCGGGGGCAAAGGGTCCGGAAAGAAGGCCCGCTCCCGTGCAGAAGAGATATGGCACAGCATAAGGCGCAACAAGGGCGCGATGCTGGGGCTCATCTTCCTATGCATACTGATCCTGATCATAATATATTCGCTGCTGTTCATCTCATTTGAGGACATAATGAGCATGGACAACGAAAGCATGCTTCCGCCCTCGTCAGAGCATCCGTTCGGTACCGACGACATGGGCAGAGATATGTTCAAGCGCGTCCTTTACGGTACCAGATACTCTCTCGTTATAGGAGTAGTGGCCGTTGCCGCAGCCATGATAATAGGAGTAATAGTCGGCGCCATTGCGGGATATTTCGGCGGCAAAGTCGACAACCTTCTGATGCGCGCCAACGACATCATCTCGTCAATTCCGTCGATCCTGCTGGGCATGGTAATAGTTACGGTATTGGGGCAGAGCCTGCGGAACCTTATAATCGCCGTTGCCGTGCCGTCGATATGCGTATTCGCCCGAATAACGCGAGCCTCTGTACTTACCGTAAGAGGTCAGGAATATGTTGAGGCAGCCAAAGCGATAGGCATGTCCAATCTAAGGATAATATTCTCGGAGGTGGTGCCTAACGGGCTGTCTCCGATAATCGTTACGGCGACCACCATGATAGGCAACGCCATCACGGTGGCGGCATCGCTTTCCTTCCTGGGGTTCGGAGTTCCGCTTCCCACTCCGGAGTGGGGCGCTCTGGTATCCGGCGGCCGCAGCCTGATCAAGATAGCGCCGTATCTGTCGACCTTCCCCGGACTGTTCATAATGGCGACGGTCCTGGCATTCAACATAATGGGCGACGGACTGCGCGATGCTCTTGACCCGAAGCTTAAAAGGTAAGGGGTAATACACGATGGATGATAAAACTGGCATCAATGCCGTAAACGAAGAAAACGTGCTGGAAGTAAAGGATCTGGTCGTGCATTACGAGCTGGAGGATGAGACTGTGGAGGCCGTAAACGGCATTAGTTTCAGCCTTAAGCCGGGACGGACGATCGGCCTTGTAGGCGAGACCGGAGCCGGAAAGACTACTACTGCTCTGGCCATCCTTAATCTGGTACCTAATCCGCCGGGCGTCATAAAGAGCGGATCGATAACCGTCTGCGGGAACGACATGCTCAGCCTTAAGCCCCGTCAGCTGGAAAAGATCCGCGGCAAGGACGTTGCCATGATATTCCAGGATCCGATGACTGCGCTCAATCCTGTAGTCACAGTGGGCGATCAGATCGCCGAGAGCGTAAAAATACACGAAAAGGTGTCCAACGCCGAAGCTCTTGCGCGCGCCAAGGACATGCTGGAACTTGTAGGCATTCCGGCGGTGCGTTCCTCGGAGTATCCTCATCAGTTCTCCGGCGGAATGAAACAGCGAGTGGTAATAGCCATAGCACTTGCATGCAATCCCAAAATTCTCATAGCCGATGAACCTACCACTGCTCTGGACGTTACCATTCAGGCTCAGGTCCTGGATATGATGAACGATCTTAAGGATAAGTTCGGGACATCGCTTGTAATGATCACTCACGACCTCGGTGTAGTTGCCAAGATCTGCGATGACGTTGCGGTAATGTATGCAGGACGCATAATAGAGAGCGGGACACTTGCCGAGGTATTCAACGAGACCAGACACCCGTACACAAGGGGATTGTTCGATTCGCTTCCGAACATTAAAAACAGAAAAGGTGAGCTTAAGCCAATACCGGGGCTGATGCCGGATCCAACGGATCTTCCGGAAGGATGCGCGTTCGCTCCCAGATGCAAGTACGCCACGGAAGCCTGCAGCCAACCGCAGCACGTAAAGCATTTTTCTGATACGCACTATGTACTGTGTTCCCGCTACGATGAACCGGATTTCTGCATAGACTCTAAGGAGGATCCCGCGAATGGATAACACACTTCTGGATGTAAGGGGCCTTACGAAGTTCTTTAAGAGCCCCAGAGGTATAGTGCATGCCGTGGACGACGTCAGCTTTACTGTTGAGAGCGGAAAGACGCTTGGGATCGTGGGCGAGAGCGGATGCGGAAAGACTACTACCGGAAGATGCATACTGCGCCTTATAGAACCTACCTCCGGAGAAGTCTATTTCAACGGGCAGGATGTTTGCAAGGCCGACCGTGCGCAGATGAAGAAGCTCAGACGCGAGATGCAGATAATCTTCCAGGATCCGTATTCCTCGTTAAACCCCAGGAACACGGTAATGGAAGCCATTGCCAAGCCCCTCAAGCTTAATAAGATCATTCCGAACGCAACCAATCAGGATATAGAAAAACGCGTTCTGGAACTGATGGACACAGTGGGTCTGGCGCGCAGGCTCATCAACTCATATCCGCACGAGCTTGACGGTGGCCGACGCCAGCGCATAGGCATAGCCCGTGCTCTTGCTATGGAGCCGAAATTCATTGTATGCGACGAGCCGGTATCCGCTCTGGACGTGTCGATACAGGCGCAGATCCTGAATCTTCTGAAAGAACTTCAGAACGACATGGGTCTTACTTATGTGTTCATTACGCATAATCTGTCGGTAGTAAACCATTTCTCGGACGACATACTTGTAATGTATCTCGGCAAGGTAGTTGAAAAGGCACCTTCCGAGGAACTGTTCGCTAATCCGATGCATCCTTATACAAAGGCGCTGCTTTCGGCGATACTCGTTCCGGAAGTCAACGGCAACCCCGAGCGCATCCAGCTGAGGGGAGAAGTATCTTCGCCGCTGGATCCGCCGCCGGAATGCCGCTTCGCAAAGCGCTGCAACTACGCGTGTGAGGAGTGCCATAAAGGCGAGCCGCCTCTTGTGGAAGTAAGCCCGAATCATTTCGTATCCTGCTTCAATGTAGGAAAGATCTAATACCGTGAAAAGCAAAGCCCCGCGTCTGTAATGAAAGGCGCGGGGTGTTGTTTTGTATTTAAAAGGCCCTGCAGCAGATGCATGGCCTTTTGTTCTGTTCGTTTACAGACCGGTATCAGTAGAATCCGTATAATCCTATCGGATCGTTGATGTTCGCTCTGGATACCCAGGCTTTTCCGTCTTCGCTGATCAGTATTACGTTGTTCTGGTTACCGTTGGGATCGGTGGTCATTATTACGTCCGCAATGCCGTTCTTATAGCTGCCGCTCAGCGGGACGGAGCCGTCGTACGTAAAGACGCCCTTGCCGTTGTAGAGCCCGTCCTTTACCTCCACGGTACCTTCTATCAGCTGCTCATTGTCGGAATTGGGGTATTTGCTGAGGTTGCTGATGGTGAAGGTGCCGTTGGGCCTGTCATTTGCCCAGGTTCCTTCCGCCCAGTATTCCCTGTACGCGCTGTCGGTCTTAAGGTTGTCGGCGATGATCCAGACGGCGTCTCCTTCGCGGCGTGTTCCGTTGTAATTGCCGTAATAGAAGCCGTAATGGCTGTAGCTGTAATAGATGCCCAGTACCTTTCCGGTCTCGTCCGGCTTGGAGTAAAGCGGGTAGTGGTATTCTACGGTCGCCTTGTTGGGAGCAAGTTTGCGCGCGGATCCGCTGCCGCTTATGAACTCTTTCCTGATAGTCTCAAATACGGACGCGCGGTCGCCGGACTTGATCAGCGGCAGCAGCTTGTCTGCAAGCGTCTGGAACAGATTGGTAAGTTCCACGTGCTGGATGTTGGCTTCTATCCAGTTGATCGTATCGCTGAAGTTGAATCTTCCGGATGCAGTCAGGTCCGTAAGGCGGTCCTTCATTGCCTGCATGGTCGGGATGTCACCGGAGTTTACCGCGTCGTTGGCCAGCGATTCGTAAGAAAGCTTGACCAGCGGATCCAGAGTCTCCGCGGCTTCCGGGTAATCTTTGATCAGTTTGTCCGTGCCGGCGATGAATGATTCGTATTCTCTGGCTTCGTACAGATCCGAGAGTATGTTCTGGCTGCAGTCTACGTACTGCTTGCGCAGTTCCGCGTCGTCCGGAGCGAATTCGTAAGCCTGCTCTATCTGGCTGATGGCATTCTGGTAGTCCTTTGCCTCTATGGAGGACGCGATCTGAGTCCTGAGCTTAGCCAGCTTTGTGGACGGCAGGTTCTGGTATACGAAATATCCTCCTACGCCTAAAGCTATTACGACTATTGCTATTATGGCGGCGATCAGACCTTTCTTTTTCTTTTTGGGAGGTTCTTCAGAAGGTATGGAGGCAGGTCCGTCGGATGAAACGGCGGAAACAGCTTCTTCGGATCCGACTGCAGGGGCGGCATCTTCGACCGGAAGCGTAGCGGCTTCATTGCCGATCAATGTAGGGGCGGCATCTTCGGTACCGGCTGCAAAAGCTGCGGCAGGTGCAGCTGTTTCAACGGCGGCCTCGATGACAGGCTCGGCTGCTTCAGCAACAGGCTCGGCTGCTTCAGCAACAGGCTCTGCAGCTTCAATGACCGGCTCGACTGCGGCTTCAGCTGCTTCAATAACCGGCTCTTCGGCGGCCGCGATCATAGGTTCCGCAGCTGCCTCGGCGGCCTCGATGACCGGCTCTGCTGCTTCAACTACCGGTTCCGCAGCTGCTTCTGCTATAGGCTCTGCGGCTGCTTCAATCATAGGTTCGGCAGCTTCAATGACCGGCTCAGCTGCTTCAGCTAAAGGCTCCGTGATAACGGGTCCTTCTGCTGCCGGAACTGCTTCAGCTACAGGTTCCTCTATCACAGGCTCTTCAACAGCCGGAGCTGCAGGAACATGGACCTTGGTGCCGCAGAACGGGCAGAAACTGATGTCGTCGGGAAGTTTTCTTCCGCAATTAGTGCAAAACATTTTTTCCTCTTTCAAACAGGGTGCAGTGTTATGTTGTCAATAAATATAATACTACTTTATAGCGCGGATTTCCAATTCTTAAGACCGATTTGCGGGATTTTTCCGCCGGATAGCGCCGGTATATCTTTTTAACATTCTGCGGCTGCGTCTTTCGGCACAAATCTATTGCCTGAAGGGTCACAAATGTGGTATTCTATTTAGAAAATGCGGCGGCATAAGACCGCCCGGAAAGGAGGCAAAAATGGTAGATCTTAAAGATGTTTTCGCAACTCCGCAAAACTTTGCAGGAGATATAGAAGTGGAGGGGTGGATCAGGAATAACCGCGGCTCCAACAAGTTCGGATTCATAGAACTGAACGACGGAACGTATTTTAAGTCTGTCCAGGTCGTTTACGAGGAAGAGTTTCTGGAGAACTTCCGCGAAGTGGCCTCGCTTCCGCTTTCCACGGCTGTGTCCGTTAAAGGCGAGCTTGTGCTTACG
>JAEEGL012451254.1_pt1 | contig 14877 bp, 8 predicted proteins | sample 9134231 | NCBI WGS metagenome assembly JAEEGL01 (sample SAMN16246548, study PRJNA631951) | gut metagenome | biome: gut microbiome; feature: rumen; material: fiber-attached | host: Bos | place: Iran: Karaj | collected 2018-10
GATTTGTTCCATGGAAAGCCTGATGGTTTTTACCCGTTCCTTCAATGGTGATTGGCGTTGCCTCTGTGAAAACGGACATGAGCACATAAGTCTCATGCCTTTCTTTTTTTATGTATAATCCCCGTTGGAGGCTTGGGGGGGGAAGATGAGAGAAGATTGACAAGTATGAAGATACTCGACTTCATAGAAAAAGATGGGGAGGGAAAGTATTCTTGCTACAAAACTAAGAAACTAATTCTTGACCAAAACGACCAAGATACTCTCGATTACGACGACAAACCCGCCGTTCAACTCAATAGTGCACAAATTGCAGAGTCGGACATGTCTCGAAAAGAGACAGTCTTAATCAACAATCAAATGATGAAGTTGGCTAGTTCTCCATTGTTTTCATACTTTCTTGATGGGTCGCGGCATGTCTATAAGGTGGACGACATCGCTATCGGAAACCGCATCTTTCCTTTTCTCGCTGGTCAAATTATTGTAGGTTGTTGCGTGAGAAAGAATAGAGATGCCTTCAAATGCCATTCCGTTACACGCAAGGTGTTACTTTCTTTACCTCGCAACTTCAATTATGACGACGATAAAGAGGCAAACTTCTGTCGCATGTATTGTGAGAAAATCAACGAGGAGTTGGCAAAAAGCGTTTTTGTACAGGAACATGGTATCAAGATAGACAAGATACTTCTCTATCCTACGGATGGTTCAAAAGACATTACTGCTGACAAAAATGGATATAAAAACAGTGGCACTGCAAAGATACAAAACGAGATGACCGATGAGGAACAGTTAATGGTCGCTCAACTGTGCAAAGACAATTGTTTAGATAACGAGCATTTTCTCATCAAAGATGGCTCTATTGAATACAACTCTGGATATTCAAACCTTTCAACCACTGAATGGAACCAGCTTCGTTCTAACTACAAACATGTTGTAGGTGTGTCGAAACTGTTTAATCCAGACTTGTTAAGAGACTTCAAAGGGCAACGTCTTTCTAAAACCATAGCTAATTTAAAACCTTATGAACGCACTAAGGCATATCGATATCCAGCTTCTGGAGGCCAATCCGAGTTTGCCATGTGGTATCTAAGGCTTCGCAACAGTAATTTTAGAGAGACGAACTTCTCTGATGTTATCAAATGCGAAATGGTTTTAGAAGAGAAAGGTGGTGTTCTCGACACTCAACTTGTCGACATAATCAGCGCCAATCTTATTCGAGAAGCATATCCCACTTGTTACGGTAAAGACAACAGATGGGCAAATCACCTTTATCCAGTTTTTCTCACAGAAAGCTTTTGCAAGTCCAATTATATAAATCAGAACATTATCCTAAATCTCTTTTGACATGACTAAGATTATTGGTAAAGTATCCGCAACAGAAAGTTCGCCATCAACCATTGACGAATTCTTCTTTTGGACAGACAAACGTCAAATACTAAGTCCTTTCGACATCGTAAAAGTCGAACACGAATGCGACTCAACAACCTATGGTGTAATAGAAGAAATAAACCATGTGACAGATTCCCCCAGTCACTTCACAAGTTATATTTCAAGCGATTTTGGTGCCATAGATGATAATGTCGGAAACATGAACAGACTTGGAATGAACTATGTAAAAGTCCGTGTTTCATGCAACACACAGAACATTTATACCCCCGTGTTGAATGACCGTCGTGTCTCTCTTTGCGATGAGAACGACATCAAGATTGCATTGGGATTAAGCGAGAAAGATGTACAAAATCCTTTGGTGTGTGGTTATTTGCAGATGTATCAAGGTGATGCTTCGATAAAAGTACCTGTTGTCCTAAATTCACATTTTTTATTGGGACCCGATGGTGCACACATCAATGTATCAGGCATTTCAGGTCTAGCAGCAAAAACATCATTCTCAATGTTCTTGTTGAAAGCAATTCAAGAAAAATTCCGTACTGAGAATAACGAAGCCGTTGCGTTTGTTTTCTTCAACGTTAAAGGCCGAGATCTGATGGCAATAGACGAACCAAATAATGAGCTATCTAGCAGAGACCAAAAGATATACTCTGATTTGGGACTTTCCGCTCAGCCATTTGAAAACGTCAAATATTACTATCCATACAGTAAGGACAAGATTTCTGCAAATGTTCAAAGCTACGCACACCCCGAAGATGTCAAAATGCAGATAAAGGCAGGCAAGGCCAAGAAATACAAATTTACTTATGAAAAATGCATTGAGAAAATAGACCTCCTATTGGCAAACGAAGATGACTCCAGCGGAACTCTTGAAAGCTGTGTCAATTATATTATTAACCGACAAGAACCTTTTAACGCCGTCGATAGTTGGCCCACTCTACTTGAAAAAATAGACGAATGCACAAAGACCGAAGCAAATGGTGGGAAAAAGAACGAAATAATGGTTACTAGTTGGCGCAAGTTCAAAAGGTGTGTAAAGAAAGCTATCCAAAGCAATATCTTCATTTCAAATCTAAACGAAGAAAATGGAGAAATCGACCTGACAGATGAAATTTCCAACAACCTAACCAATGGGCAGGTCATGGTTATTGATATCGCCCGCCTTGATGACAATGCTCAAAGTTTCGTTTTTGGAAGTGTCGCCAGAGCGATTTACGACATGAAATTAGGTGCTGAGCGTGACAATATACCTGAAAAAGTAATCCTATTTGTTGATGAATTGAACAAGTACGCCTCAAGTGATGTTCCAAAGAGTTCTCCAATACTTCAGCAACTGCTTGACATTGCTGAACGTGGTCGTTCGTTGGGCATTATCCTTTTTTCTGTTGAGCAATTCAGAAGCGCTATACACGACAGAGTAAAAGGCAACTGTGCTACCCAAGCTTATGGTCGCACCAATGCTATAGAAGTATCAAAGTCCGACTACCGATATATCCCCAAAGTGTATCAGAACATGATGACACGTTTGAGCCCGGGAGAGTACATTATTTCTAATCCCGCACTACGGTCTCTAGTAAATATTAGATTTCCACGTCCTGCATATAAACAATATCCCAATGGCTAAAAGCACGCAAAACATTGATAATCCTGTCATCGGCATTGATCTGTTAAAGATGCTGATGTTACAGCTATACAGCAATCCTCGCTGTATTTACAGAGAATATATCCAAAACGCTCTTGATTCCATAAACGAGGCAGTAAAATTAGGTGTACTTTCTAAAGAGAAGGATGGCCGTGTGTCTATAATTATCACTAAAAACGATATTAGCATCGAAGATAACGGCACAGGCATTCGTAGTGATAGCGCTGTAAAAATCCTAACCGACATTGCCAATAGTGTAAAAAATGGTGTTGATACCGCTGGTCAGTTTGGCGTTGGGCGCCTTTCTGGAGGTGGATATTGCGAGATACTCGAATTTGAAACCTCATATAAGGGGGAGGATGTTTCCACCATTGTTTCTCTTGACACACTGAAACTGAGGAAAATGGTCGAGAAGAAGAAGTCTGATATTTCGGCCGAAGATGCAATGTGCGAGATATGTACAACACAGACAGTCCCTGCAAAAGCAGAAGAACACAAATTTATCGTCCGCCTAAAAAAGGTCATCAATTCTCGTGAAATACTGCTTGATGTTGATGAGATAAAAAATTACATAACAGAATATGCCCCAATCGACTATTCCGTTCCGTTCAACTCTCTAATTAATAATTGTCCTCAAACTGAATATGTCAAAAGACATAAAAGAATTGACAAGATTCGGTGTTCACTCAACGACAACTCCGACATCGAAAAGGGATACGGCGTGACAATCGTTGGCACCGGCGATCCTATTGAAAAGATTAGATACTTTGAGCTACCAAAACATCCGAAATACGGTTCACTCGGATGGGGTTGGTATGCTGTGACGGAGTTCTCTGTCCAAATAAACGAGGACAAAGATAGTTACGCTGGAATAAGATTACGCAAACACAACATTTCCCTTGACAAGAACATACTTAATACTTGCTTTAAAGATAGCAGGGGCAATAAATATTTCTACGGAGAAATATTCATCACTAACGATAATATTGTCCCTGACAGTGGAAGACAAGGACTTGCAGCTGGAGAAGAAGCAGACGCTTTAATTGAGGAAATCAAAAAATATTTCTCAAGCACCTTACGTCCTGTCTATTATCGAGCCAATAAACTAAAAACTGCACTAAATAAAATAAACGAAGTCGTTGTAAAACTTAACAATCCTGAATTTTCCAATGCTGCCACGCCATTAAAAGAAAAACTACAAGAGCATGTTGAAGAATTTAACAAGGTAGCTACACGTGATGTTAAAGATGAAATCAATGACATCGTTGACATATATCATAACAAGTATGACATTTTGTTAAAAAATGAAGTAGAGAAGCATCTTGATACTCTACAAAAAACAAAAAAACAAGAACCTGACATTCTAGATATGGTAGACGGGACAATAACATATGAGCAGACTAACACTAGTTCTAATCGTTCGTCCCATTCAGCGACAACACAGGATGCTAAGTCCACATCATCACCTTCACAACAACCGACTATCACACCAAGCACACCGCCTATTACTCCTCTAAAAACGAAGGTTCATGTCAAACCGAAATCACAAGTGGATATAATACTGGCTTCACTCGAAGGCAAAAACTATAGTCCTGAGCAAGTTGATTTGTTGAAGCGAGTATTCAGCACAATGCTCGTTGTCTGTCCTTCTTCCAATAAAAAGAGTGTTGTTCAGCTAATGGAAATCGCTGTGAATAGCCTCAAATAATACGATGAGACAGACGTCAAGAAAAAAAGTACTGCTCCTAGAGCCAAATTACGCTAATAAATTCCCACCAATAGGGTTGATGAAAATATCAACCTATTATAGGAATCTTGGTAATTGGGATGTCGTTTTCTTCAAAGGTGATTTGACCACCTTTGTGATTGAACGCATTGCAGACAAATGTATTGCCGAATTAGAATTGATTGACAACACAATTGATTGGGAAATTAGAAAAGATAAAATTTTTGCCTACATAAAGACTCGCAAACACGAGATTCTGGATAGTATTGGAGCAGAAGACTCAAACTTTGAATTATTGGTTCGAGGAAAACTTGACGACTATAAAAACTACTTTTGGAAAGGAACTTGGAAATTGCATCCCGAATGGGACCGGGTATGTGTTACAACACTATTCACATTTTATTGGGACATTACGGTTGAGACCATAATTTTCGCAAAACAGCTTGTCAAAAAGCCCAAAGACCTAAATGTGGGCGGAGTACTTGCCTCCATCCAGCCTGACAAATTGTACGAAGCCACGGGAGTAAAGCCATCGGTGGGCGTCCTAAATAAACCTGGCGTGTTCGACAAAAGAGATACTCAGATTATTGACGAGTTGCCTCTGGATTACTCCATCCTAGACGAAATTGATTATAAATATCCAATGTCGAATGCTTTCTATGGTTATATGTCGAGAGGGTGCATTCGTCATTGTCCATTCTGCGCTGTACCCACACTTGAACCAGTTTACACTCCTTATATTTCGCTCACTGACCGCATTAACGGTATTCGCAAACGATATGGCGACCAAAAGGATCTCCTACTAATGGACAACAATGTCCTTGCTTCCGAACGCTTCGAAGACATTATCAACGAGATTAAAGCTTGTGGTTTTGAACGTGGTGCCAAATTTGCTCAACCCAACATGCTGGAAATCTCAGCAAGAAATCTTCGTGAAGGTTGGAACGACCGTGCTTATATTCGAAAAACGCAGTCGCTAATGAGCCAGTTTTATGAATCGCTAAGCGACAATGACGAATCTTTTGAGGTATATAAGATACTTGAAAAGTATCATGTTAAAAAGTTGATAACTTCTAAGAAAGAGAATCTGCTTGCTGCTTATGACGAGATTAAACCATATTACGACAAACATCTCTATAAGGGATTGAAACAACGTTATGTTGACTTTAATCAAGGGGTAGACGCACGTCTTTTTACGGCAGAGAAAGCCCGATTGCTAGCCTCTATCGCCATACGTCCATTGCGAATAGCTTTCGACGACGTAAAAACACGAACAGCTTATGAAAAAGCCGTTAGATTGAGCGTTTCAGCTGGAATCAAAGATTTCTCCAACTATCTTCTTTATAACTTCAAGGATGAACCTATAGACCTTTATCGAAGACTAAAAATAAACGTTGAACTTTGCGAAGAGTTAGGAGTGAACATATATTCTTTTCCCATGAAATATCACCCATTACATGGAGAGAACAGTCACGACAGGGACTATATTGGTATACATTGGAACCGTAAATACATCAGAGCAATCCAGGCCATTCTAAATAGTACAAAAGGCAAGGTTGGAAAAGGTGTAGATTTTTTTGGTGAAGCATTTGGGCATACGGAAGAAGAATATTTTGAACTACTTGAAATGCCTGAGACCTTTATTTTGTATCGTTTTTTCTTCAAGTGGCTAGACGACAAGAACGGTCGTGGCACAGAACATTGGCGACGTTTATGGCATCATTGCAAAGAGAAACTGTCAAAAAATGAATGGGAAAAAATACTCGCCATTATTCATACCAATATTTTTTCAAATGACAACATATTGAAGTATGAAGACAACGACGTAAGAGAATTGCTAAACTGCTATGTCAACTTCCGCAAAGACATTGTCACTTCTGGCACAGAACTGTATAAATTGAAACAGGAGTACGACCAACATCCAACCATTAAGTTGAGAAGAAAGGAGCAACATGAAACCTAGCCTACAAGAATACTATGATGATTTACGCAAAAAAATATCCTCAAGAGCAAACCACATATTAGACAGAGGAGAATTTGAAAATCCTCATATTGTCATTTCCAAACTCTATTCCTTAGAAATAATTCTCACTTATCGCAATTGTGGTTTGAAAACTGCTAATGAAATATTCAGTTTGGTTTGCAAGCTAAATGAATATGCTGAAACCATAAAAGATCAAATTGACTTAGAGACATCTATAGAGAATGAAACAAATGTCGCAAACTCAAATACCGACATCACAAATAAAGATACTGAAGCAAGACAAAAAGACATAGACATTTCGTCATTTCAAGATTCATACTACCGTTTATTGTCTACCCTTTCAACAAGAACGTATCACATCGCAGAAAAACTTGGTTTTCTTTCAATTAAAGCTTTTGAACCATACCTACAATCATCTGAAAAAGATTTTCTAAAAATTGGAAAATGTGGAAAAAAGTCAGCTAGTGAATTCTTTTGGTTAGCATCTGAAGTACAAAAAAAAATAACGTATTACACGGACTCGTTTTTAACACAAGATTTTGCATCAGACACATTTGCTCGCTTATTAGACGAAGATTTTTCATTTTCAATTTCAGAAATAACTTTCGTTAATTACTTCAAAAATAAACATGGCTATATGCCAATGGCATTTTTGACATACAATTTAATTGGTAATACTCTTTCGGAGAGAGAGTTCCGTGTGTTTAAGCTTTATTATGGTGTTGAAAAATGGGAACTGACATCTGTTAATAGAAATAAAATATTAGGTGTGTACAAAGACCCCCGAGCATATGTATCGCCATTAGATGTTATGGAATTACTATTGGGTGTTTCACGAGAACGAATCCGGCAGATTACTAACAATATACGAAAAAAACTAGTAGCCGTAGTTCCAAAATGGCTCCGATATCATTCTGATTGGTCTTATTATGGGGTTGACAACACACAATATTATTATGTTCCCGACTCAAAAGCCGTTGAAAAAGAAAACAATGATCTTTATGGTTTTATGAAGAAAACCTTGGATCCTGACGAATTCAAAGTTTTTTTTGAAAACAAGCCGACAATTGACTGTAATAATTTCATAGCTCTTTTACAATGTTTTGAAATGACGCCATATTGGTTATGTGATAAAACTGGTATTTTGTATACTTATCCAATAAAGACATGTGAATGCTTTTGCATTTCAATCAATAAGAAATTTGATTATTATAAGTTCAACAAGGCACTAAAAGAGTTTGAAAGATTATGTAAAATAAAGCATGATGCAGACATAATAATACCTACTGAGAACTATTTTATGGATAATACTTCATATTGGAAGATTCAAATTGATTTGTCAGAAAAAGAAAAAGATGCATTGCAGCAATTGCTTGTTGAGCTATTCAACTTGTGTGGCACATTGAATCACATACAATTCAAAGGTGATAAATTGTGTATTCCAACGAATGTATTTGATTTCAAAGAAACACTTTATAATATTTTAAAGTCAGCTAAAACAAGATTGCATCTCGACGAAATGTTCAGGCGGTTAGAAAATATTTGTATTGAACGACACATTCCTCTTAAAATGTCAAAATCTTCGCGAATTTCTAAATTTTTAAATGCGGATCCTCGTATAGTTCATTATGGTAATTCTGGTTATTGGGGATTGAAGGAATGGGGCGAAAACACTGGTAGTATTCGAGAAATAGCAATTCAAATAGTTGAAAAAAACAAAGAACCTTTAAAAATTGCTGATTTGATAAAACAAATATTAGATAAACGCCCAGACTCAACCAAGAATAGTATATCTGCAGTTGTATTTCAAGCAGTTAACAATGGAGAACTGGCGCTCTTTTTTAATGATTATATTGGTTATCCTAAAAGGAAATATGACGGTGAGTTTATTTTGATGCCGAAAACATTTGCTGATTGGTTGCAAGAATTTAAAAAATTTGTAAACAAAAATAGGAGATTCCCTTTTAGTAACAAACAAGGATATGAAGGTTATCTATATAGATGGTATTTGAAAGCGAGTCAATTAACCACACTTTTGCCAGATGAAATACTTGTATTCAACTCAAATATGGAAGAATTATCTATATATCCTCAAGATGCTACCGAATACAATTTTTTACAGCAATGCTATATATTTCAAAAATTTATTGAATCAAATCGTCGAATGCTCACTAAGGAGGATGATTTGCAACTGTTTAGTTGGTTTTATAGTACGAGTCGCAAATACAATTTATACAAAGATAACAGAAAAAAATATTTCAATGAACTATTAAGTCAAATTGCAAAAATACTATATTAATTTACATGCTCTGAGGTAGTTATGGGGAGGCAATTATTTCATTTTATACGAGATTTTTATTGTATGTTGTGATTATCTCCTCATTTCTCCTTCTTTCAGTATGCGGAAGCAATAAGATAAACTAATTTTTTCTGGTATAACGTATAAAATTTGCGAATTTTATCTGCTATACCCAACAATTTCTCTTAGCAACCAATCTATCAACATATCATAAATTGCAGTAAATAAGCTCTTTTCATCCCGTTGCGGAGAATAATCTGCCTAATCACCGCAAAATGATTTTAAGGTGCGGGAAGTTAGAGTGTTATGTCTTTTGTGTGGCGTTCCTTATGAGGAAATTGTTACAAATAAGATTCAATTTCTTTCAAAAATTGTACCTTTTTTATATCAATTTTGAGGCAAAACTGTATTTTCCAAGAGTCAGTTTTTGATATTTCGTATCTCTCCGACTCGTGGGGTAAAACTTTCAACTCTCAACTCTCAATTTTCAACTTTGCAGGATTTCGTCCGCCAATTGGCGAAAGTCTATTCCGTCGAAGTTGCCGGAGCTCATCATCAGCAGGTTGCTGCCGGTCCAGCTGCGTTGGGTGAGGTCTTGGCGCAGTAGGGCGGAGTCGGTGAAGACGTGGATTTTGTCGTTCTGGAAAGCGGCACGCACCTTTTCGGGGTCCAGCGGCGGCAGTTTCTTGTGTGCCACGGCATGCGGGTTGAAATACACTATCGGCACGTCGGCAAGGTCCATGCAGCCGGCGTATTGTGCAAGGAATTCGGGCGTAAGGCTGCTGAAAGTGTGCAGCTCCATGCAGGCCACCAGCTTGCGGTCGGGGTACTGCTCTTTCATGGCGGCAATGGTGGCACGCAGTTTCGAAGGGGCGTGGGCAAAGTCTTTATACACAGCGGTTTGTGTGTCTTTTTTCACCAGTTCCAGACGTTTGGAGGCTCCTTTGAAAGTGCTTATCGCCGAAAGGAAATCCTTGTCGCTGATTCCAAGGGCGTTGCAGGCGTTCTTGGCGGCCATGATGTTCTGCAGGTTGTGACGTCCGAAAAACATCAGCGGGGTGCGGCTGCCGTTGTCGGATATGATATAGGTGGTGCCGTCTTTTATCTCGTAATTGGCTGTGTGGTAGCCGGTTTTGGTGATGTCGTTGCGTTCCACGCTGTCGGCCACGGAGCACACGTCTTTGTCGTCGGCGCAGTAGATAAGGGTGCCGTTGGGACGGATGAGGCGGATAAATTGTGCAAACTGTTCCTTGTAGATGTCGAAAGTGGGGAAGACGTTGATGTGGTCCCACGCTATGCCGCTGATTACGGCAATGTTGGGCTGGTAGAGGTGGAATTTAGGCCGGCGGTCGATAGGGGAGGTGAGGTATTCGTCGCCTTCGATGACCATCACCTTCGCCTCGTGCGAGAGTCGCACCATCACCTCGAAGCCCTCCAGCTGGGCGCCCACCATATAGTCGGTGTCGAAGCCTAGCTGTTGAAGCACGTGCAGTATCATTGCCGTGATAGTGGTCTTGCCGTGACTGCCGCCAATCACCACGCGTGTCTTGTCCTTCGACTGCTCGTATAGATATTCGGGATACGAGAAAATCTTGATACCCAGCTCTTTGGCACGGAGCAGCTCGGGGTTGTCTTCGCGGGCGTGCATGCCAAGTATCACAGCGTCGAGCTCTTTGGTAATCTTGTCGGGATTCCAGCCGATGCCTTCGGGCAACAGGCCGTATTTCTGCAGTCGCGACTTGGCGGGGTCGAAAATCTCGTCGTCGGAGCCGGTAACATGGTAACCCTTCAGGTGCAGGGCTATTGCAAGGTTGTGCATGGCACTTCCGCCTATGGCGATAAAATGAACGTTCATCTCTTTCAGTTAATAATTTATAATTTACAATTTATAATTCTTTTTGTCGAAGTTTTTCAGATTTCAATTTTCGGACGCAAGCATTGCGTCCCTACACTGAATACAAAAATAACATTTCAACTTTCAACTATCAATTATCAATTTTCAACTAATCTAGCATCGGCTTAATCCTGATTATTGCGTTGATGAAAGCGTCTATCTCCTCCGTGGTGTTATACACTGCAAACGAGGCTCTTACCGTGCCGGGGATGCCGTAGCGGTCCATAATGGGCTGTGTGCAGTGGTGGCCGGTGCGGACGGCGATGCCAAGCTTGTCGAGCAGCGTGCCGGTGTCGTAGGGGTGGGCGTTGCCGATAAGGAACGAAATTACCGATGTCTTGTGCGGTGCGTTGCCGAAAATGCGTATTCCGCCGATGTCGTTTAGCCGTTGTGTGGCGTAGTCGAGCAGCTGCTGTTCGTAAGCCGCAATATTCTCTATGCCAATGCTTTGCATAAACTCTATTGCCGTTTTCAGAGCCAGCGTGTCGCCCACCGAAGGAGTTCCTGCCTCGAATTTGAACGGCAGTTCGTTGTAGGTGGTGCGTTCGAAGGTTACGTCCTTTATCATCTCGCCGCCGCCCTGATAGGGAGGCAGTTTGTCGAGCCATTCCTCTTTGCCGTACAGCACGCCGATGCCCATGGGGGCGTACATCTTGTGTCCCGAAAAGCAGTAGAAATCGCAGTCCAGCGCCTGCACGTCCACGGCAAGGTGCGATATGGACTGGGCCCCGTCGATAAGAACGGGAACGCCGTGGCTGTGGGCTATGGCGATAATCTCAGCGATAGGATTGACGGTGCCGAGGGTGTTGGAGACGTGGTTCACGGCCACGATGCGTGTCTTGTCCGAAAACAGGCTTTTGTAGCTGTCCAAATCGAGCACTCCTTGGCCGGAGAAGGGGATGACCTTGAGCGAAGCGCCTTTCTGCTCGCAGGCCAGCTGCCACGGTACTATGTTGGAGTGGTGCTCCATGCCTGAGATGATAACCTCGTCGCCTTGGTGGAGGAACTCCCTGCCGAACGACGACGCTACAAGGTTGATGCTTTCGGTGGTGCCGCGGGTGAAGACGATTTCCTCTTTCTTGCTTGCGTTGATGAAAGCCCGCACTTTTTCGCGTGTCTGTTCGTAACGGTCTGTGGCTTCGGAGCTTAGGTAGTGCGCCCCGCGGTGTATGTTGCTGTTCAGCGTACGGTAGTAGTCGGCAAGGGCGTTGATAACGCACTCCGGCTTCTGTGTGGTGGCGGCGTTGTCGAAATAAATCAGCGGCTTGCCGTAAACGGTGGTGTCCAAAATCTTGAACTGTGCTCTAATCTTCTCTATGTCAATCATATATCAATGCAATGGTGTCCTATTCTGCTTTTTCTGCGCCCCTTTTTCGGGAACGCAAATGATTATAACGCGGAGGTGATTGTTTTTATTGCGGAAAGAGTGAAAGTTTGCACAGATTTTGTGCTGTTTTTTTTAATATGTTAAAAAATGGCCTCTTTTTTGGAATTTTGAAATAAAAAATGTAACTTTGCAACGCTGATTTTATTGGCATTTCGGGTGTTAAATCCCGAAAAGATTTGTTAATTAAGGAAAAACGTTCGACGTGAAGAGACTGATACTTATATCGTTGCTGACGACAGCGGTTCTTTTCGCCTCCGCCCAGACGCAGAGTGGGGTGGTGAAAACGCGCGGCCGTATGGTTAACGGCAAGCTGGTGCCTGGCACGCTTTTGCAGGGCGCCACGGTGGAGGTGGAGGGGCGACAGCCTGTTTTGGCCGCCGACGGACGTTTTTCGTTCCCCGTAACGGGCAGCGGTTTCAGACTGAAAAGCGTCTCCAAGCAGGGCTACACCCTTGTCGATGCCGAGGTGTGCCGTTTCTACAAATACTCCGCAACGCCTTTGCAGATAGTGATGGAGATGCCCGGACAGCGTCAGTCCGACCAGCTTGCCAAGGAACGTGCCCTGCGCCGGCAGCTGGAACAGCGTCTGCAACAACGCGAGGACGAGATTGAGGCGATGAACGTTTCGCTGGAGGAGAAAAACCGTCTGCTGCTGCAGGTGAGTCAGGACCGCGAAGACAACGAAAAGATAATCAAGGATATAGCGAAATACTATGCCACACTCGACTACGACCAGCTCGACGAGTTCCAACGTCAGGTGAACCAGTGTCTCGAAACGGGCGACGTGGCACGTGCCGACTCCCTTCTGAAATCGCGCGGCGACTTGGGTGAACGTATCTCGCAGATGCGTAAGGAACAAGCTGCCGAAGCTGCCGAGGAAGCCGCCATTAAGCAACGTCAGCAACAGCTCGACCAAGGTCGGGAGGGCACACGCAAAAAGCTGGAGCTTATCGCCGCCGACTGCTACAACTATTATCAGCGCTACCTGCTCTCGCACCAGAACGACTCCGCCGCATATTACCTCGAACTGCGCTCCTCGCTCGACAGCAACAATTTGGAGTGGATGAACGACGCGGCCTATTTCATAGAATTCTATCTGGCCGACTACAACAAAGCCCTCAAGTATTACAAACGTGTGCTTGATAAATCGTTGCAGACATACGGCGAACGCCATCCTTCCGTGGCCACGGCATATACGGGAATGGGACGGGAGTACCTGCAGATGGGTGATGCTAAAAGTGCCTCGGACTGTTTCGACAAAGCATTGGAAATCAGGCGACAGTGGTATGGCAACGAACACCCGCTGGTGGCCAACTCTCTCAGGAACCTTGGCGGATATTACCTTCAGGTGGAAGATTACGAAAACGCCCTCGACCGATTCAAGCAAGCCCTCGCCATTTACCTCAAGGCACAGGGCGAAAACACTCCCGAAGTGGCCCACTGCTACAACTCTATCGGCGTATGCTATATGAATATTGACACTTCTTCCCAAAGGCCTATGGACAATTTCGGCAAGGCTCTGGCTATCGACACGGCACTGTACGGCATCAACCACCCCGATGTGTCGATGGTTTATATGAATATTGCAAACTTGTACGCCAATGTGTGGGAATATGTAAAAGCCTCGGAATATTACTTTAGAAGTCTTGAAATTGAGAAAAAACTTTTCGGTGAGAAACACCCCCGCATAGCGCGTATCTACGTCAATATGGCCTCCAGCAAACTGCTTGCGGGTGAGTTCGACAATGCAATCGCCTACAGTTCCAAAGCCGTTGACATCATAAAACAATTTTTCGGCGAGGACAATATCGAACTTGTCGATCCATACGACTACATTGGCTTTTCATATATTTATACACATAATTATGATCAAGCGTTGCCGTATTTCAAAAAATCGGAAGAGATAACCAGAAAAACTTACGGCGAAGATGATTGGAAGATGTACTACCGATATTATTGTCTCGCCGGGGCTTATGAAAAGAAAGACGAATTCGACACGGCATTGGTTTATAATCTCAAAGCATTGTCGGTACAGGAAAAGCATCTCGACAAAAACGACATACTGTTGGCCGATTCGCACATAGAACTGGGCGAGCTATATTACTTGTTAGACGATTACGACAAAGCCTTGGAGCATTATTCCCGCGCTTTGGAAATCTATAAGAAAAACAAAAAACGTGAGTATAAGTCTGAAATAGACTCTATCAAGGCTATGATTGAAGAAATTAAACAAAAAAAGTCAGAAAAAAAACAAAAATAAGATATGAAAAAAACGACAATAATCTTTGCACTTCTTGCCTTTGCCTTTTTTGGCATGCAGGCACAGACTCAGAGCGGTGTGGTGAAAACCCGCGGACGTATGGTCGGAGGCAAACTCGTGCCCGGGACGATGCTCTCCGGTGCCACCGTGCAGGTGGGAGGCCGTCAGGCTTTGCTGGCCTCCGACGGGCATTTCTCCTTCCCCGTTTCGGGCAATAGCTACACCCTCAAAAATGTGTCGAAACAGGGCTACCAGCTCGTGGATGCCGAGGTGTGCCGCAGCTACAGATACTCCGGCAA
>JAEEGL014734901.1_pt1 | contig 14877 bp, 13 predicted proteins | sample 9134231 | NCBI WGS metagenome assembly JAEEGL01 (sample SAMN16246548, study PRJNA631951) | gut metagenome | biome: gut microbiome; feature: rumen; material: fiber-attached | host: Bos | place: Iran: Karaj | collected 2018-10
CACTTTTGCAAAAGCAAAAGTGTGTTAAATTCCAATTTTGCAGTATACATAACAAGTGGCGACACACGGCTACTCTGCTTAATTGGCGTTCTCATAAACATTCGGTCTCAAAAAATTGGGAAACTCAAAAAATTTCAAAGTCTTGTCAATGCCTCGGGTTTATGTTATAATTACGATAAACAGAGTTATTATTGTATATTTTATGATGTATAATATAGAAAAAAGGAGGCGCACTATGAACATACAATGGTACCCCGGGCATATGACCAAGACCAAGCGCATGATGCAGGAGAACATTTCCCTTGTGGACATAGTTATAGAACTGCTTGATGCGCGCATACCGTACAGCAGCCGCAACCCCGACATAGACAAGCTTGCGGCGAACAAAAAGCGCATAATAATACTAAACAAAGCCGACCTTGCGGACGAAGCCAAGACAAGCGAATGGGTGAAGCATTTTGAACAAAACGGCATCCGTGTTTTGCTTACGAACATCATAACGGGCAAGGGGCTGAAATCCATAACGGAAGTTTCGGAGACGCTGATGGCGGAGAAGAAAGAGAGACTGAAACAGCGCGGCAGGATACACGTACCCACCCGTGCCATGATAACGGGCATCCCGAATGTCGGCAAATCCACGCTTATAAACAAATTTGTCGGCAAGTCCACCGCAAAAACGGGCGACAAACCGGGTGTTACCCGCGGCAAGCAATGGGTCAAGATAAAACGAGATTTTGAACTGCTGGACACCCCGGGCATACTGTGGCCGAAGTTTGAGGACGAGCGTGTCGGCACAAATCTTGCTTTTACGGGTGCGGTGAATGATGATATACTGGATATTGTCGAGCTTTCCCGGCTTCTTATAGAAAGACTTCGGGAGATCTATCCTCAGCAGCTTAAAGACCGCTACTCAATAGATTTTGACGAGAACACCAAGCCCCATGAGATACTGGAAGCGATAGGCGTTTCGCGCGGTTTTAAGGCAAGAGGCGGAGAGATAGACTTCAAGCGCACCGCAACTATTTTTATAGACGAATTCCGCGCCGCAAAGCTCGGACGGATGACACTTGAGACCCCCGCCGAGATAGCCGCACTCTATCCCGAAGAAAATAAATAAAAAAATGTATAAAACATCCTCAAAAGGGTAAAATACTCTTACAAGGCAAAAAATCATTTCATATCCCAAAAGCCTTGGAAAATTTTATCGGAGGACATAAAAATGGACAACAAAAAGAACAAGAGTTCAAAGTCTGACAGAGCAGAGTTTGCAAACGAGCTTAACGCCGACCTTAACAAGAAGGACAAAAGCGATAAGTGCGATAAAAGCAGCGACTGCAAATAAAAAAACGGAGCCCGTAAAAAGGCTCCATTTTTTATTGCTTTTTGCTTTCAAAATATGTGCCGACATCTTTGCCGTCCATTATATCGTAGAGATTTTCGGGGTCATCGCCGTTAGCAATCACCATATCAATACCCTTTAAGCCTGCTATTTTAGCGGCGTTGAGTTTTGTTCTCATGCCGCCCGTACCCTGTGAAGTACCGCTGCCGCCCGCACGGGCGATTATCTCGTCCGTGAGCTCCGAAATGCGGTGTATAAGCTTTGCTTCGGGGTCTTTGCGCGGGTCTGCGGTGTACATACCGTCAATATCGCTTAAAAGTATAAGCAGGTCGGCCTTTACGCAGGTCGCCACTATCGCCGCCAAAGTATCGTTATCACCAAGGGCGTTGAGCTGTTCCATTTCATCAAGGCTGACTGTATCGTTTTCGTTGATGATGGGCAGAGCGCCCATTTCAAGCAGCCTGTTAAGCGTGTTTTCGATATTTTTGCGGTTTGCGCCGACAATATCCGTGCCCGTAACAAGAACCTGTGCCACGGTGTGATTAAATTCGCCGAACAGCTTGTCGTATGTATACATCAGCTCGCATTGTCCGACAGCCGCAGCCGCCTGTTTTGTCGGGTTATCCGAAGGCTTTTCCTGCAAACGCAGCTTGCCCACGCCCATTGCCACAGCGCCCGACGATACCAGCACTACCTCGTGCCCGCTGTTTTTTATATCGGAAAGCACCTTGCACAGATTTTCCACAAGGCGAATATTAAGCATACCCGTGCTGTGGGTCAGCGTGGAACTGCCCACCTTTACTACTACTCGCATTTTCTGTTTACCCCCATATCACTTTGAGACCTTTTCGCCAAGGCTGTTTTTGCCGCCCGTGCCGTCGGTATCAAAATAATTTATTGCGCTTAACAGCGGTGTGTCGCTGTTATTTTTATAATTTGTGTTGTCCGTGACAGTTGCTATAACATCGGGCTCGCCGCCGCCGTAGGAAACAACGCCCTTTACCGTATAAGCGTAGTTTTCGGGCTTGTCGCTGTAAAGACGGATATTGGCCGCCTTGTTGTTGTAGCTCTTCACATTTTCAAGTATAAGTGCGGGGTTTGAATTTGTGGTTATACCGTTGTGCAAATTGTCATAAGCCTCGCAGTTTATGAGTTTATGCGCGACTGCCACATTTTCGCCGCCCAGCTTAAAGCCGTTGTTGCCGCCCAGTTCATAATTTGTTTCCGTGCCGTCGTCGTTAAGGTGTACGCCGTTTTTGTATGCAGCGCAGTTTTCAAGCGTTACCGCACCGATAGCGCCCGTACCCGTCTTGGTGTACAGATCCCAGCCGTCATCCACATTGTGATGCGACTTGCAGTCTTTGAATATATTGCCCTCGCCGACCGTCAGCTTGGCGCCGAAGCCGTCCGCATTTATGCCCGACGGGTCGCAGTTGTTGTAGGACTCACAGCCGATTATTTTGTTGTTTGACGGCCATGTTTTCTTGTCGTCGCTGCTGTCCGTGCGGCTTATCTGAAGACCCATGTCCTGATTGTTATAGAACTTGCAGTTTTCTATTATGTTATTGCTGCCGCCCAAATGAACGCATTTAAGGTTCGGGCCGCCGTTTGTAAATTCAAGTCCGCTGATATTCCAGTAATTGCCCGAAATCACAGCACCTGCGGAAACACCCATAAAATCAAGCACAACCTTGCCCTCGCCTTTGACATTCTTATATGCCGAAGCCGTGCCGTCATTGCCCCTTGCGATTTCTATAGGCGTATTTCTTTTGTATGTGCCCTCGGCGATAACAACAGTCTGACCGGGCTGAACAAAACCTATTGCGCTGTCTATGTCAAAGGGATGCTCCTTTGTGCCGTCGCCCTTGAAGCTGCCGCTTGGCGAAACATAGAGTTCCGAAGCGGATTTGTTGATATTTTTCTGATATACCGTGTGCCTTAAAACTATAGGCGAATAATCGGTAAGCGCCTGTGTGTCGTCGGGTGTGTATACGACCGTAAATCTGTTTGCCGCATTTGTATGCAGCTTGACGGGGATAGAAGCCGCCTTTTCAATATCCATATCACGCGCAATTATATTGTCGTTGAGTTTTATTGTAACACGGCCCTTTGTGCTGCCCTGTGCAGACAGATCGAGGGTGTATTTGCTATCGGTCGTATAAGCCGCGGACTTCACCTGTATATCCGCCGTTTTTCTGTTGTCCTTGGCTGCACTTACAGTCTGGCTGTAGGCCTTGCTGCCCGTGTAATACTTCACATTTTCAACATCTATATCCGCCCAGCGTGCCGTAAAGAAGCCCACATAAGCCTGCGGAGTCTGGGTCGAAAGGAAGGACTCGTCATAATAGAATTCGTCCTTTGTCTTTTCGTTCTGATAATCGTAGCAGCTCACATACAGACCGCCGTTTACTCTCTGCATGGTAAGGCGGTATTTGTTACCCTCTGCGGGGAAGGTATCGGAAAGAGCATCGGGGCCTATCCTTGTACCGCCGCCGTCTATCGCCTCAACACCCGTTCTTACAAGAAGATTGATCCTGTTTAGTTTTGTCTTTTTCTCGTAAGAGGGGTCTGTGGTGTCGCTCGGCCAGCCCGTACCGCTGTAGCCACCCAAAATAGCCATATTTGAAGCAAAGACCTTGCTGCCGTCCATAGGTATGGAAACGCCGTTTTCGTCTTTCTTTGCCGAGGCCTCGTCTATAGTCTGCGCACCGTCCGTGCCCGTCAAAGGCACAGCATCACGCACCATTATGCCAAAGGCTTCCTGGCCGTTTCGTTTTTCGTCGTTATTGTCATGCTCAAGATATTTGTTTACGGTTATATCTGCGGAAAGCGTAAAATCTTCGTCCGAAGAAACCTGTGTATAGTAGTAGTTCATGCCGTCATGGTCGTTGGTTATCTTTCCCGCACCGCCCCATGAGCGCACATTTATCTTGCCGTTTACAGTGCCGTAGTCGTCGGCTGTTACGCTTGTCTTTTCGGCATCGTCATAACCCGAGGACTGGCCGAAAGTGCCTTTGCGCCAGTAATGCTCTTCGGGCTGGACCACTGCCGCTTTTATCGAAACGGGAGAAAGTTTGGCATCGGTCGGCCGAATCGTGATAGTATATTCGCCCTCCGACGAGGTATCTACAGCGGAAGTATCAACTGTATACGCATTCGTTTCCTCAACTTCGCCGTTGTCGTATTCTATAGCCGCTTTAAGCTGTGTATCTATCTCATCGCCGATAGAATATACGGTTCTTGGGTACTTGGTAACAACAAGTCTTTCCGCACTGCGCGCCTGTACACTTATATCAAAGCCCGACTCCGCACCGCCGCTTACGGGAGCGACCTTGACATTCAGTTTCTTCTCCGTAAAATCGCTGTCAAAGCCCGTTACTGTATATTCGTTCCTGTCGAGTATCTCGCTTGTGCCGTCGGAATAGAAAGCCGTGACTTTTATGCCCGAAAGGTCAAGTTCGTCGCCGATATAGTATTTTGTCTTTGCGGGCGGAACAACTTCAAGCTTTGTGACAGTCTTTGCGGAAACTTCCACCTTGAAACGTCCCGCTGCCTTGCCCGCTTCATAGCCCTTTGCGCTTTTTCTTGTGACAATGGCATCAAACTTGCCCGCCGTGGGCAGAATATCGCCGTCTTTTACATTTTTGCCGCCTATTTTTACATTAAGATCATCGGCATCGAGAATTTCCGTGCTGCCGTCGCTGTATGTTGCCGAGACCTGCATCCCCTGTGAGCTGAATACGCCGTTTTTGGCATAAACAGTCTTAACGGGCGTATAATCCACATTTATATCGGTAGTGATACGCGGTTTTACGGTCACATAAAGTTCGGTCTTGGCAGAGCCGAGACTTACGATAAGTTTCTGCTTGCCGAGCTTTTCGGGCTTGTAGCCCTTGACGGAAATTTCACTTGTTTCAACGTAAGAGCCGTCCGTATAGTTTACCAGAGCGGTAACGGGAGAAAGAGCCTGACCGTAGAAATATTCGGTCTCCGCCTTTGTTACCGTTATTTTTTCGGGCCGCTTGTCAGCAGTTTCAAGTTTTACGTTTTTAAAGCTTGCCTTTGCGTTTCTTGCTATGTACAGGGCGGGATAGATATCGCCGTCAAAGCTGTAGACCTCGGAAGTATAGGACTTGTCGCCGCAGGTAAAAGTATACATATTACCCGATTTTGCTATTGTAAGGTCAAATTCGCCCAATTTTTCGCCCGTGTTTTTAAAGGTGTCGGAAAGGGCATCGCCCACAGTTTTTTTATCGCTGTTGTCGCGGATAATGGGATAAATTGCCATATCGCTCTTTTTATCGGGTGCGTAGCTGCCCAAAAACAGCGAGTCGGTGTAGGTCACATCGTCTGTCTTGTTGAATACATCATCAAGCACCGCTATGCCGACAGAGCCCTGCTGGGGGTTGCTGCTCTCCTCGCCGAGAGAATATTCGTCAATGGAAACAGTGGCGGAGAAAGTAAAATCCTCCTCGCCCGAAATCTTCTGCGCAGCGTAGATAATGCTGTCCTCGCCGTCGGTAAATTTGCCGTTGTTTACCTTGTCATTGGACAAAACAAAGCTGTCGCCGTTTTCCGTTACGGTAAAGTCGGTACTGCCCGCCTTGCCCGTCCAGCCTTTCAGCCACTCGCCGTTCACGGGTGCGGCAAATGCGGGTACAGCCTGCGAAAATGCCATTAAAAATGCAAGTGTCAGGGGTATACATTTTTTCTTCATTGGTTCTCCTCCTTAATTTTCAATATCTCAATAAGTTTTTCTTTCGTATTTAAAGTCGGGTCGTGCATGACCGCATCAAGGGCGGTATTCAGAAGCTCGCCTATCCGCTGTCCTTTCGGCACGCCCAAAGCCTGTAAATCGCCGCCGTTTACCGCAAGTTCGCCTATCGTGCAGCAATCCTTGTTTTTTATTATTTTTTCGTACATCAAAGATGTTTCGCACATTTTTTTTGCATTGTCAACGTCTATCAGCCCGACATTATTATTTGCGTTTCTGAAATCAATTTCAAGCTGTGCGCCGTCCGCACCCATTTTGTTGATAAGTACGCGGATATCGTATTCGCTTTCAAGCGGGAGGGTTGAATTTTTCACTATTGCCGCCGTCATGCGCGAATTCTCGTTGTCGTAGGTCATTTTTTTGAGCGTTTTGTTTATATCCCCGCAGTCCGCATATGCCATTATCACCGCAAGCCTTACGGGAAGCTGTTTCGGGCAAAGCTGAAGTTTGCGCCAATGCGTGTCCGTGTCATAGTTGTTGGCGGGAATAAAAATATCGAGTATGCCCGTCTTTTTAAAAACACCTATCATTTCGGGATAATCACTCATAAGGGTCTTTGTGAATTCCTCCCTTACCCGCTCGGTACTGATATTTTTTATAAGGTGCGCCTTTTCATACACCGCCTTTTTCGTCTCTTCCTCTATCTCAAAGTCAAGCTGCGCCGAAAATCTTACAGCCCGCATTATGCGCAGGGCATCCTCGTCAAAACGCGCCGCGGCATCACCGACACCGCGGATAAGACCGTTTTCTATATCTTCCCTGCCGTTAAACGGGTCAACATAGCCAAGTTTAGGATTGTAGGCAATGGCATTCATCGTAAAATCACGCCTTGCAAGGTCGGCGGTTATATCGTCGGTAAAAATCACGGACTCGGGATGTCGGCTGTCCTTGTACTCGCCGTCTATGCGGTAGGTCGTGACCTCATAGCCCACATGGTCGATAACGACAGTCACAGTGCCGTGTTGGATACCCGTATCGACCGTGTGTATACCGTCCACGGCATCAAATATTCTTTTTATCTCTTCGGGCTTGGCAGAGGTCGTTATATCCCAGTCTTTCGGCTCTATGCCCAGAATATGGTCGCGCACGCAGCCGCCGACGGCATAGCCCTCCCGCCCGTTTTCTTCCAATATGTCAAGTATGCGCCGCACGGGAGCAGGCACATTTATTTTATCACTCAATCATTATCACCCGTAAAAAATATTTTTCTATTTACAGTAAACGACAAAAGTCCTTGGACTTTGGGCGTTTACTTGCGCCGACTGCGTGCCGCAAAGCGGCTTTATCCCTTGTACGCAGTCGTGTGCATGCCCCGCAGGGTTATAGTAAAGGGCATTTTTAAATGTCCTTTACTATAATATTTTATCATTTATGCGCCCTTAATACAAGAAAAAATTTTTTTTAAAAAATGCTTGACAATTCACTTTGACTATAGTATAATATTTTTTGTTATCGGGGTGTGGCGTAGCTTGGTAGCGCACCTGAATGGGGTTCAGGGGGTCGCAAGTTCAAATCTTGTCGCCCCGATTTCGGCGGAAAGCGATTGCTTTCCGCTTTTTTTGTGCATAATAAAAGCCGAACACTTTTCACAGCGTTTCGGCTATTTTTTCAAAACTTTACTGATATTCAAAAGTGCATCCGCTTTTTCCTCATCAAGCGAGCGAAAATTTTCTATCAGCATACGTTCCTTTTCATTTAAGAAAGTACAGTCACCGTCATTAAACAGCTCTGCCATAGTGATACCGAGCGGCTTTATCAATCTTTGAAGTGTTTCTATCGTCGGCTGTCTTGTACCGTCCTCAATGCCTTTTATATGATGTCCCGATATGCCCGTTTCCTGTGTGATACGATAAACGGACAGACCTTTTGACTCTCTTATCTGCTTTATGCGCATACCAAGTTCCATACTTCACCGCCCCTTTCATTACCTATTATTATATTACCTTATGTAACAAAAAATAATCTGCATGTCGGTCAATAAAGTATTGACTTATAGGTATATAATTGTATAATAAAAATATAGGGGTGATAACATGGAAATATACCGACTGAGTATTTTATGCAAAAGTATTGATACACTTATTTTAAACGAAAATTATATCGAATACACGCTGACCGAGCTTTTTGCAAAATTCAAATTTGTGTCTGTAATGGTAAAACGTGACTGCGACGCAGATATTGCGGCCGCCTATTTTTTGCGCCGTATTATAAAAAAACACAATATACAAAACGCCGCCGTGTCACTTGTTATAGATCAGGAAACAGAAACTTTTGCTGCCGAACCGCACAAATACTTTGAATTATATACAGGCGTTATCGCAAGCAGCATGACAAATTCAAAATACAGATATTCAAGAGATATATTTATGGCTGATATTTCGGATATGCTTATATTAGACAGCAGTTATACGGACTCTCCCATTTTTAAATTCGCAAGCGAAACCGGAAAAAAAATTATAACAATAAAATAAAAGCACGCACTAATTTTGTTGATATTTTGCTGTTTATATGTTACAATATTTATATCTACCATAAAAAAGGGGGTAATAACAATGTCAACCAAAGAACTGGCAAAAAAAATAATAGATGATCTCCCCGACCACAAAGTTGAAAAAATACTTTTTCTGCTGAAAGGTATCCAATATGATGATGAGTGGGAAGATATGCTGTTCTGCAAACAATTATCCGATGAATATGATGCGGACTCCGACCCCGAAAAGCATAATTTTGTTTCTGTTGAGGAACTTGCCGCAGATCTGGGAGTCAAATTATGAAATATGAAATAAAAATCGAGAAACGCGCCGAAAAATTCATACGAAAACAGCAGCCAAAACAGCAGGAAAAACTGCTGCGCGCAATAAACAAATTGCCGCATGAAGGCGATATTAAGCCAATAGAAGGCACAAACGACCGTTTCAGATTGAGAGTCGGTGATTACAGAGTTATTTTTATCATTGACAATGGAAAATACATCGTAATCGTAATTGATGCAAACAATAGAGGTCAAATTTATAAAAGATATTAAAAAACATGTAAAAACCTTTTCCAAAACTAAATATACCGACAAAAAAGCACCCGATCAAATAGCGAGTGCTTTTTCTTATTTATTGACTACTCATAAAACCGCATTGTTTACACACTGCACAAACCCCTCATCCCTCATGGGATCTTTTTCGTCCGTGCCGACAAAGGCTATGGTTTCGGCGGTTTGTATGCCTGCGTATTTAAGGATAATTTTCGCGGTGGAAAAGGCTTTGGAAGTGTCTTTCGTACTGCCGCCGCCAAGCAGGATGACCGTGCCGTGTTTTTCGCCTTTTATCGGGTTATGGTAGAAATACTGCCAGCGGGAGGCGAAAGTCAGCATTTTGCCCGTCAGCATGGAAAAATACAGCGGGGAAACGAGGATAATATTATCCGCTTTTTTTATCAGATCGTAATAAGTCTGCATTTTATCGTCAATTAGGCAGTTTCCGTCACGGCAGGCATCACAGCCCGTACAATGCCCGACTTCACAGTCTATTATCACTCCGCCCGTTTTATCGGCGATATATTGACAGACCTTGGCGCAATAGCCGTTTTGCCGCGGAGAGCCGTTTACAATAAGTGTATTTCTCATAAGCCACCTCAAAATCTTATAACAAAGCCCAAAAGCCCCGCCGTTATGCCTATCAGCCAGCCGAGCGCAACATCAAACGGATAGTGTTCGCCCGTCATCATTCTCGACACACCCGTAAAAAAGGCGGGTATCATCAATATAATTACCGCCTGCGGCATGATGCAGTACCACGACATTGCAATGACCGCGGCACTTGCGGCATGGTTGCTGGGGCAGGAATAACTTTCTTTATGCCCCCTTAAACTCACTACATTTTCCTCCTTGACAAAGGGGCGGGGGCGTTTTAATATCCTGCGCAAAAAAGTATTGTAGCAAAGAGTCACAAACGGGATAATAAGGTATTTTGCCAGCATCAGATATTTCCCCGACATAAAAATCATAAGCGCACCTATGCCGTAGATGATAAAGAAAAACAGCTCCGCGCCTTTTGAAAGCGCGACCGCTGTTTTTTTCAATTTTTCGCTGCGTGTTGCCGCGTTATACAGCAAGTAAAAAATTTTTCTGTTCATATTTCTCCCCAAAAATTCTTTTAAACAAACCACGGTGCTGCATTCAAATCAGAATTTCCCTACAAATAAGGGGTTGCCAAAAACGCAAGCGGCAGCCCCTGTAAATTTTATTCTATTCCCTTTGTTGCAAGGTATGCTTTTATTTTTTCAAAACTCTCATCGCTGATGCCGTGTTCAAGGCGGCAGCTGTCCTCATAAGCCACCTTTTCGTCAACGCCTATGGCGATAAGTGCCTTGGCGATAAGTTTATGTCTGTCGTATATCTTTTCGGCGATCTCCATACCCTTGGGCGTAAGTGTTATTTTTCCGTCGGGACTTACCTCGATATAGCCCTCCTGACGGAAACTCTTCATTGCCACAGACACACTTGCTTTGGTGAAAGAAAGCTCGTTTGCGATATCTATACTGCGGACATATCCGTTTTTCTCGCCAAGCATAAGAATTGCTTCCAGATAGTTCTCTGCCGATTCCTGTATTTTCACTCGTAATACCCTCCCGATACTAAATTAGTTTAATATAACTTATCATACCACATAAATCTTAATTTGTCAAATTTTTACCCAAGCGCAACATCCAGCGCCATCATAATACTGAACCCCGCCGCAAAAAGCACAGTTCCGACATTCGAGTGCTCGCCCTCGGACATTTCGGGGATAAGCTCCTCGACCACCACATAGAGCATAGCGCCCGCCGCAAAGCTTAATAAATACGGCATGGCAGGCACGATAAGGCGCGAAGCGGCAATGGTTATAAGCGCACCGATAGGCTCGACTATGCCCGATAAAACGCCGCCGCGAAAAGCCTTTGCCCTGCTTTCGCCCTCCGCCCGCAGGGGCATGGAGATTATCGCGCCCTCGGGGAAGTTTTGTATCGCTATGCCGATCGCAAGCGCAAGCGCCGCGGTTTTGCTTATGCCCGCCGTTCCCGCCGCAAGCCCTGCATAGACCACGCCGACCGCCATACCCTCGGGTATGTTATGCAGGGTAACGGCCAGGACAAGCATCGTAGTTTTTTTTAAACCCGCGTGGATGCCCTCCGCTTGGTCGCTGTTCAAATGCAGATGCGGGATAAGATTATCCAGCAAAAGCAAAAATACTATGCCTATCCAAAACCCTGCCGCCGCAGGCAAAAACGACATTCTGCCAAGCCCCTCGCACTGCTCCAGAGCGGGCAGGATAAGACTCCATATACTTGCGGCGACCATGACCCCCGCCGCAAAGCCCATAAGCGCACGCTCGATATTTTTACTTAATTTTTCGCGCATAAAAAATACACACGCCGCACCGAGCGAAGTACCGATAAAAGGTATCATCACTCCGATAAACACATCTTTCATAATATATCCTCCATAAGGGTTAGTACAAACTAACTTATGCTTATGATATATCATTTGTGACTGATTGTCAAGATGTTTTTTTGTTTGCTTTTCACAAACTTGATTATGTAATTTCCTTACATTTCGCGTAAGCGTTGCTTTTATTTTCGTGATATTATAAAATAATTTTTATAATTATAATTTAGGAGGAATTATGATGAGAAAAACTATCGCGCTGGTCTTATCGGTATTGATGACCTTATGCGCAATACCGCAGAATATCGCGTCTGCGGGGGAAACCGACGATTTTGCGGCAGTAAAGGCACTTGGGGCATCCGTGACGGAATACCCCGCGGACGGTGTGATAAGGCGGCCGCTTTCAAACGAGCAGCCGATGTGGATAATCCATATAGATTCGTGGAACTATCCCGACCCCGAAAAGATAATCGACCTTGTGCCCGAGGACATTTTGCCCTATGTGGTGTTTGACATCTCGCTTTCGATAAACTGGGATTCAAAGGAGCATAAGTGGCTTATGGTGCAGGACGGCTATTCCACGGCAAAGTCATGGCTTCGCAGCTGTGCCGACAGGGGCGTTTGGGCGATGATACAGCCCGCAAGCGGCGGCCAATGCCATTTTCCCGACTACTACGACGGAAGTCCCGACGGAAACGATATTTACGGCACGGTCTTTGAGGAATTTTTCAGGGAATACCCCAATTTTATCGGCTACAACTACTGCGAGCAGTTCTGGGGCTTTGAGCAGGCCGATTTTCCCATCTCCTGCCCGAACCGCTACCGCCATTTTGCCAATCTTCTGGAGCTTTGCAACAAATACGGCGGCTACCTTGATATAAGCTGGTGCGGCAACCAATGGGGGCCGAATATAAATCCGCTTGCCATGTTCAAGCGTGTGCCCGAATGGGTAACGGCGTGCGAAAAGTATCACCAAAACCTTATCATGGAAGAAAAATATACACAGGTCAGCTATATCCACGACAGAGAGAGCCTTGTTTACGGCTATTTTGTCGGCGGCTGGTGCGACAACTACGGTGTAAGATATGACGACACGGGCTGGACGGACACGGATTTCAAGGGTCTGGACGGACAAAAAGCGGATGATTATAAAAAGGAGTACCGCCTTTCCACCGCTCTGCCCATACATATCGAGCGTATGGCAATGAACGGCGCGACCGTTATTGACGGCCCCGAGCTTATATGGGTGGACGATATACAGACCCTTTATGACGGCACGGACAGCGAGGACTTTGCCTACAGACGTTTTGCGACCACGGTGCAGTTTGACAATGTAATGGTGGATATGTTCCGCAAGGTGCTGGACAAGAGCATACGCATACCCGACCGCAAAGAGGCCGTTTCGCGCACAAAATTTGCGGTGATACAGGATATAACAGGCAGACAGCAGGCTTTCGGTGACAACCTTTATTCGACCTACCCCACTTTGTTTGAGGGGCTTTACCGTATGCCTGATGACGGCAACCTTAAAGACAACTACGACCCGTTCAAATGCACGGGACGCTATCAGACCATACCGACGGTCTATGCCCTGCGCGACGACCTTGCAAAAAGCATACCCGTACAGATAAAACAGTCGGAGATAGCTTCCCGCTGGGCTTCCATAGCCGACAAGCAGGCGGAATTCAACAGCTATTACCCGAATGATGTGGAAAACGGAAATTCGTTTGCCGCAAGGAATGAAAACACCTGGCTTGAATACAACCCGTACACAAACAGCACGGCAGCGGGCAGTATTTTAAAATTGAGATACAACACCTGCAAAACGCTTGATATAAGCCATTCCGCGCCCTACGGCACGGCACTTGTGAACGAGTACAGCGACCGCATAGATATTTATCTGAACAATTTCGACCAAAAGACAAGCGAACTAAAAACCGATACGCTGACCCTTAAGGGTGCGGCTTCAAAACCGAGCTATACCGCAAAAGACCGCGGCACACATCAGGCAAGCGTGATAAGCGAAAGCTGGGAGGACGGCATTTACAAGCTGACTGTCAGGCATAACGGCCCGCTTGACCTTACAATAAACTGCAGGGGCAATGAAACGGGCAAGGAGACCGCATACAAACAGGCAAACCTTGTATCGCCCGACTTTCCCTCGTTCTATACGGGCACGCGCCAGTATGAGGCAGAGAATTTCGACAGAAAAAATATTGCCGAAAACGTAACGAACGGCTGCCGCAATGATGCCTCGGGTTATGAAGGCATGGGCTATCTTAAATTCGGCACAAGAAATAATGCTGTTGTAAAAGACACCGTAAAAACGGGTAAAGGCGGCGATTTTATCTTTACTTTAAGATATTCCGCGAAGACCGCAAACAGCGCCGTTGACCTTTACGTGAACGGCACAAAGGCGAAAACGCTTGCGCTTGCGGCGGGAGAGTCATACAGCGACTGGCAGACGGTCTCCGAAACGATACAGCTCAAAGAGGGCGAAAACAGAATTGAATTAAGGGCAAATTCGACCCTGCCCGAGAGCGTTTATTTCGATAATTTCAAGCTTGACGGCGTATTCGGCGACCATGCTTCTGTCATGATAGACGGCGGCGATATTGCAAATTCGGTTCTGGTCTATGATGTGGAACATTCGGATGCGTGGGCTGTAAAGGAAAATTTCTCCGAGGGCTCGAAACTCTTCGGCGACCGCGATTTTACCTGCGCCGAAGTGCCGAGAACGCTTAAAGGCGCGGAATATATACAGACCTCCTGCGAGGCCAAAATGCTGACAAAACAGCTTGGCTCGTTTAAAATGCAGAAAGACGGCACAGTCTATATCCTGCTTGACAAAAGGGTGGAGGGACTGCTCCCCGATTGGCTTAAAACCTACAAAAAGACTAAGTTCAGTGTGACGACTTCGGGTGGGCATGAACTTCTTGTCTACGGCAGAGATCTCAATGCAGGCGAAACCGTGACCCTCGGTCAAAACAGCTCCACAGGCAACGGAAATTGCGTAAATTACGTCGTTCTTGTCGTAAAGGCAAGGGGCGATGTGAACAGCGACGGCATAAGGGATAAAGAGGATGCAAAAATTCTGATGCAGGCGGTTTCAAACGGCGGCGAGCTTTCGGCTGACTATGATTTCAAGGCCTGCGATGCGGAGACCGACAACACCCTCGACCTGCTTGATGTTATAAAAATTTTGAACAGCCAAACAAAAAAGGGTACGCCGCTCGACCTTTCGGCGGCAACGGCGGGCACATACAAAGACGGCGTTTTAAGTGTGAAAGACGAGCTTTCGTTTATGCTTAAACTGCCAAAGACGGTCAAATCGGGCGAGAGCGTAAA
>JAEEGL015163458.1_pt1 | contig 14877 bp, 12 predicted proteins | sample 9134231 | NCBI WGS metagenome assembly JAEEGL01 (sample SAMN16246548, study PRJNA631951) | gut metagenome | biome: gut microbiome; feature: rumen; material: fiber-attached | host: Bos | place: Iran: Karaj | collected 2018-10
GAGCAGTGTGGTGTAAAGGAGAATGCAACATATCAACTATTTGAAAAGGCTGTAGTTTATACGCATCCTGAAGTCGGAACTCATTCAGTGGTTTCTGGAGTTATTAGAAATCTATATCGTTCATATGGTTTAGAAAATGGAGAATTTGGTTATCCAATATCTGAAGAAAAAGATGGTGAGCAAGAGTTTCAGAATAGGGTGATAGGTTTGGGTAAAGTTTACACAAAGAAAATTTATAATGAGATGAAAGGAAAGAACTATGGGAAAGCCATGCGAGATGTTGGTTGCGGACTGAGAAATAATGGATGTTATCAGGTCTTCGAAAAAGGAATTGTTTATGAATCGGAAAAGGGAGTCTTCATAGTGGAAGATGGGAAAATGCTTGATGAATTTCGTGTGCGAGGGAGAGAAGGTGGTATTGGATACCCGATTAGCGAAAAGATTGGGAATCGACAAGAATTTGAGAATGGTATTATAAGCTATTAGTTCTTATAATAGTCTGGAACAGTAGATTGGTCGTAATTATGTGTCTTAGTGATTTTGATGAGTTTTAAACCTATAGTATCAGTTAGATAGTCATATCCAATTGGTTGCATCTCTTTATTTGGATCTAGCTTGTTGTATAAATCTGCTCTTTTTTGGCGATCTTTTGGTTTAATCATTTTGAGATGATATAGATTGTAGTCAAGCGGGTATTCTTTTCCAGCCAATTCTTGGTAATACCAAGGGATGTGGTGTTCCTGTTGATAATTGAAGGTCATTTTTTTTTGAAGTTTAAATAGAAGAGCTTTTATTTTTTCACCCCAAACACCATCTGAACGATAATGTGAAGGATTATCCCACAGTTCGCGAAAGTGAACGGTGAAGACATTGTTGTAATTTGAGTACTTTTCTACGATTTTTCTTAAATCTTTGAGAAATCTTGTTTCAAATCTTTCATCAGCATCGATACAGAGAGCCCAGGGATTTGATGATTTTGAGGATTGAAAAGCTTTTTTTAGGATTCGCTCTCGGTTTTTGCGTTCGTCCCACTTTGTTTTATGCTTAATCCTAATAGTTTTTGTGACTTTAGGGTGGGACTTTGCGATTGATAAAGTATTGTCGGTGGAGCCATCATCTAGGATAATGATTTGATCAACATAGTTTTCGATATGGTTTAAGCAGTGATCAATGTTGAGAGCTTCATTGTAGACACAAAGAACTGCAATAATTTCTGGTTTAGCGGTTTTTTTAAGAAATGACATAGGCTAAACCTTCTTAATGCGAGATATTATGCGTTTTTTGGCGATTTTGTTTAGGCTCATGGAATTTTCTTCTCGTAATTGCGCGTTTGTTTCTTTAAGAGAAGATACTTCTTTAGATAAAGAGTTGATTTGATCGAATTGGTTTTGAAATATATTATAGAATAACCTTGGACTGATGGAATGAGTCCCGTCAGACAATAATCTGACACATGTGAGAAATAGTTCTTTATCGGTTAATATATTAGCATCGGGATTCTGAAGAAGTTCATCGTAAATCTTTTTAATAATATCTGAGTCTTGGTACTCTAGTTGATTAATAATTGTGTAATAACCTTGCCAGATTTTTTCAACATTAAAGATAGAAAGTTGTCCAGATTTGAAGAGGTAATTATTGGGTTTTCTAAATAAGAGTTTTAATTCGTGAGACAAATCAGTATGAGGCTCTTCCCAGCTAGTAAGATTGTTTCTAGAGAAATACAGTAGGTTGTCACGATTTACTAGACCAACGAAGCCACTATAGCCGAGTATTCCAACTGGCACACCCGATTTGATGGCCTCAAGTACAACTCTTCCCATGCCGAATACTAACATATATTGTTTTTTGTTTAATTCTTTAGGAAAATTTTTGGCCCAACCGCAAAGGTTCACTTTGTCAGCCATTTGATGCTTAGTAATATAATCCTGCAATTGCGGCAGGTGGTCGCCATCGCCATAGATATCGATTTGTTCTATGGCTTTGGATTTGTAGACTTTGGGAAGAAAATCGATGATAATCTGAGTTTTGGGTTCATCTAGACGAGAAGCTATAGCAATTCGTTTACTATTTTTAAAAGATTGGGACTCGAGACGATTAATTGGTAAGCCATTGCGAATTATTTCAATGTTTGGGATATGGGGGTATAAATCTTTAAGGTATTCTGCGACTGCGAAAATTTGAGTAAAACCATAACTGAAGATGGTGTCATAAAGGGCTTGTGCGGTGAGATATTCTTTTGAAATAAAATCTGCGGATATTTTTCCGTGAAGAGTAAAGGAAATGGGGGTTTGAAGTTTGTTGGCAGCAAGCGTAGCTGGTAAAGCACACCAAAATGGATTACAATCTATAAAGTCGATTTTATTTTCAAGACAGAAGTTGCAAATATTGTCTACGTCTTTTATGATGTCTCGTGCACTGATGACGTCATGTTTTGATTTAAGTGTGAGGGCATCAGAAACAGCTATAAAATGCTTCGAATAAGCTTCGTTCAACTCTCGACATAGTAAGAACGGTCTGATTTTATGGTTTTTAAGAATCTTAATTTGTTCGATAACACGCGTTTCTAGTCCACCACCTATGAATGCGTCATTGATGAACAGGATATTTTTCATATGATAATTATACCATAATGACATACTAAAAGGTATCGATGTGTTATAATGGGTGATATGAAAAGAGTTTTGTCGATTTTCGGGACGAGGCCCGAAGCTATTAAAATGGCTCCAGTCGTAAAGGAGTTAGAATCTCGTGATAATATTGAGTCGGTGGTATGTGTAACTGCGCAACATAGAAATATGCTTGATCAAGTATTGGAAATATTTAAGATTAAGCCTGATTACGATTTGAATATCATGAGACCAAAGCAAACTTTGACACATATTACAGCAGAGGTTTTAAAAGGAATTGAAGAAGTGATTACTGAAGTGAAACCAGATTTAGTATTAGTGCATGGTGACACTACGACTTCAATGGCTGGAGCGTTAGCAGCTTTTTATCAGTCTGTGCCGGTTGGACACGTAGAAGCAGGACTCAGAACCTATGACAAATACTCGCCTTACCCAGAAGAGATTAATAGGCAAATTATAGATAGAATTTCTGATTATTTGTTTGCGCCGACTGATATAAATAAGAAAAATTTGGAGGAGGCGTTAAATAAGGATCAAAAGATTGTTGTAACTGGAAATACCGTGATTGATGCCTTGAAGACAACAGTTTCGGAAGATTATCAAAATGAGCATCTTGACTGGGTGGGGAACAATAGATTGATTCTACTTACTGCGCATAGACGTGAAAATTTGGGACAGCCGATGCGAAACATTTTTAAGGCAATTCGAAGGCTTCTTGATGAATTCGACGATTTAAGAGTGATTTATCCAGTTCATCTGAATCCTAGAGTGCAAGAGGTGGCGAAGGAAGTTTTAGGAGATAGTGATAAAGTTCATTTGATTGAACCTCTTGATGTGCTGGATTTTCATAATTTTATGGAAAAAGCGTATTTTATTATGTCTGATAGTGGTGGCGTACAAGAAGAGGCTCCGGCGCTTGGTAAGCCAGTATTGGTATTAAGAAACACGACCGAACGTCCGGAAGGAGTAGCAGCTGGAACTTTAAAGTTAGTTGGCACTGAGGAAGAGGATGTATATAATGCAGCAAAACAATTGTTGACTGATGAGGTGGAATATAATAGGATGTCTAAGGCTAAGAATCCTTATGGTGACGGATTTGCTAGTAAGTATATTGTTGACTATATCTTGAAAGGAGAATCAGAGTGAAAAAATACACTGACGAAGAAATCAAGAAACTTGTAAAAGAGAATGAGTTCCTAAAGAAAGAAAATTATGCTTACAAAAAAGTGGTTGATTCTAGACGTTTTGCGTATGCTGAGAAGATTGCGACAGTATATAATCAATTCTTCCCGAAATGGTCAAAAAGACGGGCTGTTTTTGAGGGTACAGTAAAGACTGTACGAAAGCCAATCGTAAAAGCGAAGAATTATCGTAAAACTAGGATAGATCGTAAAATTCTTAAACTCGCAAAAGGATTCGATAAAGTGATGGTGATTGATAGTATTCCTTGGGATGATAAACTAAAACAGCGCCCACACCATCTTGCCAAGGAATTTAGAAAATTAGGCTTTTTTGTAGTATATTTTGAAGGGTCTAATTACCTTCAAAAATTCAGAGAAGTCGGCGATGGAATCGTGACGATTAATTCGCATATTTATTTGGCTGAACTACCAAAGCATTATAAGAACTGTTTCTTTTTACTACCTAATACAATGGCGACACCAATAGATGTGATAAACCAAATTAAAGGGTATGGCTATAAAATTATTTACGAGTATATTGATGAATTTCATGGTGATATTTCAGGAGACTTAAGTGTGCAGTTGGCAATTTGGGATGAACTTAAGACAATTAAACCGGTGCTTTGTGTGGCTTCGGCAAAAGCGTTGAAGAGTGACTTGGAAAAACATTTGGGTAAAAAGCAGAAGATTGTTTTAGCCCCAAATGCAGTATTTACAGAACATTTTAATTACAAGGAAAACAAGACTGAAGTGCCTCCGGCGGATTTGAAACCGATTGTCGATAAAGGACATAGTATAATTGGGTTTTATGGAGCTCTGGCACCGTGGATTAACTTTGATTTGATTAATAATGCTGCTAAAAATCATAAGGAGTGGGAAATTGTGTTGCTTGGTATTGATTATAATAACGCCGCAAAAGATTTGGAAAAGAGAAGTAATATCCATAATCTTGGCGCTAAGAAATATGAGGAGCTATCACAGTATTCAAAGTACTTCAATTGTGCAATTATTCCGTTTAAACATGGTGAGATTGCGAAAGCTACGTCGCCGATTAAATTATTTGAATATATGGCTGCCGGTTTACCTACGGTATGTACACGTGATTTAAGAGAATGCAATGGATATGATTATGTATATATGGCGAAGGACGATAGAGAGTTTGATGTCGATTTGATTAGAGCTTTGGAGGCATATAAAAAAGAAGAGTGCCGCGAACGTTTGTTGGAACAAGCTGAACAAAATACTTGGTCAAAACGAGCAGAAGATATTACAAAAGCCTTGAAAATACAGAAATGAATTACTAGTCAATGGAGAATGTTTCTGGAAGTCGCCAGTGCGTACTACTGGTGTGGGGATTATTGGAGATGATTTCAAAATCTGCAATATCGAAGAAACTACCATAATTGGTTGCTCTATCGCGTGAGATAACAAATAGAACAGCGCTGTAGCGATCTTTAGGGAAGTAGTTCGCGAGTGAGAGTTTAAGGTGACGAACAGTGTTAGCTTTGAGGTTAAGAATTTTTTCTTCCATTTTTTCAGCAGAAGACCAGCGATAAACTTGTTGGCCGTCATTTTTGTTTATGCCTATAACAATATCACAGTCTTTGATATCTTTGTTGGGTTGAATGTCGAAATTAAGATGGACCTTATCCTTTTTGACAGTGGTAGTACCAACTACTTTAACATATTTTGCTTCTTTTCCTTTAGAAGCTTTTTCTTTAGTTTTCTTGTTTTCTGCTTCGATGGAACGGTTGTTGCTTTCCAGATATTCACGTGCAACATCACGTGGGGAACCATCGATGATGATTTTGCCGTCTTCAATCATGATGGCACGATTGCAAAAAGACTGGACGGATTCCATAGAATGTGTGACTAAAACTACAGTACGTTTGTCACGTTTGAGTTCAGCAAAATAGTTAAAACACTTACGTTGGAAGGCAGCATCACCTACAGCTAGGACTTCGTCGAGAAGTAGAATGTCGCCACGGGCACGGATGGCAATCGAAAAAGCTAGACGTACTTGCATGCCAGAAGAATAATTCTTGAGTTTTTGATCCATGAAATCTTGAAGTTCAGCAAAATCGACAATTTCTTGGTACATTTTATCCATTTCTTCATTGGAAAAGCCAAGAAGAGCGCCATTTAAGTAGACATTTTCACGACCAGTTAGTTCAAAGTTGAAACCAACCCCTAGTTCGATAAATGGAATGAGGCTGCCGTTAATTGTTACGTCACCCTTTTCTGGATAGTAGGTGCCAGCGAGGATTTTTAATAGAGTAGATTTACCAGAGCCATTGCGTCCGACAATGCCCACAAATTCACCTTTTTGGATTTCAAAATCGAGACCTTTTAATACTTTCTGCTCTTTATAACCACGGATGCCACGAAGGCCATTGAAAATAGCTTGTTTTAATCCGGACGATTTCTCAATAGGAAGTCGGAAGCTTTTATGGAGATTTTTGACTTTAATAGCCGTTTTGGAATCGGCGTTGATTTCTTGTCGTGTACCAATACTCTTTTTCATGATTAAACCTCCTCTGCAAAGAACTTAGATTTTTTACGAAAGTACAGTGCTCCCCAGATGAGAATAACAAGAACAAGAAGAATAGGGATTATTTTTATAAAGGGAGAACTGATAAAATTCCAAGAAGTGACGGTTTGATTTGTAATCAAGAAGTAGCGTATATCTTGTATAGCCTGAGAGATAGGATTTATTAGAATTATTTTAGCAGCTAATACACTAGTATCCGCAATCATAGATATAGGATAGATGATTGGGACAGCGTAAAAAAGGGCTTGAATGATAACATCCCAAATGGATGTAATATCGCGGTATTTAACGTTTATAGCGCCGAGTAGTAGGGAAATGCCCAGTGAAAGTAGGTAGATTTCAAATAGGAATATTGGTACTAGAAGCCATGTCCAGGACGGTTGAATCCCATTGATTAAAGTAAAGATAAGGATAACGATGAGATTGATGGCCATGTTAATAACGGCGGTTAGTGTAGCTGAAACAACGACTATATATTTAGGAAAATTAATTTTGCGAAGTAGGGCTCCGCGAGAAACGACTGCTTGCATGCCTTGAGAGGTACACTCAGTAAAAAAGCTCCAAATAGTAGTACCACAAAGTAGGTAAACTGCGTAATGCGGTATTTCACCACCAAAACGTAGGAGTTTAGAAAAAACTATATAAAGAATTGCAAACATCATAAGGGGACGGAGTAAAGCCCACAGATAACCAAGTACGGAACCTTGGTAACGTAGTTTGAAATCAGTTTTAGTGAGTTCTTTTAATAGAACACGATTCTTTTTGTTCAGAACACGAGGTATTTTCATATTATTACATTATATCACATCATAGTTTTAGAAGTATAAAATAGGTTATAGGTGCTTATTTTTCTATCGTTGACGGGGAAGTATTGAAGTGGTATTATATAGTAGATAATTATGAAGAATATATTGGAAGGTTTAAAAGGGAGTTTTGGCGGTGTGTTAGTTGCCTTTCTTCTTAGTTTTATGTTGGCTTTTTATGAGCCTTTAAATATGTATACAGGTAATGTTGATGATTTTTGGTTTAGTTTGAGTGATTTTTTGCCAATTATTGTCATGCAATTTGGGATCATGTTTACCGTAATTGCATTATTTTATATAATCGTATATTTTATAAATAAAAAAGCATATAGGTTTTTTTTGGTAGTTGGCTTTATTATGACTTTAGCGACATATATTCAGGGTAATTTTTTGGCTTATAATTTACCAGGCTTAGCAGGAAATCAAATTGATTGGAGCGAATATAGAGTTGATCAGGCTATTTCAATAGTTTTGTGGGCCGTAGTGATTGTTGGCTCATTATTTGCATTGAAAAAGTTGAAATTTGAGAAGTTTGAGAAGGCCATTAAATGGATTTCAGCTGCAATTATTGTAATGATTTTTGTGGCAACAGTGTCGCTGTTGATAAAGCCGAATGTACTTGACGAAAAGAGTACGGAAGTTACTAAGTTTGATAATTTTAATACTATTAGCAAAGATAAGAACTTTATTATTTTTTTAGTCGATCAAGTTGATTCGAGGGTGTTCAATAATGAGCTGTCAAAGAATTGGGACAAGAGGGAGATATTTAGAGATTTTACTTATTATCCAGACACTTCAAGTACATATTTATGGACGATTTTTTCGGTTCCTTATATTCTAACTGGTGAGTGGTGGGAAAACGATCGTCCACAGTTTGGTGATTATTTTACTTCGGCTATCGACAATTCGCTTTTATTTAATGAACTAGAAAAAGAAAATTACAAGATGAACTTATACGAAGATGAGGAATTGCTAAATTATAAGGGTGAAAACTTGGGTAGATTCGATAATATTCGATCCGATGCAAGAATTAGAAAAAAGGAGCTAGTGAAACAAGAGATACAATATGTATTATTTAGATATTTGCCATACCAGTTAAAGCCTGTTGCGAAAATTGAAAATCTGGATATTAATCGAACTAAGGAAAGTAGTGATGGTGAGCTATACTCCTCATTAAACGATGTCGTGTATGATTATATTAGGGAAGATTTGAATGTAGTGGATGATAAATACTTTGCCTTTATTCATGTGGTAGGCGCACATCCACCATTTGTATATGACAAAGAGCTGGTACGCCATACGGAAGAGGGCACTTATGAAGATGGCGTGAATGCTAGTATTTCAATTGTTAATGAATATCTGAAGAGATTACGCAAAAATGGTATGTATGATAATTCTGTAATTATTATAATGTCCGATCATGGTAATGGCGAAAAGGATACAACAATCGAGAGAAGTAATCCAATACTATATATCAAAGGGATTAACGAAAAGCATGACTATGAGAAATCTAGTAAGAAAATTTCTTATGCGAACTTGAACGATGCTTATATACAACTTTTGAAAGGTGATACTTCGGATAAGTTGTTTGAGAATTTGGACAATTCTAAGCGTAGATTAATATATAGTGAATTATATAATCCGGAATTGACAGAGATGATACAAACTGGTAATGCTTGGGATACGGAAACGCTAGTTAAGACTGGAAATAAATATTTAAGAGAGTAGAGGGAGAAAAAGTGTTTTTTGTAGATTTTCTTGGTTGGATAATGAGGTTATGCTATCAGATGACTGGTAGTTTTGGTTGGACGATAGTCGTTTTTACTCTAATTAGTAAGATTATCTTGCTACCGATTTCGATTTGGGTGCAGAAGAATTCAATTAAGATGGTAAAGATGCAACCAGAAATCAATCACTTGAAGACGAAGTACTTTGGCGATAAAGATACAATTGCGGAGGAGGAGTCTAGGGTTTACAAGAAATATAGATATAATCCGTTTGCATCGATAGTTCCATTAGTGATTCAGATTGTATTGCTTCTTGGCGTAGTAGAAATTGTGAAGAATCCCGAGCTTTATATTGGTTTTGAAAATATCAACTATTATTTTTTCGGATTTGATTTACGTTGGATAGCAATAGAAAACGGCGGAATAGCAATTTGGATTCCAATTATTGCTGGCCTTTCTGCTTTGATACTTTGTATTGGGCAAAATACTATGAATGTGCTTCAGGCTGAGCAATCAAAGTGGAACCAATATGGCATGATGGTTTTGTCGGTAGGATTATCGCTTTACTTAGGTACTTTCGTGACGGCTGGCGTAGGCCTTTATTGGACTGTCAGTAATTTGTTGGCTGTTTTACAACAATGGTTGCTTAATATCTGTATTAATCCTAAAAAACATGTTAACTATAAAGCCTTGGAGGTTTCGCGCGCAGAATTACAGGAACTGCAGAATATAAATAAGACATGTAGACGTACAAAGGAGCAAATAAAAAGAGAGAAGGTTGATTATAAACGTTTTTTCAATATTGCTAATAAAAAACTAGTCTTTTATTCAGAGAGTAGCGGATTTTATAAATATTATAAGGGAATAATTGAATATATTTTAGACAATACAAATATTACAATTCATTACATTACTAGTGATTTTAACGATCAGGTGTTTGAAATAGCAAAAGTACGAAAGTGTTTGAAGCCATATTATATTGAGGAAAAAAAGCTCATTACTATGATGATGAAGATGGATGCTGATGTTGTTGTGATGACGATGCCGGATATCGATAATTATCATATAAAGCGTAGTTATATCAATAAAGATATTACTTATGTATTTATTCCTCACTGTATTGATAGCCAGAATATGACAATGCGTAAAGGATCAATGGACAATTACGATGTAGTATTCTGTTGTGGCGAGCATCAGCGTGAAGAAGTCGAAGCTAATAATAGAATAAATAAGACTAGGAATAAGAAAATTGTAAATTGGGGCTATTCTTTGCTCGATGACATGATTAAGGATTATAAGAAGATAAAGCCGAAAGATAGCAAGAAAAAGACCGTGATGATTGCTCCAAGTTGGCAGAAAGATAACATTATTGATTTATGCCTTAACAAGATTCTTAAGGTTTTGGAGGGAAAAAAATATGATGTGATTGTGCGTCCTCATCCGCAGCAGGTTAGACACATGAAAAGTGTTTTTGATAAAATGAAAAAGAAATATGAAGGAACGAATATCGAAATCCAAACGGACTTTTCGAAAACAAGTTCGGTGTTTGAGGCGGATATACTAATTGGTGATTGGTCTAGTATTGGTTTTGAATATGCATTCACTACGGAAAAGCCGGTTATCTCAATCGATACTCCAATGAAAATAATGAATCCGGACTATAAAAAGATAGATGTAGCTCCGATTAATATTTGGGGACGTTCTGAAATTGGTGAAATAGTAAAACTAGAGGATGTGAAGAATCTCGATAAAGTTGTTGCGAAACTGCTGAGAAATCCAGAGAAGTATCGCAAGAAGATTGTTGCTTTAAGGAAGAAATCGATTTATAATCTAGGTAAGAGCTCAGAAGTGGGCGCTGAAGAAATTATTACGCTTGTTCAAAATAAGGTAAAAGAAAGGAGGAAAAAATAATGAGTATAATATCAATTTTTGGCTATATTGATCCGTCAGTGATGACTTACGCGATTCAGGCAGGAGCTGGAATTGTAATTGCAATAGGCGCTTTCGTAGGTCTTTATTTTAGAAAGGCAAAGAAGAAGGTTAGCAAGAAGATGGGTATAGATGAGAATAAACATAAAGAAGTTGAATCTGATGAGATAGTGGTGAATAAGAAATCGGAGAAAAAGAAAAGCATGAAATAATAAAACCCCCTCTGATGAGGGGGTTTATTGAACATATTATTTGAAATATTTATTTTGTTTTGTAAAGAAGATGATTCCTAAGATGATCCAGACAAGGAGCATAATGTAGCTTTCTTTGCCGAAGTGAACTCCGACGAGGCCTGGAATAGGTATCAGCTGTAAAATAATAAAAATGCTGGAAAATGTTGCGCCTAGTATGGCGAATATCTTGACAACTAAAGTACTATCGTGGTCTCTTTTCATGACTTTGAGTGTAGCTACACATGTTGCTAGGTAACCGATTGAGGCTCCGATAGCTGACATGTCAACAAACCAGCCGAGTGCTTCACGTCCGAGTATTGGACCGGACAACGAAAGAGCGATACAGAAAATCATGGCATTTTTTGGGGTACTGTGTTTTTCATCAATTTCGCCGAACCATTTTGGCAGAAAACCATCTTGGCTCATGGAATACATTAATCTTGATGAGGCAAGATAGAAACCCATGATGCCGGATAGCACTGCGGATGATACGCCAAAACCAATTAAAACTTTGCCGAAGGTGCCGAGGAGCTCGGTCGCGGCAATAAGTAAAACCCATTCACCAGCCATTACTCTATCTGGCCAATTAGTTAGAGCGGCAGCTGCTATGGTATTGTTTGAAACATAGACAAAACAACCGAACATGAGAGCGACTGTCATGATACCCATAACCTTTTTATGAGAAAATTTGAATTCTTCTGCTGCTTGAGGAATAGTGTCGAAACCGACAAAAGCCCAAGGTGCAATTGCGAATGTTGCAAGAATTGCTGAAAGAATACCTTGAGTTCCTGTATGAGCAAAGCGACCAATGCTTTCCGTTGTGGCATGTACAGCTATTGCGCTTTCTTTGTTGAATCCCCAAATTGGTTGCATGTTGATAGCATTTGCTTTTGCTGAAACGAAGCCAGCGATGCAAAGCGTAATTGCGCAAGTTGCTAGTAGTACTGCTAGAATTGTTTGAACAATCCCAGCTTTTTCAACGCCAATGATATTGAGATACCCAAATAAGATTAGAATACCACCGGCAAGTAGTATTTCGCCGAACCAGACGTCAAAACCAGCAATTTGGTAGTGAAAACCAAATTTAAGAATATCAGCAGTGCCATCTAATCCATCTACGATTAGACCGATGGCAGTCGAGTTCATTGGCACATTGGTGAGATAAGCAACAACCAGAAACCAACCACAGATGTAGGCTGGCACTTTCCCAAAGCAGTTTTTGGTAAATGTGAATTCGCCTCCAGCTTTAGGGTATTTTGGTACCATGTAAGCATAGCTTCTAGCAATAACAATCATTACTATGGCACCAAGTACCATGGCGATTGCAGTTCCAGCTACACCGGAATTCGGCAGGAATTTTTTGCCAGGATTGATAAACGAGCCCCAGCCGATAATACAGCCGAATGCGATAGCCCAGACGTGAGCTGGACTTAATTGTTTTTTCAGCTTCTTTTCATTCATATTACCCCTCCTTTTGATATGAATTATCGATTAGCTTCAATTCTTCAAAAGTATCAATTTCGATAACATCGGTTTGATTACATGGTAGGATTTGAATCTTGTACTGTCCTTGATGAAGTTGATTAGGTATAGTTTCCCAATAACGCTCACGCCCGCCTTCGATCTGCGTATATGCATGTTTAAGATCCTTTTGGAGGCGTTTAGCATCTTCAGCGTTCCAATAGTAGATCCCTACCATTTGATAACAATTTTTACCGGTGATTGTTTCCTCAGCAATGTATCCTTGATTGTCAGGTGTAAGACACCAATCATCGCTGTTTTCTTTCCAAATGCCTAGTACATCCGAAGAATAATGGTATTTTCTAATAATTTTTGGATTTGCGATAAACAAATCTGCTTCAGATACATAGGCGTTTTCGAAGAGATGACATGCTGCGATTGCGGATGAGATATTGTTAGTTTTGTCGTATTCAAGATTGTCGATGAATTTTATCATTGGGTATTTATGGAGGAGAATTTCGAATTCTTCTGCAAGATACCCTCTGACTATGTAGATTTCATCGATACCGACGTCGAGAAACGCATTAAGTAGTGTTTCTATAATTCTGACACCGTTGATACGCACTAGAGGTTTTGGCGTATTAATTGTGATTGGATTGAGGCGACTGCCTAAGCCAGCAGCAAGCAATATTGCACGCTTCACTCTATATGGTTCTAATTTTTCTAATACATCTGCGTTTGTTTGATCGGATTCTATTATTTTGACAAATCGTTCAAATTCTTCTCTGTGCATTTTACTTCCCCCTTAAAAATCATTTCAAATAATATGTTTTAATATACTACTCTCCCACATTGAGTCTGTTTGTTATTATATCATAAAATTGGATAATGTAAAAATGTTATTGGGGTAGCATATTAATTGTATGGATGGAATATGATAAAATTAAGGTATGGTAAAAAAACAGACTGCATTGATTGGAATAAGTTTCATTGTGTTTATTGTATTATCATGTGTTTTATTGTTTGTTTTTTTATCTAATATGGAGTCTGTAAACGATATCCAAAGACTTCCTAGAATGAGCATCATCCTAAAAGATGTATCTTATGATGAGATAAAAGAAGGTGATAAAGAAACTGAATACTCGAATAATATGGTTAGGATTAGTGATGGGAAAAGTTTTGATGTTATACCCGACGTTGTAGTGAAGGGAAGGGGTAATTCAACATGGCTTCAGGATAAGAAGCCTTTACAGATTGAATTTAAGAATAAGATTAGTTTATTAGACATGGGAAAGAGTAAAAAATGGATATTGATTGCAAACGCCCTAGATGATTCTAATTTAAGAAATGAGGCGGCGTTTTATTTAGAGTATTTGTTGGATGGAAATAGTATCATAAAAGAAGAACCGGTGGAGTTGTATATTGATGATAAATATGAGGGTTTGTATTATTTGACCCGAAAAATAAAAATAGGCAGGGATTTGGTTTCATTGAGAAATAACGAGGGCGTGTTGGTTGAGTTGGATAATCTAAACAGTGGAGATAATGAGTGCTATTATACTAAAAATGGGAATTGTTTAGTATTGAAGGATATAGTTTTCGATGAGGTTGCGGAACAATCTATGAAGGATTTTGTAAAATGCTTTGATGATGCCGAAGAGGCGATTAAAGATGGTAATTGGAAGAGAATAGAAGAATTGATAGATGTTGATTCTTTCGCCAGATATTTTATATTATCCGAGTTGACGATTAATCCGGATGCGTATGCTTCTAGTTTGTATTTTTATAAAGACGGTGAGGAAGACAAGATACACGTAGGCCCTGGATGGGATTTTGATTATGCTTTTAACAATAAGCGGTGGATGTGGGATGATGAGTATAAAGCTGAACCTGATGTAGTAATAGCGGGGAAGGAGCGGAGTTCGTTGATTTTTAGATGGTTTTATGATTTAGTGGAGAATGACGAATTCAACGATAGAGTAAAAAGCATTTTTATTAAGAGGATGTTTGGAAGAAAAAATGATTTAATAAGGGCAATAGAAAATAAACGAGCGGTAATAAGGAATGCTGCTATCAAAAATAATGAGTTTTGGGGATTAAATAATTTTGATGAAAGTACAGAAGAATTAATTGAGTGGATAAAATTGAGGTATGAATTTATGGAAAAAAGAGTTGTTGATGACTCTGGTTTCATTATGAGAGTCATTTGACGAACTATGATTTATTGCGTTTTTTTGAACGCATATAAGATATGAGCCAACGGAGATTAATTGCTTTGAGCCAGAAGCGTTGTTTGATTGAAGGTTTTGGCCCGACCCATTTTTTAAGAATTCCAAAAGATTTTTGCCAATTACTCCAGTGGACA
>JAEEGL016164526.1_pt1 | contig 14877 bp, 8 predicted proteins | sample 9134231 | NCBI WGS metagenome assembly JAEEGL01 (sample SAMN16246548, study PRJNA631951) | gut metagenome | biome: gut microbiome; feature: rumen; material: fiber-attached | host: Bos | place: Iran: Karaj | collected 2018-10
AATGCCCCTCCCGAAGGAGGGGCATTCTCACATATGTTATTATCCGAGGATGACTTCCACGTTGGTCTGGGGCTTCAGAGCAGAAGCGGGAACCAGCTTGCCGGGAACTTCAAGGCCGTCGACAAGAAGCTTCTTGACGCCACTCTCTACGTGGTCAGGGTTCTGAACCTTGATGGACAGATGACAGCCACGGAAATCCTTCTCCATCTCCATGCCGTCCCATGCGGAAGGAATGGAAGGATCGATCACCAGACCGTCCTCGGTGGGACGCATACCGCAGATACCCTCGACGCAGCCTACCATAACGGTGGAACCCGTACCGGTCAGCCAATGCACGTGAGCACGTCCTGCGTAAGGAGAACGAGTGGACTCAACAAACTGACCATGTACATAAGGCTCGATGCAGCGGATCTCCGCCTTGTCGTTCATGGTGGCAGGAGAAGTCTCTGCGAAATACTCGAATGCGCGGTTGCCGTGACCCAGCAGAGCCTCGGCAAGGATCAGCCAGCCCTGAGACTGGGAGAAGATACCGCCGTTCTCCTTGGTATCGGGATTGAAGATGTGCATGAGAGCACCGTCAAAGTAGTGGTCCACATAAGGGGGCTCCAGAAGCTTAGCGCCGTAAGGAGTGTTCAGGATCGAGTGCACGCTCTCCATAGCTGCGTCAGACTGCTCGGGAGTAGCGAAGCCGGAGATGACTGCCCAGCTCTGAGGGTTCAGCCACATATTTGCTTCGGGATCCTTCTTGGCACCGACAATGACACCATTGTCACGGATACCACGGATGAAACGATCCTCATCCCAGCAGGTCTTCAGAGTGTCACTCAGACTCTTCTCAAGGTCTGCCAGAACGGTCAGATACTCATTGTCGCCTCTTCTGGTGGCCAGATCCTTCATCATCTGGATCGCATAGTACAGCTGGAATGCCACGAAGGTGGACTCACCCTTGGCACCCATGCGCAGACAGTCGTTCCAGTCTGCATGCAGACCAGCAGGCATGTGATGTGCGCCCATGTGATCCTGAGAGAACTTGATCGCCAGCTTCAGGTGATCGTAAACAGTGTCCTCGCCGCCGTTTGCATAGAGGATCTTCTCATCGTAGAATGCGGTGTTACCCGTCTCGGCAACATACTTGTAAACCGTCGGGAACAGCCACAGAGCATCGTCTGCACGATAGGAGGGATGTCCGGTCTCCCGTACATACTCGGGATCGTCGGGAGTTCCTTCCTGACCTGCCTTGTGGTTGAACTTCACCAGAGGAAGTCCGGCACCGTTGTTTACCTGAGCGGAAAGCATGAAACGGATCTTCTCCAGAGCCATCTCGGGATCCAGGTGGATGATACCCTGAATATCCTGTACGGTGTCGCGATAGCCGTAGCCGTTACGCTCTCCGCAGTAGATCAGGGAAGCTGCTCTGGACCAGGTGAAGGTGATGAAACACTGGTAAGCGTTCCATACGTTGATCATGTTGTTGAACTCTTCGGAAGGAGTCTTTACGGAGAAGTGCTCCAGCTCCTTGTGCCAGTAATCCTTCAGAGCCTGTACTTCCTTCTCCACAGTGCCTGCCTGCTCGTAGCGGGACAGGATCTCGTTTGCTTCCGCATTGTTCTTCTTACCGAAGACATAGATGAACTGCTTCGTCTCGCCGGGCTGCAGAGTCACATCGGACTGCAGAGCGCCGCAGGCGTTGGAGTTGTAGTTCATGACGCCGGAGCACTTGCCGCTCTCCACAGCGATGGGATTGGAATAAGTGCGATAGGGCCCGATGAAAGCATCCAGGGAACCGTTGCATGCATCAACCTTTGCTCCTGCCAGACCGAAGAAACGCTCTCTGTGGTTGGAACCGGTAGCATCCTTGCCGGAGTTCTCGTTGATGTGCTGCAGCACCTTGTTGCCCTCGAAGGAGGTGCGGGTGATGAACAGAGTGTACTGCAGGTTCACCTGATCCTGCTGATAGTTGTCCTCATTGGTGAACTCGATGAAACCGTAGACGGAAAGCTTTCTGGGCTTGGAGTCTGCGTTGGTCACCTTGGCTGCCCATACTTCGTAGGTGGCATCCATGGGAACGTAATAAGTCACTTCAGACTTGATGTCGGAATAAGTGGTCTCGGAAACGGTGTAACCCGTGCCGTGACGGACTACATTGTGATACTGATCCAGGGGCTTGCCCACAGGCTGCCAGGTTGCGGACCAGAAATCCGCGGAATCATTGTCCCGCAGATAGACATAACGTCCGGGCAGAGCCATGGTGGAGTTGAAACGATATCTTGCGATACGTCCGTTGGCTCCGCTCTGAACGAAGCTGTAACCGCCGGCGTTGTTGGAGATGATGGCACCGTATGCGGGCGATCCCAGGTAGTTACACCAGGGTGCCGGGGTGTCCGGCCGGTCGATGACATATTCTTTTGCTTCCAGGTCAAAATGTCCGTACTTCATGAAAAAACCCTCCCAAATGATATTAATTGCCGATTTTCGCAAAACCGGCAGTTTTTTGATTTGCGTCTCATATTTTAACCCTAAGGCGCACTGGGTACGGAACAGTTTCATTTTATCGATTAAGTTCGCATGTTACAAGGAAAAGTTACTTAAAAATCCACGAAAATTTTAATCGTTGAAGTAAGATTCCGGGTGAAACGTAAACGATTAAGCCGGGGGATTGCAGGAGAGCGGATTTCTGACTATACTTTAGGGCAGGTTTTGACGGAGGTTTAACCATGGCTGAGACAATACGACTGAAGATCCATCCCGAGTTTCCCTATGTGTACGAGACCCATCTCCACACCTGTGAGGCCAGTGCCTGCGGACGCAGCACCGGCGCGGAGATGGCAAGAGCCTGCTACGAAGCAGGATATACCGGAATCTTTGTGACGGATCATTTTGTATATGGCAATACCTGTGTGGATCGCTCCCTTCCCTGGTCGGAATGGGTGGAACTGTTCTGCAAAGGATACGAGCATGCGAAAGAAGAAGGCGACAAGCTGGGACTCCAGGTCTGGTTCGGCTGGGAAGCCAATTATCAGGCAACGGAATTCCTGATCTACGGACTGGACAAGCAGTGGCTGCTGGATCACCCCGAGATCCGGGACTGCACCATTCCGGAGCAGTTTGAACTGGTGAACGGATCCGGCGGACTGGTGGTCCATTGCCATCCCTATCGGGAAGAGTGGTACATTCCGGAGGTCCGTCTGTTCCCGGAGTACATCCATGCAGTGGAGACGGCCAACGCCACTCATACCAGCACTCGCAGCACTTCCCACAATTCTGCGGAATTCGATGTGAAGGCAACGGAATATGCGAAGAAGCATAACTTCCCCATGACGGGAGGCTCCGATATCCATTACACGGATCTGTTCTACGGGGGCGTGGCCTTTCAGAGAAAACTGACAGACCCGTTGGACTATAAGAAAGCACTTTTGAACCGGGAGCCCAGACTGCTCCTGACGGGAAATGAGACCCTGCTGGGAGAGGACTTCCACAGAGCAGAGATCTGATGGTTTAGAAAAGTTTTAGATTCGCCGCAATTCCAGTGTTTATCTGGTGTTGCGGCGCTTTTTTATCCATTTGTTAGCACTCGGCATCTCTGAGTGCTAATTTTCTCTTGACTTCCGAAAATCACAGTCATAAACTTGTGTTTGTGTGAAAAAGGAAATGATACCTCCCGGGGTGTTCCGGGACGGAATATACAGAAAGAAGGCGAGTTTTTCATGGCAAGAAACGGTAATTTATCCATCGACAGCGAAAATATTTTTCCCATCATCAAGAAGTGGCTCTATTCGGACCACGACATCTTCTACCGCGAGCTGATCTCCAACGGTTGTGACGCGGTGACCAAGCTGAAGAAGCTGGATATGATGGGAGAGTATTCTCTTCCCGAAGGCTTTGCCGGACGGATCGATGTGGAAGTGGATCCCACCGCGAAGACCATCAAGATCACCGATAATGGTCTGGGAATGACTGCGGATGAGGTGGAAGAGTACATCACCAAGATCGCATTCTCCGGTGCCACGGATTTTATTGAGAAATACAAGGACAAGTCCAACTCCGATCAGATCATCGGACATTTCGGACTGGGCTTCTATTCCGCATTCATGGTGGCAGATGAAGTGCACATCGACTCCCTGTCCTATCAGAAGGGAGCCAAGGCCGTTCACTGGGAGTGCGACGGCGGTACCACCTATTCCATCGATGACGGCGATCGTACCGAAGTGGGTACCACAGTCACCCTGTTCGTGAATGAGGATTGCCTGGAGTTCTGCAATGAGTACAAAGCGAAGGAAGTGGTGAAGAAGTACTGCTCCTTCATGCCCGTAGAGATCTATGTATCCAAGAAGGATACCACCGAGACCCAGGTCATCGAGGCAGAAGAAAAGCGCGAGGACGATGTGGTCCTTGAGGAGATCCATCCTACCGTAGAGACCAAGGAAGACGGCACCACCGAGACCAAGGGCACAGAACGCCTGAAGGTCCGCAAGCGCCCCGAACTGGTGAATGAGACCCATCCCCTGTGGACAAAGTCTCCCAACGAGTGCACCAAGGAGGATTATCTTGCCTTTTATCGCAAGGTTTTCCAGGATTACAAGGAGCCTCTGTTCTGGATCCACCTGAACATGGACTATCCCTTCAATCTCAAGGGAATCCTGTACTTCCCCAAGATCAACATGGAGTATGAGTCCATCGAGGGAACCATCAAGCTGTACAACAATCAGGTGTTCATCGCCGATAACATCAAGGAGGTCATCCCGGAGTTCCTGCTCCTGCTGAAGGGTGTCATCGACTGCCCGGATCTTCCGCTGAACGTATCCAGAAGTGCTCTGCAAAATGACGGATTTGTCACAAAGATCTCTGAGTACATCACCAAGAAGGTGGCAGACAAGCTGTCCGGCATGTGCAAGACGGAGAAGGAAGAGTACGAGAAGTACTGGGACGATATCGCTCCCTTTATCAAGTACGGTTATCTGAGAGACGAGAAGTTCGCGGAGAAGATGAACGATTACATCCTCTTCAAGAACCTGGACGGAAAGTATCTCACCCTGCCCGAGTGCCTGGAGACCAAGCCCATGGACACCGAGGAGAATGCCACCGATGAGAAGGGCGAGAAGGTGGAAGCTGAGGTGGTGGACGAGGCTGAGAATGCAGAGGAGGCCGAAGAGAAGAACAAGACCATCTACTATGTCACCGATGAGCAGCAGCAGGGCCAGTACATTGCCATGTTCCGTCAGGCGAAGCTGGATGCAGTGGTGCTGACTCACAATATCGACCAGCCCTTCGTCCAGAGCCTTGAGGCGAAGAACGAGGGCATCCACTTCCTGCGCATCGATGCGGACGTGGACGGCGCCATGACCAGCAAGACCTCCAAGAAGCTGGAGAAGGAATTCGAGGAGCAGGCAGGCGTCATCGCTGAGCTCATGAAGAAGGCTCTGAAGAAGGACACCCTGAATGTGAAGCTGCAGAAGCTGAAGAACAAGAAGGTGGCTTCCATGCTGACCCTTTCCGAGGAGACCCGGAGAATGCAGGATATGATGAAGATGTATGCTGCAAACGGTATGGGTATGGGACTGGGTGATTTCGGCGCAGAGGGTGCTACCCTGGTGCTGAATGCAAACCATCCTCTGGTACAGTTCGTGGTATCTCATCCCGAAGGAGAGAACACTGCTACCATCTGCGAACAGCTTTATGATCTGGCCCGCATTCAGCAGGCACCCCTCTCTGCTGAGGATATGACGAAGTTCGTCACCCGGAGCAATGACATCCTGATGCTCCTTGCGGGAGACGCTTCCGAGGGCAGCGAGGAATAAGCTCCGAAAAGTGAAGTAAAATGGGCTCTTTCCGAGGAAAAAATCTTTCCCGGGAAGAGCCTTTTTTCTTCCAATGCTGCTTGAAATTTGCTATAATGAAACCATCTATGAGCAAACGGAAGGTGCCCGTCCATGCGAGAGGTTTTGCAGCAGATTTTTAATGGCGATTATACGACCCAGGAGAACGGTCTGGAGGTGTCCTCCTCCAAGATCGAGTTTTCCATTCCCTCGGATTGTGATTACGAGGGTACTTTTCATATCTATGCAAACCATCGTGCCGGCGCAGAGGGTCATGTCATCAGTACGGACCTGCGGATGGAGCTTCTGAACGACCGCATCACCGGCAGCGACACGGAGATCGCTTTCCACTTCCACGGAGACATGTGCCGGGAGGGAGAAGTGGTCAAGGGGGCTTTCTGTATCATCTCCAATCAGGGAGAATCCTTTGTCCCCTATGTGGCATCCATCGAGCATCCCCTTCTGGAATCCAGCGGAGGACAGATCCAGAATCTGTTCCAGTTTGCCAATCTTGCCAAGACAAATCTGGTGGAGGCGACCCGCATCTTTTATTCCCCCGAATTCGAGCAAATGCTGAGAAGCAACGATCCGGAGCATCTGGAGACCTATCGTGCTCTGTCCTGCCAGAGAGGAAACCGGCAGAACCTGGACGAATTTCTCATCAGTACCGGAAAGAAGCAGCCGGTGGAATATGCTCTGCGGACCGGGGATTTTGTGATCCGCCTGTCGGGAACCGAAGGGGGATCCCCTATTCATGAAAAAGAGATCGAGATCGTTCGGAACGGCTGGGGCTACACCCGTCTTCAGGTGGAGTGCCGGGGCGAGTTCCTCTTCACGGAGCGCACGGTCCTGACGGACGATAATTTTCTGGGGACCACCTGTCGGCTCCCCATTTTTATCGACACCACACAGTGCGGTCAGGGACGCCACTTCGGCAAGGTGATCCTGAGCACGCCTTATCAGATGCTGGAGGTCCCGGTAGAAGTGTCCATGGGACTGGTCCAGAATTCCAAATTTGCCATCCGGAACCGGAAGCAGATGTACTCTCAGCTGACCAGCCTGTACATCCGCCATCGGTTCAAGGAAACCACCACCGCCCAGTATATGGCCAGCACCGGCCGGATCGTTGAGCAGCTGATCTCCATGGACGAGGAGGAAATCCTGCCCAGACTCCTGAAGGCTCAGATGCTCATCACCGAGGATCGGAGCAACGAAGCAGGATGGGTGCTGGATTCCGCGGCAGACCTTCTGGAAAAGCAGATGAAGAAACTCCCCCCGCGGGAAGCGGATATGCTGTATTGCTATCACAGCTACCTCACCACCCTGATCCGGAAGAACGAATCCTATGTCCGGGAAGTGACGGAGGAAGTGGAACGGATCTTCCGCCGGAACCGGGAGGACTGGAGGATCGCATGGCTCCTTCTGTATCTGCCCAGCTCCTACAATTCCAGCCCCGCAGAGCGCTGGAGACTGCTGCAGGAGCAGTTTGAATACGGCTGCACCAGCCCGGTGCTTTACACCGAGGCATTACAGCTTTTCAACCAGAATCCCACCATTGCCCGGAAGCTGGATCCTTATATCCAGCAGGTGTTCCTCTTCGGAGCAAAGCGCCTGAACCTACGGCAGGAGACGGTGGAGCAGATCCTGTATCTGGCAGGAAAAACGAGAGATTATTATCCCCTGCTCCTGAGAGCTCTGGAACTGATCTATGAGAAGGCACCGGACCGGAGAGTCCTCCAGGAGATCTGTTCCCAGCTTATCAAGGGAGGCCGCCGGGATCCCCGGAGCTCCAGGTGGTATCGCAAGGGAGTGGAGGAGGAACTTCGACTCACCAACCTGTATGAATATTATGTTTCCAGCCTGGATCTGAAGAGCAAGGAAGATATCCCGCGCATCGTCCTGATGTACTTTACCTACACCAATCATCTGGACTATGAGCACATGGCTTATATCTACTACTACCTCATCAAGAACAAGCGGGAATTTGCTGAGATCTACGAGAATAATTACGTGGCCATGGAGCGGTTTGCCATTGCCCAGATCCAGAGCATGCGGATCAACCGGCACCTGGCCATGATCTATGATGATGTATTGAACCCTGCCACCCTGAACCGGGCACTGGCTCAGAATCTGGCAGACCTGCTCTTCGCCAACTGGCTGGAGACAGGGCGTAAGGACTGCATCGCAGCTTACGTGTATCAGAAGGGCTGCAAGGAACCCCGGAAGTTTGAACTGACAAACGGCACCGGCTGGGTTTCCATCTACGGAAATGACTACACCGTGGTGGTGGAGGACCGGGACGGTAACCGCTATCTGAATTCCGCGGAGATCACTCTGGAGAAGCTGATGCTCTCGGGACGTTACCTGCGGGCGGTGTCCGATTTCGTCTGGGATAATGAGAGACTGAACCTCTATCTGTGCACCAAGGATCACGATTTCGCCGAGGTGACGGAGGAGAATGTACAGCGCTTTGTCCAGCTGTCCGAATCCGAGAACATTGAGGATCAGACGGCCAGAGGAATGGCAGTCCGGGCGCTGGAATACTTTGAGAAAAAAGATGACAGACAGGCTTTGGAACGCATCCTGTCCCACGTGAACACCGAGGGGATGACAGAGGAGGAAAAACGCCTCATCTTCCCATATCTGGTGAGTGCGGGACAAAAGGACCGGGCCCTGGATTTCCTGCGGGAAAACGGCCCCTACTTTGCGGAAGCCATTCATCTGCAGCGGCTGCTGGATGAGGTGCTGGAGGAGGAACCCGAAGGGGATCCGTTCCTCACTGCCTGTGCAGCCTGGGTATTTGCCAAGGGAAGAGAGGACGGTATCCTGCTCCGGTATCTGGCTGCTCATTACGAAGGTCTGTGCAGGGATCTTCGGAAGATCTGGAAGGAGGCGGGAAGCCTTGGACTGGACCGTCAGGCACTGGAAGAGAGATTGCTCTTACAGATGCTTTACACGGGAGCCTTTGTGGGAGAACGTTCCGAGATCCTGCGGGATTATGTGGCTTCCGACGGGGACCGGGAAGTGATCGATGCCTTCCTGCTCCAGAGCGCTTACGACTTTTTTGTCAGCGAGAAGGTGCTCAGTGATGTGGAGGCACTGGAGCTGACCCGGTATGCGGGACGCAATCACGAGGTGCCGGATGTGGCGGCACTTGCCTGCCTGAAGTTCTACTCCGAGAATCCGGATAAAGTGGACGACGAAGCAAGGGAACATATCCTGCGCTTCCTGGAGCGGCTGATGGAAAAGAAGATCCATCTTGGATTCTTCCTGAAATTCCGGGAGCCTTCCCTGTTCCCGGAGGGAGAGCAGAAGCGGCGGCTGGAGATCATCCTGGACGAGATGAAGGACCGGACCATTGTGGACTACCGGTGCCGGCCCGGCAACCAGGTAAAGATCCACTACATGATGGTGGGAGAGAAGGACGAGGAGAAGGGCTACACCGAAGAGTACATGCGGGACGTGTGCGGCGGTGTATGCTTCAAGGAATTTGTCCTCTTCTTCGGAGAGAGCCTGCAGTACTACATTACGGAGGAGCAGGAGGGATCTTCGGAGCTGACCACCAGCGGAGATCTGCAGAAGAGCGATATCGCCGGAGCCGGAAGCGGTACCCGGTATGACATGATCAACGATATGCTCATCAGCAATACATTGCAGGATTACGATACATTCGATCACCTGCTCTACGATTATCATCGCAAGGAATATCTGAACCGGGAACTGTTCCGGGTTCAGTAGGTATGTGAAATGACACTGAAACTGCCCGGCGCCCTCGGGGGCGGGACAAATGGATATATCATCGGCTTCGATCTGGGAGATATTTACTCCGGGATCAGCTATTGCATGCAGGGAGGAGAGGTGGAAACTCTCTCTCTGGTCACGGGTGAGGAGAATTACAGTATCCCCACGGTGCTCTGCAAGCGGCAGGAGGCGAATCAGTGGTTCTACGGAACGGAAGCCCTGAAATATGCCGAGGAAAAGGGCGGGATCCTCGTCGATCATCTGCTCAGTAAGGCACTGGACGGGGAGACGATTCTGGTGGACGGTACCGGATATGAACCGGTTTCGCTGCTGACCCTGTTCCTGAAGCGCACCATTTCTCTGGTGACCTCCACCCATGTGTCCGACCGGATGCAGGCCATCCTGTTCACAGTGCCGGTGCTGGATGCCCGGGCCATGGAGGTGCTGAAGCAGGCGGCGGCTGCCCTGAAGTTCAAGCCGGAGCAGGTGTACTTTCAAAGCCACACGGAAAGCTTTTATCATTACATGATCCGTCAGCCGGAAGAGCTCTGGATCCGCGGCGCATTGCTGGTGAGCCATGAGGGATCCGAACTGCGAATCCTGAAGATGGATCTGAACCGGCACACGCAGCCCATCGTGGTCTTCATCGGAGAGGATGTGTTCCCCTTCTCCGACACGCCCCGGAACAATGCACCGGATGCAGATTACCAATTCGCCCAGCTGGATCAGATGCTGCTGAACATATTGAGGGAGCTGTGCTCCGGATTTATGTATTCCAGTGTGTACCTCATCGGCGAACAGTTTGCCGGCCAATGGATGGAGGCCACATTGAAGTACCTGTGCAGCAGCTTCCGAGTTTTTCTGGGAAGCAACCTGTACAGCAAGGGTGCTGTGTTCGGACTGCAGGACCGTCTGCAGGATGATGAGGAACAGACCCATGTGTTCCTGGGCAATGAGAAGCTGACCTCCAATGTGGGGATCAGCCTGCTGCGCCAGGGAGAAGAAGTATACTACGCCCTGCTGGATGCGGGTGTGAACTGGTTTGAGGCGGAGGAGACCTTTGACTTTTATCTGCAGGAGGGCAATACCCTGGATCTGCAGATCAGCAGCCTCATCGGGGGCGGGAAGCGGCTGGCCCGGATCACGCTGGAGGATTTCCATCCGGTCCTGACCCGTATGCGGATGCATCTGTATCTGACGGATGTGCGCACCCTGAATGTCCAGGTGGAGGACCTGGGATTGGGAGCCATAGCTCCCGGAACCCATCGCATCTGGAATGAGATCATTGAATTGTAGGAGGAACCATGCGGTTAACCATCAGCATCGGTGAATATTCCACAACTCCATATACCATACCGGGACTGGAGATCCCGGTTTATTGTCTGGAAGAGCTGTGCTGTCAGCTGCGGGAGAGCGCGGTCCTTGTGGATCGCAACGTGATGACCCGGAATCTGGTGGACTGGATCCGGGTGAGCCTCGGGCTGAGTGAACTGGCGGAAATGCTCTATCCGCTGGTGCAGCGCCAGGGTTCCCTCAGTTCCTTTGTGGGCATGATCCTGGAATATGCGGGACTCTATGATTACTCTGTGGTACAGGAAGTCTGCAGCGTGCTGAAAAAGGGCGCGGGACTTTCCACCGTGGAACGGCATAAACAGCAGATCGATTATCTGACGGAGAAGCACCAGTATCAGGCAGCCATCCGGGGATATTCCAGTCTGCTGGAGAAGTGGAAAAAGATCGAAGAACGGGATCAGTCCATCCTCCCCGGCAAGGAAGTGCTGGCTGCCATTTATCACAACATGGGCGTGGCGAGAGCCGGGCTCATGGAATATGCAGCAGCGGAGGAATCCTTCCGGAAGGCATGGGAGATCAGCGAAGATCCACAGGAGTATGAGACCTGGCTGGTCTGCAGACGGATGGGGCTTTCGGAAGAGGATTACATCGTCTTCTGTGCGGATCATCCGAAGGATCATGAGAAATTCCTGAAGATCGAAAAGAAGATGAAGGCACTGACAAAGAGCTGGGAAGAGTCTCCGGAGGCAAAGGCGCTGGTGGCGCGGAAAGAACTTCGGGAGAGTCATCAGGCATCGGATTATTATGAGGATAACCTGCGGGTTGCAGGAGCATTGAAAGAGAGTTATCGGGATCAGGCTTTGACCACCTGACCGGACGGGAGCCAGAATGGGATTTTGGAAGAATCTTTTTTCCAAGAAGAAAACCAAAGAGGAGCAGACGGAAGAAAACTGGGACCAGGTGGTCTATAACCACCGGGATGTGAACTTCCGGGATCAGGAACAGCGCACCAGCTATATCACCACCTGTCTCGAGCAGATGGCGGAAGCCTCCGGTGAGATGGATATCCTGGCTTCGGAGTATTCCATGGTGACCTCCTATCTGACGGATATGGAGGAGATTGATTCCCTGCCTCCTTCTTCCACGGAGCGGATCCGGCAGATGGCTTCCGGACTGGATGCCATGAACACGGAGATGAAGAAGTTCCAGGGCCGGAAGAACCGCCTGACGGACAAGGAGTTCTACTCCCTCCGGAAGCAGGAAGCCGAGGTGGAGGAGGGTATCCGGAAGATCCGGGAGGAGGAGCACCGGGCAGTCCTGATCAAGAAGGATCTCCGGAGACTGGACGGTGAGCGTCATGCCTACACCTTCCGGCGTCAGGAGCTGGAGAATACGGAGAACAATCTGCGGGGGATGGCCGTGATCTTTCTGGCCGCCTTCGGAGCACTGGTGGTGCTGCTGCTGATCCTGCAGTTCGCACTGAAGATGGAAGTCTTTGTGGGTTATTTCCTTGCCATTGCGGCGGTGGCCATCGCCATGACGGTCATCAGCGTCCGGTTCATGGATGCGGAGCGGGACCGCCTCAAGGTGGGAGAGAATATGAACCGTATCATCTCCCTGCAGAATACGGTGAAGATCCGGTATGTGAACAACCGGAAGCTCCTGCAGTATCTTTATATGAAGTATGACGTGGAGAGCGGAGAGAAGCTTCAGAAGCTCTGGGCCACTTATCAGAAAGAGAAGGAAGACCGCCGGCAGTTTACGGAGACGGAAGCCAAGGCGGAGTATTACCGCAAGGAACTGATCTCCCAGCTGGCAAATTGCCGGGTGCGGGATCCGGAGCGCTGGGCGGATCAGCCGAAGGCTCTTCTGGACAAGCGGGAAATGGTGGAGATCCGCCACGGCCTGATCCTCCGCAGACAATCCCTCCGGGAGCAGATGGATTACAACCGTGCATTGGCGGAGACAGCCAAGAGCGAGATCATGGAGGTGGCAAAGGAATATCCCGAATATGCCGCCGAGATCCTGCAGATGGCAGATGATTTTGAGGACTCCAGAGTGGACGGCGCCGAATAGGTGACGAAAAAATCCGGATTCCGGTCTCTATTTTTACTGAATTTGATAGTTGTATTTTCTTTTGATTCAAGGTATGTTGATATTTGGTGTTTTATGGACAAACGTCCGCGAGCGGATGACATAGGAGGGAAAACATGGCCGAATTAAAGCCCATCAAAGAGGGTAAAGTAAGAGAGATCTACGACAACGGTGACAGCCTCATCATGGTTGCCACGGACAGGATCAGCTGTTTTGATGTGATCCTTCACAACATCGTGACCAAGAAAGGTACTGTTCTGACCCAGATGTCCAAGTTCTGGTTTGACCTGACCAGGGACATCGTTCCCAATCACATGATTTCCGCTGATGTGAAAGATATGCCCGAATTCTTCCATCAGCCTAAGTTTGACGGCAACAGCATGATGTGCCGCAAACTGACCATGCTTCCCGTTGAGTGCATCGTTCGCGGTTATATTACCGGAAGCGGCTGGGCAAGCTATCAGAAGACCGGCGAGGTCTGCGGCATTAAGCTTCCCGAAGGCCTGAAGGAATCCGATAAGCTGCCTGAGCCTATCTACACTCCTTCCACCAAGGCAGAGATCGGCGATCACGACGAGAACATCTCCTACGAGCAGAGTATCGCTCATCTGGAGAAGGAATTCCCCGGCAAGGGCGAGTATTACGCACAGCAGCTACGGGATCTCACCATCGCTCTGTACAAGAAGTGTGCGGATTACGCATACAGCAAGGGCATCATCATTGCCGACACCAAGTTTGAGTTCGGTCTGGACGAGAACGGCAACGTGGTCCTGGGAGATGAGATGCTGACTCCTGACAGTTCCCGTTTCTGGCCACTGGAGGGATATGAGCCCGGCAAGAGCCAGCCTTCCTTTGACAAGCAGTTTGCAAGAGACTGGCTGAAGGCAAATCCGGACAACGACTGGACCCTTCCCCAGGAGATCGTGGACAATACCATCGACAAGTACCTGCAGGCTTATGAGATGCTCACCGGCACCAAGCTTGCCTGAATACCGATCCTCAAAGAACAGATAAGGAGAACCACATGGCAACAGATCGTTACAGCAGCCCTCTTTCCGAGCGCTATGCCAGCCCGGAAATGCAATACATCTTTTCCCAGGACATGAAGTTCCGTACCTGGAGACGTCTCTGGATCGCTCTTGCGGAGACCGAGATGGAACTGGGCCTTTCCCAGGACGGCAAGCCCGTCATCACTCAGGAGCAGATCGATGAGCTGAAGGCTCATGCGGAAGATATCAATTATGATGTGGCCAGAGAAAGAGAGAAGCTGGTGCGTCATGATGTCATGAGCCATGTTTACGCTTATGGTCAGCAGTGCCCCAAGGCTGCCGGCATCATCCATCTGGGAGCTACCTCCTGCTATGTGGGAGACAATACCGATATCATCGTGATGCGGGAGGCTCTTCGCCTGGTGCGCAAGAAGCTTCTGAACGTCATGAAGGAACTGGCAGATTTCGCTGATAAGTACAAGGATCAGCCCACTCTGGCCTTCACTCACTTCCAGCCCGCCCAGCCCACCACCGTGGGTAAGAGAGCCACCCTGTGGCTGCAGGAGTTCTGCCTGGATCTGGAGGATCTGGATCATGTGCTGAATGGATTAAAGCTGCTGGGTTCCAAGGGAACCACCGGCACCCAGGCATCCTTCCTGGAGCTCTTTGCCGGAGACCATGAGACAATCGATAAGATCGATCCCATGATCGCAAAGAAGATGGGCTTCGAAGAGTGCTATCCCGTGTCCGGGCAGACCTATTCCCGGAAAGTGGACACCCGTGTGGCAAATGTGCTGGCAGGCATCGCAGCCTCCGCACACAAGATGAGCAATGACATTCGCCTGCTTCAGCATCTGAAGGAGGTTGAAGAGCCTTTTGAGAAGAATCAGATCGGTTCTTCCGCAATGGCATATAAGCGTAATCCCATGAGAAGTGAGAGAATCGCT
>JAEEGL010312227.1_pt1 | contig 14876 bp, 11 predicted proteins | sample 9134231 | NCBI WGS metagenome assembly JAEEGL01 (sample SAMN16246548, study PRJNA631951) | gut metagenome | biome: gut microbiome; feature: rumen; material: fiber-attached | host: Bos | place: Iran: Karaj | collected 2018-10
CACGATTCCGAGCTTGCGAAGCAGGGCTTCCGGCTCGGGATCATGGCCCCGGAAATTCCGGTACAAGATTCCTTCATCCTCGGACGATCCCCGTTCGAGGATGTTTTTTCTGAACCGGTCTGCCGTCTCCCGGTCGAAGACGCCATGCTCCTGGAAAAGTGCAAAGGCGTCGGCCTCAAGTACTTCCGCCCATTTGTAACTGTAATAGCCGGCGCTGTATCCTCCGGAGAAAATATGACCGAAGGAAGGACAGACGGCGGTACCGTCCACGGCCGGGAGGGTCAGATACGGGGCAAGGACCTTTTTCTCGAATGCCTCGACGTCGGTCACCAGATCCGCGTCGGCCAGGGTATGCCAGGCCATGTCGAGCAGGCCGAACTGGAGCTGGCGGACCTGGGCATAGCCCGCCTGGTAATTGCGGGCGGCCACCAGCCGGTCGATCAAGTCCTTCGGCAACGGCGCTCCGGTCTCATAGTGCCGGGCGAACGTGTCCAGCCACGCCGGCTCGTAGGCCCAGTTCTCCATGATCTGTGAGGGCAGTTCCACGAAATCACGCGCCACGTTGGTGCCGCACTGCGACGGATACCGTCCGCGGGACAGCATCCCGTGCAGGGAATGGCCGAACTCATGCAGGAAGGTCTCCACCTCGCCGTGCGTCAGCAACGATGGCTTGCCCGCCGCCGGCTTCGAAAAGTTGGTCACGATGCTGATGAAGGGCCGGAAATCCGAGTCCCCCATCCTGTACTGTCCCCGGAATTCCGTCATCCAGGCGCCGCCCCGCTTGCTCTCCCGCGGGAAGAAATCCGCATAGAACAGAGCCAGGTGCGCATCCTTCTCATCCTTCACTTCATAGACCCGGACGTCCTTGTGATATACCGGGATATCCGTGCGCTCCCGGAACGTCAGGCCATACAGCCTTCCGGCCAGTCCCAGCACTGCACCGATCGTATCATCCAGGTTGAAATACGGTTTCAGCAACTGCTCGTCCACATCGTAGCGTGCCCGGCGCAGCCGCTCGGACCAGTAACTGAAATCCCACGGCATCAGTTCACCCGCGAAACCCTGTTCCTGTGCGAAGGCCGTCAGTTCCCGTATCTCCTTCCGGGCGACCGGCAGCGAGGGCTCCATGAGCCGGTCCAGGAAGCGTGTCACCGTCCCGCGGGTCTTGGCCATCCGCGGCTCCAGCGCGTAATCGGCATAGGTCTCGTAACCCAGCAGCCGGGCAAGTTCCAGGCGAAGCGCCACGATCCGGAGGATCACTTCCGAATTGGTATCCAGCGCCCGGCTGTTATACGCCCGCCACATCCTTTCCCGCAGGTCCCGTTTTTCGCTGAATTTCAGGAAAGGACCGTAACTCGGCGCCTGCAGGGTGAACAGCCAGCCCTCTTTTCCCTTTTCCCGCGCCGCTTCCAAGGCCGTTTCCCGGACATAGTCCGGCAATCCCGCCAGGTCCGCCGCATCGGTCAGAGACAGCGTGAACGCATTCGTCGCGGCCAGGGTCTGCTGCCCGAACTTGAGTTCCAGCAGGTCGAGTTCCTCCCGGATCCGGCCGAACCTTTCCCGTCCGGCTTCGTCCAGGGCCGCTCCGCTGCGGAGGAATCCCTTGTACGTATCCCCCAGCAGCCGCTGCCGGTCACGTTCCCGCTCCGCCGGCGTTTCCCATACGGTCCGGACCCGTTCGAAAAGTTTCCGGTTCAGGGAGACGTACAGGCCATACTCCGTCAGCAGCGGCGAGACCTGTTCGGCGATCTCCTCCATCTGCGGATCCGCATCCGCTTCGAGCAGGTTGAAGAAGACGCCTTCCACGCGGGAGAGGTCCATACCGCTGTATTCCAGCGCTTCCACCGTATTTTCAAAGGTGGGAGGCTCGGCAGCGGACGCGATGGCGTCGATTTCCGCCTTCGCACGGCGGATGGCTTCCTCGAATGCGGGAAGATAGTCCTCCTTGCGGATCAGGTCGAATCTGGGAGCGCCGAAAGGGGCGTCGGAGGGTATCAGGAGCGGATTATCCATGTTCATTCATCTTTAGGAGCAGACAAAGGTACATCATTTTCCGCGGTCTTCCGCCTTCCGTACCTTATTTTGGTAATATGCGAAAGCTGGACGCCGGTCTGGCGGAACCGGATGTCATAGCACATGAACTCGGTCCGCCTCCCCACCGGAATGGCCGCCGTGACGAATTGTGGGTCATACCCCATCGCACGCAGTTCGAACAGGCTCATCCGGCTGATCCCCAGCTTGACCAGATCGTTGAGGACCTCATAGTTCCGGACCAGCGTGGAACGGACCTTCACCCGGTAGGACCGTGAAGTCTTCTCCAAGCGGTTATGGTACCGGTTCTTGCAGCTTTCGCAGCAGAATTTCTTGTCCGGCCTCCCGAACTTGATGACGTCTCCGCACTCCAGGCAACGCGCCACTGTATCTACATCTATCTTGTAAGCCATGCCTTTTTTTGCGTGCAAGATCGTCTCTCCGGGACACAGTTGCAAGCAAAAGTTGCGCGGCACGGCGATTTTACCCGATTCTTTATCATCCAGCGTTTTTTCTTTCGCTCCCGGGCACACAAAGGTTTTCCGGATACCGGATAAAAAAAGATTTCATCTCCTCCCGCGCAACCCTCCCGTTTCATGCATGACGAAAAAAGCCACTGTCCTTGACACGCCTTGCAAAGAATCGCGGCAAAGTCTGCATGCCCGCGACTTGCTTCGGAGAAACATGCCGCCTGATTGCGTTCCTTTGCCCTGTCCGCCATGCGAGCATGCCGGCGGTCGCAACCGGAAGTTCAACCGTAATTTTTGTTAAACATGGAGCAATTCAACAGAATCGAAATCGTCGGACTGGTCGGGAGTGTCCGGTCCAACGTAGTCAGCAACAATCTTGTCGTCAATTTCAGCGTTGCCACGACCAGTGCCTACAAGAGCCGGGACGGAAGTCCCATCATGGATACGACCTGGTTTGACGTCGCGGCCTGGGAAGGGAAAGGCATGCCGGACCTGTCCAGTATCACGAAGGGAGCCCCCGTCCAGGTCTTCGGCCGCGTGCGGATGAAAACCTACACCACGTCCAACGGGGTGGAGCGGGTCGAACCGGAGGTCCGGGCCACCCGGATCGTCCTCCTGGATCCCAGCATCACCCTGAACCCGTCCATGTGACCCGGAAATGAAAAAGCTGCTCAGTGTCATCTGCATCCTGGCTTTGCTTACCGTCGGCTGCGGGATGCAGCGCAAGATCGGACGGCTGCCAGGCCACGCCGTAAGTCTCGCACCCGATGACGGTCCCTCAGTCCCGCAGGTCGACCTGCGGGAACTGGTGCGGGACACCCTGACCGTGACCGACGAGTCGGGTCGGGAGGTCCTCATCATGCGTGCCGTCAAGGACGTAGACGGCGAGATGGTCGCCACGGACGTTTTGCCCGCTGCACGGGTCACCGCCCGGTTCCGCAATGTCGCCGAACGGGGCGGAAACGTAGACCTGAGATTCGAAATCCGGGTTCCCAAGGAACTGCAGGACAGCCGCTGGCAGCTTCGTTTCTATCCGAAGATGGACATCCTCGGCGAGCGGGTTCCGCTCGATCCGGTCCTCATCACGGGATCCGCGTATCGGAAAGCGCAACTGCGGGGCTATCAGCATTATCAGCGGTTCCTGGACTCGATCATTTCCGATTCCACGCTGTTCCTGAACAGCCGGCAGCTCGAACTGTTCATCCGCCGCAACCTTCCCGGTGTCTACCGTTTCCGCAACGACACGACGCTGGTCAGCGAAGAGACGTTCGAATCCGCTTTCGGCGTTACGGAGAAGCAGGCCATCCGGCATTATACGCTCCGTTTCAAGGTCTGGCGGAACGACCGGAAGATTGCCAGGAAAGGGCGCATGTTCGACCGCTATGTCCGTGCGCCGATCCAGACGGAAGGCCTGCGGCTGGATACGGTCCTGACCGGTCCGGAAGCGGAATTCATCTATTGCTACACCCAGCCGGTCCGGGTCCGGCCGGCCCTCCGCAAGGCCGACATCACCCTCACGGGCGGAATCTATGAGCAGGAACGGCGGATCTACCGCATTCCCGAAAGCGAGCCCGTCACATTCTATATCAGTTCCCTGAGTACGCTTGTCGACCCGACGGAACACTATGTCACCCGGATTGTGGAACGAAGGGCGGAAGCCCATACTGCCTGTTACATCGACTTCAAGGCAGGGAGTGCCGCCATCGATCCGAAACTGGGAGAAAACAGGGCTGAAACCGCCCGCATCCGGAGCAACCTGCGGGAACTGATCACCAGTGACACCTTTGAAATGGACTCCATCGTCGTCACGGCATCGTGCTCTCCCGAAGGCGTTTACCAGGCGAACGAACGGCTGGCGAAGGAGCGTTCCTCCTCCGTCTCCGCCTACTTCAGCCGGGTGCTCCGCGTCCTGACGGACTCGGTCCGCCGGGAAACGGGCCTGCTCCTGGACCTGGAAAAAGCACTGGCGCCCGCGGAAGAAGTCCGCTTCATCGCCCGGCACCAGTCCGAGAACTGGGAGACGCTGGACGGCCTCGTCGCACGCGATTCCCTCCTCCGGGAGCCGGACAAGGCCTCCTACGCGGCCATCCGCACCATCCGGGATCCGGACCGGCGGGAGACCGGCCTTCGGTCAGAACCATACTACCGTTATCTGCGGGAAAAGCTCTATCCGAAACTCCGTACCGTCCGGTTCGACTTCCATCTGCACCGGCGAGGGATGTTGCAGGACACCTTGATGACAACCGTACCTGACACAATCTACCGGAGCGGACTACAGGCCATCCGGGACCGGGATTACGAACGCGCCGTCACCTTGCTTCGCCCCTACCGTGACTACAATACGGCCCTCGCCTACCTGTGCCTGGACTACAACGCCTCCGCGAAGGAGATTCTCGACGGACTTCCTCCCACGCCGCAGGTCCTGTACATGCGTGCGATCCTGCATGCCCGCGCCGGGAACGAACGGGACGCAGTGGAAGCATACCTGCAAGCCTGCGGACGCGATCCGTCCTTTGTCCACCGCGGGAATCTCGATCCCGAGATATCTGCACTGATCCGGCGGTATGACCTCGGACGCGACCGTCAAGAAGATGAAGATTTACATTAACAAAACAAGTATAATAACATGAAAAAGATCATTTTACTGCCAATGGCCATCATGGCCGCCCTCACCCTTTCCTGCACCCGGGAAGATCCGGCCCGGACAAGTGCCGAGCCGCAAACCGGAGAACTGCTCATCCATGTCTTCCCGGATGGAATTTCGACGAAAGCCGGAACTCCGGACATCTCGTCCCAGAGTCATGAAACCCGCGTCAGGAAGGTTGACATCTATGTTTTCGACGAGAACGGCCTGCTGAACCTGCATCACTGGGATGATGACGGTTCGCTGGAAGACATCCGCCTGTCCGTCAGCACAGGGACAAAGGAAGTATGGGCCGTCCTCAACGGACCGACGCTAGGCGGGATCGTCCGCGTTTCGGACCTGAAAGAAGCCGTGGTCTCGATGGAAGACAACCAGGCGACCGCGTCCGGCGGCACGTTCACCATGGCCGGCAGCAACACCTGTACGGTAACCGCATCCGGAACGACGCCCTGCAGCATCACCGCCGACAGGCTCGTGGCACGTGTCCGGCTGACCAAGGTGAAGGTCAATCTTCCGACCGCCTATGGGTCCGTCGATTTCCCGTCCGTCATGCTGACCAACGTCGTGGCTGATCGGAAGATCGGTGAGGATGCCGGAACGGGCAGATGGATCAACAAGAAAGGCCGTACCGACCAGGGCCGCATCATCGACGGATCCGCTTCCGCCAAGGCCTCGGCCGAAGCCGTGACCTTCCTGAAATGGAACCGGCACGTCAACAACGGCACGCAGCTGGATCTCTCGGACCAGTTCCTTTGTTTCTATGGTTTTGAGAATCCGGCGACGGAGGACAAGACCGGCACGGACGGGAGTTTCCTGGAAGAGCCGACCCGCCTGGTCCTGACCGCAATCATTTCCGGCGGGACCTATTACTACCCCGTCACCCTCCCGAACCTGCAGCGGAACCGCGCCTACGAGGTCGAACTGACCATTACGGGACTGGGCTCCGACGATCCGGACATCGTCCCCAAACGGGGTTCGGTCAACGCCGACATCACCATCCTCCCGTGGAAAGAAGGAATCGTTGTCAACGAAACCATTTGATACCGTTCATTTTCCATTACCCCGACTCCGGCTGCAGGGATGTACCCGGAGTCTATCAAAACCTTCGACCATGAAATCCTTCGCTGCAACAATACTGACTGTCATCCTGGTCCTGGAAGCCTGCTCCGTATGGGAAGAACGGGCGGGATGCCCCTGCCGGCTGGAGATCGACATGACGTCCTTCTCGAAATACACGGCCCGCACGAACGTCGCCGTCTGGAACGGAACGGATGCCTGGCAGGAAACGGCTCCGGTATCTGAAACGTATGTCCGGAACGTCAAAAAAGGAGAAATCCTGTCCTCCGTGTGGTCCGGCCGGCGGGAAGGACAGATCTCCGGAACACGGCTGGTCATGCCGCCCAGGGCGGAACCGGACAGTCTCCGGATCTTCAACGCCCGGCTGGACTGCCAGGACGAGACCTGCAGGGTCAAGGCCGTCCCGCACAAGCAATTCTGCCGGGTGACGATCCGCGTCATCCGGGAAAAGGGGACATCGTATCCCCATCTGTTCTATGTGGGAAGCGACTGCTGCGGCATGGACTTGCAGGATCTCTCCCCCGTCACGGGAGACCACGTTTTCCCGGTCCGGGAACAGCCGGACGGGGCCTTCGCCTTCACGTTGCTCCGGCACCGGCAGGCATCGGACATCGTGCTGGCTATCTATGACGAGCGGGAACGGGCGGACACCCTGCCGCTGGGCGATTGGATGCGGGAAGCGGGATATGACTGGGAGGCGGAAGATCTCTCCGACATCGCCTTTACCGTCGACTACGCCCGTCAACGCGTCGGAATCGTCCTCTCCGACTGGCGGGAAGGACAGATTCTGGAAATGGAAATCTGACTCCGGAGGATTGCCCCTTCAGATCAAAGGGAGAAGTTTTTCCAGGCGTCCGGAACGACCTGCCTGCCGGGATCGGCAAAGAAGTCGCTGTAGTGGAAGTCGACCATGATGTCCAGACCGGCGTCCTTGGCGCGCTTGGCCTTCGCCACGACATCATCTCTGCCGCACCATCCATCCTGGGGATTGACCCAGACACGCAGACGGACGGCTGTCATACCTTGGCTCTTAAGAAGTTGGAACAGGTCGGTCTCCTTACCGTCGGCATCCTTGAATTTCCGGCCGCCCTTCTCCATTTCCGTGCACCAGCTGACGTCCGCGCCACGTGCCCAGTTGTTCCGGGAAGTCTTGAAGGGATCCAGGATGGCGGTCGGTTTCCCGTCCGACGTGAACGCACCGCTGTCGTACGCATTCCAGGAGCCCCCGCCCCAGGCACTCGGAATCCTGTTGTAGATGGCGGGTTTCCAACTTCCGTCCACCTCAGGCTCCCAGTAGAAGACACCGACGCAGCGGTCGATGCTCCGTGCGGCCATCATGAAGGCCTCGAGGCATTCCTTACCCTTGGCGACATCCGACTTCTTCACACCGACTTCGGTAATCATGATGTCACAGGAATTGGCCGCGGCCAAAGCTTTGATCTGGGCTACAGCCTTGGAATTGGTATCCTGCCAGTCAGAGGTCGTCATCGGATAATGCGACAGACCGATCAGGTCCAACTTGCCCCCGGCTTCCTTGTATTTCTTGAACCACCAGGCATTGTCCTCATAGGCATTGTTCAGGTGGACGATCACCTTCGCAGATGGATAAACCTTCTTTACCGCATCATAACCGGCATTGCTGAGCTGTGCATAATGCTTCCAGCCATCAGCGATATCACCTTTGTCCGTCCAGAGCCGGCCGGCATCCCACAGCATGCCGTTCCGGGTCTCATTACCGACCTGCACCCATTTCACGTCAACGCCTGCCGACTTGAGTGCCTGCAGGACCTCGGTCGTATGCTCTGTCACCATGGAGGTCAGCGTCGCCGCCGGCTTAGGATCCGGGTTGCCGGAGCCGCCGCATGCGGACAAAATCAGCGTCATTGAAACAAAAAGGGAAAGGAAAAGATTTGAGCGTTTCATTCTTACTATGCGGTTAAGTATGGCAAAGGTAGGTTTTTTGCTTGCGATTCGCAAAAGATTACGTACATTTGCAGCGTCTGAGAAGCGTATAGCATCTGACAGAAACATGGGGATGTTTTGGTTTTGACAGCGCTGATGTCGGACAGTAAGCATGCCGGGCTCCGGGAAATGGCCCGTAAAAACCGTCTCCCGCCAAATTTAGTTGCCAACAACAACTACGCACTCGCTGCCTAATCTGACTCAGTCAATTAGCTTAATCCGCGACGCCTAGGCTGCGCCGCCGACGAGTATCCCTCGGACTTTAGGCCGGTTATGTTCCGATCCAGGGGTATCAATCAAACCGGATGCGCGGGAAGGACGCCCCTATGTCCCGCTAAGATTCAGGGGATAAGCCGCAGATGGCCCGCCTTCCGGCAGCCTGCGGTCGAAAACCAAAGGAACGGATAAGCATGTAGAAAGCTGCCTGGTGCGGCGTTTGGACGGCGGTTCGAGTCCGCCCATCTCCACGGATAATCCCTTTCAGCGTAGTCTGGGAGGGATTTTTTGCGAAGCATGAGAATCATTGAGAACAAGTTCCTCCCTTTCCCGGGGTTCCTGGGCATCAATCTGTTCGGCATCGTTTTCGTCCGGAAAGATGTCTGGGGGAAGTTGAATGCGCTTCAGCGGGAAGTGCTTTTCCGGCATGAGAGGATCCACACCGCCCAGATGCGGGAACTGGGGTTCCTCGGATTCTACCTGCTCTACTTCCTGGAATGGTGCTTCCGCCTGGTCTTCCACACCGGCACCGCCTACCGCGGAATCAGTTTCGAACGGGAAGCCCGCGCCCATCAATGGGACTCCGGCTACCTCACCCGCCGCCGTCCCTTTTCCCAGTGGCGCAGATAAGGATCAATTCGTAATCTTGATGGCCAGCATCGTCAGGTCGTCGCTCTGCTCGGCGTCGCCCACGAATTTCGCCACGGAATCCTTCATATGCGCGACAAGGCCTTCCGCAGGTGCGTCTCCCCAGTTACCGGTCAGATTCTCGATCATCCGTTCCTCTCCATAAAGCGCGCAGGAATCATCCGTGGCCTCGGTGAGTCCGTCCGTATAGAGGAAAAGAAGGTTTCCGGGCTTGAGAGCGGACTGCTGCAGGGAATACGCATACTCCGGCAGGACACCGATCGCCAGATTGGCGTCGGCATGGAGGAACCGCGGAATCCCGTCTTCAATCAGGACCGGAGCGTTATGGCCTGCGTTGGAGAACAGCAACTGCCCGGAAGCCAGGTCAAGGACGCCGACAAACAACGTCACGAACATCAGGTTCTCATTCTGGGCCGCCATCGTCGCGTTCATGGAAGACAAGATCTTGTCGGGCTCGTCCACGGAGAAGGAGACCATCCGGAACATGGCGCAGCACAACATCATCACCAGGGATGCAGGTACGCCCTTGCCGGATACGTCGCCGATGCAGAAGAAGAGTTTACCGTCGCGGATATAGAAATCGAACAAGTCCCCGCCGACCACTTTCGCCGGATTGACGCCGCCGTAGATGTCAATGTCATCCCGTTCCGGGAAAGCCGGCCATTTCTTCGGGATGATGGACATCTGGATCTCACGGGCCAGGTACAGTTCGTTTTCCATCGAGGCCTTCTGGGCCGTCGTCTCCGTCAGGTCCTTGACATACCGGGACAGCGAGGTCTGCATATTCTCGAATGAATCCCGCAAAAGCCGGATTTCGTCATCGGAATTGATGCGGGGAAGTTCCGTCTCGAAATTGCCTTTCGCCACCTCCCCGGCCGATTCGGCAAGTTTGATGAGGGGTTCCGAAACCTTGCGGATCCTCTTCTGGCAGGCGATAAACACGATGAAGACCCCCAGAAGGATCAGGGACAACATCAGGCCGCCGTACAAAAAAGCGCGACGGACCAGATTCTTCGCCGGCACGACGATTCCCATGGACCAACCCGAGTCGAGCAGCGGTGCGTAATATACGTAAGAACGGATTCCGTCCATGTTGACCAGCATGCTGCCGGTCTCACCCGCCATCATGGCATTTCCCAGCGCCTGATAATTCCGGGGTCTGTTCCCGTTGGCATGATCGAAGAAAGAGTCCGTCAGGATCCTGCCCTTGTCGGGATGGACAATGTATGCCCCGTTCGACCCCAACACGAAACTGTAGATGCGCGGGCCTTCCCCTTCCTTCGAAGACCGCTTGTCGGCGGGACCGTTCTGCGAGAACTCGAAACCGTCCACGATCTCCTGGAATTCACGGAGCGAGATATCCACGCCCAGCACGCCGGCCAGACGGTTCTCCGGCAGTTGACAGATCGGGAAAGTATAGGTACACAGGACTTCCCCGGCTCCGTCCTCGTCCAGATACGGATTGGACCATGCACCGTCGGGAGAGGAAAGGCCGAGTTGGAACCATTCGGTCGAATAATAATCATGCGACGCGGAACCGATATTCTTGACCAGGACACTGTCTCCTTCGAAACTGGCATATAACTCAAGCCATTTTCCCTGCTGCGGGAAGAAGTCCTCCAGGAAAGCGACGCCGCACCCGAGCAGATAATCGTTTGTCTCCAGTTCCTGTTTCAACTTGTATTCCACTACATCAGGGGCGGTGAGATGCCAGTCGATCTCGTCTTTCATATTGGAAGCCGAGACTTCCACCTTGTTCATCTGCGTCTCCAGGATAAGACTCGTCCTCTCCAAGACTTCCTCGAAATGAAGCCGCGCGGAACCGAACATGGTGGATGACGTGATCAGAAAAGCCAGCAGGGCGACGATGGACATCGTGAAGAAAACAGCCAATACGACAGTCCGGGTCAATCTCCCGGAGAAAGACTTCAGGCGCTTTTCCAGATGATGGAAATGTTCAGGGCGAGACATGCTATCCGCTTATGTTAACTGATAAACTGCAGCAAGTTACGAAAAGAATCATAATTCGCAAAGACTATCGGCATATTTGCAGGGTTATCCTGAATGAACAAGGGGTTGCCTCACGGCGACCCCTTGTTGCTAACTAATAACCACTAACTGATAACTAACCAATATGAAACAACGCGAATGCGTTCTATCAATTGTCAGGGCAAATATGCGGATTTTTCATGACAATCCCAAATCTTTTTTGAATCAATCCATACCAGATCGATAAAATGCAGCCAAGCCCTCATCATTCCCGGCATTTTCGCTATATTTGTATGAATATGGGCAATTCGGAAAACAAGGACTTCCTGCTGGACCGCATCCGCGGCAAACTTCCCCTGTCGCTGGGGCAGCAGGTCCGGCTGACCCTGTTGCTTTGCGGTCCCGCCATCCTCGCCCAGCTGGCCTCCGTCCTCCTGCAGTTCATCGACGCCTCCATGGTCGGCAGTCTCGGCGCCGGCCCGTCCGCCTCGATCGGACTGGTCTCCACGACCACCTGGATCTTCGGCGGTTTCGCGATGGCCACCTCGCAGGGATTCTCCGTCCAGGTCGCGCATCTGATCGGTTCCGACGATTTCAAAGGGGCCCGGAAAGTCCTGCGGCAGGGACTTACCAGCGTAACGGTCTTCAGCGTCCTGCTGGCCCTCGCGGGCCTCGCCATCGCCGCTCCGCTTCCCCACTGGCTTGGCGGAAGCCCCGACATCACGGACGACGCCTCCGCTTATTTCCGGACCTTCGTGCTCTTCCTGCCTGCGATGCAGCTGGGCTTCTTCGGGAGCAGCATGCTCCAATGCAGCGGGAACATGAAAATCCCCAGCCTGCTGAACGTCCTGATGTGCGTGCTGGATGTCATCTTCAACTTCCTGCTGATCTTCCCGACCCGGGAGATCGCCGGCATCACCGTACCCGGAGCCGGCATGGGTGTCCGCGGCGCCGCCCTCGGGACCGGCCTGGCCGAACTCATCACGGCCCTTCTGATGCTCTACTTCCTGCTGTTCCGTTCCAAGGAACTCGCCGTCAGGCACGAACATGGCTCTTTCAGACCTACCCGGGTCTGCCTGGAGAACGCCTTCGGTATCACCGGACCGATGTGGGTCCAGAATCTCATCATGCGGGGCGCCCATGTCGCCAGCACCGTCATCGTCGCCCCGCTGGGGCCTGTCTCCATCGCCGCCAACTCCTTCGCCATCACGGCGGAGAGTTTCGTGTACATGCCCGGATACGGCATGGGTGACGCCGCCACGACCCTCGTCGGCCAGAGTCTGGGCGCGGGCCGGAAGGAACTGGTCCGCAGTTTCACCCGGATCACCATGACCCTCGGCATCGGCATGATGGCCGTCCTGGCCGTCGTCATGTGGCTCATCGCCCCGCAGCTCATGGGGTTGCTCAGCGTGGACCCGGACGTCGTCGCCCTCGGCGCCAAGGTCCTGCGCATCGAGGCCTTCGCCGAAATGGGCTATGCCGCTTCCATCGTCGCCTACGGCGCCTGCGTCGGAGCCGGCGACACCCTCGTCCCGAGCGGGCTCAACCTCGGGAGCATGTGGCTCGTGCGGATCCTTCCGGCCATTTTCCTGACCCCGGTCTACGGACTGACGGGCTACTGGATCGCCATGTGCATCGAACTCAACGTCCGCGGCCTGCTCTTCATCTGGCGCGTCAGCGGCAAACAATGGTTAAGTCATAAAATAGCTGAAACATAAACATGAGAATCATCAAGGACCAGGAATTCGGCGGAGAACGCCCCCTGTATTGTGAAAAAGACCTGCGCTTGGAAAACGTCGTGATCCATGCGGGCGAATCGGCCCTCAAGGAAACCGCCAATATCACCGCCGTCGGCTGCCGTTTCGAAGGGAAATACCCGTTCTGGTGCTGCGACCATTTCATCGTACGGGACTGCATCTTCACGGTCGGCGCCCGCGCCGCCCTGTGGTACTCCCGGGACCTCCTGATGGAAGACACCATCGTGGACGCCCCCAAAATGTTCCGCGAGATGGACGGAATCAAGCTCCGCAACGTCATCATCGACGCTGCCGCCGAGACCTTCTGGAGCTGCGGCCATATCGAAATGGACGACGTCCGGGCGGACCGCGCCGACTATATTTTCATGCATTGCCATGACATCGTCATCCGCAACTTCAAACTAAACGGCAACTACTCTTTCCAATGGGCCCGGAACGTCGAAATCCATGATTCCCTCCTCAACACCAAGGATGCCTTCTGGGAGTGCGACAATGTAACCGTCTATGATTCAACCATCAACGGTGAATTCCTCGGCTGGCATTCCCGCGGCCTGCACCTGGTGCGCTGCCACATCACCGGCAGCCAGCCGCTCTGCTATGCCGAAGGACTCGTGCTGGAAGACTGCACCTTCGGCGACGACGCCGACCTCGCCTTCGAATACAGCGACGTCAAGGCGACCGTCAAGGGCCACATCCCTTCCATCAAGAACCCGAAGACCGGCTTCATCAAGGTGGAAAGCTGCGGGGAACTGATCATCGACAAGAACATCAAGGCTCCGGCCGACTGTGACATCCAAATCGGATAATCCCATGGACTACGGATTCGACCGCGTCATCCCCCGGCGGGGCACCGGCGCATACAAATGGGACGCGGCTCCACCTGCCGGACAGGCGGAGGACATCATCCCGCTGTGGGTCGCGGACATGGATTTCCCGGCCGCGCCCTGTATCCGCGAGGCGCTGCGGAAACGTGTGGAACACGGCATCTTCGGTTACACCCATATCCCGGACAGTTACTACCAGGCCGTCATCCGCTGGTTCGGCGACCGGCACGGATGGCATATCGAAAAGGACTGGATCCAATATACCAGCGGTGTCATCCCTGCCCTGTCCGCCGTCATCAAGGCCCTGACCGTGCCCGGAGACAAGGTCATCCTCCAGACGCCGGTCTACAACTGCTTCTTTTCTTCCATCCGCAACAACGGATGCGAAATCGCCGACAGTCCCCTGCGCTGCCGGGACGGCCGGTGGGAATTCGACTACGAGGGCCTGGAGCGCCTCTGCGGTGACCCGGCAGCCAGGATCCTGCTGCTCTGCAACCCCCACAACCCGGCGGGGCGTGTCTGGACACCGGAGGAACTGCTGCGCGTCGGAGCCATCGCCCGCCGCCACGGAATCATCGTCGTCAGCGACGAGATCCATTGCGAGATCGTCATGCCCGGCTTCCGCTATACCCCGTACGCCTCCCTCCCCGGCAACCAGGAAGGCAGCATCACCCTCTGCTCTCCCAGCAAGAGTTTCAACATCGCCGGGCTCCAGATCGCCAACATCGTCACGGACAATCCCGAATGGCGCCGGAAGATCGACCGCGCCATCAACATCAACGAGGTCTGCGACGTGAATCCTTTCGGTCCGGTCGCCCTGGAAGCCGCCTACAGCGACGAAGGCGCCGCCTGGCTGGAAGCCCTGAACGGCTATATCCGGGAGAACTACCGGTATCTGCAGGATACGCTGGCGGAAGGATTCCCCATCGCTCCGCTTGAAGGTACCTACCTCGCCTGGGTCGATGTCCGGAAACTGGGGATGGCGTCTGAAGCCATCGAGGAAAGCCTGCTGGAAAAGGAGCAGGTCTGGGTGAACGCCGGTTCCCTGTACGGGACGGAAGGTTACATCCGCATCAACCTGGCCTGCCCCCGCACGACCTTGGAAACGGGCTTGCAACGTCTCAACCAAGGGCTGAAAAGACTACAAAACCTTTGATATATGCAAAAATACAACTGGACCTTCAGCTCCGGGGGCGGAGCTGCCCGCGTCAAGATCAACTCCGGAGCCGACATCGCCCACCTCGGCGAGCTTGACCGC
>JAEEGL012841632.1_pt1 | contig 14876 bp, 16 predicted proteins | sample 9134231 | NCBI WGS metagenome assembly JAEEGL01 (sample SAMN16246548, study PRJNA631951) | gut metagenome | biome: gut microbiome; feature: rumen; material: fiber-attached | host: Bos | place: Iran: Karaj | collected 2018-10
AAAGTTTGTTGCCGCCGTTCAGAATGTGCAAGAAGAACAGCTTGACGCAGAAGTTAAAAAGCTGAATAAAAGGCTTGCTGAATTGCAAAAGCGTGAAAGCGAACTTGAAAGCCTTATATGCCGCATATATGAAGATAACATATTAGGCAAGATACCCGACAGCCGCTATTCTGTGCTTGACAAAAAGTATTGTGCCGAGCAAAAGTCCGTTTCCGCAGAAATCGAAACTATCAATAAGGATTTAGAGCGATACAATAAATCCTTGCGATCCGCCGAACAGTTTATCGCACTTATTGACAAGTATCAGAACTTCGATACATTGACACCAACAATGCTAAATGAACTTGTTGACAAGGTGCTTGTACACGAAAGAGACATAAAGGGTTGTTCCACTTCATCGCAGACCGTTGAAATATATTTTAACTTTGTCGGTCAGTTTATACCGCCAAACCTTGAAACACAGGAAACGCAGTTGACGGAAGAAGAAAGAAAGGCACTTGAAAAAAAGGAAATCATACGCCAAAGACTTCGTATAAACTACCAAAGGCGCAAGGCTAACGGCAAAGCAAAAGAATATTACGAAAAGACAAAAGCCAAGAAAAAGGCACAAATAGATGCTTTAAAAGAGCAAGAAAGAGCCGCAGACAAGGCAAAAGGCATTTACACCGAATTAAAAGACCTGCCGCCTTGCGAGCCTAAAAAGGCAGCGGCAATATAACTATAATCAAAGGCTGCATTTTCAAGTGTAGTCTTTTTTTATTGAATAATCGGGGATAAATACCGATAATTCCGAGATTTATTTTATAGGAAAGGAGATTTATATGTGAGCAGAAACATAAAAGACGGTCTGTTGTTTTTCTCCGTTGACACAGACCTTTTCCAAAACAGGAAAGTAAAAGTGCTTAAAGCCTACTTCGGTGCAGACGGTATCACGATATACTTGTATATCTTATGCAGCATTTATGATAACGGTTATTTCTTGGGAATAGACGAGGATTTTAAGTATATAATCGGGGACGAATTGAATATTGACAGGGAAAAAAGCGGAAAAGTCCTTGAATTTCTTATCGAGCGTGATTTTTTCGACAAAGAAATTTACACAAAGTACAGCGTTTTAACTTCCGTCAACATTCAAAAACGCTATCAAAACGCAGTAAAAGAGCGTATTAAGAAGAAGCCGAGAGCCGTTGGCAAGTATTGGTTATTATCAAAATCGGAAACAGTTGCAAATTTGATTATCCCCGACCATTCCCAAGAAGAAAGCGATTGTTCCCAAGACAATGAGGGAAGAATACCTATTGTTCCCGAGAAGAATGACACAGATAATATAAATATAAATAATAATAGTATTATAAATAATAATATAAATATAAAAAAAGAAAAAGAAAATAACAAAGAAAAAAGTTTAGGTTTGGTTGTTGATTTTTATAAAAAATATTTGGGCGATATTAAGCAAGAGGAGACCGAGCGTATATCGGAACTGCTTGAACACTTTGAAGATAAGCTGATTATGGAGTGCATACTCATAGCCGCACAGAAAGGCGTTAAGAAGTTAAGCTACATCATCGGCATATTGAAAAACCTTGACAAAAGCGGCATATCCACACTTGAACAGTACGAAAGGAGCAAACGAAATGACACCTTTACAGGAGCAAATGAAAAACATAATGAACAGCATACCGAGGAATACGGCACGACCGTCTGAAAGCGAATACAAGGCTTGTTTACGGGAGTGTGAAAGTTACAACAAGGCAGAGGGAACGCTGAATGAAAGCGACGGCTACAGCTGCAAGTTATGCAATAACAACGGTTACATTTTCCACCCCGTTGAGCAGTTCGGCAGCTATCGCAGTGTTGCCGCACCCTGCAAGTGTATGAAGATACGGCAGACATTACGGAAACTTGCGGCGAGCGGTCTGGGCGGCATTATTCAAAAATACACCTTTGACAGCTACGAAGATAACGAGGAATGGCAGGTAAAAATAAAAAATAAGGCTTATAAATTCCTTGAAAATCAAACAAATTGGTTTTACATAGGCGGACAATCGGGCAGCGGCAAGACCCACATCTGCACCGCAATGTGCGGCAGACTTTTAAAGCAGCACAAGAGCGTTTCATATATGCTTTGGGTCAATGATGTAAAGCAGCTTAAAAGTACCGTTATGGACAGCGAGGAACACGAAAAACTGCTTGACAAGTACAAGAATGTTGATGTGCTTTACATAGACGATTTTTTCAAGCAGGGCAAGGACAAATACGGAACGGTTCCGCAGCCGACATCGGCGGAGATCGCCCTTGCTTATGACATACTGAATTATCGGTATTTGAACAAGAAATACATCACGATAATATCAAGCGAACGTACCTTATCCGACATACTCAACATTGACGAAGCCACGGGCGGCAGAATTTACGAGCGTTGCAACTTCGGGGAATACATCCTGAACATCAAGAGTGACAGGAGTTACAATTACCGTCTGAAAAAGGTTACGGAAATATGATTAAATTTCCCCACAGGTTTGGGGAATTTCCGAGAGCAAATATATTAAGGGTATGTTTATTCAAGACAGACCCACAAAAATATTTTTCGCCCTATAGTTTTGGGAGCAAACGGAACAAAAAATATAAAATAAAAGCGTCGGCATATCTCATCCGATTTTTGACCGCCTATTCGCCATAGCCTTTGGGGGCTATGCCGATAGGCTAAATCGGACATTAGTTTAATAATTAAAGCAAAGAAAAAGGTCTTTACAAAGCCGGCTATATATGTTATTATGAATATAGCTAAATACAACAGGGAATGATGTTCTCCCTTAACACATAGTGTTTAAACCGCCTTGAAAGCTGATGACTTCTGCACATTTTATTTTTGTGCGCAGTTATCGGCTTTTTTATTTTATCTTTAAGGAGTTGAAATTATGCTTATCAGTATTGCAGTTATAATGATAGCAGGCTTATTTTCGGGTTGGCTTTGTAAAAAAATAAATATTCCAAGTCTTTTTGGAATGATAATATCGGGTATTATTATCGGACCGCATATATTAAATATGATAGACATATCCGTCCTGAACATTGCCCCCGACCTGCGAAAGATAGCACTTATAATAATTTTATTAAGGGCAGGCTTAAAACTTGACCTTAATGACCTAAAAAAAGTCGGCAGACCTGCGGTTTTAATGTGCTTTTTGCCTGCTTGCTTTGAAGTAATAGGTATGGTTTTGCTTGCACCGATATTTTTGGGCATCTCATATATTGATGCTACAATTATGGGTGCAGTTGTGGGAGCTGTATCTCCTGCGGTGATCGTACCGAGAATGATTAAACTTATTGATGAAAAGCGCAGTACAGAACATTGTATTCCGCAGATGATACTTGCGGGAGCATCTGTTGATGATGTTTTTGTTATCGTTTTATTTACCACATTTACAGGTATGGCACAAGGTAAAGCCGTTTCATTTTCAAGTTTTGCTGAAATACCTTTCTCCATTCTAATCGGTGCTTTCGCAGGATTTTTGTTTGGTTTTCTACTGTCGTTTTATTTTGAAAAAATACACATCCGAGATACCGTAAAAAGTGTTATTATACTTTCATTGGCATTTGTGTTGACATATACGGAAGAACACATTTCCATACCCTTTGCTGCACTGATAGCCATTATGTTTATTGGTATGGGAATTAAACGATTTAAAGCACCGCTTGCATTAAGATTAGCGGCAAAATATGACAAAATGTGGAGTGTTGCCGAAGTATTCCTGTTTGTTTCCGTAGGTGCGGCGGTTGCTGTTGACAGTTTGACGGAGTTGGGAATAAATGCCGTTTTATTGTTATTGTCTGTACTTGCGTTCAGAATGTTAGGTGTATTTTTTTGCTTGATTAAGACCAAACTCAATTTAAGAGAAAAGCTGTTTTGTATGATAGCATATACCCCTAAAGCAACGGTACAAGCTGCAATAGGCGGCTTGCCGTTGGCTATGGGTTTGCCCTGCGGAAATATTGTTCTTGCGGTGTCGGTCATAGCCATACTTTTAACAGCGCCATTAGGTGCGTTCGGAATAGATATGACCTATAAAAAGTTGCTAAAATAATCATTGCTTTTTTAGACCTGTGACATAAAAATCACAGGTCTTTCTTATTTTCAAGAAAGGAGCCTTGCTATGATTGATACCTTGTATCACTTGTTATCGGTTTATGAAAGCAATCATCAAACCGAATATGTCGCAGCGATCCGCTGGGCAATTTTCCATTTGGAGCAGAAGTTTGGAAATGCAAGTTGAGTAAATCACACTTTCATTTTCGTTACTTCTTCTCACTTCGGAAATGGGCGGTCAAGCATATCGAAATTTTTGCATACACGCAGACCGAGAGCATACAAAATTTTCACTTCATCGCCGCCCATTTCAAAAACCGCCACACACATTTTCCGCCTTGCCGAAAAATCAAAGTGGGCAGCCACATTTCAAAGTTATTTTCAGTTTGCGGCGGTTTTGCAAGCTCCCTCGATGGCGTTCCTTATCGAGTTGCTTGTGAGGGGAAAAGTCCCCTTCAATCCCCTTTGGGTGGGCAGCAAGCTGCCCTATAAGCACCGCAAAAATGGGCGGTGCATTTTTATTTTCTCATCACAAATTTTTCACAGAAACGGAGGTAAAAAATATGCGAAAGCGAAATAAAAATCTTAACATACGTTTGACGGAAGAGGAATGGCGTTACGTCAAACTTAAACAAGCGGAGTCCGAAATGAATATGCGTGATTTCTTCCTCACTTGTGTTTATTGTCAGCCTATGATCATCAAAAAAGGTGCAGACAAAATCGTTACACAGCTAAAATATATGGGCAACAATCTTAACCAATTAACACACAAAGTCAACAGCGGTCAGATAAAGGACTGTTCCTTTGAACTTGAAAAAATATATATGGCTTTGGAGGCGATGCGTGAAGAATGGCAGTAATAAAAGCGATAAACTCTCACGCATCATTGGCAAGGGTAATAAACTACATCACGAAAACCGAAAAGACCGACAAAAGTTTGATAGGCGGTTACAACTGTCGGGGTACTCACGCACTTTTTGAAATGAAAGCGACCAAAAAGATGTGGAGGAAAACAGGCGGCAGGCAGTACAAACATTTTGTGCAGAGCTTTTCCCCCGATGAAAAAATATCTTTGCAGCAGGCACACGAAATCGCCGCAGAGCTTGCGGCGGCTTGGGAGAAGATGAACGGATATGAAGTTTGTTTTGCTACACACAAAGACCGAAACCATATCCACAGTCATTTTGTTGTGAACTCCGTCAGCTTTGTCAACGGTAAAAAATTCACTTATTCAAAGCGTGATCTACAGAATTTCAAGGATATATCCGACCGCATTTTGCAAAGCAGGGGCTTGACGATCTGTCAGCCCACGAAAGAAGTAACAAGCTATAACCGCTACACTTATGAGCAGATATGCAAGGGCGAAAGTTGGTTAGCCGACATTGCACTTGCGGTGCTTTCTGCAAAGCAGACCGCAGCAAGCAAGGCGGAGTTTATAAAACTTTTGGCACAGCAAAACATAAAAGTCACTTGGGAAGATAGCCGAAAATACATCACTTTCACAAATGCAGACGGAAAAAAGGTCAGAAACAAGAAATTGACGGAGATATTCAAAGAAGATTTTACAAAGGAGGCGTTGTTAAATGACTTTGGAAGAAATGGCACAGCGGCAGCCATCGACGAGATCGAGCGAGAACTCGGAAGTAGAGAGATTGACGAACTTATTGACGAGATTGAACGAGGAGAACAAGAGAAACAAGGAGAAAGTGGCGGCAGCGGAGCAATCGGAGCAGACGATTTTGAGCCTGAACAGGAAGATACAGACCTTGACGAAGAGGAAGAACGCACTCGAAGAAGAACTTACAGCTACGAAAGATAAGCTGCAAACGGCATTGACCGAGCAGAAAGTTGTCTATAAGGAGCGTACTTCCTTTGAATGTTTTTTATGCAAGAAAGACGGTTATCTTACCGAGATACGAAAACTTGAAAAAGCAAATTATCAGCTTAACAACAGCTATTCCACCGCTTCGGACAGCCTTTACAATGCAAGAGCCTTTATTATCATTTTATTTTTGTTGGCAATAGCGACAAGTATTATTGTTTTAAACGATATTTGCCGCTGTCTGCTGTACTTTTACTATGCACTTCATTACATCGGCAAGGCGGTGGTTTGGTTTTGCGGTCTGTTCTATGACTTGGCACAGTACATACAAGACGAAACAGCCGCTGTTATTGTCGGCTGGGTTTTGTTTTGTGCTATGATAATTATTTGTGCGGTCCTGCTTTTCTTTCTGCTTGCTTTTTTGTATGCGTGGCTTGAAGAAACAGCAAAAAAATATTGGTCTTGGAAAGAAACCGCCTTTGTTGCGATAGCCGCAGCCTTGCCGATATTTAAGCCGCATTGGTTTGCAATGATAGAACTCAACACCGTTGTTGCCTTTGCAATAATTTATTTGATAATAGTTGTTATACGATTGATAGCGAAAGCGAGGAGATAAAAAAAATGAGTGAAAACTACACCACAGTAAAAATCGGCAAAATGACCTACAAAGTTATGCTGCACTTTAACGAACAGGCGAAAGAAAATTTTGAAGATAAGGTTTTGAGAATGGTAAAGACCGATGCCGAGAAAATATCATCACAGACAGCATAAAATTTGCGGATATTTAAGCCTTGCATTTTACCCATAAAATGTTTGTCGGGATAGGTGCAGGGCTTTTTATCCCAAAGATATGGGAAATTTTACATCAAAAAGGAGAATTGAACATTATGACATTATCAAAATTTGAACAGGAAACAATAATCACTTTTAACGCAGAAGAAAAAACAGCCGAGATATACACCGCCGACCCCGTACAGATACGGCGGTTGGATAGCTTGTGTACCGAGTTTCCCGATACATACAAGCTGAAAAAGCAAGGCGAAATCTCAAAAAACTATACCGTTCCCAAAGAATATATCACTTTCCGCAAGCCGAGAGTTATCTCCGAACAGCAGCGTGAAAGGCTTATCGAAAATCTGAAAAAGGCAAGAACGGGGCGATAAAAAACAGGCGGCACTTTCTATCGTGCCGCCCATAATAAAGGGGAATGAAAAATTATAAAAACTATTTACTGTTGCTTTGGTAAGCGGCAATTCTCTTTGCCACATTATCTTTGATGTTGTTGTAGAAAAACGGATAGTCACCGTTATGGAAACTTTGCGGTCCGAATACCTCGGTTGCACCTATAGGCTCAGACTTGGCATTGGTTACAACAACACCTCGTTCAAGATTGACCTGTGCATCTGCATCTATATCTCCTATAGATGTTTCGCCTGTTTCCTCGTTAGCTATAAGAGAACCAAGGTTTTCGCTTGCGGGTGCGTAGGTTTCGTCAAGTTTCCAGTTCAGCGGATTTATGCTTATCGCATTAGGCAAAACCACAACATTTGCGGCATTTTCTTCCACATTTTGTTTGCCCTCAATGTTCCAACTAATAATAACACCTGTGTCGCTCTCGCCTGTTGCGAATTTCAGATGTGGATTAGCTTCGAGGTAATCCTTTGTTACGGAGAAACCTAAAACATATGCAGCTACCATACGTTCATAATAATCGGGATGTTCCTTGAAGTAGTCCTGCAATACAAGCGTGTTGATAGCAGACCCTTGACTGTGGCTTGCAATAATGAAAGGACGACCGTTGTTATAGTTTTCAAAGTAATAGTCGAGTGCAGCAGTTATATCGTCATATGGTATGCTTTTAACGGCTGTACGCACATCACCGGTTTCTTTCCACGCCTGTTCCATACGACGAAAACCTGCCTGACGGTAATATGGTACAAACAAATTTGTGGAGTCCTCGTATACGCTTGACATCAATTTATAGTCAACCATCGCAACACCCTCCAGCATTTCGGGATTGTCAATCGGAGCATAATCGGGATCACCTTCGTTTGTACCCATATATTCTGTCGGGTAAATAAAGAATGTGTCAACATCTTTGGTAATCTCTGGTATCTTAAACCAACAAGCTTCCTGTGAATAGTCGGGTACTCCTGTATTCTCTGTGTCTGTTGCGTCTGTATTGGCTACCGAAGTCTCGGAATTATCTGCGGTAGTTTCCGTCTCTGTTTTTGTTGCCGTATTTTCGTTTTCTGACGATTTGCCGCCGCAAGCTGTCAGACTAAAAAGCATACCACCTATCATAGCAAATGCTAAAATTTTTCTTTTCATATTTTTTCCTCCTTTCAAACTTGTTATTGTTATTTGTTTGATTTGTAAGCAGCAATACGCTTTGCCACATTGTCCCTAAGATTGTTGTAGTAAAATGTGTAATCGTCTTCGTGAAAACTCTGCGGACCGAAGAATTCGGGCATTGCATAGTTGTCAGATTTAGCGTTTGTAACGATTACGCCACGTTCAAGGATAATCTGTGCATCTGCACCGATATCGGTGATCTCATACTCGCCTGTTTCTTCATTCGGCATAAATGACCCCATATTTTCACTTGCATCTGCATAAGTTTCATCAAGTTTCCAATTAAGTGGGTTAATGCTGATTGCATTTGGCAGCACCACAACATTATGGGCGTTTTCCTCTACATTCTTCTTACCCTCGGTATTCCAACTGATAATAACACCCGTATCACTTTCACCTGTTGCAAACTTCAGGTGTGGGTTGGTTTCAAGGTCATCTTTTGTGACGGAGAAGCCTATGAGGTATGCTGCTATCATACGCTTGTAATACTCGGGATGTTCTTTGAAGTAGTTTTTAAGTACATACTTGACCATAGCAGAACCTTGGCTATGACCTGCAATAATAAATGGACGTCCGTTGTTGTAGTTTTCAAAATAGTAGTCAAGTGCACCACTTATATCATCATAGGGTATGCCGGAGATTGCTGCATCAATGTCTCCTGTCTTTTCTGCAATTTCTCCTGCGTATCGCATACCTGCTTGGCGGTAGTACGGTACGAATACATTGGTAGAGTCCTCGTATACACTTGAATTTGTCACATATTCGCCCATTGCTCCCATTACCATTTCGGGATTGTCAAGTGTTGCGTAATCGGATGAACCTTCATCGAAACTTGATTCAATATAAGCCGTTGAGTAAACATAGAAGGTATCGACATCTTTGGTAATCTCGGGAAGCTGCAACCAACAGTCCTCCTGTGAATAGTCGGGTGCTTCTCCTACACTTTCTGTGTCTGTATTATCCGCAGAAACCTCTTCATTGTCCGTATAAGTTTCTGCCTCTGCTGTAGGTGTCGCATTGTCGGTTGCTGCTGATGAGCCTCCACAAGCCGTCAGACCAAAACTCATAACACAGATTATTGTCAATGCCAAAATTTGTTTCTTCATATTTTTCCCTCCCTAAAATAGTTTTTTTCAACAAAAAACGCACCCCACAGGACAAACTTATACCATAAAGTGCGTAAAATTACCGTATGAAATTTTGAAAAGGACATAGTTATGCTGTTGCTTGCTTGCTTGCTTGCTTGCTTGCTTGCTTGCTTGCTTGCTTGCTTGCTTGCTTGAGAATACACTGTTTCGCATAACTTGTCAACCCCTTTTTTTAATTTTTTTTGGTTATTTCAAGAATACTCCCGAAATATTATCTATGACATAATTTTAACAAAAAATTCACAATTTGTCAATACGCCGAAATTATTTTTTAGTGTGGGCAAAGTTTGGATTTACCGTTCTTCGCCGACCTTATCAACAAGGTTTACCATATTCGCCTGTTCTCTTTCCGCATATTTCATAGTCATATACGCACCGCCCGAATTATTTTCCACCCAAAACACCACTAAATCACTTTTGTCAACTATCCACCTGTTGCGTACTTGTATAGCCTGTTTCGGGTGTGCTTTGGCACTTTCGGGGCATATAATAACATAATCGTAGTATTTTTCAAAATCTTCCGCATTTTTGGTGAATTCAGCCTTTTCATACGGCATTACCCACGTTATATCGCACCTATGCTCGGCGTAGCTATGCTGTGCCTTTTTGACCGCCGATGTCACTATTTGGTCAAAATCTCCGTCACGACCTACCATAAATTCCACAAATTCGTGTTCGTGTATCAGCTTGTATATCAGATCGTCTGCCATATCTTCCGCAAGTCGGAAGTGTTCCATTCGCCTATGCCCGAAAAATGATACCCTATATACTTCCATATTATTCTCCCTCATGCTTTTCCGCATACATACGCCGAAATTCCTTTAACATACGATAGTAGGTGCTGTTGCAGCAGCCTATTTGCCGTATCATCTCTTTTTGGCGTATCTCTTTACGCTTGAATTTCTCGTAAATATCGAAATACTCCGCAGGGTCATACTTGCGTTCCCGACCGAAATGAACGCCCCTTGCCTTTGCCGCCGCTATGCCCTCCGCCTGTCGCTGTCTGATGTTGGAACGCTCATTTTCAGCCACAAACGAGAGTAACTGCAAGACTAAATCGCTGATAAATGTACCGAGTAGGCTTTTGAATTGCGTAGTGTCCAAAATCGGCATATCAAGCACGATTATGTCCGCCCCGATGTCCTTTGTTATGTGCCGCCATTGGTTTATTATTTCCTCATAGTTGCGACCCAAGCGGTCAATACTCTTTATAACAAGCCTGTCACCCCTTTTCAAACGCTTTATAAGCCGCTTGTAATTAGGACGGTCAAAATCCTTGCCGCTTGCTTTTTCAATAACGATACAATGCTCATCCACGCCAAATTCCCGTAATGCTATAACCTGCCTGTCCTCGTTCTGTTCCTTTGAAGATACCCGAATATAGCCGTAAACCATATATTTCAATCCCCTTTGTTTTATATTAGGCTTTACGCCCTTAAATCGGGGATAGGTACGGAAAAGGCTTGTTTTGCGGTGCGGTGACTTGTATTAAATCATACCTTTTCGGAGTGCGGTTTTAAGGTGTTTTTGGGCGGTTTCTTTGTTGACTGTTGCACAAAAATCGTGTATAATGTAGACAATAAAGTTGTAGGGGTTTACTACTGCCGATAAAGTATAGGTTATCGGCAGTTTTTATTTAATCTACACAAAAATGAAAGACGGTATTTGCCGCCTTTAAATTCCTAAATTTTCAATTCTTCACTTCTTAAATTTATCAATATTACACATAATACTCTTATAATTTCCACAAAAATAATATTTTTAAATAAAAATATCAAAAAGTCCTTGACAAATCGTCACAGGCAAGACAGCTAAAAGTATTCTTATTTCCTGCGGTGTACGCCTGTCAGCATTTGACATCAAGGAAGTCAGGGAAATGACAATGTATGACGAAATGGAATTAAGCACTCTCGGAGATGAAAAACAGATCTTATTTATCGTCATTGATGATAAGGTCACTACATTCAATTTCTTGGCAAATATGATGTACAGCCAATTATTCAAGGAACTGTGCGATAAAGCCGATAACCACTACGGCGGTAGGCTGCCCGTACACGTCAGATGTATGCTTGACGAGTTTGCAAATATTGGACAAATACCGAACTTTGAAAAAATCATTTCAATAATAAGGTCGCGTGAAATATCCGTTGCTGTTATTGTCCAAAATATGGCACAAATCGAAGCATTGTATGACAAGCAGGCAGGCACTTTGGTCGGCAACTGTGACACTACTCTTTTCCTCGGTTCGGGAGAAAACTCCACTATGAAAAATATATCCGAGAGAGTCGGTAAAGCTACCATTGACCATCGTTCAATCAGTACCACAAAAGGACAGCAAGGTTCGTTCAGCCTGCAAAATCAAATTTTAGGGCGTGAACTTATCACTCCCGATGAAGTCGGCAGGCTTAACAATAATGAGTGCATCTTGTTCATCAGGGGCTTAAAGCCTTTTAAGTCCAAAAAATATGATTTGACTAAACATCCAAACTACCGAAAAACAGGAGACTACAAAAAAGAATTTTTGTTTGACATAGGAAAATACAATGCCAAGCAAGAAGCAAGAAGGTCTGAACAGGAAAAATCAAGCAATGATATGAACATTGAAGATTATCTGATTGACGATAAAGACCTTGAAATTTTGGAAAACAAATTACAAACTACGGGATAAGCTGTCGGGAAATGGGGATTTTTCGGCAGTTTTTTCATACAAAAATTAAAAAATTCAGGAGGACAAAATTTATGAGAGAAAATATGTTAAGTGTAAGAAAGAATAAAGAAGCCGCAAGAAAGGCGGCAACAGAAAAGGTTGCAAGAATTATGGTGAGTACAGCGGTGCTTATGGTTACGGCATTTGCAGTAACCGTATTTGCGGCAGACGGCGGCGATGCCATTACTACTGCAAAGAACCTTTTAAGCAAGGCAGCAACGGCAGGCGGTGGCTTATGGGCCGTTTGGGGTCTTGTTACTTTAGGTATGAGTATCAAGGACAGCAACGGCCCCGGTATCGGTAATGCGATATGGCAGATCTTAGGCGGCGCTATTATTATTGCCGCAGGCGTGGCTATCGGCGCACTTGACCTTACAATGGCGACTGCGTAAGAAATACATAACGGGGGGCTTCTTCGGAAGTCCCTGTTTCAGAAAGGCGTGATTAAATGAGTTTTATAGAAGTTATGATCTCTGACTTATGCAATCTCTCCCTTGAAAACGGCTTTGCGACAAGCCTTACGCAAACGCTGTCGCAGTATAACAGCGGTACCAACAGCACTATTGTAAACCTTATGAAAGGTACGGTTTTTGCGGTTGGTGCATCCCTGCTTACCTTATTTATGCTTTTGGAGCTTGTGGCGATGATAAATCGCACCAATGGCGGAGAGAGCGGATTGGGCAGTATTAAACTGCCTGCACACATACTTATTAAATTTGGTGTGTTTGCTATCTTCTTTTGTCATATCCCTGCGCTGCTTAACGGCATTGAAGCAACGATGGTATCCATCGGCAGCGGTATGGTAGCCGATTATAACTTCGGTGTGGGTATAGACCAAGGGCAAATATCTACATTAGCCGATGCAATTAACAACTTGGCATTCTTTGACCGCATTTTTACCTGCATAGTGATTTTTGTGTGCTGGCTGTTCGTTCACTTTGTTGAGGGAATACTCTCAATAACTGTGGTGTTCAGAGCATTTGAGTTATGGCTGATGTTATTATTATCGCCCATACCGCTTGCGACATTAGCTTCACAGGATTTTAGGCAGACAGCGATAAACTTTTTGAAAAGTTTTACGGCGGTATGCTTGCAGGGCACGGCTATTGTGGCTTGTTTTTTAATCTATCAGGCACTTATGGGCAGTTTTGTTACTTCCTACGACAGCAGTATGGATGCAAGCACGTTTGTAAATTCATTTTTATTGCAAAATATCATATATACGGCAGTTCTCGCAGTATCGATATTTTCAAGCGGTAAGATAGTTAAGCAGATAATGGGGGCGATGTAATGAGTATAGAAGTCAGAGTACCGGAGGAAATAAAGGATTACAAAGAAAGTATAATCGCAGGGCTTTCAATAAGACAGCTTGCCTGCGGCGCGTTTGCTTTCGGGTGCGGAATACCTACGTTTTTGTTGCTTCGCAATATAGATATGGACTTGGTAACATACGCAACAATGGCAGCGGTCGCACCCGCGTTTTGTGTAGGCTTTATCCGCAAGGGCGGTTATACCTTTGAAAAGTATCTGAAAATCAAACTTAAAGCCGTATTCGGCAGAAACAAAAGAAAATATGAAACGGTAGGCATAGCTCCGCCGATAGAGGTCGAGGAATATCGTGCATATTATCAGCAGTTAGCAGCCGAACAAGCTAAATCGGAGGAACAGCAGAAAGGAGGACACAAGATTGTTCATACCAAAGGAGAACGAAATACAAAGAAAGTACAAAGAAAAAAACAGAGAGAGTATGAGATTGCTGAAATCTCAAAAACGAGCTATAAAAGAGCGCGAAAAGCAGCGTATAAGGCAATTAAGAAGTCAGCAGGCGCTAATCGAAAAGAAAAATGCCAAAAAGAAGAAACGGGCGAAGGCGGAAGCCGCGCCGAAAACTTGTCAGGACACCCTGCATTATAAATATATGTTTGAAAACGGTATATGTCAAGTCGGGGATAACTTCTTTTCAAAGATGCTGAAATTCAGCGATATAAATTATCAAGTCGCACAGCGCGATGAGCAGATAGATATATTCTCGCGTTACTGTGAGATATTAAACTATTTCAGCCCTGAAATAAATGTTCAGATCACCGTACACAATAGGCGCATTGATATAGAGGATTTTAAGCAGAAAATGCTGTTTCCGATGCGTAATGACGGTAAAGACGACCTGCGCGTTGAGTACAATACGATGCTTGAAAACAAGGCTTTGCAGGGTCAGAACTCAATCGTGAGGGAAAAATATATCACTTTCGGGATTACGGCTGAAAGCTATGATGTGGCTTATCCTGCACTTTTACGCATAGAAACGGACTTGACGGGACAGTTTAAAGGCTTGGGCTGTGATGTAATGGCAGTTTCGGGTGCAGAAAGACTTGAATATATCAACAGTATCCTTAACCCAAATGAGCCTATGAAGTTTGACTACAAAAATATGGTGGGTACGGGTCTCACAACAAAAGACTTTATTGCGCCGTACTATTTCGATTTTAAGCCGAACAACAAGCAAACATATTTTGAATTTGGCGATTATTTCGGTCAGGTTCTTATGATACGCAAGTTTCCGACCGATTTATCGGATAAGCTGCTTAATGCCCTTGCAGAGATACCTTGTAATTCAACGATAAACATCCATACAAACGCTATGGACAATTCATCGGCATTGGAAATGGTAAAGACTAAACTTGCATTTATGGAACAGGACAAGTGCAACAGGCAGCAAAAGCTGCTCCAACAGGGTACAGACCCCGAAATGATACCGCA
>JAEEGL013047871.1_pt1 | contig 14876 bp, 9 predicted proteins | sample 9134231 | NCBI WGS metagenome assembly JAEEGL01 (sample SAMN16246548, study PRJNA631951) | gut metagenome | biome: gut microbiome; feature: rumen; material: fiber-attached | host: Bos | place: Iran: Karaj | collected 2018-10
ACTCCTTTTAATGATAAAGAAACTAAAAGAATGAATAGAATATTAAGAACTTGTTTCGGAGAAAAAATTGGTTATTTTTATTCTTGGATTACGCATTATGTTCTATGGTCTTTATTCCCAGCTTCATTAGGAATTATTTATAAATTAGGTAAACCTGTTTTAAAATGGTATGGATTTAAAGAAAAAGTTATTTTAGGTATGAATTTAGGTTTTGCTGCTTTAATTGTTTTATGGGGAAATTATTTTGTTGTTTCTTGGGTTCAAAGAGAAATATTATATAATTATATGTGGGGAATGGATCATTTTAAATTAGAAAAAACAAATGATTTAATTATTCAAAATAATGGTGAAACTGTGGAAATTTTTATGAGTGTTAAAATACCAATTTATGATAAATTAAAAGCTTTTATTAGAGATATTATTAATTTTATTCTTGTTATTGGTTCACTTTTTGGTACTATTATTGTTAATTTAATCATTTTTTATGTTCAAAAATTAAATTTATATGAACAAAATCCTGTAACTGGACATTCTAAAATTAATTCTATTTGGTTATATGTTGTACCTATTGCTATATATATTTCTAGAGAATTATTAAGTAAATTATATACTAAATTAAATAAATGGATTACTGATCAAGAAAATTATTTGACAAAAAAAGAATATAAGACATCAATTTTAAAAAAACAATTAACTTTTGAATTTTTTAATTATTATTTTAATTTATATTATATTGCTTTTGGTAAAAGATATTTTGAAACTTGTGTTTATAATGATTGTTTTCATGAATTAGGAAATCAATTAACAATGATTATAATTTCTGATATAACTGTTGTAGCATCAAAAACAGTTTATTATTTTATACATAAAAGAAAACAAAAGAAAAAAGTAGATAAAACAATTTTAGAAAAATATGCATATTCAGATAATAAATCTAAAAAATATATTTATTATACTAGAAAAGAATTTGGTAATACTGATTTATCAGAAGTAATGATGCCAGTTATTTTTAATTTTGGTTATATAATTCAATTTGGTGTAAGTTCAAAAATATCTTTTGCAATTATGTTTTTATTAACTATCTTTTTTAGATTAGCAACAGGTTTTTCTATGAAATATTTATTATATGTTAAATCATTAGATGATTCTAAAGGAATTGGAATATTTAATGAAGTTCAATCAATTATGGCTTTTCTAGGAATAATTTCTAATATATGTATTATATTTTATACTAATAAACATTTTATACCTTTAGAAAGAACTACAAAATTCTTTTTATTAATAGTTACTGAAAATATTATTTTTATTATATTAAAATTAATCACTTATGTTAGAATGCCTAATTGGTTTGAATTTAAAAATAAGGTTGAAGTTAAATATTTAAAGAAATATGGTATTAGGTCTAAAGTAATAATTGGTAAACCAAATAATCCATCATCTCCTATTAAAAATAAATGATATATTTAAAATTCAAAATAGTCTAAAATTTATATAAAGTTATTTATTAATTTTATAATTAATATGAGTTTACATAATAAAAAATTTGAAATATTATATTTTTATATAAAAAAAATTTAAAATTATACATTTTTTTTTTTAAAATTTTTTCAAAAATATAAAAATGAATGAACAAAATAAATCAAAAGAAAATATAAAGAATAATAATGAAATAGAAGATAATAGTAATAATATGAATTCATCAATTGAAAATAAAAATTTAATAAATTCAAACTTAGAAGAATCAAACAATTCTCAAAATCAAAATATGAATATAGATGAAATTCAAGATTTATTAGAAAAAACTGAACAAGAAAATACAAAAGATAAAATAGATAATTTTTATTTAAATAATACAATTAGTAAATTTCGAATAAAAGAAAGGAATTTATTTTCAGATTCAAATTTAGAAAATATTCAAAAAGAAATTCAAGATATGACAAAAAAAATATTAAATGAAAAGGTTAAATTAAGAATTTGTACAGAGAGATATGAACAAAAATATAAAACATATTGTGAATATCAAGGTAAAGTTAGAGATTTAACAAAAGAAGAAAAAGAAAAAGAAATATTAGAAAGAATAAAAAAGAAAAAACAATTAAAAATATCACAACCTTTAAAAAGAAAACAATTAAAAGATAAAATACAACAAGAAGAAGAAACAAAATTAAAAAAAGAATATAATAAAAATAAAATTGCATTAGGTGATATAGAAAATGATATAAATAAATTATTATTAGTAAATAATGATTTAAAAAATGAAATAACAGAATTAAGAAAACAAAAATCAAATGCATTATTAAAAAAAGAAAATGTAATAAAAATAAATAAACAAAAAGAAAAAGAATTAGAAGAATTAAAAGAAAATAATAAAATAGCAAAAAGTCAAATTAAAAATTTAGAATTAAAACAAAGTATAAATAGAGGAATTCAACAACAAAAAGATTTTGAAAAAGCACGAGATGAATTAGAAATAGAATATTATAAATTAATGCAAGAATCAATTAAAAAAGAAAGAGAAAAGAAAAAAGAACATTCAAATAAACAACAAATGTTTATTTTATCAAATGATAGTTCAAATGCTTTATTTAAAGGAATAAAAGGTAAAGAAATAGAAAAACAATTAAAATTAATTTCTAATGAAGAAATTTCTGATAGAACTCCAATTATTGAAGAATTAATAAAAAAATGGAAATATACTAATAAATGTGAGAAATATATGATTAATAAATATTTAAATAATTCTATTATGATTAAAGAAATTTTTCAAAGAATTATGTGTTATAATGAAGTTAGAAATTATGATGATTTAATTTTAATTTTTCAGAAAAATGAAGAACAAATGAATAATGTTGATATGGATATTATTAGATTAGAAAATGAAATTGGTGTTTTGGAAAAACAAAATATTGAATTAGATGATAAAATTAAATATTATCAAAATAAAAAAAAAAATGATATTAAAGTAAAAAATGATTTTATTAATAATAAAAATGAAAAAATAGATAAATTAACAAAAGAGATTAATGATTTAGAAAATGAAATAAAGAAAAAAAGAGAATTTTTTAAAAAAATTCAACCTTTAACAGATGATTATTTAATCAAACTAAATCAAACATATTTATCTGAATTTATACCTAATAAAACCCCAATAGATAAAAATTTACCTTATACTGAATCAACAGTTAATAATTTTATTTCAAATATTCAAGATTATTATAAATTAATTCAAAATTTTGAAGATGGAATTAATGAAAGTAATAAAGAGAATTTTGAAAATGATATTGATAAATTGAGAAATGAAATGAGAAATAAACTTGAAAATTTTGATAAAGGAAAAATAATAAATAAAACGATATTTACTACAATGAAAAATGAACAAAAAAGTGGATTAAATTTTGATGATATTATTAAAAGAAATTCTGAAATTATTGTTGGATTACTCAATCCTTCTATTAATACATCTTTGAAAAAAAAGAATTTTGGACAAATGTATACTTTAAATAAATCTTCTAGTATGAAAAATATTATAAAAAATCCTTCAAATAAAAGAACTTATCATGGATTTCAACAAAATAAAAGTGCTGAAGAAGTTTAATTTTTTTTTAAATATTTGATAATAAATAAATATAAAATTTAAAAATTATAAATTAAATTTAAAAATTTGAAATAGAATGTGTGGAAGAGTTGTTATAGCAAGATGTTCAAAAGACTTATCAAAAATTGCAAAATTAAAGAATAATAAAGATATGAAAAATAATGCATATTATCATGAAAGTTATAATATTTCACCTGGACAATATTTACCATGTATATATATGAATAAAGAAAATAATAATAAAAAAAATGAAAAAAATGTAGAAGATGAAATTAATTTAGAAGCTATGAAATGGGGAATTTATTTAGAAAAATTAGAACATTTATTATTTAATTCAAGAAGTGAAACAATAAATATTTATCCAATGTATAAAAATTATAAAAGATGTATAATAATAATAGAAGGATATTATGAATGGGAAAATAAAAATAAACCATATTATATATCATCATTAGAAAAATATGACAATATAATTTTTTTACCTGGATTATATAATGAAGAAATTGATAATGAAGGTTTTTCATATAAAAGTGTTAGTATTATTACAATGAATGCTAATAAAGAAATTGATTTTATACATGAAAGAATGCCTGTTATTTTTAATAAATATGAACAAGTTTTAGATTATTTAAATGGAAAAGAATTGTCAAAAATTGTTGATAAAGATATTAAAATGAAGTTTTATTTAGTTGGTGATTTGGTTAATAAATTAAGTAATATTAGTAAAGATAATATTATTCCTAAAGAAGAAATTAAATATAATAAAAATGGAAATTTACTTATTAAAAATTTTTTAAGTGAAGGTGAAAAGTTAATTCTTAAACAGAATGAAAATTTAATAAAAGATAATAAGAAAAAGTTAAATAAGATAAATGAATTAGAGATTATAAAAGAAAAAAATAGAAAAGATGATGATAATATATCACAAGTTTCAACTACAATTGTGAGTTCTACTTTGAATTCACATTTAAAAATTAATAGTCCAAAAGTCAAAAATAAATTTAGAAAAAGGGAAAAAATTTTTCCATCATTAAGTAATAGAAAAGAAAAAAAAAAAAAAGAACAATTTATCAACCAAAATCAAAAAAGAATAGATAATTTTATAAATAAAAAGGATAATTAATTAATCTAATTATCCTAAAAAAATTATATAAAATTTTATATTTATAAAATAACATTTAATTTAATTTTAATCTGTAAAGATAAAAATATCAATTAATCTTTTAAACTTTGAATTATTTAATTAAATTTAAAAAACCCAAAAAAACTAAATAAAATAATATTTAAATATTATCTTCCAAAATTAATTTTTTATAAAATAATAGATATGCATTTGGTGTAATAATATCACTTTCACTAATTTCACTAACCCTTGAATCATTATATTTATACCATTTGAAAAAATTTTTACATTTAGCTATATAATGTCCATATTGTAGACCACCAAAGTGTTCAACAACACCATATAAATCATAAATAGCAGTATTTTTATTAGAACCAATTACAAAATTAGATAAGGAAAAATTATTAATAGGAAAATTAATGAATGATTCATTTTTTTTACATGATTGAGTTCCTTTTCTTGATTCATTAGTTTTAACTTGAAATCTTTTTAAATGAATTACTAAATAATTAGGAGCTCTATATATTAATACTTTTTTTAATGCTGATTTATAATTTTTACATTGATTACAATACCATTCATTATCATTTAATTTTTCTTCTTTTTTAAATAATTCTAAACAATCATAAATATTTACACAATCATTTTTATTACAAATTGGTTCAGAAATATAATATGATAAATCTAAACTCATATTTGAATATAAAAAAGAATTTGGTAAATAAAAATTACTCACAAATAATAAAATAAAAGGTCTTTTATTTTGAATTTTATTTATTATTTTTCCTAAAGTTTCATTATTTGAAAAATGAGAATTTAAAACACAATAAGGAGATGATAAATTAAAAGTTTGATTACAAAATTCACATGTTGGTTTAGTTGAAAAAATACTTAATCCTTTCATTTCATAATTATGATAAATTAATAAATTAAATAATTTAGATTTTAAATCTGTTTTAATCATATGACCAAATTCACTTTGAATAATTAAAGTTAAATCTTCTAAAGAAGTATTATAATTAACAGAAATTCCTAAAGGATAACTTAAAAATTGTATTTTTTTTGTATTCATGAAAAAACCTTTTTCTTCAGTAATTGTAATAGGATAACAATATATATTAAAACAATCTAAAGATTCCTTTCTAAATAAGCAAATTTCAAAATCTTTTTTTAAATAATCCATTATTAGTTCATAATCATTTGTAATAATTTTTGTAATAATTTTTTCTTTATTTAAAACAACACCTTCTAACAAATGAATATTTTTCTCTCCTAATTCATTTAAACCATCTAATTCAAAACATCTATTTTTCATATCTAATACACTATTATCATTAGAAACAGAACAATCAAAAAAAAAACATTTTTTCCTATAAAATAACTTAATAGTAGTTTTAAGATTAATAGATGAAGGAATAGGTAAAGTTAAAAACATAAAAGGATCATAAGTAATAGAACTTTTATTACAACTTAAGCATTTAATATCAGATTTTAATTGACCATAAAATAAATCAGAAACAATAGAATCTTCTCTTAATTTATGACTTTTCCACCATCTATTAGCAGCAGTTATATCATCTTCTCCAAATTGTCTTTCTTGTAATTTAATATATGGTTTATTACTAATTCTATTAATATCTTCATGCAAAGTATCTAAAAATAAAGATAAAAATTCATGAGCATCTTGTTGTGCATTTGGTAGAAAATGTGGGAATTGTTTTCTTACTAATGTTAAGAATATATGAGGATTAATTGCTTTAGATGGATAACCATTTTCATTCCAGAGTGATTTTATTAAATCTGAATATTTTTCTGCAAATTGACCAAATGCTCCTAATCTATTTCCCATATTCATTTGTTGTTGATAATAATTTAATAAAAAATATTTTGTTAAATCTTGGGTATTTGATAAACATTGAATTACACTATTCATAAAACATGTATTTCCTAAATTTTCTAAACCTGATAAACCATGATTACTATTTATTTTAACTATATCTGATAAGTTTGTTTCAAATAATTGTTTTAAAGAAAATTCTTCAATTAAATATGATTTGAATAAAAAATGAAATGATGAATGATAGATATTACTATTATAACATATTGTTGAACAAAATTGGAAAATATTACATATTTCACATTTTAATTTTGATCCATTATTTATTATATTATTACAATGTGTACATCTATTGTCATTTTTGTTTAAAAATTGTTTTTCATTTTCATCTGTTATTTCTATTAAGAGTATATTCTTTTTTTTTAAACCATCATATGGAAATTGTGCCATTATTAATGAATCATCAACATTAATTTCTTGTATATCATATTTTATAGATGAAATTGAATTTACATATGCTATTATAATTTCTGATAAATCTCCTTTTTTATTATAATCTAATGTATAAAATCTTATTTTTTTTGTGAAATTAATATTTTGTGAAATTGAGTTTTGATATTTTTGGTTTATATTATTATCAAAAAATCTTAAAATTTTTAATTTTAAATCAAATACAGTCTTTTTTGTTGATATTTGAATATATTTTCTTTTTAAATCATATTTGTTACTTTTTAAACTTTTATCAAATATTATACATTTAATTTTTTTTAAATGATAATCATTTCCTTTTCTAATAATTATATTTGTAGATTGAAATAAATTATCTAGACAGTTCCAACTATCTTCTTTAATTAAATAATAATCTTTATTAATTTCTAAACCTTCTTTAATAAAATAATTCTCTTGACAATCTGTATTTAAACAATCATACCAAAAATCTGTAAATAAAGTAATAGAATAATTATTAATAGGACCTGGGAAAATTGGATATAATAAATTATCATAATTTAATTGATTATTATTTAAATTATCAATGTAATATTTATAAATATTTTCTGAATGAAATGTATAATTAATGAAACCATCAAAATGTTCTTTAACAGTTGATTTTCTAACTTTTTCATATTCATCAAAAAATTTTTTTGCTTTTTCTACCCATTTTTTATTAATTAAATAATATTGATTATCATCAAAATTATTTTCTTTTTCAATTCCATATATTATATTTTTTATATAATAAACTTTTTCCATTGTAAAACTTGTAACATTTCCAAACACATTTTTTTTTTTATTTAAATATTGGTTTATTTCTTGCTTTATATTATAAAATAATTTATCTAAAAGACTTTTTGATTCGTAATCAATTTGTGATTTCTTTGAAATGTTTTTTGCTAATTCACAATAATATAAAGCATAAAAATAATTTTTATCATGATTTAATAAATTTTGAGAAGCTCTATATAAATTTCTGCTAAAAATAAAATTATCAATTCCTTTGCATTTATCTATAAATTTAAAACTTCTATTATTTAGATAATAAACATAATTTGGATCTTTGTTTTGATTAATATATGTTAATAAACAAATAGCATTTAATTTATTTGCTATATCAATATTTAACGAATTAAGACAAATATTACAATTATATTGAATTTCATTATAATTTGCTTCTTTTCCACTTAAATTTTTAGCTTGTTTAATTATTTTTGAAAAATTGAAATTATATTTTTGTTTTTTTTCTTTATTTTCATTATTATTGATATGATTTAAATTGTTTGAAATATTTTGATATATATTATAATTTTCTTTTATTATATTATTGTTAGTTGATCCTTTTATATTATTTCCTTTTAAATTAATTGATATATTATTTGAATAATTATCATTCATAAATTTTTCAAATTTTAATATTCAATTAATATAATAATTAATAAATATAATTAAATATTATTTGATTAAAATTTATAATTTTCTAAATAATCTTTTATTGAATTAATTATATATTTTTTAATTTAAGAAATTTTTTGAATATTTTCATTTATTTCAGGTTCTAAATATTTTGTAAATAAAACCAATTGACAATCATTATTATTTATTTTAGTTAATTCAATTATTACTTCTTGTTCAGATATTTTAGGATTCCCTGAAAATATATTAAAAATAATAAACCATTTATTCCAATTATCTCTTTTTTCTTTTAATTTACATTTAATAAATAAATACTTATTATGATTATCATAAAATGATTGAATTTCTTCACCTTCATTTATTTTATTTAAATCAATTTCCCCATCTAAAATCAATAAAGGTGCAATTTTTTTTAATTTAATAGTATTTAATACAAATTCCCATATATCATCCATTTTAGCAGAAATTACTCCTCCTTCATATTGAAATAAATCAATTGTAGAATTACAAAGTATTTCATTTATTTTATTAAATATATCATTCAATGTTAAATTGAATGGTTTTATTTTTTCTAATATTTCTATTATTTTTTTATTTCCTTTAAATTTAAATAAATAAACACATGAATCATTTTCAGTCACTTTATATAATTTTTCAGTTAGTTTTGATGAATAATTTTTATTTCCTATAATATAATTTATTTCCCAACTAATTTTTTTAATTTGAAGTATAGAAAAAATATTTTTTTACTTTTGCATAAAAAGTAAGTTCACCAAATATTTTTCCATAAAATTCATTTCCTTCTTGATAAGTATTCATTCCTTTTATATTAATTGGAGCAAAATTTTCCCATTTATTTAAAAATAATATATATTGAAAATCTCTTACAATTAACCTTACTCTTTCAATACCATGACTAAAAAGGTATGTTAATTCCTTTATTACATTCATATCATTTTCATTTTCCTCATTGTTGATTTAATTTTAATTTTATTATAAATTATTATTTACAAATTTGTGATATAAATTATAATAAATTTAAAATATATATTTATATCTTTTTTTATAAGTTTACTTTATTCAATTAAATCTTTCATTAAATCCAAAGTATAAGTATCATCTTCATGATTTTCATATTCATGTAAAATTTTCATTAATTTCTTATCTTTTTTTTTATAAAGACTTATTAAATTATCTTTTTGAGAATTATTGAAATTAGAAATATTAATTAAATGATAAAATGATATTTTAAAATTTTGAAAAGACTGAGCAATAATATTTAAAGTTTCAATAAATTCATTATGATCTTTAGTAACTGCATAAACTTCAAAAGCAGAAATTAAACATTCAGTATCCCCATCAATTTTACTATAAATAATTTCATAAGTACTTTTATCAATACATTGTTCTTGAAATAAAATAGAAATAATTTCTTTTTGTTTGATAACAATATTATTAGATGTATTATTTGGTGGATTAATAAATAATGATAATCTATCTTTGGTTGCCTTTACTGCTTCTGGTGTTTTCATATTTTTTGTAATTAATGAAAAAGATGTTATGGAATTATATTTTTTATTATTTTTTTTATTTATTGGTGATTCATATGATCTTAATTCATTTTTTATAAATAAATGTAAAGAGGTTATTAATTTATTTTTATTCCATTCTTTTAAATATATTTCAAATGTTGATATTAATATTGGATTTTTTTCTTTGTATTTTTCTAATAAAAATGAACTTTCTTCTTTTGTGAAATTTTTGGTTATTATTTTTTTAAATTCTTCAAAAGATTTTGATTCATTGTAATTAATTTCTATAAATTTTTTCCGTTCTTCTACTTTTGGACAATTGGTTATTTCCATAGAATCTTTTACTTTTAATTTACATATTTTGAATGAATTTGAAGATTTTTGGTTTAATAATTCTATTATATCTTCAATTACTTCATTAATATTTTTATTTTTTTTTTCATAATTATCAATTATTTTTAAAATTTCTTCATTTTTCAATCTTATCATTTCTTTAATTAGTTCTATTTCTGAAGATTCTATATAAATTTGATTTAAATCATTAGTGAACATTTCAATTATTTTTTCTTCATTATCTTTATTATCTTTTTTTTCATTTAAATCTAAATAATTTATTATAGATATTAATTCTTTAATTAATGATTTAATTGATTTATTTTTTAATAAATTTTGAAAAGCATTTATAATTGAATTATTATTTGATTCAATACATTCATTTAATATTCTAAATTTGGATTCAGAAAATTCAGTATTTTTTTTATTTAAATAAATTTTAATTTTCTTAAATATAAACTCATTACAAAAATTATTTAATGATTTTTTTACTTTTTTTTTATTTTTTTTTTCCTCTGAATAAATCTTTTTCATATTATTATATTCATTCTTTTCATTATCAAAAAAAAATTGAATTAAATTTTGATAACATTCATTTAATAATTTTTTAATTCTATTAAATTTTTTATCATTTTTACTAATATCCATGATATCATCTGAAGTATTATTCTCTGGTGTGGAATACATTCTTTTTAATTGTTTTTTTGTTTCATTTTCGTTTAAATTAAATTTTTGATATAAAACAGTTGAACTTTCTGGAATTTTTGTTTTTTTATAATTATTTATTTCTTTTTGGAAATATTTAATTAATGAACTTAAATTACCTCCTAATTTAACTTTTTGTATTTCAATTATTGATTTTTCATCATTTATAATTTGACTTAATATCTTATTATCATAAGGAGAAAAAAAATCTCTCATTTTTTTTTTAATTTCTTTTATATAAGAATCATTTATTCTTCCATTTTGATTGTTAAATTCATATTCATTTTGTGATTTATTTTCAGAAAATATATTTAATAAAAAAATAAAATTTTCATGAGTTATTTTTCCATTCATAAAAAACTTAAATTGTGATATCAATTGTTGATTTTTTTCATTGATCATTTTATTTAATATAAAATATTGTGATTCATTAATTTCTTTTGAATTAAGTAAATTTAATAAATAAGATGAAAATTTATTAACCTCAAATAAACTTAATTCATCCATTGAAATTGCTTTTTTATGAGTTGCTATTTTTCTAAAAACAATATTATTCAGTTCTTCATTATCCTTATTAATATTAAAATCATTTTTTTTATTATTTATCTTATTCTCATTTGTGCTTTTACTTAAAATTAATTCATAATATATTTCGGTATTTGTATTAAAATTAATATTTTTTAGAAATGATGATAATGTATAATAATTGCCTTTTGAATCTTTAATTCCCTTAATTTGTTCTGGAGATATATTTGATATGTTTGATAATGTTTCTTTTACTTGTTCTTCATTTCCATTAATGTGAACATTTATGAAATTATTCGAAGGTAATAAAATCTTTATTGTTTTTTTATAATCCATTTATTTTTTAATGATTAAATTATTAGTAAATTACCAAATATCTTTGTATAATAAAAATATATTATAATTAATAGATAATTAATAAGTAATTTTTTTATTATTTCCAAAAAAAAAAAGGAATGAACTTAAAAATATTTTATAAATTTATAAAAAATATATATTATCAATAAAATAAATTATGATTAATTAATTTCAATTATCAAAAATAATTAATATCTCTTTTTATAAAATATATTTATATCATTTAAAAAAAATTCAAAATATTAAACTAAAGTATTATTCATTACAATAAAATTAATTCCCAAATAATAATAAACAATTTTTTTCTATTATTTAATTTTTTCATAAATGAAATTACTCTTCATTAAAAAGACAAATTAAAAAAAATGGGAATTGAAACAACAAAATGTTGTACTTTTTCATATAATGAAGAAAAGAAATTTGAAAACTTTAGTACACCAGAAAAAAATATAAGATATAATAAATCTAATAAAATAAAAGTGATAAATAAAATAAATCTAAAAAGAAATCAAGGAAATGATTCAAAAAAAACAACATTTACATCAAGAAAAGAAAATTTAAATCAAGAAATGAAAATAAATGAATCATTTGAATCAACAATTAATATAAATGAGGATATTTATATAACAGAAAATGAAATACCAAAAATAATAAAAATTCAAAGTTTATATCGTAGTTATATATCAAGAAAAAATTTTAATAAAAATTTAAAATCATTATATTTAAAAAATCAAATTGATTTATTTAATGATTTATATGAAAAATATATGAAATTTAATACAAAATTAGCAGAAAGTTTAATAGGATATAAATTTGATAAATCAAAAATAAAAAAAAGAGAAAAAGAAATATATTTAAATACTTTAATATTAATAAATCCAAATGAATTAATAAAAAACTTTTATTCAGGAGAAGTAGACATAGAAAATAATAGAAACGGATATGGAATAAGATTATTTAATGATGGAACAAAATTTGAAGGTGAATGGGAAAAAAATGACTTTACTGGATTTGGAAGGGTTATAAAATCAAATGGTGATTTATTTGAAGGAACTTTTAAAAATGGAAAAATCTACGGTTATGGAATAAAAAAAAAATTAAATGGTTACATATATCAAGGAGATTTTTTAAATGGAATGAAAGATGGTTTTGGAATAGAAGAAAATGAAGATTTTAAATATAAAGGTGAATTTAATAAAGATATAAGAAAAGGAAAAGGAGAAATTTTTTTTAAAAATAATAAAGAAAGTTATGAAGGTGAATTTGAAGAAGGAAAAATTAATGGAATTGGTATTTATACTTTTAAAAATGGAGATATTTATCAAGGTCAATTTAAAAATGGAAAAATGAATGGTAAAGGTGTTTTTAAATGGAAAAGTGGAGAAGAATATTATGGAGAATATGTTAATGGAATTAAAGAAGGAAATGGTATTTATAAATATTTAAATGGGAAAATTTATGATGGTCAATTTAGTCAAGGAAGACCATCTGGTAATGGGAAAGTTATTTTTGAGAAAGGGAATATTCAATATAAAGTTATTTTTCAAAATGGAAAATTAATTCAATCTGAAAAAATAATTTAATGCTTTGTTAATATAAAATATATAATTTGGAAAGATAAATAGAATTGCTTTATAGATTAATTTTAAAACCATTTTTTATATTATATATATATGTATAATTAAATAAAATTGGAATTAATTTTCATTTTATCATATTTTTATTATTAAAATGAATATTTTTATTGTGATATTTTTCTGATTATTTTTGTTTTTATTTTTTGTGTTGAATAATTTCTATTTTTAAATGGTCTTATTAATAATTGTTTGTCAATTGAATATTTTAAATTTCCAAAAATTGAATCTTCATTTATTGTTTTATTTGTCTTTTTATTATCTTTAAAAATTTGAGGAACAAAACCTTTATATAATAATCTAACATCTTTCATTTTATTTAAACTTTTAGTCATTTGAAAATCATTTTCTTGTTCTCTAAAATAATATTAATAAAATAAATTTTACTCCTTAATAATTTTATCAGTTTGTTTATAATGAAAAGGTTCAATTATTTTTTCATTTTCTTTTCTTTTTTTTATATCTTTTGATTTATTTTTTATTAATTTATCTAGGTCTTTTGATTTAGCTTTAATATATTTTACATTTTCTTTAATATCTTTAATCTTTTTTTTATTTGACATTTCTTTTTCATTTTCTAAAGTAGAACCAATACTTCTATTATCATTATTATTATTATTCTCATTATTATTCTTATTATCAATATTATTATTAATATTATTAATATTATTGTTATTATTATTCTCATTATTATTATTAAGTTTTATATTACTTCCATCTTCTTTTTCATTATTTTCAGAGTCATATCTAGCTTTAGGTAAATTATAATTAAGCAATTTTAACTTATTAGGGATTTGAATAGTATCAATAACAACTTTCATTTCTTCTTCATTTCCTTCTCTTTTACTTTTACTAAACTTAGAACTAGTACTCTTCATAAATGACTCAGAAAAGATTTTTTTAAAAATATCATATTCCATAATTTTTTTTTGAACTTCTTCAAACTTCAAAATTTCATTAGTAGTAGGTCTATCTTTAGGATGAACCTTTAACATTGTACTAATAACATAATTTAAATCATCACTATATTTCCTAATTAACCTAGGATAACTTCCTTTAATAATTTTTTGAAACAAACCTTCCATAGTATTAGCTCTAAAAGGAGTTTTTAACATACACATTTCATAAGTAATACACCCAAGACTCCAAATATCACTTTTTAAATCATAAGGATTATCTTTCCAAACTTCAGGACTAGCATAATAAGGTGTTCCAGTTTGAGCTCACCCTAATCCACGACAAGTAATTTTAGATACGTTTAAATTACCGAGTTTAGCAGAACGCTCTCGAAATAAAAATACATTTGCACTTTTTAAATCTCTATGTA
>JAEEGL013598309.1_pt1 | contig 14876 bp, 18 predicted proteins | sample 9134231 | NCBI WGS metagenome assembly JAEEGL01 (sample SAMN16246548, study PRJNA631951) | gut metagenome | biome: gut microbiome; feature: rumen; material: fiber-attached | host: Bos | place: Iran: Karaj | collected 2018-10
ACTATCTATTCAGTTAAATATGAGGGAATTACAGAAAATGATGATTCTTCAATGTTGTTTGCAAGCTTCAATAACAATATATATATACTTGATGAAGATTATGCTAAGAACGATGGTGATGGATACGTATTATATTCGTTTGATGTAATGTATATTGTAGATTTAAATAAAGATAATAGATATGAATTAATAGTAGCAAAGAATCATTATGATGTTACTGATTATAGTATATACGAATTAGATAATAACTTCTCGGAGTTATATTATACTGGGAAGTAGGTGAGTTATGGATTATTTTTATGTATTAGCAGACATACCTACATGTGATAACTTATTTACTCCTGAAGCATTAAAACTTATTAATGAAATATTAGGTTACTTTAGAATACTTGCTCCAGCAGTATTAATATTAATGGTAGCAATAGATTTATTTAGTATTCTAATATCCAAAGAGAAACAAGAACACGTACATGTATCGAAAATAGTTAAAAGAATTATAGCAACTCTTTTATTATTCTTAGTTCCAACTCTTGTTACTATTTTATTAAATTTAAATGGAGTTAAAGAAGTACTTGAAGTAGATCCATTATGTTTTAAAGCCCATGGAACAGAAAATTCTACTGGTAATATCTATGAAATGTTTGGATTAGGTGATGGAACAATGCCATCGCATACACAGACTCAACAAGGAACTGGTGAAAGTGGGCAAGGTGGTGGAAGTAATGCTTCTACTACTTATGGAAGCTGTGATTCTAGCAAAAGATGTAGGAAAACAGTAACAATTAAAGGTAGAACTTACGATAGTTATTTGCAAGGAGACTTTGCTGATGTAGGTTTCTCTGGACAGAATATAGCGGTAGCTGGATGTTCTTGTGTTGCATTTGTTCAAGCTGCAAGTGGATTTAATAGAGATCTTACTATATTTAAAGGTGCAACAATGTTTAGAGATAGAACCTTTGATGGTATAGCAAGTGCATTAAGGCAAGAAGGAATACCATATTCAAGTATCATCTATTACAATTCAAACGATTATGAAAATACTGCTAATGGAAAAGATAGAGCAGCTAATGTAGTATCTCAAGTAAGAGCACATTTAAATCAAGGTAAACCTGCAATTGCAATTATTGAAGGAGCACCTTATGCTGGAGCTAATCCACATTTTATTACTTTATTTGGAGAAGATGAAAATGGCAATCTTATTACAGGTAACAGTAGGAAAGAAGTTGGTTCTCTAGAAGAGTTAGTAGCATATTCTTTAAGAGGTGGAAGAAAAGGCTTCATGTTAGTTGGATAAATAAAAAAGCACTAATTATTAGTGCTTTTTTTATCTTCTAAATCCGCCTTCTTGTCTTTGCTCAGGAACTTCTATTACAGGAACATCTGTAGATTGAGAATATCCTTCACCAATTGTTCCATCTGCTCTTCCAATTTTTTCAAAATCTATTGTTGGAACTTCTCGTTCTCTTCTTAGTTCAGATTCTATTTGTCTCATAGAAGCCATAGCAGCATTTAGCTTATTAAACTGCTCAACAGTTTGCCCTTCTGCTATTACTTTACCAGTAAATGGTAGTGTTATTTCACTATGAAGATAATTTGAATCTACTCTTCCTACGATGCTTGTTATTTGTCCGTTTTTATCTATGTATATTCTTTTTCTTTCGTAATCTACTTGTAGATAATGGTCTTCATCTTGATCTTTACAATAACTAATTGCAAATAGCTTATCGTGATGATTTTCTATAAGACAATATATTGGTTTTTTATGAGTAGCTATAGTGAATGTTCCATCTGGTTTAATGTCTTTGACATACTTATCATGAATAAATACACGATGTTCTCCATTATATAATGGTTTCATTGCTACATCAAATATTTTTTGTATTGCAGGCATCATTAATATCTTTTTATCAGCACCGTCCTCTATCAATGTTTCCATTTCTAGATGGATTAAACTATCTTGATAGTCGTCTCTCTCTGTTTCTATTAATGCATTGTAGAGTTCTACTAATTCTTTATCTACTTTTTTCTTTTCTTCCTGATGAGCATCGGCATCTCTTTTTCTTTCTCTTGTGCAGTCAACATCACGATAAAAGTCCATTTCTTCATCAATTTGACTATCGAGTTTTTTCCCTTTAACAATTCTTCTTAAGGTTGGAAGAGCCATCCCTGCACATTCTAATAGTAAAAGAGTTGTTACTCCAGCTGGATTTTCAATTGGGCCAGAAGTAAGTACTTGTATAATAGTACCAATAGTAGTAACAGCGGCAGCTCCTGTAGTTAGAGAAGCTGTCTCACGCATATCTTCTACTATGTTTCTTAAAGCATGAATCTTTTTATCAGATTGCTTTTTAATCTCTTCTAATTCCTGGATAGACAGACTTTCAATGTCTACTACTTTTCTTCTACTAGATATATTTATTTTACTCATTTCCTATCAAATCCCCCATATCATTGATATTAGCAATACTATTAATAAATTTGTCTGATAAAGTATTAATAAGTTCTTTATTATCTTCACTTTGATAGTCTAAAGAATCGATATTAATAATATCATTTTCTTTAGATACAAGTGCCATTAATTGATCTTTGATATCTTTAGTATTAATAAGATATACAAAGTTATTATCTTCGTGAATAATACTATCAATTACAACATATTTTTTGTTATCTTCTAATGTTACTAGTTGGTATTTATCTAAATACTTCATATTATAATCCTCCAATCTTATTTATCTACTAAATCCTCCAGTTTGAGCATTTATTATAGGAATGTCTGTTACTTGAGAATATCCGTCATTATTTATTTCTTCTCTTTTTCTTATTGATTCAAAATCAATTGTAGGTATATCTGGATTATCAGTTTTTTCTCCCTCTCTTCTTCTTAATTCTGCCATAGTAGCATTTAAATTCTTCAAAGGAGTTATAACCGCATCTTTTATTGAGATAGATGCAGTTTCCTTAAGACTTCCGTATTCTACTGTTTGTGTTATTTCAGAGATATTTCCTTCTATATCTAAATAAAATGTTCTACTACCGTTCTTAACTTGTATATAATGATCATCATCACCATTTTCACAATATCTTACTTCGAAAAAAATTTTGTGATCTATTGATAAATGCTTATAATGTGGTAACTCTTCGTGAGATACAATTGTAAATGTACCATCAGCTCTTACATCTTTATTATGAATAAATACACGATATTCATTTGGATAAGTAGGCATGACAGCTATATCGAATATCTTCTTAATTCCTGGTAGTTTTAATAGTTCTGGATCTGCGCCTTCACTTAGATATGCTTCCATCGCCTTGGCTACTAAATCATCACGGAATTCACTATGTTCATCTGATTCTATTTTATTATATAATTCTTTCAAATCTTTCAAGGCGCTTTGACTTTTAATTTCAAGACCACGTATATCTAACTCTCTTTTTAAATCTGCTTGTTTTTCTTTTTCTCTTTCAATTCTTCTTTTCCTAATAGTTTTATTATATATATAATCTGCAGCAGCTAAGAGTAATAATCCTCCTTCTACTATTGCAGAAATTTTAGCTGTATTAGGATTCATTGGCCCTTTAGGATCATGTGCTGCCATAAAAGTTATAACTCCAGATAAACAAGCTATTAATCCTAATTTAGGATCAATATCTATACGCTCCCTGTTTTTGAATTCAAGCCTTTCTAATAATTCTTCACTTTGTCTTTTAAGTATCTGTAGTTCTTCATCTGAAAGAGATTTAATATCTTCAACTTTTCTTCTTTTAGAAAAAACAATTTTACTCATTATCTATCAACTCCTTTGCACCAGCAAATTCCATAATATTTTTTGCAAACTTAGTTTATAAAGTATTTATTAATTCTTTATTTTCTTCTGCTTGATAATCTATAGTATCTACTTTTATATTATCATTTTCTTTAGATACTAATGCCATTTCTTGCTCTTTTTGATCTTCTAGATTGATTATATATACAAAGTTATTATCATCATAAATAATGCTGTCTATAACAACATATTTTTTATTATCATCAAGTGTTAGTAATTGTCCCTTATCTAAATACTTCATATTATAATCCTCCAATTTTATTATATCATCACTAGATATTTATACTGTAATCTATTTATATCTATTTACACTTCAATTAACAATTATTAGATAATAAAAACACTAACTTATGTTAGTGTTTTCTTTATACATTTTCTTGATTAATTATATTCTTTGTAATTCTTTTCTTATTAATTAAATATAATATGATATTACATAATACAAGTATACCTAAGCTACACAATACAAAAGTAGAATAAGTAATAATAGTTTTATCAAATAAGTAGTAACCACCTAAACATAATAAGATAAATAGTATTAATGAATAACCCATTGCTATAAACGTATTATAGTTTTCTCTAAGTGAATCTGATTCATCATCCCATACTAGTTTAGGGAATGCTGAATCTATTAGTAATCCTATTAGAGATACAAATGATATACAAAGTATGATAAATACTATATTTAATAGAATACTTAATATTGGTAATTCTATTATTATGAAGAATGGAAGAGTGTACGTTATAATTCCTATGAATGATATTAGGAATGAAACTACATATTTAACTCTCCACTGTAATCCATACTTCATTGGAATATATTTAATAAATTGATAATTCTTTCCTTCTCTTGAGAATGCAGATGATGCAAGAGAGTTGAATGCAGTAACTAGTATAGATATACCAAGAAGTACTAATAACATTCTCATACTAAATACTGGATTTTGTGTAGCAATTTCATTTCTCATAAAATCTATTGTATAAGTAGGAAGTGCTATCTTAAATATTGTTATTATAAATATTGGCCATATGATATTTATGATTATACAGTTAATAAAGAATGTTGGTGATCTAAATATCATTTTTATATCTTTCCAGAAATAACTTACTTCTGGTTTACTAACTTTAACTTCTTTAAGTATCTTTCTAGATGATTTTTTACTATTGGTATCTTTATTTCTAATTTCTACAACTCCATCGTAGTAAAGTCCTTTAGCTACAAGTACCATTACTGCAAAATATGCCATACTTATCATTATAGATAAAATCATATGAATTATAGATCCATCATTTAATCCTTCTACAAAGAACCTTACTTGTGGGAATATATATTTCATTACATTTAAGAATGTATGATCTCCTGCAGCAAAGTTTTCTATATATTCTTGGAAATTAAATGATGATAATTTCCATAGTATATAAAATGATATGAATACTAGTACTGCTACTAGTCCATATGTTATCTTCTTAATTGATTTACTATTTAAGAATCTCTTAAAAAAATATATTAATGCTAGAACAATTATTGTACATAACACCATTGGTATTATAGGTAAAACAATTATTCCTATTATAGATAATATTAAGTTCCATATAGGTAATCCTAGTGAAGTTACATATGCTATAACTCCTAGTACTAAGAATACATATAAGATTACATTTTCTACTACAAAACAACTAGTGAACTTAGATGCTACTAATGTTTCTGGTTTAACTGGAAGCGATAATATATTATCTATATCTTCACTGAAATATAATTCATTAAGTATTACATTAAAACTGAATACAAATGAAAATGCCGATATTATATAAAGAAGCGCTTCTAGTCCTTCTACTGCAAAATCTACTTCATTAAGTTCAGTCATAGTTTGGAATATAAATGCAAAATATATAAATAGAACTGGTAATAAGAAAAATAATACAGTTAGTAGTATCAATGTATAGAATGATACTTTTCTACCTTTTTTATTGTACTTATTTAATCTTAATGAACGTATAAATAGTTTTGTTAGATTTAGATAGTGACTCATCCTTTAATAACCTCCATAAAGATTTTCTCTAAATCATCACCTTTATACTTTTTCTTAAGTTCATCTAAAGTGCCATAGTATATTATTTTACCTTTATCTATAATTGCAATTCTATCGCATAATTTTTCTGCTATTTCTAGTACATGTGTAGAAAAGAATACTGTATTGTGTTTCTTAGCATGTTCTCTCATCATCTCTTTTAGAAGTACAGCACTTTGTGGATCTAGTCCAATTAATGGTTCATCTAGTATCCATACTTTAGGGTTATGTACTAGTGCTCCCATAACCATCATCTTTTGTCTTGTACCATGAGAATAACCTTGCATAGGCTTATCTAGAACATCTTCTAAGTTAAACTTCTTACTTAGTTCTTTAATTCTCTTTTCTCTTTCATCTTTAGGAACTTCATATATGTCTGAAAGTAGATGAATATATTCAATTCCAGTTAATCTCAAGAACATATCGGGACTATCTGCTATATAACCAGTTACCTTTTTAGCTTTAATAGCATCTGTAACAATATCGTGACCATCTATTGTTATAGTTCCTGAATCAGGTTTAAGTATTCCTGTCATCATCTTAATAAGTGTAGTCTTACCAGCACCATTAAGACCTATGAATCCAATAATTTCACCATCATCAAGTGATAAACTGATATCATCTATAGCTTTATTGTCCTTATTAAATGTTTTTGATACGTGTTCAATCTTAATCATATTATTCTCCCCATATTAATACTATTAGTATCAATTGTAATATAGCATATATTTCCTTCCAAAAAAAGTCGTATACGATTATTACATATATAATAAAACACTAACTATTGTTAGTGTTTTTATTAAGTAGAACAGCTATTACTTCAGGATTACCTATAGTATCAGTTCCTTTATATTCACCAATTACTTTAAATCCTACTTTTTCATAACAATTAACTGCTCTAATATTTCTTTTAAATGGTCTTAGTACAATACCATCAGCATTAAATGCTTTATATATTTCTCTATTAACAATTTCGATTACTCTGTGTCCTACACCTTTAGATAAGTAATCTTCTTCACCGATAAAAATATCATATTCATACAAGTTCTTATACTTATTTAATGCAGGTATATCTATATCATCATCATATCTATATGCCTGTACTAATCCTATATCATTACCATCACATTGTATAATGAATAGAGTTTGATCACTATTTAGAATCTTATTCATATATTTAGTTTTTATTTCATCTAATGATAGTACTCTTTGTTCAAACCACTCATATATGTACCTGTTCTTGCACCATTTATAAAGTTTTTCATAATCTTCTTCAGTATTATTAAGTTTTCTAAAAGTTATCTCCATATAATCTCCTATAACATAAAAAAGCCACAAAAGTGACTTTTTCTGTTTTAAAAATTAAACTGTATAGTTTCCGTCTACGAATACTAATTCGTCTTTTCCACTCATAGCAGAACCATAAGCTTTCATGATACCGATGATTAAGTCGATTAATGCCCAAACACCGCATCCACCAGCAGTAAGAAGCTTAACAACTCCAAGTCCTACTTGACCTCTCATGAATCTGTCAATTCCAAATCCACCTAATAGCCAGCAGAAAACCCATACAAATACATGCTTATTAAATTTCTTTTCCATTTTGTTTCTCCTCCTATTAACAATTATATATTAAATAAAAAAAGAAGTAAAGTTGATATCTCATTTTTTTATTAAGTGTTTTGTTTTTTGACAAAATCCTTTTTTTATAGTATAAAATATGTAAGTAAGGAGAGATTATTATGTATAATTTAGCACTATTACATCTACATCATCATAATAATTGGCACTTGTTCAAGCGACATTAAAGTCCTAGGTACAAGTGTTATTTGTGATGCTTGTATCGATATTATAAGAACTATAATGCTATACAGGTATCACTGTATAGCTTTTTATATTATATGATGAAAGGAGATAAATATGAATTCAAAAGAAATATTAAAAGATTTAATTAGTTTTAATACAATTAAAGATAAAGAAAATAAAGAAATACTTGATTATATAGAAAACTATTTAAAAAAGTATGGATTTAAAACAGAATATAGAAGTAAATGTTTAATAATGAGTAATAGAGAAGAGTGTTCTATAGGATTTTTAGGACACACGGATACAGTAACAGACTCTAGTGATTGGACTATGGATCCATTCAAGTTAGTAGAAACAGATAATAAATTATTTGGACTTGGTTCATGTGATATGAAAGGTGGAATAGCTGCAATACTATCTATTATTCCTAAAATAGATAAAGGTATTAAATTATTTTTCACATATGATGAAGAGATAGGCTTCTCTGGTATAAAAGAACTTATAGATAAAAAGATAGAGTTTCCTGATACTATGATAATTGGAGAACCTACAGAAAATAAGATTATTAACTCCAGTAAAGGATTATTAGAATTTAAAATTAATTTTAAAGGAGTATCATGTCACTCAAGTAATCCTAGTGAAGGAGTAAATGCAATAGAGAAGTGTATAGACTTCATAACTGAATTAAAGAAATATTATAAAGAACTTGAAAGAGAAAAGTATAACTCTAGAAGTTTAACTATGAATATTGGTGTAATAAATGGTGGTAACAGTATCAATATAGTTCCTAATAACTGCGAAGTATTAATAGATTTTAGAACTATGACTAAAGATCAGAATGTTAATATCATAAAAAAAGTAGAAGAACTACTTGAAAAATATAATGGTACTTATGAAATCATTAATAAGATAGATCCATTTATGAGTGATAAGAACAATGTTAAACTAAGTGATTTTATTACAGAAGCAAGTTTCTTAGATTCTAAGAACAGATATATACTTGGTGCAGGACCAAATAATGCACACAAAGCGGATGAATATATTACAGTAGATAGTTTAGAAGAGTTAGAAAGACAATATTTAGACATAATAAAAATGATTTAGAGAAATCTAAATCATTTTTTTAATACTTTTTGCTTATATACTGTTATTGCATATAGATTAGACGATGTATCATCTTTATCGTATAGAGTATTATCCATAATAGTTACCATATGATAGAAGTTATCTTTATCCCAACAGAATACTATATAATTACCATTATCTATATTCAAATCTTTTATACGTGTATCTTTCCCATATTCGATTTTGTCAGTATCTCTTCTTCTCATATATTCTTCAAATACTTCTATATCGTTAAAGCTTTCTGCATTAATTTCTTCTTTAATAGATAATAATTCATTTATTACATCTTCGTAAGTGCCACCATATAACTTGCAAAAACTTCTTATTACACAGTTAGTCCTACCATTTTTATCTTCTACATAAAACTTACTGAACTTCATAATGACACCTTATTCATCGAGAATCATTCCTGCACCTAATCCTGCAGTTTCTCTTTCTATAAATCCATATTTCTTATAGAATCCTTCTTTTCCTTTAACAGCACCTAGATACACTAAAAGTTCAGGATTCTCTTTTCTTATTTTCTTTAACTTTTCTAGTAGTTTTTTCATTATCATAGCACCATACTTTTTACCTTGATATTCTGGTCTTACCATAATGTCATGAATATACATGAATACTATTGAGTCTCCAATTAATCTTCCATAACCAATTATCTTATCATCATCGTAGATACTTACTGAATAATATGTATTATCTAGTGCTTTTTGCGCTATAGCTTCGTCGTATCCTCCCCAGCCAACAGCATCACATAATTCATTATATTCTTTAACATTTTTAACATTTTCTTCTATTCTAATCATATGCATCCCTCAACATTATTATAATAGATTTAAAAATCTCTAACAATTATATAATAAAAAATACTTTGAATAAGAGAATACTTGATATATAATAATAAGCCATCAGGGAGTGTTATTATGAATTACATTGAAAAGAAAGATAATATTGAAAAAGAATACGATGTTAGTTTTAGTAAAAGTTCTATGTGGGGTGTACTACATAGATTAGTTAGACAAGGAAGTTATAGAGTTAAAGGTGATTTTGATTTACCAGATAGAGTTAAAAACGAAGTAACTGAAGATAATATTCATACAAAAGTTGTTTTAGCTAATAATGATCCTATGTATGAAGATGTTGAAAAAATATTTGGTTATACTTCTAATAATAATTATAGCTATCCTTATGATACTAAAGCAGTTACTGGAACAAAAGTAGTTGCACCTAAATTAGCTATACATATTAGAGGAATGATTGAAGGAATACCTACTAGTTTATATGATTTCCTTCTATATGATTCTGATGAAGAACTAATACCTATAGATGAAAAGATAGCAAGAGCTAATGCAAAAGTAGATAGTATCGATAATTCTAACTATGAAGAGAAAATACAAGCACTTAAAGAATTAGGTGAACTTTGCAAAGCTAAAGAAAATGGTGAATACTTTGATCCAGAACTTATTAAGTCTTGTTATAAAGAAGCATATGGATTACTAGAATTATCTTTAGTAAGAGAAACAAAGACTGGATTCCATTCAAAGATGTTATTAAAGAATATTAGACCATTAAAGAAGTAAGAGGTATATTATGAAAGATAGTCCTATAAAAGGTTTAAAATCTATAAGAAAATTAGAATTTTATATTGATGGAGACAAATTAATGCCATTTAGAAGAGGATATTCTCTAGGAACTGTATACGATATGCATCCAGATGATTATTATCGTATTAAATTAATGAATGTTGGATATAGTCCTTCAGAAAAAGATTTCTACTTTACTTATAATGTTCATCTACCTAAAAAAGTTATAGAGTATTTAGAATCTAAAGAAGAAAATGAGTCATTAAGGAAAGAATTAGAAGAACTAGGAATTGTTAGAAGAAATGAAGTATCTAAGATGATAGATACTTATAGAGAACTAGAAGCAAAAACTGAAATGGAAAAACAAAAAATTCTTGCTTTAAATAGAACTTTAAAATTAAAAAGCACTAAATAATTAGTGCTTTTCTTTTATCTTTTTAATGTTTTCTTAAGCATTATCTCTGCTTTTTTTACAAAGTAATTAGATGTATCTATTGGAAGACTATATCTACCTAATTCTTCTTTTAATTCATCTGTTGAAGAATAAGTTCTATCTATATAATCTCCTTTAGTTTCCATTTCTATAAATAGATATTCATCGTTTACTCTTTCTACTATCATTTCAGCAGTATCATTTGCAAATACTATACATCTATCATAGATACTGAATAAACTCTTATAATTTATTGCTTCCATAAATCTAACTGCTTTATCTATGTCTGTTACTGGACACTCTATCTTAGATTGTTCTAAGATATCACCATTTTCTGCATATTTTTTATATTTGTATACAAGTGCTTTCTTAATACCTTCTATTTCTCTTACAAGTACACATTTCTTAAGTATTTCTAGGTAAGGCATATCACTAAGATCGATATTTCCATCGATCATGTAATTATCATTTATTTGATATTCTTCTTTGATGCTGAAACCTCTTTTTTCTAGTTCTTGCTTTAATGTTTCATAATCGCAAGTAACTGCTACTGTTATCTCATTCTCAACTTTCAAAAACCATCACCTCTTACTTAAAAATTATAGCATAATAAGTGTAAACAAGGAATTAAATATAGTTTATAAAATCATTAAATATGATATATTTATACTAGAGGTGGAATAGTATGAGGTGTCATAACTGTAATAATGAAATAGGTAATTCTAGTTATTGTAATTACTGTGGAACCCCTGCTAAGAAGAAAGGTAGTGGAGTAAAAGTATTTATTATTGTATTTGGAATAATACTTTTACTTATGGGAATCTTTGGACTAGGAATTGCAATAGCATTCGTAGGAAACGGATTTACTAATTCTGAAGTCCATTTAAAATCATTAGCAGTAGATAATTATAATCTTGCACCTAATTTTGATCCTTCGATAACTAAATATACTGTTGCTGTTCCCCATAAAATATCATCTGTAAATATTTATGCTACTCCATTAGATTACACTTATAAAATAGAAGGTGTAGGTAATAAGAACTTATCTATTGGAGAAAATAAATTCATAATAAGAGTCACGGATTCTAATAATAATACTAATGTTTATACTCTGAAAGTTATTAGAGAGGGCTTGGTACCGAAAGATGCGTGCTTAAATAAAATAATTGAACTTCCTACTGGAAAATATGATAAAAAAGAAGCTCAAAATATTATTAATAGAATTGGTTTATTCGATATTAGATTATTAAATCTTATGTATGAAAGTGATGCTAAGATAATACTAGTAGATGGACCTATTACAAGTGATTATAGATTCTCTCATCTAAAAGGAGTAGTTCCAAGAGGATGGGAAAATACTAAATATACTTGGGATGATGTTCCTGGAGCTGGAGGATATCCAAATACAATAATTAGAATAGGATATACTTTCCCATCAGCTAAGACTAAACATAGTACCGAAGTACTTGAATTACATGAAACATCACATATGTTAGACCATTTACTTGGTACTCCATCAAGTACATCTGAATTTAAAAAGATTCACAAAGAAGAGAAAGATAAAATGTATCCAGGTCAAGCATATTATAACTATCCAGAAGAATATTTTGCTAATTCCTTAATGATGTATACATATAGTAATTCTTCTAGAAGCAAACTTAAAACAAAGACACCAAAGACATATAAATACATAGAAGAGATGATATCAAACTTATAAACAAAAAAGCAGTTTAATAACTGCTTTTATTATGCCTTTTTATCCATCTTTAACACGCCATATGCATAGATAGTATTTTCTAATATTTTTTCATCGTATTCTTTATTAATATTATTTAATTTAATATCGTGAGTAACATTATAATATTTTTTATTACTCATTTCTTTAAATGGTTTCATTTCTTTATCTAACCAAAATTCACCTTGATCATGAAAACTAATCTTTTCACTGCTTACTTTATCAAAATCTATTCTACTCATAGATAAATAAGGTTCATTTGGTAATGATTCGGCATTTATATATATATCATTTTTGAAATGGCACTTATCGATTGCATATTTTTTACCACTAAATATATCTTTAATAATAAATATGAATTCATTATTAGATTCATATCCATATAAAGGTATAGCATCTAACAGTTCTACTCTCATACAAATATGATTATTTTTAATCTTCTTTGCATGTTTCTTTTTATATACAATAGTAAGTGATACTATAGCAATTACTATTAGTAGCGCACTGACACATAAGAGTAGAAACCAGTTATGTGATATAAAATTTATCATAGTTGAACTCCTTTCATAGAACAGTATTTTATCATATTTTTTAAAAGTAGCAAATCTCTTTATTTTTTTCTTTTTATTGTGCTATACTAATTATGATAGGAGGGTAGGCCATGAAAGTAGTTTACAACGGAAATGAAATTGAAATAAATACAGAGCTTGAAAATGGTTACGAAGAATACAATTTCGTAAAGGCTATCAACGATTATGATTTCGATGACACTATAGTTATTCCACCTAAAGAAAATACTAGTGGTCGAGAAGAAGCAAATGAAGAATAGATTCGAGCAAATAGACGACTTTCTTAAATTCATAGCTAGTATTGTTCATGATAATCCTACTCTTGAATTAACAGATTCACAAATGCATAATTTTGTATTTAGCGAAATAACTAAGATAGGAGTTGTGAGAGATAGTGAAGTAGACTTTTCTAAGACAAGTTTTAAAAGATTATCTAGTTATTTTGAAGATAGAAGAAATATAAATACTTTTATAGATCCTAAATACGATTATTATTTAGAATTATATAACAATGAACAAGAAGCATTCTCTTATAAAGAAGCAATTACTATGTATGTTCCACAAAGAGGAGCATACTTAGATAGAAGTGCTAGAATAATATTTGATTATTTAGATAATTCAAATATAGTTCAAGTATCTAGAATTGCTAAAGATGAGAGAAACGATAACATATTTATTAAAGTATTTAATAAGAATGATGCAGTTAAACTATTAAACTTCTTATCTGGAGATAAACAAGTACAAGCTGGTTTAATAGAAGCCAATCCATTCATATATAGAGAAAATGGTATTGCAGTATTCTGTGATAGAGAAAATTCATATTTATCAGTTATTACTGATTTAATATGTACTTATTTAAGAAATAAAATAATAAATGATGATTTAACTAGTGTAGATTCATTTGATTTCTTATATTTCACAGAGAAGTATTATAATCACCACTTTGTCAGTTTAAATGATTTAGGTGAAGTAATAGCAGACTTTAATTTAAATGGTACTGAGATCAATAATACATTTAATAATAAGATAGTATGTAATATAGGTAATATAATTCATCTATTTATAATTGGACTCAATGGAAACTTTGATATTAATGAGTTCTATAAACAATATGAAATAAGAAATAATGAAGGTTTTATTATCAATCAAGCTAATATGGCTGGTAAGAAGAGATATTTCCCTAATCAGATAGAAGCTTCTGATTATATTGGTACTATAGATAGCTTATTCTTAGATGCAGTAGATTATTTTAAAGAGAAGTATCACTATGATGATAATAAGGCGGTAGAGATAATAAGTGATTTCTTAGAAGATGGAAGACTTGAGCATATCACTAGAGATGAAGGATATAGAGATAAATTTTCTAAGAGTGAATTTAAAACTAAGATGCCTAGAATACTTAGATTAGCTAATATGGATATTTATGAGTACTATATTACTAAGAGCAAAGTAAGATCTGTTAAATGCTTAAAGGATGCCATATATGAGACTTATGTTAAGTATGAGACTAGATATGAAGAAGGTTTTGAAAAGATAGATGGTTATACACAAGCAGCTAGTGCACTATCAGCATATCTTAAAGAAGGAAGACCTGAATGGTTTACTAGAGATAACAATGGTAGATTTTATTTGATTAAATATTGTACTAAAAATCTAGCAAGAGAAGCTATAAAGAATCATTATGAAAAAGATATTAATTACGAAGATAGTAACTTAGTAAGAGATATTTGTAATA
>JAEEGL016337271.1_pt1 | contig 14876 bp, 12 predicted proteins | sample 9134231 | NCBI WGS metagenome assembly JAEEGL01 (sample SAMN16246548, study PRJNA631951) | gut metagenome | biome: gut microbiome; feature: rumen; material: fiber-attached | host: Bos | place: Iran: Karaj | collected 2018-10
CGTCAAATCCGACGCCGAGCTGCAAGCGCTGATGCACGAATGAGCGGATCCATGTTTGAAGAACGTTTTATAAAGCTTGTCGAAGATAACGACGGCTTTGAGTATTATCAGGCGTACCGGGGCGACGTGGATCTGATACTCGGCGGCAAGGGCGACACCTTTTGGTACGTCGTGATGAAAAAAGGCAAGGTCACGGAGTCTTATATCGGGAAAAACGCCGGCGGCGTTTGGGAAGACGTTTACGTCAAAGGCAGCGGCGCAACTCAAAAGACGAAAGCCATGCCGTCGGGCAGCACGATCAGGAAGATCGCCGAAAAGGCGTATCTCTGCCAGGATGAAACGTGGGTCACGCGGCGCACGCCGAAACCGATCGAGGATTCGCACCCGCGCTACCATTACGTTTACGGCTTCGGCGACAAGGGGCTTGACGTATCGGTAGAATACGGCGTGACAATCGCTTACAACGACGTCAAGGACGCTGACGCGGGTTTTCATTTAAGATACCTTTATACGGGCTCAGAGGTCGAAATCCCTCAATAATTCAAAAGGGACGGAATTATCCGTCCCTTTTTTGTATATTTTTATTTTTTTTTGAAAATTTTTATTGACAATTTATATGTGTTTTGTTATAATTAACTTAACAGAAAGGAGCTAATATCCATGAGAAAAGTATTTGTATCTGCATTGTCATTGCTGATTATTTTATCAGTAGTTTTTACCGTGTCATGCGGCTCACAGCCCGAAGAGGCGTTTGATGTCAGTCTTGATTCCGAACTTCCGATTGATTTGACCGGACAGGTATACAGATGGGGCAGCTCATGGGATCAGCAGCTCCTTCCCTCCGAATACTTCAGCCTTGCGGGTGATATGACGCATAAGCGCCTGAGAGATCTTACCGCAACATACGGCTGCACTTTTGAAGTCATTCCGTGGGAGGACGGCGGAAGCAGGATCCTTACCGAGGTTGCTGCCGGATACACTTCTATAGATTTTCTTGACAGTCATGCCTCCAACGGCGGAATCCAGCTTTATAGGGCCAATATGCTTTATTCACTCGATGAAATACCTAATCTGGATTATTCGGATAACAGATTCGGCACGATGCGCTTTTTGCAGTACGGTGTTTTTGACGGCAGATTTTACGGCTTTTATCAGTATGCATGGGAATTTCCTCCTGAGTATCACGGTGTTATCCATTTCAACTCCGATATGCTTCGCACTCTCGGTATACGCCTTCCTCACGAGCTGCGCGAAAACGGAACGTGGGATTGGGAGCATTTCAAGGAATATCTTCTGTCTGTTCAGTCCGCATCTGCCGATGCAGGCTACGACAGCGATTTTGTCCCCTTTATCTGCGGGACCTCATATTCTGCCGATGCCATCGCGTTTATGTTCGCAAACGGACTTCAGATGATAGAAGGCAGCAACGGCAACTATACGTTCGGCTTTGACAATGCTAACGGTATGGCAACTGTCGATTATATGTCCGATCTCTATAAAGAGGGACTTTATGTTACCAAAGGTGCCGCAGAATTCGTTAAAAACAAAAAATCCGCGCTGATGTCTCATGAATCGTATTTTTCAACTCATTATAACGAAAAATCCTCTTCCAACGATTATCTTCCCGCTCAGGATTACGAATACGGTATGATAAGGTTCCCTCACGGTCCAAACGGCGATGAAAACAGTGTATCGGGATATGTCCACCACGGAAGACGCCTTAACTGGATGCTAAAAACAACTGACAAAGAAGTAAATGATATCGGTCTTGTTTTAAACTTCGTTTTTGCTCCGCTGGACGGCTCGGAAGGATGGCCTGGACTCCTTAAAAACCAGATCCTCTATTCCGCTGACGATTTTGATGAGTATTCATATATGCTTGAAAACATCAACTTCAATTACGACGCGATGTTCCTCGAAAAAGGATATAATACGTGGACCGACGGCATCAACTCTGCGGTGCCAGGCAGAAAATCCGTTTCCGAAATTTTTGAGGCAGCAGAAACGTCTATTCAGGAAGCAATCAACAAAAATGTAACGTGGACGTTTGATGAACTTGTAAATGAATAATCACACGCTTATAATGGTAATGAACTGCGTTTCCCTTGCAACAGTCGCACTCATAGCGTATACCTGCTCTTCAAAACTTAACACTGCCGAAATAATAAAGGGAAAGGGTGCGGAGCAGGATGCTCGTTTACGCAAAGAAATGCAGATCATTCAACGGGCTAAACTTATCCCATATACGTTGTAAATAGGTTTATTCTTAGAAAATCCTGAAAATTACCGATGATTCAAGGAGATAATATATGAAAAAAACAATCAGAATCATCGCCTGTTTCATTATTGCTTTATCTGTCTGTTCCTGTTCAGGCATCACCGAGGTATTTGATGAAGATTTCACGGATATTTCAGACGAAAGCATTGATCTGAACGGAGAGGTTATAACGTACAACGCGTCTTACGGCGATAATACTGTCCTTGGCTACGAGATTGGAACGGAGTTTTCCGATCTTGCCAAAAAGAGAATAAGCGATATAGAAAACAGGCTGAACTGCAAACTTAACATCTTTTACGGAGGAGACAGCTTTTCCTCTCTGATCCCAACGACATTTGCCGGAACTCACCTTTGCGATATCCTCTGCGGAAACTCGAACAATGCGGCAGGCGCAATAAGAGCAGGAGTTCTTACGGGGATTAAATCGCTTGGCGGCATAATAGATTATAATGATTTTGAAAGATGGGGCAATAAAAATCAGCTTCTCGCATTATGCTATGAAGATGATCTTTACGGAGTATATCCTGTTGCGTGGCCGTTGCTGACTCAGATGTCATTCGGATATCCTCTTGCAATCAACGAGGATATAGTGGCGCAATTATCGCTTACAAGTCCGAGAGAATATGTTGAAACAAAAACATGGACATGGGAAGTTTTCAGAAAGTTTATTGAAGATTCTACCGTGATCGAAAGCGGAAACGTTAAAATTTACGGCTTTTCTACTACTGACAGCGCATTTGTGGAAATGTTTGTGAGAACGAACGGAGACCGCATGGTTGGCAGAGACAACAGCGGAAAATTTATTTTCGGGTTTTCATCAGACAGCGCGATCAGCGCTATGGAAGAGGCAAGAGATATCCTGAAAGGCAGCCTTTCTTATGCTGTATACACGGCCCTGCCTATTCCGACAGTTGAAAAATTCGATAACGGCGAAGCCGCAATGTGCTGTACGCCGTATATCTTCGGAGCAGATGACTATACTGTTTCAAAATCACTGGATAACTTCAGTATCCTTCAGTTTCCGTACGGTCCGAACGCTGAACCCGGATATGCCTGCGGTGTTTTTTCCGGCTACGGTATATGCATAACGATTCCGATACTCTCTCATGACCCGGAAGCCACCGCGACCGTATTGAACGAATTATACAGCCCGCTCCCCGGGTTTGAAACGATGGATAAGATAAAAGAACATATGTCACGCTATTATTTCTTTGATAAGACAGACTGCGACAGCTTTTTTGATATGTATTTATCATGGGATAATTTATTCAATAACACCAGCATAGCTTCAAAATACAAAGAGTTTATCACATATAACGGCGCTGTGAGCAGCTATGTGGACAGCAACAGAGAATCCGCCGCGGATATTTTCGAAGAATATATTATGCCTAACGTTCGCGGAACCATAGCGGTCTGGGGAGAATTTGACAGATGATCTCTTGCATTGAAAAGTAAAATGATCCGATCTGACAGCAAACGCCGTTGGATCGGATGTTTTTATCAGCATATCGGTCAATTGCCGACAATTATTTTTCTTTTGTAATGATATATGCAACGAATCTCTGTCTGAGCGTTCAGATACCATTGAGGATAAGATGAAGTCACTGCATATTTAGCGCATCGGATAACGGTGCTATATCGAACTGCGGTCTTGAAGAGAGAAGCGACCGGGCAGGAAACTGAAATCAACAACAGCACCGTGACTACTGTCTCACGGGGCTTTACGGTTTATGTGAATTCTCTGTTTTAGTCTATTATATGCTCTGCCATCAATGCATCAAAATCTGTGACGTCTTTAATATCTGCGTCTGCGATCTCTGCAATCATAAGCCAGCCTGCCATATCAGAAGTGTAAACTTCCGGGAAGTTTGCCTGTGATATACTCATAAAGAGTGACGTGCCGTTTACAATAACGGCACGCACTTCAAATCTGAAGGAGCCGCTGCCTGACGTAACGTATGCCAGAAGAAGCGAGTGATCATTAAAAAATCTGTCATCATATGTCGCTGTTCCCTCGTTGAAAGAAGGCATCTCGTTATATCCGCTGTCAAAGGAAAGGCTGTTTTTGAATTTGTCCTTGAAAAGATCAAGATCTTTTTTCGTGTCGATCCTATACACGGGAACGTGCTTTTCCGAGTCAACGGGGATTTTATCCGCGTTCAGACATGACGAATATATCTCGCTGTCCTCCGTCCAGTTGACGTAAGCAGCTTTGGAGACTGTTTCTATAACCTTGGGAAGACGGTAGTATGTCCAGCAGGCGTTCGTTCCCGAGATAACAAGGATATACGATAAATCGGGATGCTCTTTTACGGAATAAACTTCCCATTCGATGCCGTCCATTTCCGTTTCTTCGCTGAATCTGCCAAGAAGAGTATCCTGTGTAAGCGAACATGTTCCGTCTTTATATCTTTCAAACGTCAATGGCTTTCCTGCGACGTTTATAAAAAGTCTCGTGCCCTGAAAACCTGTTTCTTCCGTTCCCATAAGCATATCGTAAAGCTTATCAACATATTCCTGTCTGCGTTTTGCAGCTGCCGCCGGGTCTTCATCTTGCAGAGTGATCCAGTATTCCGCAATATAGCTTGAAATCGGGTTTTGCCACGGAATAATTGAAATGTTTTCCTTCGGTATATCATAGCTGTCAAGAATCGCCTTCATATCGTCGACTCTTACTCCTTTAAGCGCCAGCAGCTCTTCTTCCGTCTTATTTCGGTTCGTTCCTTCCATAACGCCCCATAAATAGCTGTTTTCAGCCATTTGCCAGACGTATACCTCAAGCCCTTTCATTGTCGGAAGATCAAAATATTCGGGATATTTATCCCTTAAAGCGTTGTCTTCCCGTTTCGTGACCTCAGTCTCATCTTCGATTTCGCCAATGGACTCTTCTGTCTGTTCCTCTTTCGGATCATCAGCTTGATTCGCCGTTTCCTTTGCTGCGCATGATACCGCAGCAAGTGTTATAACTATAAAAAGAAGAAGTAATATATGTCTCTTCATTGTTTTCACCTCATTCTTTTAGACGCAAAAGCAGTAATAAATGTTCCACCGCCTGTATATGTTACGGATTTTAGGAAATACCGACGAAAATCTTGACAAATCTGATTGGCCGTGCTATATTTTATAGCATTGAAAACAGATTATAAGGATATGTAAATATGAAACTGATAAAACACTCGACACTTGCGGCAAGCCTATGCGACGCTACGGTGGGACTTTCCGTTGCGGGCGCATTCGGAATAGTTGAAGATCTCGTCACGGAAATGATGGGCCAACTGCACATAGACGGCGTTACCTGCATGCGCGAATACGGTGCGATGTGGGTATTTGTACGTAATCGTATTGAAATGCGCAAACCTTTGAAATGGATGGATACGTATGTCGCAGAATGCTGCATAAGCTCTTTTACCGGCGTCAAGCTTGTGATAGATACCGTGCTTAAAAAGGAAAACGAGATAGCCGTCGCCTCACGTCTTGAACTTTGCGCCGTCGATCTTGAAACGGGCAAGATAAGAAGATGCGATACCGTTGGGGTAGGGGAGAATACTCCTCCCGAGGCTACAGAGATCGACATAAAATTCTGCCGAGACAGGTTTGAAGCAGTCAAATTGCTTGAAGAGATATCAGTCAGAAGCGGAGATATAGATTTTTGCAGACATACAAACAATATTTCCTACGTTCGCTATCTAATAAATCAGTTTACCGTCAAAGAACTTGCTCAAACTCCCGTAACGGCTGTAGAAATTCAATATGCAGGTCAGACTTTTGAAGGCGATACTCTGCAGATATACTCGTGCGGAGAAAACCGCTTTACGATTATGAAAAACGGAACAGCTGCGGTAAACTGTATTTTCTGCCTCAAAGACAGACAAGACTGATATTTTTCGGGAAACGACCGTTTCCGTATATCATGCATCGGACGAACGGCACCGAGCTTACGGTCGGGACGATAACCGCTCTGTGCCCGCACGTTCCAGTTCAAGCAGCTTTTCCTTCCTTTCGATACCGCCCGCATACCCTGTCAGATCACCATTTACGCCGACAACACGGTGACACGGAACGATTATCGATATCGGATTATGTCCTACGGCATTGCCAACCGCCTGTGCAGACATTTTTTCTACCCCCATTTGTCTTGCAGCGATGCGCGCTATCTCCCCGTAAGTCATGGTTTTACCGAAGGGAATCGTGAGCAATATTTCCAGGACTGAACGGCGAAACGGAGTTGCGCGGATAGATAGCGGCGGCGTGAATGTCGGCGCTTTGCCGCTGAAATATATATCAAGCCATGCCATGGTCTGCTCGAATATCGGGGTGAACCTTTCTTTGTGTTCGGGGTTCAGATTATCGGCAAAATACTTCTGTCCGTCAAACCATAAACCGGTCAGGGCAAAGTCGTTTCCGGCGATCGTTATGTCCCCGAGAGGGGAAGTGTAACGGAAGGTATAATCCATACGCTCAGATCCTTTCTCAATATCCGTATTTGCACTTAGTTTATTTCAACGTATTACGTTTACGTTGCGGGGTTTCTTCCGTCGGACGTCCGGATTTCACCCTATAAATGAATTGAATCGAAAACAAATAAGCTCCCCGCTGTGTCAGTCCACTGCAGGGGAGCTTTCTTTTGCATATCAGTCAGAAGACCATTTTTCCGTCATTGTGACAGGAAGTATCTCACCGTTTTCGTCAATATCCATGCGATCGATGCACAGAAATCTTGCATTTCCGTCTGAAACGGAGGGCTTATGGCGGTGGTAGACCATAAGATACATGTCGCGGTCCGGGAGATAAAGATATCCGTTGTGCCCGGGACCGTTAGCGATCTTACTGTCTGCCGTAGAGAGGATCGTATGCGGGTTTTCAAACGGACCCCATGGCTTGTCGGCCGTTGCCGTTATAACCCGATAAGATCCGTCTCCCCAGCCGCCCGATGACCACATAAAATGATATTTCCCTTTGCGCTTCATCATGCAGGGACCTTCAACGTAGTTTTCCGGCGTGATCTCACGGAATATAACTCCGTCTTCAAAAGGAACAAATCCCGTCATATCGCCGTTCATTTTTGCTATATTGCAATGTCCCCAGCCGCCGTAATATAAATACATCGTTCCGTCGTCATCTTTAAAAAGATGCGCGTCGATCGGCTGCGCTCCGTTGTGGAATTCTCCGATCAACGGATGTCCCAGATAACCGCTGAACGGACCTGTCGGACTGTCTGAAACGGCGATTTCAAGCCCGCCCTTTTCACTCATGTGCGGAATATCGTTTGTTGCGAAAATATAATAGTATTTTCCGTTATATTCTTCGCATGTCGGCGCCCATACTGCGCCTACCGCCCAGGGAAAACCGCTCATATCGATTATGTTTTCCTTTTTTGTCCAGTGAGTCAGATCATCCGAAATAAAGCACGTCTGATTGTGCTGCTCGCTAAACGGTAAGGAATGCGTAACGTATATGATATACCTTCCGTTGTAAAATCTTGCTTCGGGATCGGCATACCATCCGTCATCGAGGGGATTTACTATCGTAAAGCTCATTTTCGGTCATATCCTTATTATATTTCGAATATCATGGCGCGTCAGCCGCTCTTAAAGCTTTATTGTATAAAGAGCCTCACCGTTATGCACTTTACGCGTGCCGTTCGGCATCACGACCTCGGCGGTAATTCCGTCGGCGGTGCAAACGTGAAGGTTTATTCCGCTTTCCGTTCTGTCCCAGCGAACGTAGATGTCGCCTGCGGGCGAATTATATGTCGCTTCAGCGAAAGAAAGTCCGTTTATATAAGCGGGTTTTATAAGAACATGCCTGTGGTCGTCGCCCGTCGGGTTGTAGCGAAGTCCCGCAACGCAGGAAATGAACCAGTTTTTGATATCGCAATACATATGATGGTTATGCGAAGAATTTCCTTCGCCGGGGCGGTCGAATACCTCGGGGATAGTTGTCTCTCCGAAGTCTATGAGAGCTCCGTAGGAGGGGAATTCTCTGCGAGTGATCATTTTCCATGCAAGGTCGCTCTCTCCCGCAGCGGTGAGAACGTGGAAGATCACTCTCGCTCCGAGAATACCCGTATCAAGGAAATCCCCGTTTTCATGAATCGATCTTACCAGATACTCTTCAGCCTTCGTTTTTTCGCTCTCGTCAAAAATACCGTAGAATATCGCCATCGACTGGCTTGTCTGACATCCGTTGTCCGCAACGCATGCAGCTTTGTCAACGAGATTTTTGCGGACTGCTTCGCGAAGCTCTGAACACAGTTGGATCGCATATGCTTTTTCTTCGGCTTTACCGAGAATATCGAAAATAAATGCAGACATACGTGCGCAGGTGATAATAGTTACGCTGTCGGTAAATTTCAACGTCGGTTTAACGGTTCCTCCGATAGGCGCCCAGTCACCCAGACCGTAAGCAAGAAGTCCGTTTTCGTCACGCTTGCCCGCTGCATAGTGAAGATAACGAATGATCGCGTCGCTGTTTTCTTCAAGTATCTTTATGTCTCCCGTATATCGATATGAAAAATAGGGTATAAACATAAGAGCGGCGTCCCATGCAGGTCCGTTGCCCCACTGATAGCCCCAGTTGAATGTGGGTATGATTCCCGGGATCATTCCGCTGTCCTTCTGAGCGGCGCGGATATTTCTGAGCCATTCTCGGTAGCTCGTGCCGATCTTCATTGTCATCAGCATATGCTCTGCCGAAAGTGCGGCGTCTCCGGTCCATCCGTTTTTCTCGCGGTGCGGGCAGTCTGTCGGGAAATAATAAAAATTAGAGCGGTCGGAAGCGTCGCACATCTCATAAAGCGTGTTTGCCGTCTCATCCGAGCAGCAAAAGCTTCCCACAGTCTGAGGCGCAGACGTGCATACGATATATGTCAGAAGCTCTTCGGTCGCCTGAGCTTCGTCTATGCCCATCACAAGGCAGTAACGGAATCCGTGATATGTAAACGGCGGTTCGAATTCCTCGTTTCCGCCTTTGCAGATATAAACGTCGCGCTGCGAAAATCCGTCCGGATAGAAGTTGATGTTGTTATAGTCAACGTTACCGTCTTTCAGAAGCTCGCTGAACTGCAAAACAACACGTTGTCCTTTGCGTCCGTTTATTTTCAGACGGACTGTTCCCGCATTGTTCTGCCCAAAGTCATAAAGATAACCCTCGCGGCCGTCTTCTGCGTCTTCGGGAACGCTCATTTTCTCTACGTCGCCTCTCGGAGTATAGTCGCAAAGGCGAGCAGGACGGATCGTTTTCGCTTTCAGCTCAACTCCCGTGGGAATTACGGGATCTGCCTCGCATATGCGGAATTCACCGAGCGGAGCGGAACAGGGCGTCGCGTTTTTCCAGCCTGTGTCATCGAATTCCGGAAGATTCCAGCCGTCGATCTCGTTGCGTGCGTCATATCTTGCGCCGGCGCGAAGATCGTCAAAATAAAGCGGAGACGGAGCGGTTTTTACGCTGCTGTCCGAAACGATGTATTTTTCACCTGTTTTAAGCATGAAAGCAAACTTCGGCGCGCCGCGAAACGTTGCTTTGTCAAAATCCCAGATAATGCCTCCGGGAGCGTTCTGCATACCGTTTCCTAGCTGAAAACCGACAACGTTTTTCTCGTTTATTCTTATATACGGTGCAAGATCATAGTCATCAAAATATACGATATGATCGGGATTGGATATGTACGGCGCGAGCAGACCCTTTGTGATCTCGTTTCCGTTTATCCATACACGGTAAAAACCGAGTCCCGTTACACGCAGAGAACAGTTGTTGTCAGACGCTTTAAAAACCTTTCTGAAATATGGCGCAGGAACGAACTTGTGATATGTTGAATATTCTTCCGTTGCGCAGATAAATTGTTTTGGAAATTTCATAATAATAATCCCTTTCTGATTATTGGATATTTTTTGCTGTATTTTCTGTAATTGATCGTTGATCGCGCCGTTGTCGTCATTCCAGCGTAACTTCCCGGGCAATCCCCTCATATGCCCCGCCCGTCACTATCTGAACGAGCGAACCGGTTAGATTGCTTATATAGCCGAAATGCAGATGCCCTGCAAGGATAACGCGTATAAGAGGTTCGCTTTTTATATATTCAATGGCGCGCATCGTCGCTTCTGTAGGACGCTGCTGAACGGCTCTGAATTCACTGTAAGAAAGCAGATGCTCTTCGTCGCAGCCCGCTAAATATGTGCATTGTCCGGGACGTCTTCTGTTATGCTCTTTGTAAAGACTGTCCTCAAACAGGGGAGAGTGGATCGCAAGGACCATTGGCAGCCCTTTTTCCGCCTCGCGCTTAAGACGCCAGATCTGCCAGTCTTCAAACTGATAATAGCTGTTGTCTATACCGATAATGTTAACTCCGCCTACTATCCGCGAATTCCAGAACATCGGTACCCCGAACCCGTACCCCATCTGCATATAGCTGTTCATTCTGTATGCGTTGTCTTCCCATGCCTCTCCCACATACTGTGAATAATCGTGGTTGCCGGCAATGAAGAATATCTTGTCGTCTTTAAGAAGTTCTCTTGCTTTTTCTACGTTCGGATGCGAAACAAAGTCTATAAGGTCTCCGGTATGGACCATCAGATCACAGTTTTCATGCGCATAGTTTATATGCTCTTTAAGATATTTCTCTTTATCCGGATCTCCGAATCTTCCCGCAAGCTCATGTTTGCGTTCATCATCCCTTTCATCTGCAAGAGCAAGATGCGTATCTGTAACATGTAATAGCTTTATTGGCATGTCAAGACCGATATGAACGGTTGTTTTCTCAAGAATCATTCTGTTCTCCTTAAAAAGTAAAATATCCGTTTATGGACCGGGAACGCAGCGTTTCATCACGCATAAACCGATAAAGACATGGCAAAAATTCGCAATAAGCTGTCTGCTTACTAAAAAATACCACACTACGGGCAAAATGTCAATACCGTTAAAGAAAAATAAATCGGTAACATCATCGGGTTATTGTCTGGTCACGATTGGGAAAGGTGCTTAGAGACCGTCTCGACAGATTTAAAACCTCATCCGCACCAGAATGCGGTTTTATAATAACAAAAGATCGATTTATAAAAGTTACGAGCTGTAACCGTATGATTATCTTAAAAGCATCCTGTAAAAGCTCTCTATGTTTTACGGGGAAAATTGTGAATTATTTTTGAATTACCTGAAAACATTGTTGACAATAATATCGTGAAGTGATAATATATATTTACATTAAATTAAAGAAAATTTTCCAAATGAAAAAATAATCTGTATGGTTTTTGCAGTATGTTTTATTGTTGCGGCAAGCGTAATCCCATCGTTAACTTACAATTATGACCATTACTTTGGAGCAACTGTAACTGTTATACATTGTGGTTATAACAGGGATTGGGAAATTGAACCGAAGATACCGCTTGCGGTTGTTGAAATCAGCACATCCGCTCCCATTCAACATAAAGCATGGGGAGCTATACGGTTACCCGGAGAAGCCTGGTATGAAGACTCTGCTACTTATCGGGATACACATCATATCTTTATTGTTCCCAAATTGCATATACATATCCTAACGGGTTGGAAACAGATTACGGAGCTGTTTATCCCTGAATTGCTAAGAAACTATTGGTTATCATCTGCATATTATGAAAAAAATCTATTTTCTTGAAGCAATCGCAAACATTAAAAAAAGCATTTTGTACTCCACGCTTTTCATTATCAGCTGTTTGCTTTTGTTCAATCTTACTGCTGAAGTAGCGATTCAGGGCTTTGCCGCAGGATACCTGAAAAAAGCAGCAAATGTTAGAAGATCCAATATTTTCACACAAATATTGATATTTCCGTATACAAGTGCAAAACCCTCCCAGATGTCTTTTGACCTCAATTCAAGATCTCCGGATGAGGTTTTAAAAATCGGAGAGGCAATAGAGAGCATTATTTACGGTCTTCAGGATAATTTTAGCGCACTTCACGGCTTCTGCGCAAGTTCAATATCACCTTCACCGGATCACATGAATTACGGAACGCTCCTCAGGGGATATGCTGTATATCCGGATACATTTAAAATCAATGAAACATCAATTGTTTTCAGTGAGGGAAAATGTTTTTCTATGGAAGATCATATCGCTGAAAGAAACTTATCAGCCGAATGGATATGCCCGGCGGTTATAGGATCGGATTTTGCAAATATATTTGGACTGAATTTAGGCGATGTGTTCATAACGGATATGTTTTATACCGATGAGGAATTGAACAACGCAGACAACTCACCCGGATTGATCCCACAGATGAAAGTGGTGGGTATTCTTGAAAAAGATTCCTTTTTTATAAGACAACACTCTGATATTGTCAATCTGAACAACGCTGTTTTATTCCCCGATGTTATTATCTCAACCCTTAAAGATGTTTTGAAGAAATCTTCAGGCGAAATTACTGAAGACGTCATAAGTTTCGTCGGAGAAACATATTTCGTTTTAAGAAATTCCGACTTTTATATCCGCTCCGATTTGTCTGATGAAGCACTCTCATATATTAATGATATTATTTTATCAAATGATTTTCTTTCATCGTATTATGAAGCTCGCCAGACAGCCGATACAACGGTTATGATTGCCGAAAATCAAAAAAAGGCCTTTGATTTCTTTGTTGTTATAGTATTCGCAGTGTATTTGTTTTTTCTGATCGGAATAATCCTGTTTGTCGTAAATACAACTCATACAAACTATCGGAACTACGCCGTCCACGCATTAAACGGCGCAACCGTATATGATTTGATAATGTGCTCAGTAACAGAAATATCAATTCTTTTGTTTGTGGCAGATGTGTTTTTCTTTATGCTGCCATACCGTTTGTTTTTTTACAGAATCAGAATGAATACAGAAACATACGCCGGAACAAATATTATTTACATCGTTTTAGCTTTCAATCTGTTTTCATTATTGCTCTCCGCAGCTGTTGCTGCTGTTTCTCTTCATAAATTCGGGATTGTGGAAAATCTTAAACAGAGGGAGTAAATCAGTAATCCAAATGAAACAAACAGTTTATGTTAAAGCGATTCTCGTTTCAATGTACGCCATAGTCTCTCTGTTTGCCCTTATGTTTATAAACCTTTTAATGTCTGCCGCAAACGAGGATATGTATTACAATGAATTTTATTCACAGTATATGCGTAAGTTCAGCATAAACTACGGCAAGGGCGAGACGTTACCGTATAACGAGCTTGGAAGCGACTATGCGCTTTACTTCGATGTTTCAGAAACCTCGGACAGAGATTACGACAGTATCCGCGCTGTGTATTTTAACGGAAACGCTGCTGTTCCAAACATGCTTGAAGGCAGATTTTTCACAAAAGACGAGATGGAAAACGGAGCCGCAGTGGCTGTCCTGGGAAACCTCTGCAAACGCAACGTTACGAGTGAAAACGGCAAGGATTATTATATGTCCGGCAACAAAAAATATGAGGTCGTCGGATATATGGGCAGAGAAGACGAGGTTACCGATCTTGACAATATGGTATGGCTCAACATGGGCGCATATTTCGAAAAAGCAACGGCATACGGGAGATTTGCCATCGACGGAGGCAGCGAGGTCAATACGGACAAAGTTGCGGATGCCCTTTTTAGCCGTCTTTCGGACGAGGCACTCGAACAGGCGGGAGAAATAATACACGAAAGAAAAATACGGTCGATATCGTATTTTACAAGAAGAATTTACAACTATGTTATCCTCGCCCTGTTAATCAACATTGCTATCGTTTCGATATATTATATAGACAAAAAAACATATATTATCGCGGTTAAAAAGTTGATCGGAGCTTCATTCGGCAGGATTTCGGCAGAAATAATATCTGAATATGTTTCTTTCGCCTCAATAGGCGTGGTTGTAGGTATAATTATCGCCTTTTTATTGAGATTCACTCCTTTTGCAGAATCGGACGAAGTGTTTCTGATGTCATTCTCTCTTTCGTCATTGCTTGCCATGTTTGCCATTACGGTTGCATGTGCGGTTGTCATATCTGTTTTACCCATTGTCAGAATATTCAGAAAAGATTTATCGGGTAATATCAAATAGATAGGTTAAAATACTGCTTTTTCATCAGCCGAAACGTTTAATCCCGTCCATGTTTTGAGTCAATGATATCAAGGCATGTAGAGATATGTAGTGTAAAATCAAACGACAAACAAATTAAGGCAGCCAAACAAACGGCTGCCTTTTTTTTACGCAAATCACTTTGCCAAACTCCAACATTACTTTGCCATACTCCCACAAAGCCACTCTGCCGGACACACCGCCAAACCTCACAAATTACCCCGAATCTTTATAATTGTTCTGACGAAAATTTGACGAAAATCATTGTCAAAACTTTTCCCGCTCCGTATGACCCTTCAAATCCCCGATGAACATCGGGATATATAAAAAGCCCCATAACCAAGCGCATTTGCACCTGATTATGGGAGCCTGAAAAATGGCGCGCTGTGAGGGACTCCTCTCGAGGCTTGACGCCTCTCGGTCAGAAACGGCTCTTGACAGTCCACCGGACTGTCAATTCACTACCGTTTCCGTTCGAGTCCCCGAAAAAATACTTCTGATAGCAAAAAATCCTCAGATTTGTATCTGAGGAAATCTGGCGCGCTGTGAG
>JAEEGL011695672.1_pt1 | contig 14875 bp, 10 predicted proteins | sample 9134231 | NCBI WGS metagenome assembly JAEEGL01 (sample SAMN16246548, study PRJNA631951) | gut metagenome | biome: gut microbiome; feature: rumen; material: fiber-attached | host: Bos | place: Iran: Karaj | collected 2018-10
CCTCAGATACACCAAGGATTACAGGAGACTTAAGCTCTTCAGCTGTTAAAAGAACTGACTTTGTCCACTCAAGGTTGTTGATGTTGAACTGACCAACTGCGTAGTGGCCTTCTTTTGCTTTTACAAGCATGTCTTTTGCGGATACTAACATTTTGTTTCTCCCCTTTGCTATAGTTTTTGATGGTTAAACCCATTATATACTTGTCTTTTTGCAGTGTAAAGGCACTAGAACTCGATTACGTTGTCTGACCAGAACTCTTCATCCGATACTGCTGCAAAGCTGTTGTACCTGAGGACATATCCGGTGTTACGGCTCATTGTAAGACTTAAGATGCCATCGTTTACAGTCTTGGTGGTTACTGTACTGTCAAAACCTGTAGCATCAGAAACTATGAGCTGCCTAAACTTGGCATCCCTTGGAATACCCAGCTGCCAGACCTCAATCTCTCTTGTTACCTCAAATCCGTTGTTATTTATTGCAACTACTACAGCCGCTGTGCGGTTGAATCTTCCGAATACGATAATGTTGTTTTCTGCAAAAAGCTCTTTTATAGAACCCTTTCTAAGCTCAGGACAGGCATTGTGGATCCTTATCATCTCCTTGTGGAAGGAGATCATCTGCTTATCTTCCTGCCCCCAGGGATAAGTACGCCTGTTGTCGGGATCGGTAAATCCGCAGACTCCCGCTTCATCACCGTAATAAATGGTCGGAGCTCCGGGCCATGTCATCTGAACGATAACTGCCTGTCTCATCTGATATTTCTTTATACCGGTCTCTGCAGAACCTGGCATAAGAGTGTCAGTACGCCCAACCTTCTGGCTTGTCCTTGTGATAAACCTGGAGTGGTCATGATTAGAGAGCTCGTTCATGGCTGTATAAAGGGATGGCATAGTGAAATTCTCGCCTCCCTGATAGAGCATGGTGTCAAAGAACTCCCTGGCATTTCCAACCCTCATGGGGTTAAATTCATCGCTGTGCTTGTCCATTCCCGTAAGGAACCAGGTAAGGGGCTCCATAAAGGCGTCATAGTTCATGACTGTGTCCCACTCATCTCCCATGAGCCAGTTTTTGGATGGACCGTAGTTCTCCGCCAGTATTATGGCGTCAGGTTTAGCTTTTTTGACCTCCCTTCGAAATCTCTTCCAGAATCCGTGATTGTATTCCGGTGAATGTCCAAGGTCTGCGGCCACATCAAGGCGCCATCCGTCGGCATTGTAGGGCTCTGAGACCCATTTTTTGCCTATCTTAATTATGTAGTCCTCAAGCTCCTTGGAGCCTTCGTAGTTGAGCTTGGGAAGGGTGTCATATCCCCACCAGCCATCGTAGCTTGCATTGTAGGGCCAGTTACTATTTGAAAAAGAAAAATAGGACCTGTAGGGGCTGTCTCCGGAAACATAGGCTCCTTTCTGGTAGTCCCGGGCATCCTCGTAGATTCTCTCTCTGTCCATCCATTTGTTGAAGGATCCGCAGTGATTGAATACGCCGTCAAGAATGACCCTTATGTCCCTGCTGTGAGCTTCCGATACCAGTTTTGCAAAAAGCATGTCGCTGGCTTCAAGGTTCATTTTACTGGTAACTCTCCTGATATAGCGCTCAGCACGCTTATTGTTATTTTCATACTGGGGAAGGATATCTCCCCCGTCCTCTAAAATAGTTCCGAAATGAGGATCAATGTGGTCATAGTCCTGAATGTCGTACTTATGAGAAGATGGGGAAACAAAAATAGGGTTTAAATAGATTACTTCTACCCCAAGGTCCTTTAAGTAGTCAAGCTTATTTATTACTCCCTGAAGATCTCCTCCGTAAAAGTCACAGAAATCTCTTCTTGCATCAGGGTACTGCGACCATTCCTCTATTTTTCTGGCATGAAATCCGTTGTAGGAGTACTCTCCGGAATAAACATCGTTAGTCTTGTCCCCATTACAGAATCTGTCAACAAAGATCTGATACATTACTGCGCCCTTAGCCCACTCAGGAGTGGAAAATCCAGGGACAACCACAAACTTCATGCTGTCCATGAGACTGCCCACAGCGCCTCTTTTATCGTAATAGCTAAAACTTTCATCCCTTCCGGTTATCTCAAAGTGATACCTGAAGGGCTCTTTTCCGATGTTTACTGAAATATCATAGTAGTCGAAGCCTCCATCGGTCTCGCTGAGCTTCATCTTCCTTTTTTCGCTTCCAAACGCCAAAACCACCTGCGCAGCGTCTTTGTGGGCGCATCTGAATCTGAAATCAGTGATTCGCCCAACATCCGGCTCCGCAGGACGCAGATAGTCCAATGTCATGTCGTGAAAGAAAGCATTAATGTTCATAAAAAATCATTTATCCTTAAAATATTTATTAATAGCAAAAAAGACAGCGGGTAAGCTGTCTTTTTAGAGAAGGTATTTCTTTCTTATGGGGTATAGCAAAAAACTATATAATGTATTGGGGGGTTACGCATATTATAATATCAACCCCCAGGCCCCGCGTAAAGACTAATACTTCACAAATATGTCAAAAACAGCTTGCTATTTTTGTGAAATTTGCACAATCAAACAGTAACTTCTACATCCTCTGTGATCGTGTGTCCCTCAAAGAGAGCTTCAAACTCCTCCCTGCCGATCTTCTCTTTCTCTATGAGCAGATCAGCACTGGCATGCAGAACATCCTCGTACTGCAGGATGATCTCCTTTGCCTTCTTGTAGCACTTCTCAATGATGGTCTTGACTTCTTTATCGATCTCACCTGCCACAAGCTCTGAGTGCTTCTTGGTGTGGGAGATGTCATATCCGATAAATACATCCTCCTCGTTGTCGTCATAGCTGACAACTCCAATGTTATCAGACATTCCGTACTTGGTTACCATGCTCCTGGCTTCCTGTGTGGCCTTTCTTATGTCACTGGAAGCTCCGGTTGTAATGTCACCAAAGACGATCTCTTCAGCGATACGTCCCCCAAGGGAAACCATAATATCCTGGATCATCTTGCGCTTTGTAAGGAACATCTCATCCTTTTCAGGAAGAGGCATTGTGTAGCCCGCTGCCCCAAGTCCTGTGGGGATAATTGAGATTGTATGGACAGGTCCCACATCAGGAAGGACGTGGAACAGGATCGCATGGCCAGTCTCATGGTATGCTGTGATCTTCTTTTCTTTATCGGAAATGATCCTGCTGTGCTTCTCAGTTCCGATGCCAACCTGGATAAAAGCCTTGTTGATGTCATCCTGCTTAACAAAGGCCCTGTCCGCAACCGCTGCGTTTATGGCAGCTTCGTTTAAAAGGTTCTCCAGATCTGCTCCTGTAAATCCTGCTGTGGTCTGAGCAACCTGCTTGATGTCAACATCATCGGAAAGCGGCTTATTTCTTGCGTGAACCTTAAGTATCTCCTCCCTTCCGCCAACATCAGGTCTTGAAACAGTAATCTTGCGGTCAAATCTGCCGGGCCTTAAGATCGCGGGATCAAGGATATCTACTCTGTTGGTGGCAGCCATTACGATAATGCCTTCATTGACACCAAAACCGTCCATCTCAACCAGCATCTGGTTAAGGGTCTGCTCTCGCTCGTCGTGTCCGCCACCCATACCGGTTCCACGGCGTCTTGCCACAGCATCGATCTCATCAATAAATACGATACAGGGAGAGTTCTTTTTTGCCTCTGCAAACAGATCTCGTACTCTGGATGCACCGACACCTACAAACATTTCAACGAAATCAGAACCTGATATACTAAAGAACGGAACTCCGGCTTCTCCTGCAACAGCCCTAGCAAGCAGGGTCTTACCTGTTCCCGGGGCACCTTCAAGAAGTACTCCCTTGGGGATCCTTGCACCAACCTTGGTGAATTTCTCAGGATCCTTTAAGAATTCTATGATCTCTGACAGCTGCTCTTTTTCCTCTTTAAGACCTGCAACGTCATCAAGGGTGATCTTGTTGTCTTCTCCTGTGGACATCTTGGCTCTGCTCTTGCCAAAATTCATCATCCTGCTGTTTCCGGAACCCGCATTCTGGGCATTGGAAAACATGGAGAACACAAATACCATCACGATCACTCCAACGATTACGGGAATGATGCCGTTTATAAGGACATTCTCTGTGGGAACATCCTTGACTTCCACATTGACACCGCTGGAGATAAGATATGTCTCTATCGCTGCCACATCCGTTGAGTAGAAGACCACATCATCGCTTCCGTCAGAAAAGCTGACCCTGACTGATCCTGTGGGAGTCTCTGCGTTTGGCATGATGGCTACATACCTGACTCTCTGGGCCTCGACATCGCTCTCAAGAGAGCTTCTGGAATAAAGGGAATCCTTACTGTTTACCAGGCCTCTTCCATATTCCAGAAAAACAACTGCAAGGAGCAGCACGATAACAAATACAAAAATAGAATTGTAATTTCTAAACCGATTCACTTTAAGTGTCGTCCCCCTTCAACAATACTTTCCTAAATATCAGTTAAACTCCACAACCCCAATATATGGAAGATTACGATATCTCTGATCATAATCAAGACCATAGCCCACAACGAACTCATCAGGGATCTCAAAGCCTGTATAGTCAACCTTGACGTCAGTTACTCTTCTCTCAGGCTTATCAAGCATTGTGCAGAGCTTGATGCTTGCAGGTCCTCTGTCACCCAGCATCTTGATAAGGTATGAAAGTGTTCTTCCTGAATCAACGATATCTTCCACGATGATAACATGCTTGTCCTTTAATGGCTCATCCAGATCCTTTACGATCTTAACAACGCCGCTGGACTTGGTTGCGCTGCCATAGCTGGAAGCTGACATGAAATCCATTGTTACGGGAACAGTGATGCGCTTAGCAAGCTCACACATAAAGAACACGCCGCCCTTAAGCACACAAACAAGGTGAACAGTCTTGCCGGCATAATCCTTGCTGATCTGATCTCCCAGTTCCTTGATTCTCTTGTCCACTTCCTCTTCTGAAAGTAATATACGTACTGATTCAGCCATTATCATTTCCTCCATCGCATATTTTTATTTCAAGTATATTTTTTGTGGCTTCATTAACTTTATATGAAGCACTTATACGGTATCCGGGCACCCAGATTATCCGGTTTCCATCTGCAACAACCACCATGTTATCCCTCTCATCTCTGGGGATCTTAACATCCGTCATGAACTTGGATAAGGTCTTTTGATGTACGTCATCGCCCTGACTGATACTTATCACATCGTCCCCTCTTCTGGTTCTAAAGGAAACTTCCCTTATTCTATCATAATCGAACCATTTAGTATATGTCTGTGTAGGAACCTGCGCTTTTCCATCGTAGGAAAATACTGACAAAGACGCTCTTCCAAGTCCCGGAACAAAAACTAAAGTTTCCTCTCCCTTCAGAGGGGTAAGAGTTACAGGTTCCGGGGCTTTTTGTCCGTTTCCCATTCGCCCAATTTCCAGGGTGTCATAAGTTCTTTTTGCGATCAGTCCGTATGGAAGACTTACTCTGGCCTGTCCATTTGTATCTGTCAAAAGAGATAACACCGCATCCACATGGGCCTGCCCAATATCCTTGCGGTTTTTCACCAGTTTTTCAAACATTAAAAGGACTATGTTTTCCCGGATTATCTCTTTTTCCAAAAGGAGGTCTGCTGCTGATACCCTTACGCTGTCTTCACTACAGCAAACAAGCGCATCAAACCTCTCCCCCACGTACTCCAGAACGAACTCATCTGCCTTGCAAAAAGCTACAGCAGCTTCGGCAAGATGCTCCACAGCCGCGCTGTTGACCCGCTTTGTAAGCTCCGGAAGGATCTCATTTCTGATAAAGTTCCTGGTGTGTATGCTCTCAAGGTTGGTCTTATCTGTACAAAAAGAGATCTTTCTTTTCTCCAGGTAATCCTCGATCTCCTGCCTGCTGACGCATAGAAGGGGTCTTACCACATTGTCCCTGACGGGCCTTATTGCCGCAGCACCGTGAAGTCCGCTCCCCCGAATGAGGTTCATAAGAAGGGTCTCAGCTACGTCGTTCTGGTGATGGGCAACTGCAATGTATTCTGCCCCTACACCGGCGGCATAGTCGCTAAAAGCCTCGTATCTGGCATACCTTCCGGCTTCCTCCTCAGTAAGAGACTTCTCTTTTGCCATAAGCGGAACATCTATGACAACGCTCTTAAAGGGAATGCCCCTCTCCATGCAAAATCGCTGGCAGAAATCCTCATCCTGCGCAGCTTCGCTCCTTATGGAGTGGTTGATGTGGATGGCAAAAAGCTTAATTCCAAGAATACCTTTAAGCTCATCAAGCACGGATAAAAGAGCTGTGGAATCAGCCCCTCCGGAAAAGCCCGCCACTACTTTGGATCCTTCAGGAAGCATCCTGTTTTTTTGTATGAAGTTTAGTACTTTTTTTGAAAAATCGTCCATGGTCCGGATATTAAAAAGCGCAGACTAATACGTACCCCGTATCTATGTCTGCGCCAAGTCTCATAAAATCTTAGTTATCCGTATTTTTGAAGATTATCTCTCCCGGATAAACCAGTCCCAGCTTCTCTTTTGCTGTGTCCTCTATGTATTTACGCGTCTCTGTGTACCTCTCGTACTCAGCTATCTCGTCGCTTCGCTGCGTCTCGTACTCAATCTGCTCCGTAAGAGCCTGCTCCCTGGCCTGATACTCTCTGGCCTTCTGCAACAGTCCTATACTCTTGATGGAAACTACTGTCACAAGGATAAGTACTACGATACTTGCCCAGACAATGCCTGCCCGGTTCTGAAAGCGACGCCTTTTATAACGTGCTCTGGTCGCCATATTATACCCCACTCACAATCCTTTTTACTGCTATTTTTATTGTAATACAGTGCTTTTGGTGCGTCAATCAGATGTACTTGTAGAGGCTTGTCACGTCCTCTTTGTGTATGGTCTCCTGAATATCCAGAACCTCTACTGATACATCCTTGTTTCCAAAGCCTATGGTTATCTTATCCCCCACCTTTACCTCTGCGGAGGCCTTGGCAGGTTTTCCGTTTATCTGGACTCTCCCAGCATCACAGGCTTCGTTTGCCACTGTCCTTCTTTTGATAAGTCTTGTTACCTTTAAATATTTATCCAATCTCATTATTAATCTCCTGATGCGCTGGCAGTGCTTGCAGCATCGCCGGCTTCTTCTTTCTTTGAGGATCCTTCCGTAGCATCTGAAGTGCCGGTATTTCCGCTTGTTTCAGTGGATGCCTCAACGCTGTGCTCTATGCTGGCATCTTCAGAAGGGCCGCTTGTATCCTTTGAAGCTGAGTCAGAAGCTGAAGAAGCATCTCCGCCCGCTTCAGAATCCCCTTGTGTGCTTGTATCCTCAGCTGATGAAGCATCTGTCCCGGAGTCGTCCCCTGATGCAGAATCGCCGCTGGATGCGGAATCAGCTGCCGTTGAATCCTCAGAACTTGCTGTGGATGCTGAAGACGAAGCTCCCGATGAACTTTCCTCGTCATCCTTCTTAATCTTCACAAGATCCGGGAAGGTGTAGTTAAGGTCTACCTCATCCTTGTCTATACTGATCCTGTAGCTCTTGGTCTCATAGCCGTCCATCTTAAGGATGACTTCATGGGAGCCTGAGATCTTAGTCACATTTGTAGGTACCATGCCGATATATGCGCCGTCAAAGTATAGCTCTGCGCCGTAAGGCTTGTCAAAATAAATCTTGTAGCCCTCTATTACCTTGTTCCCCGCCTTATCCTTGGAGGAGTTCTCACTTATGGTAGCTGCTGTTGATGCAGCTGAAGAAATCGCGGCAGAATTCACGGATGAGCTGTCACTGCTATCGCTGACGCTGCTCTTTGACGCGCTGCTGTTTGAGCTGTTGGCCTCAAAGGTGCTGGCTTCTGACGAGCTGTCAGAGGAAGCATCACCTTCTTTTTCCATCTCTATGGTAATAACGGACTTAGGAGTTCCGATCTTTAAATATTTATCCTGTGTCTTGTAGCCGTCAGCTATGATCTTCAGGTTGTGGTAGCCGTATCTGATGGACTGTGGTGTTCCGGTAAGAACCTTTTCTCCATCCACAAAAACCTGTGCAGTGTCGGGAATGATCTCGAAGGTCACCAGTCCCTCTTTGGGCTTGGTGATGTTTACATTGCTGGTATCAACAACTGTCTCCTGATTTCTTGCTATATTGACCTCTGATGTATAGTTTGCGCCATTTCCAAGAATCTGAAGGGTGTAATCCCCTTCCGGTGCGCTAAGGAGCATGTTGGGGGAAATCTTATAGATCACCTCATTATCAAGCTCTATCCATGACCCTACAAGGCTGTGGTCTTCAACTGTATCAGAAGAAAGACTCACATATCCGTGACCACTGGTAACTACAACGCTGTAAATGTCTTTTCCGATTCCGCTTACCGTGACCTTATCTGTAGAAAGAACATCCTCCGCAAGGGCTATATTTCCCTCGGCCATCACCAGGGTCTTTGGATCGATTCTGTAGAGCTCGCCCTTTACCTTGGCTGTTCCGTCTCCTCTTACCAGCTCGTGTTCTCTGGTGTTTTCAATAGTCCAGGCCTCAGATGAGACAATAAGTGAGGTGATGTGCTTACTGCTCTTTAAGAACTTAACATCCACAATCTGTCCCACTTCAAGGAGCGCTGCAGAAAGCGCTGTCCCCCTTACGTCATATATCATGCTTGTATTGTCATAAGATAGGGTATAGGTCTTACCTGTCTTGTGGTTTCTGAATCTGATATGCTTTCCTACAGTGTCGATATCCCTTATTGCGGCTGTGTCAAAAGAGTCATACTTCCCGATAAGAGATACGCTGACCTTGTCCGCATTGTCAGCAGCCCTCACTATGCTGCGGGGCGAAGAAACAAGCATCGCCAGTGCCAGCACTGCTGAAAGCGTTATTCTCAAAACCTTTCCTTTTCTAAACACGTCTCCTCCAATCAAGTCAGGTCCTTCATGTACTTAGTCCTTAGGCGCTCCGGCTCTAGCAAATATTCTTTGGTATTTCTCGATGGATCCTCTAAAACGTCCATGAGCATGCTGTTTAAAATGTCTCCCAGTTCCTTTGAAGGCTTTACCCCCAGGGCTATCAGATCTTTTCCGTTGACGGCAAGCGCCTTTAGGCTCACGCAGTCTCCTCTGTCTATGATATCCTGATAGGCCTTTTTTGTCTCTTCTATAAGGGACAGTTTCTCAGAACGCATATAGGTGCTCTGAGCCATGGTATCTGCATATCTTATCTCAAAAAGAAGCGGATAATCCTGCTCTCCAACCCTGTTTATGACTTTCCTTATCACCGCAGGATCGGCAGGGTACCTGTAGTCATGGTATTTAATAAGGTTGCATACCCTGTCCATGGTATCACGGTCAAACTTAAGGCGCCTCATTATGTCTTTTGCCATTTTGCTTCCAAGCTCCTCGTGGCCCTTAAAATGGGTAACACCATCCTCGTCTGTCCTTATTGTATCAGGTTTTCCCACGTCATGCATCAGCATGGTCAGTCTCAAAAGCCTGTCGCTTCTGACATTCTGCATTGCAACTATAGTGTGCTGTCCCACATTGTACATGTGGTGGATGTTTACCTGGTCTGTCTCCATGCACCTGTCAAGCTCAGGAAGTACCACTTTGGTTATGCCCAGTTCGTAGGCAAGCCCTATTTTTTCAGGATGATCTGAGCAGATAAGCTTAACAAGCTCAGTCTGTATCCTCTCTGCACTGATCCTCTCAAGGGTAGGTGCCAGCTCTTTTATAGCCTTTACCGTCTCTTCTTCTATGTCATAGTCAAGCTGGGCAGCAAATCTCACTGCCCTCATGATCCTAAGCGCATCCTCGGAAAACCTCTCCCTTGGTTCCCCGACACAGCGAATTATCCTGCTTTTTAAGTCCTCTATCCCGCCAAATTTATCAACCAGGCCCTCTTCCTCATTGTACGCCATAGCGTTTATGGTAAAGTCCCTGCGCTTCATGTCCTCCACCAGATCCCTGGTAAAAGTAACCTCCTTGGGGTGGCGGCTGTCCTCATACTCCCCGTCTATCCTATAGGTAGTGACCTCATAGCCCTCTTTTCCTGTCATGACAGTTACAGTCCCATGCTCTATTCCAGTATCAATGGTCCTTCTGAAAAGAGCTTTTACCTGCATGGGAAGTGCGTTGGTGGTTATGTCCCAGTCCGAAGGCTCTTTTCCCAGTATCGCATCTCTTACACAGCCGCCAACTATATATGCCTCATACCCTGCCTGGTGCATGGTATCAAGTATCATCTTTGCATTCTTTGGTATATCTATCTTCATACCTTCATGATAGCCTATAGACCTAGATTTGTGAATAATTCACTAGGAATTTTGTCATGATGGTTATATACTTAATATATGAAATTATGAGGAAATATGTATGAAATTGTGGAACTACCGACGCTTTGACAAGCTGATCACGGTGTTTGCACTTATTGCGATCTTTGTCATTGCGATCTTTTCATCAAATACTCTTTTCGTAAATACAGATTCCCGCTATGCCCTTGATGATGGATGGTCCATCACTTTTAAAGGTGATAAGCTGGATTCTACCAGTTTGTCCAATTCCGGGGTTGGCGTAGTCAATTCCGGAGATGTGGTATCTATTTCCGGAATTCTTCCGGATGTGGGAATCGATAATCCCTGCGGCTCTATGTATACCATCCACGCTGTGATTGACGTGTATCTGGACGGCAAGATGATCTATACCTATGGCAGGGACTATCTTGAAAATCATAAGTCTGTCCCCAAACATGTAAACACCTTTCCCCTTGGCTCTGACTATGTGGGGAAAAAATTGAACATTGTCCTTACCGGGTCCCGGGTCCACTCTTTTTCCGGTCTTACGACCGTTACCATTGGGGATAAAAATGCTCTTTTCACAGAGCGTCTTATCGTTATGCGCCGAGACATAACAATCGGCGCCTTCCTGATTGTCCTTGGAATGATCCTTATGGTGCTTTCTCCTTACATGGTCCTTTATCACAATAACGATTTCAGGCTGCTGTTCAGCGGCCTTATCTCTATAATGCTCGGACTATATACCTATTCGTTTTACGGCATCATCGATCTGATCACCAATAACTCTACGGTAAACATGATCACTGAATACTCTTCACTTTATAACATACCAACAGCCATTATCGGCTATTTCATGTCTGTATATAAAGGCAAGTTAAAAAGAGTTTTCCAGTTACTTTTCGTTTTCAATCTGCTGGTATTTTCCACTGTCTTTGTGCTCTGCGTTATAGGGAAAAGCAGAATTTACGAATTCACCCCGCTGCTTCATGCCATGGCAAGCACCGAAGGAGCCTTTGCTGTGGTCCTGATCATCAGGTCCTTTATAAACACCTACAAAAACAAAAAAAACAGGCTCCTTACCTCCGACAATGTCTTTTCACTTGGACTTCTGGTTCTCATGATCCTGTCCATGGTTGATGTATTTAATTACTATTACAAAAAATTAGTCCTTATTAACAATAATTCCATAGCAAGAATCAATGGTTTCCTATTTGGATCCCTTATCTTTGTGTCCGGACTTCTTGTCAGCTATATGCTTTATGTTATTTACAATGCTGATCTGGATTCCATGCAGAACAAGATTTCTTCCCTTGCCTATACAGATCCCCTTACAGGACTTGCAAACAGAGCGCGCTGCGAACAGGTGATGGACATGCTCACTGCAGAGCACGGATCCTACACAATAATCAGTCTTGACCTTAACAAGCTTAAAGAAGTCAACGACAATCTTGGACATCACGAAGGAGACCGGCTCATATCAGGTTTTGCCACTATCCTCTCTGACTCCTTCTGGGACGCTAACCTTGTGGGCAGAATGGGCGGCGATGAATTCATTGTTGTCCTCACTGAGGACAGGGCCTTTAACTGCACAAGAAGGATCCATAATCTCTACTCTATGATAAATGACTGGAACCGCAAGGAACAGCGCTTCCAGTACAGCGCTTCCTATGGCTATGCCTACAGCTATGAGGTCCCTTCAGGATCTGCCCAGGAAGTTTACATGCTTGCAGACAACAGAATGTATGAAATGAAGCGCGAGCATCAGATTGCTAAGGTGAAAGGGGGTGTAGCCCATGCGTAAACCTCTTTTTCTTATCACTCTTTCAACACTTCTTATCATTCTGTTCCTATATGGAGGCTACAGGTTCTTTTCATATACGCCACAGTATATGATAAACCGCCTTGACCGGGGCTGGACTGTGACCTATCGCAATCAGCAGTACCTTAACACTGACCTGGAGCATTTAGGAGATGAGCTGGAGACTAAGTTTGAAAAGGGAGACATCATTATCCTTTATTTCTCCAAGCCACTGATGGATCTTAATGTTGAATCACCCTATCTTTTCTTTAAGTCACAGTACTGCTCCTATGAGGTGTTCCTTGATGGTAACCTCATTGCCAGTAAATACACCGACATCAAGCACAACCATTTTGTGGGAATAAGCTATCACGCTGTTCGTCTGCCTGATGACTATGCCGGAAAAAAACTGTCCATAAAGCTCACGGTTATTGAAAACGAAACCAACGCCAATCTGCTGCATCCCATGATCGGCGAATATGATGACCTTTACAGGGATCTGCTTGGGTCTGCACTGTTCCCGTTCTTTACCGGTTGCTTCCTTTTAGTGTTTGGAATGGTATTCTTCATCATATCCCTGATCTTTTACATGGGTTCCCCGGGAGTGACAAATCAGCTGTTCTGTTCGCTGCTCACTGTCCTTTTAGGTATCTGGACTCTTACATCCTTTGACATAATCGATCAGGTAATTTCTGCCGATATCTCCACAACCTTGGAACATTCGACCATGTATCTGATAGCTCCATGCATTTATCTTATTGTCTACGACCTGCACAAACGTCAGAACAATAAGATCCTGATCATTTTAGGCCTTGCAACCCTTGCATTTTCCATATTGTTTATTGTCATGCACTTTTTGGATATAGTTCACTTAAACCACTTCAGAGGCCCATACTTTCTTATGTCTTTTGTGGGCTTTTTTATGCTTTTGGCCTATGATTATATTGATATAAAAAGTCAGACCAGGAACTCTTCTCTGATGGTGACCATGCTGGGAGTTACAGTTCTTTCCTGTACACTTATTGGCTACTCCATAAACTCCCTGCTTGGAAAAACCGCAGATTACAGGCAAAGCCCGGTTCTTATCATGCTTATACCCTTGGGATCCATGTTCTTTGTTGTAATGCAGCTGCTTAATTACTTCATTTTCATGACTCACTCCTTTGCCCAGAAGAAAGAGTATGCAGCCCTTACCAAGATCGCTTATATCGATAACCTTACAGGCCTTCCCAACAGGGTATGCTTCGACGAAAAGATGCTGGAACTTGATAAATCCGAAGATGATTTCTGTCTCCTTAGCCTAGACCTCAATGGCCTTAAGGAGGTAAACGACAACTCCGGTCACCCTGCTGGAGACAGGCTATTAAGGTCCTTTGCAAAAGCCCTTGCACAGGTATTTAACGACGTAGGGACCTGCGCGAGAATCGGCGGAGATGAGTTTGTAGTCATGATAAGAGACATCGACTCTGACACCCTTGATGGACTTTTAAAGAAGCTTGATGAGAATCTTCTAAGGCTTGACAAAGAAGACATAGAAATTAACCACAGCGTTTCCTATGGCTATGCTTACAGACATGAGTCAGAGGAAAAAGATACTCATACAGTGCTTATGCTGGCTGATAAGAGAATGTACAGCTACAAGAAACAGCACTATGCACATATGATGACAAGATGAACATAATGAAAAAACAAGTCCCGGGCGATATTGATCACATCAAATCCCCGGGACTTTTTATTATTTGTCTATATTCCCAAAATCAGTATGCTCTTCCCCAGTAGACCATCTTGGTTGCAGGCTTTCCACATACTACGCAGCTGTCTGAGAGCTGTTCCTGCTCAAAAGGAATACATCTGCTGGTTACGTTGTAGTCTTCCTTGATCTTATCTTCGCATTCCTGACATCCGCACCACATAGCCTTTACAAAGCCTCTGGTCTCTTCAAAGGCCTTTGCAAACTCTTCCTTGTTGTGAGCTGCAAATGTGTGCTCCTCAAGGTGCTTCTTGGCTCTTGCAAACATCTCCTTCTGGATTGTATCAAGGAGCTCTCCAACCTTAACTGAAACCTCTGAGATTGGGCAGGTGATCTTCTCTCTGGTATCTCTTCTTACAAGTACGCACATACCTGCCTCGAGGTCCTTAGGTCCGATCTCTACGCGGACAGGAATACCTCTCATCTCCTGCTCAGCGAACTTAAAGCCCGGTGTTCTGTCCGTATCATCAGTCTTTACTCTGTAATCTGAAAGACTCTTTGCGATGTCATAGGCTGCATCAAGTACGCCTTCCTTCTTCTGCTGGATAGGAATAACAACAACCTGAACCGGAGCGATCTTAGGAGGTACAACAAGTCCTGAATTGTCGCCGTGTACCATGATCATGGCACCGATTGTACGGGTTGTAAGTCCCCATGAAGTCTGGCATACATAGTGGAGCTGGTTGTCCTTACCTGCGTACTGGATACCGAATGCCTTGGCAAAGCCATCTCCGAAGTTATGGCTGGTTGCGCTCTGAAGGGCTCTTCCGTCATGCATAAGAGCTTCTACTGTGTAGGTAGCCTCAGCGCCTGCAAACTTCTCCTTGTTGGTCTTCTGTCCCTTAATAACAGGGATAGCCATGTCGTTCTCAAGGAAGTCAGCGTAGACATTCAGCATCTGCTGCGTACGCTCCTCAGCCTCCTCCATTGTTGCGTGAGCTGTGTGGCCTTCCTGCCAGAGGAATTCGCGGCTTCTAAGGAAAGGTCTTGTCTCCTTCTCCCATCTTACTACGCTGCACCACTGGTTGAGAACCTGTGGAAGATCCTTGTATGAGTGGATCTCTCCCTTATAATAATCGCAAAAC
>JAEEGL014795369.1_pt1 | contig 14875 bp, 15 predicted proteins | sample 9134231 | NCBI WGS metagenome assembly JAEEGL01 (sample SAMN16246548, study PRJNA631951) | gut metagenome | biome: gut microbiome; feature: rumen; material: fiber-attached | host: Bos | place: Iran: Karaj | collected 2018-10
ACCACATTATAACTGTGAAAGGTGCCCCCCGCGCGCGGGATGCCGTACACGCGGCCGCCGAAAATGTCCTGCACGAGAAACGCCGTGATCGTGCACTGCCCCAGCGTCCGGTTTTCCGGCGTCCAGGACGCCCGCATCCGGGAGGCGCAGGTATCGGCGCACCACACATCGCAGAGCACGTCATACAGATCTCTTGGCGTCAGGATCCCCGGATACTCCGCCGTAAGGGGCGGCACATCTGCCTGCTCCCAACCGTAAAACCGGTACTGCTTTGATCCGCTCATTCCCTATCCTCTCACCGGGCTGCTGCCGGCATCTACGTTCACTCCCAAGTCTTCCACACATCCGGCTGACAGCCGACCGTCGCCTGCCTGCCGTTACGGACGATCGGGAGGCGGAGCACCTGCTGATTCTCGAACACCTTATCCTCCGCATCGGATGCTGACAGATGCGGCAGCAGATCCAGGACCTCGCGATCTTTGGCCTGCGGATCGATCAGCGCGTCCAGGGCGCCGACCGCGGCCAGCACACTCCCGAACTCGCCCCTGCTTAAGCCCCTCTCCTTCATATCGATATACTGAAAACGGATCCCGCGCTCCTTGAAAAAGCGCTCCGCCTTTTTGCTGTCATTGCTCTTCTTCGTCCCGAAGATCTGTATGTTCATATCCGCTCCCGTCCGCCTCAGCCGATAAACTCCGCCGTTATGCGCATCACCTCGCGCAGGATCACGAGATTTCGGTCCACATCCCCGCACTCCAGAGAATGATCACAGTCCGGATAAGAAAAGAGCCGGATCCCCCGCTCAGCGGCCAGGTGCTTCACCGTGTCCACATCCGACCACGGATCCGCGTCACCGATGAACGCGATCACATCTCCCGTCCAATAGGATAAGGTCGCCTCCACCGGCGTGTACCAGATCCGGCGCACCCGCAGCTCATGATCCGCCGCATATTTCTCAAGCGCCACGGTACCGATGCTCTTACCGACGAACACGAGATCGTTATAAGCGGAAAGGTCCGTCCCCTCCAGCTGCTCACAGGACTGCTCATACGCAAGCAACGCCGCCTGCCGCATCATCTCCCGGTCGCCCCGGATCTTCTGCGGCATGTCATGATACCCGACCGGAAGCAGCTCATAACCCGCATTCCGCAGCAGCTTCCCCGCATAGTACAGCAGCGGCTTGTCCTTATGATAGCCGATCCCCGGAAAAATCACCGCCAGTTTTCTGTTATCTGACATATGACTACACCTTGTTTTCGTCAGGACTGAATCAGTCCGAATTCCGCGCACAGCTTATCAAAACGCGCCTGCTCCTTTTCCTTGACCGGTTTTGACAGATCGTTCATACAATGATGGATCACATCCGCATCCTTCAGAACTTCATCCATCGGGCTGTCTTCCACCAGTTTGTCGTCATGATGATAAATGGCGGAACAGATCATGTCCGTCTCCGGCCCGTCCGTCAGTTTCAGTTCTTCAAGGATCTCCCGTGCAAGATCGGCGCCCTTATGCGCATGATCGTCATAGGATCCGGTCTTATATGCATGCAGGTCATGGAGCATGGCCGCCATGGATGCGATCTCCGGATCAAGTCCCCCTTCGACTGCTCCATGGATCCCTCCTTACTCACGCATCAATGAGAGAACTGAAACTCCCCTGTATCATCCGTCCCATCCGTGTCCTCCGGTATCACGCCCGTCCCCGCTCCATGCTCTTCGGCATAGGTGCGGGCCGCCTCATACTTGGCCCACTGACGCGAAAGATCCGCCGCCACATTAACAAGCAGCGCAACGATCAGGATCACCACCGCCGTAATGATCCCCACAAAAATGGCCAGCTCCTTAGACGCTTTGGCGGGGCTTACTTCCGGCGGCACGCCGGCGGAAGTAACACGCTCTACCTCAGGGCGTTTCGATCCTGCTGCCGGCTCCGTCTCCGCAGCGCGGGATGTCGCGCCCAACCCGGAAATAATGCGAGCTTTCCCGCCGGTCTTCAGCAGGGTTGCGAAGGAATTCAGTTTTGTTTCGTGGTCAGGTCACTCATATTCAAGCAAAGATTCTTCTATAGGCATATCATGCTCTCAATCTAACATTAGCGTTACGACATCAATTCAGTTCTTGTTCAGTCCAAACTCCCGTGTCAACAGTTTTCTCTTCCACAGGTCCTCAATCCTGATCGCTTCTTTTTCGATGATGGTAACCGGCAGTACTTGTAATACCGAGAACTGAAATGCGTTTATACGGTTCGGATCCTTCTGTAAAAGGTCAATCAGCATCCTATTCCCGCCATGTCCCGTATCAACATACTCTTTCCATCTGCCCAGAAGCCCATCTCTGTTAGCTGATGAACCGATATATTGCTTTCCGGTTTTCGTGTCTACGATCAGATAAATGGCATTCACTTCAGAAAGCGCAGTACGCCACGCATCATAAATCACCTGTCCGTCAACGATATCTTTAAGAGTTCCATAATCAAGGACCAAATCGTTATACCCGATAAATGCTTTGCTCTCTCGCGGCTTTATTGATACGATCCGCTTCTCATTCGTCCCGTTTTGATGCCACGATCTGGCAGACTTCCCCCACTCGATGATCAGCTTGTTTTCAAACTCCTCCAGAGACGTCACCTTCGACAGATCAAAGACCATGTGCTTTCCATCGTAATGCTCAGCCTCACTGTCGGGAATGCCCTCAGGAATTCCGAAAAGCGTATCTTTTGTGCTTTTACCCACTTGGTATAATGCAAAGAATCTTGCTAGCGTAGCGGTTTCCCCGATAAACACAGCCCAATAGGCAAATCCTTTTCCGAATTCCGGTTTCTGATGCCTGGTATACTCATACACCTTGTCAGCGTAATAGCAATTCCTGAAGTTCTCGTCCGTCAGACTGTGACGGATCAGTTTGACCTCTGCAGGATCAATACCGGCCTTCTTCAATATGTCTGAAAAGTATAATGTAACCATTTGTACCTCCGAAATTCAGCTCAATATTTTATATCCATACTGATATTGCTTATTGGAAAGCGAACTTCATTGTATTCCTTGTCATCGACCTTAATCTTCATGCCTATATCTGCACTGTTTAATGAACTGATATTTGCTGATTGAAACGCGCTTTTCGGTACATACAGATGGATTGGATTCGTTTTTCCGGGAAGAATCTTCACCCACGAATCTCCCCCCTTACATATTACTTGTATATCATTAAAATAGCTCTCCTTCTCCGGGACATTAAACTTTTGCGTTGTATCGCCATTGTTATGAACAAGAAAATCAAAATCCACAAACTTCTCAATCTCCTCAATTTTCGTTAATTCTATCTCCAAATCATTAGGTGCCTGAATCTTATCATTTCGTTCATCAACTGTGTATTGCACTGCTTTTTCTTCTTTCGCATCTTTGCTCTTATCTTTGTTTTGCGAAGCCGAATCAGCAATCGGGCATTTGCAATCCGTATCATACACTGATATGGGATGCAACGAGGATACTCCATCGCAGTAATAATCCATTCTTACCTCGTTGATTGTATCTCCAACGGCTTCGAGAATAAGATCCGGCATTTTTGCTTGTAACGTATATGTTGCAACCGATGAAGCAGGAATAGTCCCTATCGATTGAAGATCATCAACTTGCGTATTGTTAAAAAACAATCCCTTGTGAAAAAACTTGACAATATCCGAAGATGTATTGTTTTTAATACTCAGATAAACATCGTAATAATTTGTTGCGTAGCTTTTTTTAATTCCAACAAGATCGATTTCAATTGCATTCTCCGGGATACTTGATCGCGAAGTATTATTGGTTGACGGAAATGCCTGTAACAATGCATTCAGATTTGCCAACGCATCATTTGTTGAACTCATATTATCTCGATCAGCGGCGTAGACGTACGCTTTTCTCTCTGCATAAGCAGTCTTATCCATGCGCAGATATGTTATAGCCATCAAATCTCCGCTATAGAACTCTTTCATCGCATTTGATAGATCCTTATCGCTTGTAACAGTAATATCGTTAATCCCCGTGATGATATCACCAATCCGCATACCGGCTTCATCTGCCGGATACCCTTCACGGACTTTTGATATGTATGCACCACTGTCTACGCCGCGCTTATCAGTAACCACTTCAGGGACATCAGATGAATCAACGCCTATCAATGCCGATCCTTTTCGTACAAAATCATGTCTATCGGCGAGTTTTACTTCACATGTTGCTTCATTATACTGATCACCTTCCGGATGCAAATAAGTAATTATAATCTCATCATCGGCCCAGTAATTGCGCATTACTTCAGAAAACGTAGTTTGAGAATCTATGGAAAAATCATCAATACGCGTCAATATATCACCATTTACAAGCCCGGCATTCTCCGCGGGTGTGTTTTTTTGTACCTCAGCAATGCAACACCCCTCTTGGGTGGAATAATTAGCTTTACTGACGATTCCAAGGTACCCGGGATGCCTTCCCACAAATTCGTCCAGATTCTTCTGATCAGTATTTCCAGTCCCATCCTGAGCATCTTGTGTTAGTGCAGCTTGTTCCTGTTTCTGTTCACTCTGCGACTGTTCACTATTGGTGTCATCCAAATCGCGAATACTATCATCAGCTGCATTATCAGCCGCCGACATCTCACCCGTCATTTCATGTTTTTCCGGTCCCAAGCGTAGTTTATTTGAAATCAAAAATGCTAGCACAAGCAACAATATAATCAAAAGCGGCACAGCCAATAGAAGAACCGGGAGCCGCTTGCCCGTCAATACTTTTTTTGCAGGTGCAGTTTCTGAACCATCACTACCACCAGAAGAATCAACGCCATGAGACATCCTTGGCGATGATTCTCCCAGCAATGCCGTCTTGAATCTCTCGACGCTGTCCCATCGATCCTTCGATCTCACAGCCAATGCCTTCATGATAGCTTCTGCCTCCCCTTTTGTAAGTGAGGGAGCAATCTTGCGAATATCAATAATCTCATCCTCCACCAGCCTATCAATGCTGTTGGGCGGTGTCTGACCGGTGATAAGATCATAAATCGTCGCACCAAGCGCATATACATCGGTCCACGGACCCTGATTGCCTTTTGACCTATACTGCTCTTCAGGCGCGTAACTCTTCTTAAGGATAATGGACATAGTTGTGGAACTGTCTTCCGAAAAACCGCGAGCAGCGCCAAAATCCAGGAGCTTATAGTTCCCGTCCTTATCAACCATTATGTTGTCAGGGCTGATATCACGATGAATGATTCCCTCGTTATGAAGAGCCTGCAAGGCATCCATAACCGGTACAAGCATATTGAAAAGAGTTGTATTATCGACGCGGTGATTCTTGTAATAGACATCGATGGTACAACCATCAATATACTCAAGGACAATATATGCGGTGTTATTTGCCTCAAAAAAGTCATAGACACCTACAATGCCCGGTATATTACGGAATTTTGCCGTACGTCTTGCCTCATCCAAAACGTGATCTATTCCATCACGAAATTGATTTCCGTACTTGGATTGTGCGATCGGCACCACTTGCGTGGTCTTCCCAAGCGTAGCGCTTCGTGTAACCAATCCGCTCGGATAGTATTCCTTTATGGCAACTGGAATATTCAGAGTTATATCCCATCCGGAATACGTGATTCCAAATCCGCCTTCCCCAATCACAGAGTCGATTCTGTACCGTTTTTGAAGAATCGTATTTGAAGGCAGATAGTATGATCCGCTCTCTTCCTCATCCGGAGATAGGTCTTGTTCTGCTATTTGTCCAGAATCATGTTGATCTGCGGTTTTTGCAGTTATTCCTTCGCCAGAATCTATCTTTGATCCATTATCATCCATTCCCGAAACAATCTCCGGCGTCATTGTGTCTCCTGACTCATCTTCCATGTGCGAAGCGTCCGTCTCTCCACGATCAGATGATTCAACGGCATCCGTTCTATTCTCAGCAACCGTTTCCGCGCCCTCTTTACCCACATATAAAGTAGATTCCGCACTACCGGCGTCTTCTTCTGCATGTTTTCCCACATATTCCGTCGCCTCGTTCTTTTGTTCATTCGAGACATCCGTTTCTTCCCCGTTAACATATAAGGTCTTTTCGTCTTCACTCATGACACGATTCTCCTTAGAAACGATTACCGTTTATCTCTATCAACAAACTCCAAACTGATGATCCCAATAACAATGTACAATACAGCAAATACAATCAATATCCCCCAGGAACGAATCACGTGAGGACCATCAAAGACATAGGCATCTCTTGCATCGATCATCCAACCCGTTGCATTGTACGGCAGATTATTGATATTCGAAATGGCCCCCATAGCCTCCATTCCCCATTTGCTTATCGTAAGCTTCGCAATATGCGCAACATTACCATCAAGCACAAAAAGCACACCGGATAAAACCAGCTGAACGATCAAAACAAACGGCATGACCGTCATTGCAGTAGTTGTTGTTTTCACGATGCAAGACACAGCCATTCCCAGATAATCCGCGCTTAACAGGACCAAAAACAGCGTAACGAACAGATCGATCGTCACATTCTTTGTGACAAGACCCTCGTTCGGGAAATCCATGAAAGCGCCACATATCACCAGCATAATAATGGTCTGAACAAAACAAAGAATGAACTCATATCCCGCTCTGGCAACAACATACGCAGAAATATGCATACCGGACCGATGCTCACGCTTGATAATATCTCGTTCCTTACATATAACCTGTATCGAATTGAAAATGCCGATCCAAATGCAGGCGGATACTATAGCAAAACAACCGGATTCCGTATCTGATCCATACACAAACATATTATCCCCAACCACAAGGACTATGATCGCAGATATGATCGCCCCAAACAAAAAGGCCTTCCACCCGCCGGTCTTCACAAACAGGCGCAGAAAAGTGCCAAAGTATATCTTAATCTGATTTAGTCTTACCCTCATCAGTTCTGTCCTTTCCGATAATCAGTGTACTTCTCAATGAAATGATCAGACAGCCCTTCTCCGCCCTCATCCACACGATTAATCCTTTTCACGACTCCCTCCAGGGATGATGCGTCAAAGAACCCGAGTGCTTCAGGAATCGTTCCGTAAAAAGCCAAATGGCCGATATTGTCTTTCTCCCCTTTGGCAAGTATAACCACCTTGTCGAATAGCTCTCGGACTCGATCCGGTGCATGTGTTATAACCATGACAATCTTACCTTCGTCAGCGATCGCTCGCAGTTGCTCCATAAGCGATTTGGCCATAATGCCATCCAACCCGGAATCCGGTTCATCCAGAAAAAACAGCGTAGGATTGGCAATCAACTCTACAGCTATACTTAAGCGCTTCCTTTGACCGCCGCTCAGTTTTTTGACTATGTTTTCTTTTTCTCTTGACAGCCCCAAACTATTCAAAACATAATCGATCCGCGACTCTCGCTCCTCTTTTGTTGAACCTTCTCCCATTTTCATTTGTGCCGCATTCGATAACGTGGCATAAACCGTGTCTTCCAATCGCAGAAGGTCCTGCTGCGGAACAAATCCCATCTTGCTTCTGACCCTTCCGTATTCCTTGTATATGTTCACATTATCGTGTTCAATTGTACCCTTGGCTTTTTCGTATCCAAGAATCGCGTTGATAAACGTGGTCTTTCCGGCGCCGGATCCGCCCAAGACCATGACCATCTCACCTTCATTTATGCTCAGATTAATGTCCTTCAGAAGAACCTGCTTTTTCATAAATTTTCTGACACTACGTTCTTCAATATGAACCACAAGCTGATTAGAAACCTTTTCATTACAGAAATACACAAGCCGATCACCCGAGAAAATAAACACGTACTCAGCGATCCTCACAACATCAAGAGGTGTCAACTCATGTGTTTTCTCAATCCTCCTGTTATTAACATACACACCGTTTGTGCTGTTACAATCCCGTATACACCATTTACCATCCTCATTTTCTTCAAATACAGCATGTTTCTCCGAAATAGCCCGGTTATCAAGTTTCACATCACCGGAATCTCTGCCTATCACAACAGAATTCCCGGATTCCAGTTTTATGAACCTGTCTATGATCCTATCTCCCAATGATTTAATAGCCACAAGGATTACGGCGTTTTCATGTGGATTGCCAAGGTCCCTATGATCTATCCGAAGGACATCTCCTATTTTCAGCAGGTTTTTATATCGACCTTCCTTAGATTCACGGCCATGCAGAATCCCATTTATGTATGTTCCGTTTGTGCTGGATAGATCTTCATAGAAATAGAAATCTTCTTGCTTATAGATCCGACCATGGTTTCTGGACACCAACGGAGAATCAATAGAAATGTCAACAGACCCGGCAGAAGATACTCTACCTATTGTATTTTCATACTTCAATTTATACTCAGATACTTGACCCGTGCTCCGAAGGAATAAAACAACCGACAGATTCCCGGTAACAATATCATCCCATGCTTCCGTTTTACCCATTGATATCTCCAATCAACAGCGCCGTATAGTTATCCTGCTCAGGATCATTCGCATTGATAATTCTCGTTTCTATACTTTTCAGCCATCGCTCCGCCTTATCCGGAGTACATTCAGCAAAATCCGGTTTTCTTAAGTATTCCCAAAACCCGTCAGACGCCAGCAAGAACAGATCCTCGCCTTGCGGATCAAGTCTGTATATCCGAGATTTCAAGTCCTCTTTTGCCCCAAGGGCTTGTAGTAGCTTATTTCTGTCCTCGTGCGTGTTTATCTCATCTTCAGATATTATTCCTGCCTTGTATAAAACATATGGGACAGAATGATCCTCTGTTTGGAATATGACCTTGCCGGCCCGTATCTGATACAAACGGCTATCGCCAACATTAAACGCGAACGTATCTGAATCCTTTCGAATCAATCCAACTATCGTCGTACGCATGGAGCCGTGATTTTTTTGATTCTGAAGAATCATTTTATTGCAATCACGCAGGATTATAGAAATGCTATCCTCTGATGCTTCAAACGCTCTGTGGAACAGATGATCAGCCAAATACTTCACCGCATAGTCCGAAGCTTCCTGCCCCGAAGCATGACCTCCACATCCGTCAGCAACCAAATAGACCCCAATGTGTCCATCCACATGCGAATAACATGAGTCTTCGTTCGTGTCTCTTTTTCCTTTTTCGTATATTGAAAGAACCAAAGTTTCTCCTTGTTGCAAACTCCAAATCCTCATCATTAACAAACTATTGCCTTGTCAATTGCCTTCAGGCATTTTCCCGTTTTACCAGATTAATTCTCTTTTGATTCGCAATAGATTCAAGTTCCTTATAAATATGTGAATTATATAGCGAATTCTCACCACATATGATACTGGAAGGATTAATAAACGGAAAACTCTCACCAATATCATCGCAACTCATTTCTCTCCGCGCAAGCAGCCTCCACTCTTCCTCCACGGAATACTTATCCTTTTTCTTCGTCATGCAAGCTAATGCATATTTATCCATAGTATCTGATGATGGGGCTAATAAATCCCGATGATTCAGCATCAATTCGCTGCAAGACCCACGATCATCCACGTATCGCACAGGCATTAGCAGAAAGAAAGTGTTCAAATGATCTTTAACATATGACAAAACATCAATAAGCGAATACACAAGACAGATTCCCGATTTATTGTCCGAGTATTCTTCCCACATGATTTGATTGTTGTTTCTTTCTGTAAAGCACGCTACTCTCCATATATCTCTTATTTCATTAATCTTATTACCAAATTCCTCATTTGCCATTATCTCGTCGAATTTAACATATCGTTTGCGAAGCTCATCTATATCGAATCCAGGCCAATTCTTCGCTAAGATGAATTGTGATATTTCTTTCAAATCCAATACAGGCGTACAATCCTCTTTATCTTCATATGTTGACGGTCGCCTCATGAAAATCGTACTATTTTTCAGGCTTTCGAGCTCAAAAAGATCCAATCTTCGATATCTATATATATTCGCATATCCGTCCTCAAACCCATTCATTTGTTCATGTAGCCTCACAATACACTCAGCACTAGCTCCTGTATCATGATCAATGAATCTCTTACGATTAGCCTCATTCCGCAGTTCAAACACTCTACGTGTCACTCTGGCCTCCAACATGTCTCTTACCTATTGTCTAAAGGATTGTTAGAAACCATTCAGGTTTCAACATCAATATTGTATAAATCTCTTGCTTCGCAGATAAGTTTCTCAATGATCTCTCGATTATTCTCATACTCCTCTATACTCTTCATCCGTACACGGTATGATCGAATACGATTGATATAATCAATATCTAAATCACCGGTATCAAGTTCTTCGATGGTATTCTCATTCGCACGAATAAAGAAGGCAAGAAACGACTTCTTAGGCTTAAACTGAACAAAATTTTTAGCGTTTCCGTTTATTGTTATTCCTATATATGGCTTATTGTACTTCGGCACTATACCAGGGACGATAGCAGATATCTTTTCAACAATTGCCTCCACAAGAGCAACCGAAGCTTTACTCCCCTTCTTCTCCCAAAACGATCGATCCGCGATCTCAGCCTCTGCATCGTCATCATCAGAACGGGAAACCCTGTCAAGCACCTTGGTAAATGCTAGATGTAATTCATCTCCAATCTTGTATGCTGACATCTGAATTGCAATCAACGGAATTGAGCCATTGAACAATGAGATAACATTAAGAAACCTTCCCGTGATTTCCTCCGCAACAATAACGGCCGTATGATTGTAATCTGGATATTTCCTCTTTTCATTATCCCAGTATTCGATCGTACGAATGATATGGCTGGGGTCAGTCGCACCAAGCTGGATCTCCACCTCATATCGGCCTCCCTCATCATCAGCCAAAAGAATATCCAACCGGCCACCAGCATCCTGTTTCTTTTCTCTCTGTTTTGCTGACAATTGGCCAAGTCCAAGTACACTAGGATCATCAAAGATGTACTGTTGAATGTCTGTCTCGTTTACGCTCGGATGATTCTTCAATGACACTCTATTTGTTTTGACAAATTTGCTCATATAATCCCCCTATGCGTTCCTTTTTTGTATGACATGTCATTCATAATGTGCAAGAAAGACATCGCACAAATCAAACAACAGTGTTCTAATTTCCTGTACAGATAATACAATCCTAAATTCCTGTACAAATTGAGTAGCATCCTTTCACAACCTGTCATACTTCTCCGACGTTCCCCTCGCTTTCTCCACGGGGTATTTCTTTTCGTTCATGTCCATCTTCATGTTGACGATCTCGTCTTCGTCCAGGCCAAGCCGATCCAGCAGATCCCGACAGTAGACCAGGACATCTGCCAGTTCTTCCTTGACATGTTGCTCATCGTATTCATCTTCGGACCACTGGAAGCATTCCAGCAACTCCGCAGCTTCGATGACGATGGATTTGGCCAGATTGGCCGGGGAATGGAATTGATCCCAGTCCCTGTCTGTTGTGAATCTTCTGATCCGTTCGATTGTTTCCTGTTTCATGCTCTCTCCCGATTCGGTTTACATGGCTGCTTTCAGGGCACGCCGCAGTTCATCGTCGCAAGCATAGATGTATAAACCTTTGACTCCACGGGTCAACAGTACTCGCACCTCATGGCGAAGCAGATCAATGGCAAAATTCTGCTTGGTTCCATCCTCCATGGTGCGATTGATACGTACTTTGGCGTTACTGGATTCTGAGGGATCAAAGACGATATGTCCGTCCCGGTATTTCACCGAATGACCCAGGATCACACCGGCATAGCTTAAGTCGAAACCCTGGATCGTATAGGTGGAACCCACCTCACCGATCGTGTGGTCCTGCTCGGCCCAGGCGAGGGTCCTGATCTCCCGCTTCTGCTTAGCGTTCAGTTCCTTTTCCAATTCGTAATTCCACGGTCTGTGCCAGGAGCCGACCAGCACCTCCCAGTACTTGAGCAGATGGCCACCGGGCGCCTTGCCCTGCTTATAATCCCAGTCGTAATTGGCGATGAGGCGTGAGAGGCGGGTCTCTTCGTGCTTCGCTTTGTTTCGGATCTCGATCTCCAGCTCCAGCGGGGTGTCAAATACGCGGATCTCGTAGTCTCCGTGGGGGATCGGTTCCACCCGGCCGTTGATGGTGAAGGAGTCGATCCAGTGAAGGGTCTGTGGATCCGCCTGCATCCGCAGCTGTTCCCTGAGGGTGATATGATTGCCCTGCGCGATCGCCTGCTCTCGATAGCGGTTGAGCATCTCGCTCTCCCAGTACTGATCCATCCGGAGGATCTGGTTCTCATCAAAGACGATCACCGTGACTTTGGCTCTTTTCACGATGTCATCCAGCTGGTTCTTACCCTGATAGCCTTGATTTCCGACGGTAAAGAGGAGATGCGCTTCATCGACAAAAGCAACATCCACAGAGTCTTCCTCGGGATGCTCATTCAGAAATCTGGTTGCTTTGCAGGCCACGGCCTTGCCATTTACGCCTTTGATCCCGAATTTCTCACAGATGCCCTCATACACCTTAGCCTGTTCGTCGTGATTGACGATCATGCAGCAATTGAATTCAAAGGAGTCGTCGCCGTGCTGCTCCTGCTTCTTGCTGCAGTACAGCTCATAAAATGTGCTGCTGTTGAGGACGGTCTTGCCGGTACCGGCCTCGCCGTCGATAAAGATGATCTGCTTCTCGTGCTTCTTGACCGAACGTTTGATGGTCTGCAGGATCTGCTGCTTGGCATCCTCCTGGGCATCGGTCAACCGATGCAGCGGGGAGGCTTTAAAGATTGCGGAGTCCTGCACCACGTGTTCCGGCGGGAACAATTCTTCGTCTTTAGCGTGCAACTCACTCCAGATATCGTGAAAGATATCATCAAGTTCCTCGGCCGGATAGTATTCTCTCTGGGGGTTATCCCGCAGGTTGTGGACCAGGCGGACGCTCTCGACGCCGGAAAGATAGTGCATCAGGCGATTCTCGATGTCGAGGGTCATGGATTTGTTGAAATGGTCATGTCCGATGATATAGAGCATGGCCCTTCTGGCTTTATCCCTAAGGACCGCCTGCCAGGCTTTGGGGTCCACACTCCTATCGTAATGCTCTCTGGTTCGTCTGAAGACGTCGTTGGACTCACCGACATATACCTCGTATTTGCCGGTCTCCGTCCAATTGTGGATGTATACTGTCGGATACTTGCTGATGACCCTGGTGGCTTTATCACCGCGCTGCGGCAGGATCTTGTGCTCCAGATCATTCAGATCTTCTGCCGTATCATGGATCTGCAGTACGATCGGTTTGTCTGTCATGGTTTTCCCCGATATTTCATCCGCGTCCTCGGGCTTTTATCCTCGCCAAAAAGCCTTATAGATTATACCACATTACGCCCCTGATGTCTTGAAAAAACGCGCGCCGTGACACATCCGGGGCAATTTGTCCACCATGAACAGATATTCTCTCCGGGACAGGCAAGTGGTTTGTTTTCATACCTCTTCCTTCTGTTCAATACATGTCTCGGCTTGTCCCTCAATCATGTCCTCATCAGGCGGATCCTCTCTTCGCGCATTTATGATCATTTCGATCAAACTGACAATCCCGTTGATCATCGCCACAAAGAGCCACACTGTGCCGAGAATGATGTATTTCGTCATAACCATGAGCAGAATAAACATCCATTTCACGGGCAACCAACCGCAATAATAGAACAAGGCAAATATGAGATTGGATGTTCCTTTTATGGCACTTTTGGCCGAAAACGTGGTTTTGTGATAGATTTTATTATACAGGGCCTTTTTAGGATTGCGAATCCACCCCATTCCCTTCTTCCCATAGAACGGATTGGTTAATCTCTTCAATTTCCGTTTGTATTTACCGGTCGTTCTGGCCTTAAATGATTTCTTTAGAGATGGCTTCCTAAGACCTACCTTCATTTTCTGCTCCCTTCCGTGTAACCAGGTTTGTCCATTTTCGGGTGGCGGTTCCCTCTTACAAGCCCTTCCATACAATTGTAGTTTTTTCTGTAACTCTTTTCATCATACTAATCAGGATCTCAGTCCTTATGTATTTCCATTGCTTTTCGTCAATCCGCTCGACACATTTTCCCCAAACGAACCTCCCTTCTCACTTCTTGTGATGCTCCCTCCAGTAATCCTCCGCGGCGTCGTAGGCTTCATCCTCGTCTTCGTAGTCGTCTTCATAGTCGAAGAATTCCTCGTATTTGTCGTCCGCGAAGTCCTGCGCGCTCTTGTAGTCATCGACATCGTACGAGTCATACCTTTTCTTTTGTTTGGAGGAGTTCCCGGATTTAGAGCCGGTTGAGTATCCGGTGGCCTTCTTCTCCGTTTGCTGCTGTTTCTTCTTTGCTTCCGCTTCGGCGCGTCTTTTTCTGTCCTCGGCTTCCCGAGATTTCTGCAGGTTCTGGCGGTACTGCTCCCATTTGGCCTGTTCCTCCAGATAGGCCGCATGCGCCTCGTCATAGGTGACGGTGTCATTTAGCAGGGCCGCAAGCTCATCCATCTCGCCGCGGAATTCGCCCTGATAGCTGTCCGGGATCCTTGCCAGTGCGTCCTGCGCCGGCTCCCTCTCCCATTTTTCGGCGTGCATGCGCGCGAGGCAGTAGTCCGACAGGATCCCGGCATCTTTATGATCATGATCATCTGAGAGATATTCATAGGCATCCGAATAATGCTTTTTCCGGATGAATTCGACCGCCTTCTCGTAACGGGCGATCCGCATGCGCCGCTCCTCACGGTAATCCTTCGTCACCGATGACAGTACACAGGAGAGAAAGATCGCCGCCACGATCACGAAGACTGTCATCTTCGCCTTCATCATGAAAACACCAGCCTGAGACAGATCAGCAATAGAAACATGAGCGGTACGAGCATGATCTTCCTGGACGCGAATAATCCTTTTCCGGTTTTGTCCGGTCTGATGCAGACGATCT
>JAEEGL017221924.1_pt1 | contig 14875 bp, 7 predicted proteins | sample 9134231 | NCBI WGS metagenome assembly JAEEGL01 (sample SAMN16246548, study PRJNA631951) | gut metagenome | biome: gut microbiome; feature: rumen; material: fiber-attached | host: Bos | place: Iran: Karaj | collected 2018-10
TTTCGATCAGACCTCGTTTACGTAAACCTTTTGTTGCCTTTTTCGGCAAATATGCTATAATTTTATGTTATCTTACGGGAAGGGAGAAAAACGTGCTGTTTCCAACCTATTATTATTCATCGGCTTATTCCGTGCCCTATAAGAAGTTATATGACGAAGGCAAGCGCGGCATACTGTTCGATGTTGACAATACTCTGGTGGAGCATGGTGCTCCCGCCGACGAAAGATCCGTTGAACTCATAAAAATGCTTAAGGACATCGGGTTTGGCGTATGCTTCATATCCAACAACAAAGAACCCAGGGTAAAGAATTTCAATGAACCCATGGGTGCGACCTATATCTTTAAGGCCGGAAAACCGGGGAAAAAGGGCTACCTCGATGCATGTGAAAAGCTCGGCATAACACCTGCCGAGGCCTGCTTCGTGGGAGACCAGATATTTACCGACATATGGGGAGCAAACAGGGCGGGGATCACATCTTTCCTTGTGAAGAGGATCGCTTTTCACGAAGAGATACAGACCTCTTTGAAGAGGATCATCGAATTCCCGATCATATTGCTGTTTAAGCTGATACGGAGTAAACGGTGCTTTTTGAAAAACAATGAGGGATGATGTATATGATCCCCTGAAAGAGAGGTTTTATATGACAAATTTTGAAAGAATCTACAAAATACTGGATGAGAAGAATATCGACGCCATCCTTGTATCGGACGGCTATAACATGCGCTATATCTCAGGCTTTACCGGCGCTACCGGCTATCTTTTCATATCCCGTAACTCCAGAAAGTTGTTTACGGATTCGCGTTATACGGTTGCCGCAAAGGCTCAGGCACCCGATTTTGAAGTAAACATAGTTGACGGCGCGAGAAACTACACAGCGCTCATCAACAATGCACTGGAGCTTGAAAGAACGGAAACTCTCGGCTTCGAAGCAAACAATTTCTCATATGCACAATATGAGAGCTTCAAAAAGGAACTTAAGGTAAAGGAACTTGTTCCCGTCGGAAACGAGCTTTCGCTTCTCAGAGTCAGAAAGACTCAGGAGGAGATCGCAAACTTAAGGCAGGCAGAGCATATCGGAGACATCGCGTTCAACGAGATCCTCGGATACTTAAAGCCCGGCGTTACCGAACTTGAGATCGCAGCAAAGATCGAATATATAATGAAATGTAACGGTGCGGAGAAATTGAGCTTTGAAACGATCGTTGCCGCAGGCGTAAACGGTTCCAAGCCCCATGCCGAGCCCGGAAATTACAAGATCCAGTCCGGCGACCTCGTTACTATGGACTTCGGCTGCGTATATAACGGATATTGCTCCGATATGACCAGAACAGTATGCGTGGGCAAGGCAAATGCAAAACAGCGTGAGATCTATGACATCGTCCTCAAGGCTCAGACAACGGTTATCGAAGGACTTAAGCCCGGCAAGAAGGGCAAGGAATATGACAAGATCGCACGTGACATAATCGCGGAAGCGGGATACGGCCAGTATTTCGGTCACGGCCTCGGACACTCCGTAGGTCTTGAGATCCACGAGGATCCCAGATTCTCCGTTGCGGAGGAGAGGATCATCGAGCCCGGCACCATCATCACCGTTGAGCCCGGCATATATATTCCCGATTTCGGCGGCGTAAGGATCGAGGATATGCTTGTGATCACGGAAGACGGTTACGAGGATTTCGCACATTCCAGAAAAGATTTCATTGAATTATAAATAATAATGTGAGGTTCTGTATGAGTATTGAAAATGAAATGACAGGCAAAAATTTTATCGAGCAGTTCGTTGAAGAAGACATTGCCGATAACGGAAGGTTTGCGGGACAGAGAGTCCATACCAGATTTCCTCCCGAGCCCAACGGCTACCTGCATATCGGCCATTGCAAGGCGCTTTGCATAGATTTCGGTACGGCGGAAAAGTTCAACGGTATCACAAACCTCCGTATGGATGACACCAATCCCGCGAAGGAAGACAGCGAATTTGTAGATGCCATCAAAGAGGACATACACTGGCTCGGTTTTGACTGGGGCGACAGATTCTATTACGGTTCCGACTATTTTGAGAAGGACTATGAATATGCCGTTGAGCTCATTAAGAAGGGCCTTGCATATGTATGCGAGCTGAGTGCCGAGGAATTCTCGAAGTTCCGCGGAGACACGCAGACACCCGCTGTGAGCCCTTACAGGGACAGACCCGTGGAAGAGAACCTGGATCTGTTTGAGAGGATGAGGAACGGAGAGTTCGAAGAAGGAAAGTACACCCTTCGCGCAAAGATCGATCTTGCATCCGGCAATTTCAATATGAGAGATCCGGTCATCTACCGTATCAGATACATCAATCATCACAGACAGGGTAATAAGTGGTGCATCTTCCCGATGTATGACTTCGCGCATCCCATCCAGGACGCTCTCGAAGGCATCACCCACTCGCTGTGCTCGCTCGAATACGAGGATCACAGACCCCTTTACGATTGGGTCGTAAACAACGTATCGGTTCCCTGCAAGCCCCGTCAGATCGAGTTTGCAAGACTCGGCATCAACTATACGGTGCTCTCTAAGAGAAAGCTTCGCCGCATGGTAGAGGAGCATATCGTTACGGGCTGGGACGATCCGAGAATGCCTACGCTCTGCGGCCTCAGAAGAAGAGGCTACACTTCTGCCTCCATACGCGATTTCTGCAATAAGATCGGTGTATCGAAGGTGGTTTCGACGGTTGATTATTCATTCCTTGAGTCCTGCTTAAGGGATGACCTCAATATGAACGCGCCCAGAAAGATGGCAGTCATTCGCCCCGTAAAGCTGATCCTCACAAACTATCCCGAAGGACAGAGCGAGGAGCTTGAGGTTGAGAACAACCCCAACGACGAGAACGGCGGCACAAGAAAGGTCACCTTCTCACGCGAGCTCTATGTTGAGGCTGAGGATTTTATGGAGGAGCCCATCCCGAAGTACAAGAGACTGTTCCCCAACGGTCCCGAGTGCAGACTTAAGGGCGCATATCTCATTCAGTGCACAGGCTGCAAGAAGGATGAGAACGGCAATGTGGTTGAGATCTATGCGACCTACGATCCCGAAAGCCGCGGCGGAGATCCTGCTGACGGAAGAAAGGTCAAGGGCGCCACACTCCACTGGGTCGATGCTTCAAATTGCGTTGATTTCGAAGCACGTCTTTATGACTATCTCTTCAATCAGGAAGATCCCGATGCTGCGGAAGATTACTTCAGCTGCCTGAATCCCGGATCGCTCGAAGTCCTCACCGGCTGCAAGGGCGAGAAGAGCCTTGCGGATGTGAAGCCTTCAAAGAGCGGAGAGAACGAGCCTTCGTTCCAGTTCCTCCGTCTCGGCTACTTCGCGCTGGACTACAAGGATTCCAAAGAAGGAAAGCTTGTATTCAACAGATCGGTGGCATTAAAAGACAGTTTCAAAAAATAGAAAAAATTGTGTGATGGGACCTTGTTACGGGGTCCCATCTATCCTATTGACAGTAAAATAAAGAAATAATAAAATACGGTTATGTGCATTGATGCGCATACTAATACTTATGAGTGGGGTAGATTTATGTTAAGGTTCTCGGGTTCTAAGATCTTTGTTCTTAAGTTTCTTTTTGTTGCGCTTATCTTTGCTGCGCTTATTTCATTTAAGCTTTCCCCGACATACATATGTAAGGCATATGAGCCGGACAACAATGATACGCCTGATACTGCGACATATTTGGAATTGGACGGTGCGGCTGAAGGACGGCTGGAATATGACGGTGATGTAGACTGGTATTGGATATATGTGAGGGAGTGTGGGCTTCTTACCGTAAATATTTCAAATGCAGAACAATCGGTGATCGAACAAAAATACGGTAAAAATATATCCGCTGATGATGGTATTATTATATCTGTTTACAGCCGGGACGGGGAAGAGGTATTTGACAGAGGAAACAGCGGGCTGTATCGGCTTAAGGAATCGAAACCCTTAGAATTAAAGTTCGGGGGTGTGCCGGTAGGAGTTTATTATATATGTATCGAGTCCCCCGATAGATATTATACAAAAACCCCGTATTATGTCAGTGCATCCGTCACCCAGATCGACGAATGGGAAGTTGAAAGAAACGGAAAACTTGAAAAGGCAAATGTGATCGATGTCAATAAAGAATACAACGGGTATATGTTTTATGAAACGGACAGAGATTGCTTTACATTTGAACTCAAAGAAGACGGATTTATAAAACTTGAAATGCCTTATCATGAATTTATAGAAGATGTTAAAGCCCGGCTTCGTTTATATTCCGATGGCGGGCTGACAGAACTCAACCGCTGGAGTATTAACGCTGAGAACTGGTATGAACATTTTGAATCACCCGAAATAGGTCTTCCGGCCGGGCAATATTATATCATGATAGATATTGAAGACCAGAACTTGTGGAGAAAAAAAGGCTATTTCCGTCGGCTGTATCGGTTTAACGTGCATTACAGCGAATCCGGCTTCTGGGAAAAAGAAACGAATGATCTCATGTCGGATGCCGACGTGGTAAAAGCCGACACGGTATATTATGGTTCTGTAAGATGCAATGATGATATAGACTTTTATGCATTAAACCTCGGTTTTGAAGCGGAGACGGTGCTTGCCTTTGAACATCTTGTCATATATGATACGCAAAACTTTTGGCGAATAAGGGTTCATTCCGCAAAAGGATTGGAAAAGCCCATAAAGGAGATCTATATCCGCGGAGATAAATATCTGACGAAAGTTGAACTCGGAAAACTGAAAAAAGGAAAGTATTATATTGAGATTACGGGTAACGATGAAAAGTGGGGTTCCGAAACCTATAATTTTATTCTGAAAACGGATCATGAGCACATTTACGGAAATGAGACAACAGTCAAAGAGCCTGCCTGCAACGAAGAAGGGAAGAAAAAGGCCGTATGTAAGATATGCGGTTATGAAAGATTCTCTGTGATACCCGCATTACCCCACTCCTTCGGAGAGTGGACAGAAACAAAAGCTCCGACATGCACGGAAAAAGGTATACAAAAGTCGGTATGCACTCGTTGCGGTGAAATTGAAACAAAAGAAACAGATGAACTGGGACATATGGGCGGGAAATGGAAAACCGTCATAGAACCTACCTGTACCGAAGAGGGGCTTGAGGAACAGATATGCGAACGATGTGGTGAAGTGCTCGCGGAAGAGGTTATTCCGATACGTGGGCACAGAATGATGAATCAATCCGTAACTCTTAAAGAGCCGACATGTGAAGAAGAAGGGGAATATTGTTTCTTATGCAAAGACTGCGGTGAAATATTGTCTACCCATGTTCTGGCAAAGCTTAACCATGATTACGGTCAGTGGTATGATCTCATCGAGCCGTCATGTACGACAACAGGTGTGAAACAAAAGGAGTGCCGTATATGCGGAGCAACTACCGAGGTTTCTACCTCAAAACTTTCTCATTCGTATGGAGAACCCTATAAGATAAGCGGAAGTATTTTTGAGCCTCCGATAGTATACAAAAAGTTCTGTATTTATTGCGGCGATGTGGTCCGTGTTGAAGTATGGGATTTTAAGTGGGTTCTCCCCGCAACGATTGTTGCGGCAGTCATATTATTGGCGGGAGCAGGCATTGCAGTGGCTGTTATAAGAATAAGGAAACGTAGACAGTGTCAATAAAAATTCTGAAGCATTACAGATAAAAAGTAAAGATAAAAAGATGATATGGTTCAAGAGATTTATATGAACCATATCATTTTTTTATGAAAATAATAGGTGAAATAAAGATTGAAAAAAATCAAAAAAAATTCAGAAAATTCTACTGCTATACTACGTAGTATAGCAGTAGAGTAAAGGGGTTGACACCCCTTTACTCTACTAATCTCCTTGATTACAAATTTTTTTTGAGCGGAGGCGCGAAAATGAAGAGAATCTTTTGCATTATGCTCTCATTGATGATCGGTATTTTAGCTGTTACAGGTGAATTTCCGACATATACTGTGCAAGCTACAGAGGTAGTGTATGACAGTGAAGCTTCTTTTCAGAAAAGTGTTGCTCAGATTGCCAAAAGCAATGAGCTGTTTTTGGCATATAAATATGATTCGGTGTTTGAAAGCGTAAAGGAACAGTATGAGAAGAGCAAGGATTTGGGACTTTCAAATCTTGTCTATGACTCGGTTCTCATGAACGTAGGAGACAGTGTAGAATTATGCTGGTTAAATGCTAAAGGAATAGATGCACTTCATAACTATACTTATAGCTGGGAAAGCTCTGACAGTAGTGTTGCGACTGTAGACTACAATGGAAAGATAACTGCTTTATCCAACGGGACAGCAACGATTACACTCTCATATAATTCAAAACCAAAGCTGATAGGAAAAAAATATTCCGAAAGCACTTCAGTTAAAGTAAAGGTAGGAAAAAATGACTGGGGACTGCTGCTTGGTACCAAATCTTTTATTGATACTAAAACGATAACGGTTGGAGTGAATGGCTCTGTAATATGTGATTTAGGGCTGTTGGACGATAACTCTTATGAGGTTAGTATAGAGAGTTCCAATCCGTATATTGTGCCCTCGTCAAGCTCTTCTATAGGCTTTGCACGAATATTTGGAGCGAGAAAAGGTTCGACTGACGTGAATATATCAGTCAGTAACAGAGTAACAGGATTCTTTTATGAACAAACAATCAGAGTAAATGTCATTGAACAAAACGGGACATTGGAATGGGATAATCCCTATTACAAACAATATGGCGAAGATTATATCAATCTATTCAGAAATGTTAGTCCATATGTAATTGCACGCCCTATAGAAAGTATGATGTATTATCCGTTAGCTGAATTGTTTTCTGAAAAGTTTAACAAGATAAGTGTTTCTGCATTGGTGGAGTTGTCGACCAATGGGCTGAAAACAGGAATATTTGAGATTATACACGGTAAGAATTCATACATCAATAAGCTCAACGAGGAAACGATTACCTATTTTCTTGAAGAAATTAAAACATCTGATCTGAATTCAAAGTATTTTGAAAAGGTTGAAAAGGAACTAAAGAAAATAAATGATGTATGTGAAATTATAGAAAAAACCCCAAAGTATGATTGGGCATGGCAGAGTTTTTTTGGGGAGAATTTGGAACTTAATGAGGCGGGTGAAAACTGTCTTTTTGAATTCTTGGACGGTGGTATGTTTGATGTTGTTAATGAAATCGCTTCTGATGCCGTTGAGGCAGCTGAGTATGTGACAGCTGTGGTTTGTCTTTTTGAATTGGAGGATGGATATTTAGACATGCTTCAGGCTATGTCGAAGCCGGGAGAGGCTTTATATGATGACATTCAAAGGATTAGAGAAACTATATATAAGGACCCGGTCAAGTATTTCGAGAATAAATTTTACAGTGATAAAGGAATCGAGTATGTAACAAAAACATTAAAAGCGGCTGCCGGGTTGGGAAAAGGAACATCGACGGTACAGGAATTTATTAGTATGGTTGCTGATATGAACGGAATCCCTTCACTTAAGGATGAATATAAAGCAGCCAGATTGCTTGAATATCGTGCTTCCATTACAGAATGTATACGTAACATTGAAAATGAATTGAAGAGCGGCAGTCATACATACAGTAAGGAAGAGATCATTGAAATGATAGAAGAATATGAGTGTGCTTGCAGTTTATGGCTTGCTATTGAGAGACCATTACAAGATTCAATAAAAAAACTGTATGATTTTGAAGATAGGTTGCATCCTTATCTTTGGCTCATATCTCCTAGCAACTATATAAGTAATTATGATTACGGGACCTATATCGGAACGGCTATGCAGAATTATTACAAAATGGATACCATTAAGCCGTTTGTGTATTCTGATCCTTTAAAACTCGGCCCTAGCAAACAGACTGTAGCCGACAGTTTTGAAATGAAAGTGGGAGACAGTATGCAGCTCGGATTTTACGGTGCAGTGGGTTATAATCGCGAGACGGATGGAAAAACGAAAAAATGGACATCGAGCGATACATCGGTTATTACGGTTGATAACGGAAAGATTAATGCGATTGCACCGGGACAGGTTGAGATCACATGCAGAGTAAATGTTTTAAAAACCGATGCATCATATGTAGGGAGAACTGTAATAACAGTTGTTGAAGACAACAAAATCAATGAGGCTATTGTAACTCGACGTATAATGGAGTTAGCTAAGCATCTTGGTATCAATGACGGCAACCTTAATGAAGGAACAGGACGTTATTTCACAGTTAATGAACATGCGTGCGATAAAAATATATGTTCGGATTATGAGTGTGAAAACTGCTACAATGCAAATGTCCTTGCTTCACAATGGTTCCGTGAAGAATTTGGCTATAATGTGGATGTGAAACTATTGCCCAGACAATATAAAGGTGAAGATATAGTTGGAAGTTACGCAGGGTATACTTGCTATGGATTTGCCAATTTTGTCGGTTGGTATATTGCAAAAACTGATGAAAACAGTGATGTATATAGAAAGCAGCTTAAGGATAGTGATGGTATTGGATATAAGAAATTCACGATGGACAATCTTAAGTCGTTGGATATCAGGATAGGGGATATTGTAAGAATAACAGGAAACGGGCATGTCCATTCTTTTGTATTTTTGAAGTATGTGGATGATGACACGATACTTATGCTTGATAATAATGCAAAAGAATGCGGGGCTTACAGATGTGGAATACATACTTATAGTTTTAAAAAGAAAGCCGGAAACAATTGCGACGGAAGATTTGATGGTTGCTATATGGCGGTTACCCGTATGCAGAACTACTACCCGGATTATGGAAAAGACAAGAAAACTCCTACTGTAGCTAACAAAGTAACGCCTACTGTTACAGCAACGCCTACTCCTTTACCTACGTCTTTTATTGCCCCCGTTAATACTCCTAAGGTCTCTTATGAACCAACACCAACATTTACGCCGGTTCCGACAATTACTAAGGCTGTTCAGCCTGAGAGTAATGGTACTTGGTCGGAATGGCTAACGGAATTACCGAGTTGGGTTGATAATGATCTATATGATATTGAGACCAAAACTCAGTACAAAGAGACGAAGTGGGTAAATGAAATAAGCCTTGAGGGATGGATCAAAACAGGAAAATCTTGCCTTGATCAGGGGCTGTACGGAGAGTGGACGGATAAGCCTCTTGTTCAAATAAATACGGACCTATATAGAACAGATATAATTACAAAGACAGAAAAGAAGCGCATCGGCACAAGATATTTCTATTATGTGTTTTTTATGCCACACACGGGTGGTGGATATTACTTTACGTTTAATCCCGATCCACAGCATAAAAACATAGCATGGAAATACACGCAGCAATTCTCTGACGGGGAGATATATACATATACAATTGACACGAACGATCTTGAATATAATTCGAATTGTGCAAAGATAACCGATTCTATACCGTGGACAGGGCCGGAAGGCTACGGCACACGTAAGGCTATCGGACAGAAAGTCGAATACTATCATCCGGGATATGTTTACAGTGGATATGCGCGTTTTAACGATGAAAAGAAATATGAAGCAATCTATGAAGAATGTACATATTATCAAGAAATAAGATACAACATATTGTATGAATATTGTAGATGGTCCGATTCGGCGAACGGAAACGAAACAAGACAGTTGATAAGGTATAGGAAAAGATAAGCTGATCTGTCTATATACAATATGATTTACAGCATAATATTTATGGTTGTGATTGCTTGGTGTATGTTAGAGAAGTGATTATTCCATACGTAATAAAACGATGAGGAGTATAAGTTTTATGGCATTATCTGAACTTATTAAATATGAGGGTGACAATTCAACATTCATTTGGAAATATCCTCATGAAGACTTTAACAATATGACGGAATTGGTGGTCCATGAAAGCCAAGAAGCTATTTTCTTTGCTAATGGCCAAGCAGCTGATACATTTGGACCCGGGCGATATAAGCTTGATGCGGAAAACATTCCGATTTTGACCAATATAATTAATATAGTGACAGGCGTAAGTGTTTTTCACTGTGAAGTATATTTTATAAATAAATCTGTTCAGATGTCAGTTAGGTGGGGGACGGATTCAAAAGTAAGATTTGTTGAACCTACGCTGGGAGTGCCTATTGAACTTGGAGCTTCTGGTGAAATGAACCTGGCAGTTCTGGATGGACGTAAAATGTTGATCAAACTTGTAGGAACCATGAAGGGAATTGCATGGGAAGAGAATGGCGACGGGTTTACAAAATCTCTTCAATTATCATTTAAGCCATTGATTTCTACTGCTGTAAAATCCAATCTTCCTGCAACCATTAAACAGCAAAACATAGATATTGTTGAAGTAGACGAGCATCTTAATGAATTATCGGATGCTCTTAAGAGTAAGATTATTTCTGGTTTTGAAGATTATGGTTTAACTATTCCGCAGTTCTTTTTAACTACAATTGTTCTACCTGAAACGGATCCCAACTTTAAGAGGCTTCGTGAACTGCATACGGTGATATTACAAAAGCGTTTGGCTGAAGCAGAAGCTGAAGTCCGTGCTTCTCAGGCTGAAAGTCGTGCTTCCTATATGTCAGCAGAGGCTGAAGCGGAAGCAAAAATTAAAGTTGCACAGAGAGGGGCTATTCTGGAAGAGAAAACAACCGAAATTGAAATATCAAAACGTGAAGCAGAGCAACAGTTGATAAAAGCTCAGGCTGATGCACAAGTTACACAGATGGCCGGTATGGCAGAGGCATCGGTTATGAAGGCAAAAGGCTATGATCAGAAAGATGTGTTTCAAGCCGATGTTCAAAAAGCATATGCTGAAGGAATTGGGAATATGGGACCTTCTATATCCAATGGCAGTGGTGGATCGGTCATGGGTGATGTCCTTAGCCTCGGAGTTGGAATGGCTGCAATGGGAGCTATGGCACCTCAGGTTGGAGAAATGCTGAAAGGATTTCATGGTTTCGGAATTGCGGATAGTAGTGCGATGGAAAAGCAAGGACCAAAGTGCCCTAAATGCAACATTATTCTTCCAACGAACGCAAAATATTGTTATGAATGCGGGACAAAGTTGGAAATAATAACGGATAAAGAAATACTTTGCCCAATCTGTGGTAAAAAAACCATTAAAGGTAAATATTGTTTGGAGTGTGGACAGGCGTTGATTAGCAAGTGCCCGGAATGTGGTTCTGAAATACCATACGGAGGAAAATTCTGTCTTGAATGCGGTACAAAGATTATGTGATTATTATAGAAACCCGAAGAGGGTAAAAGTTGAGACGTATAAATCATGTAATTGTCTGGATGCTATTATTCATTCTTTTTGATTTGGTTTGCTTTATTACTCCAAAACAATAAAAAGAAAATGCTAATATTTTTAGGGTTTTTGGCAAGTTGATTAAACGGGATGGTAGAGAAATGGGAGCTTTAGCATTTAAATGTAGAATGTGCGGCGGGGAGTTGGAAATAGAAGAAAATGGAATAGCCAAATGTCAATATTGTCAAACAAAACAAACAATTCCTAAGTTTGATGATGAAAGAAAACTGCAAATGTATGAAAGAGCTGATCATTTTCGCAGAAATCATGACTATGATAAGGCTTTGGATATATATGAACAGATTCTTTTAGAGGACCCGTCGGATGCAGATACTTATTGGTCTATTGTTTTATGCCGTTTTGGAATAGATTATGTAGATGATCCTAAGAGTCATCAACGAATACCGACAATTAATCGTATACAAGCATTATCTGTTTTTGCTGATGAAGACTATAAGAAAGCTATTGAATATTCAACTTTGACGCAAAAGACATTATATGAAAAAGATGCGGAAGAGATAAACAGGATACAAAAAGAGTACCTGAAGATTTCTGATGAAGAGGAACCATTCGATATTTTTATATGCTATAAGGAAAATGATGACACCGGCAAAAGGACGCCGGACTCTGTATTGGCAAATGATCTGTACTATCAACTGGTTAATGAGGGATATAAGGTTTTCTTTTCGAAAATAACACTGGAAGGTAAGCTGGGAATAGCTTTTGAACCGTACATTTTCTCTGCACTGAAAACTGCAAAAATAATGATCGTCCTTGGAACAAGACCGGAATACTTCAATTCTGCGTGGGTGAAAAATGAGTGGGCCAGATTTTTGGCTATGATTAAGTCGGGGCAGAATAAAACTCTTATTCCTGCTTATAAAAATATGGCCCCATATGATATGCCCGAAGAATTTGCCTATTTGCAGGCATTGGATATGGGGAAGATTGGGTTTGCCCAGGATCTGTTACGCGGTATTAAGAAAATATTGCAAGGACATGTGGAGGAACAAAAAGAGATACAGTCAGAAACAATTAAGACTAATAATTTTAACCCATCCGTCGATTCCTTGTTGAAAAGAGTTTTTATTTGCTTAGAAGACGGGGAATTTGAAAAAGCCTCGGAGATAATTGAAAGGGTGTTAGATATTAACACCAAAAATGGAAATGCATATGTCGGTAAGTTAATGGTGGCTAATATGGCAAAAAAAGAGTCTGAATTAGTTAATGCACTGGTGCCAATATCAAAATCTCCGGCATATAAACGGGCTTTGGAATATTGTGATGAGAATACTTCGAGCAGATTAAAAGAGTACGATAAGCGTATAATAGAAAAAAATACGGAATATATTACAAAGGTTGTTAACGAATATAAAGAAAGTATTGAGAATGAAATAATCGGATTTCAGGATAAAATAAAACAGATTAATGGTCAAATAGACGAATACAAAAAGGATCTTGAATATCAATGCAGAAAACAGGAACATATAAAACTTGTTGATGAGAAGATTGTAAAAAGCAATACGATAAGTGTTGCGTTAGCGGTACCATTTTTTCTGGTTATGATGGCACTTTCGCTGAAAAGTTGTGGCGCATTTGGAAATGATGATCCTTCAATAGGAACCGGTTTTTGGCTTTTGGTTTTAGCTATTTGGGGTTCTTGTTTTGTCATTCATGTGGCATCTAAAATTTTCTCCAGAGGAATTGAGGAACTTGATCCGGATGCTCTACAGGTGGCGATCAACAAGGAGAATGAGCTGCGAAAACTAATCGTTACTACCAGTGATCCGATAGATGCATATGAAGGTAAGATAGCTGAACTCAAAGCAAAACTTGAAAAGGCTGATCAGAAAATTAACTTATTTTTTTCAGATATGGTTTTTCAAAAGAGGGGGCAGATAACAGTTTCTGATATTGAACATTTAGTTCGAAGTGATGTTGGAGATTAATAGCTTTGCAATTGAATGATTGAAAGGCTATTCGAATTTAGAGCAAAAGAAACATGGATGTTTGCGAAATACAAAGAAAAAATGGGAGGATAATATGAAGAACAGAATGTTCAGAGCGTTAACAATGCTTGTGGCTTTGTTTGTGATGTTTAGTATAGGTGGGTGTGGGAAAGAAAAAGGTTCCGAGCGGGATGAAACGAACGATTCTTCAGTCAAACAGAGCGAAAGCAACTCCTTCAACACAACCGGGAAGGCGACGCCAACAAGCGCGACAAAGAAAGCGCCGACTTCGACGCCTTCAGCTACGAAAACTTCATCACCGACACCGACAGCTACATTTACTCCTACGCCGACAATTACTCCACAACCTTCATTCATGGAGGATTGTCTGACTTTGGGAAGTGAGGGGAAACTTTTGTATAATGGTGAGGAATGGTATGCGGTGTGGGGAGAAGAAAAAGCACTGTTATACAGATATGTTGAGGGAACTTTTGATGAAGCAGGGCATTATGTCTTTGAGGTTATACAAGATTATACCGATAGAACAGAGCATTATACGGATAAAACACATGAAACGGGGATCAATGGAAAATATTGTGAGGATGGAAAACTATATGCAGAGTATAGGGATAATTATGAAGTCTTTCATTGTGGAGAAGATGTTTTTTGTATGAATCCTCAATATGGCACGAATTTTTGCTATATAATGTCTGTACCCGATTTGGAGAATGATAAAACTTCGCTCGTTTATTCCTGGACTTCGAGCGAATGGGATAAGAACAGTGGATTGGATTGGAACAAGTATGGCTGGGGACTCATTACACCTTTTAAAAATGGTTATGCATTTTTTAAAGGCAGATATAATAAGCTTTGGGATTCTATAAATGAGGATTATGTAGTACTATTCACAAGCAAAGGAGAATATGTGAATGAGTACTATAAGCTGAATTATCAAAATGGAATTTCTGCTCCTGACAGGCTTGGTGTTTTTTATTGTGATAACTGTTTTTGGCATACACATAAAACAAAAGCGATACTTGAATTGAATAAACCGGATATCGGACGTCCTCTTAATGAATACTCGGAATACTTCGTTTTTGAAGACGATATTTGCCCTATGGTTACAGAAAAAAACGGGAAACTTTGGGCATTTTACATTGATATTAAGGGGAATATCTTGTCGGATGTAGTTGAGTTTAAAGCAGGCGTTTTTCAGGAATTGGAATTAAAGAAGGAGCCGGTCAACTATGCGAAATATGTTTTGGAAATAGTATTCGGAGATTGATGTTAATGAAAGAAGTCTCGCATTGATCATAACCAAGAAACACAGACACAAGAAACGCAGACACAGAAAAAAACTGTTGCAAAAAAATGAAAAATACGCTAAAATACCGAAAGGTGTGCGGAAAAAAATCAATGCTTCCGTGGGAATATTATTTATGAAAACAGATTAATTCAAATCATTAGGAGGATTTTATGATTTCAGCAGGTGATTTCAGAAACGGTATTACACTTGAGATCGAAGGACAGGTTGTTCAGGTTATCGAATTCCAGCATGTTAAGCCCGGCAAGGGAGCTGCATTCGTAAGAACAAACCTTAAGAACGTTATTTCGGGCGGCGTTGTTGAAAAA
>JAEEGL010147617.1_pt1 | contig 14874 bp, 13 predicted proteins | sample 9134231 | NCBI WGS metagenome assembly JAEEGL01 (sample SAMN16246548, study PRJNA631951) | gut metagenome | biome: gut microbiome; feature: rumen; material: fiber-attached | host: Bos | place: Iran: Karaj | collected 2018-10
AGTTACGGATGCTTTGTTACAGTCGAAGCAGTTACTAAAAGACACTCTTGCAGGCAACTGCGAGGCCGTAGCACGAGGCATCGAGGCTGTTCATGACGAGAACACCAGCATCCTGTCATACAACAACGAAAATTCCCTGGCTTGTGTCATCAGCTTAGCCTACTATTATGCCAAGAACGACTATATCGTTCACAGGGAATATGCCTCGGGCAAGGGCTTTGCCGATCTGGTGCTGATTCCACGCAAAAACGTAGTGTCACCTGCCATTGTGGTAGAGCTGAAATGCGACAAGGATGCCGATACGGCCATCAGCCAGATCAAGCGGAAACAATACCCCGACAAGGTGGCACCATACTGCGACAACATCCTGCTTGTCGGCATCAACTACGACAGGAAAAGCAAGACCCATACGTGCTTGATAGAAAAACAAAATTCGTGAAAAGACAAGTATTGATAGTGGCGCCGTCGCTTGACTTGGCGACGAACGTGAGTGGCGTTTCAGCGGTGACGAACTTCATCATTGACCATAACAAGGAGTGCGAGTATACGCACTTCTTGCAGGGGAAGAGTGATGGGGAGAGTGGAGCGCTGAAACGTATCGTGAGGATCTGGAGGAACTATAGGAAGTGGATTTTTGACGTTGACGTTGACGTTAATAGAATTATCCACTATAACTTTCCGCTGGATGCGTTTTCGATTGTGCGTGACTACTTCTTCATGAGAGCGGCGTACAGACGGCGGAAGAGGATGGTGATACACGTACACGGAGGACTGTACTTGTTTAAGGAGCAGAAACCGTGGGTCATCAGACATCTGCTGAACGAGGTGTTCAGCTGGGATTGTCCGTTTATCGTGCTGAGCAACAGAGAAAAGGAACAGATACAACGGCTGTATGGGACGAAAAACGTGACGGTACTGCCGAATTGTGTGGAGGGGCCGGAGGACGTGGAGGCCTCCCCTGACCCCTCCGAAGGAGGGGGAATGACCTACGAAACGCGAAGCTACGAAAATGTCAATGGGATTGACATGCTTTATTTGGGGCGGATAGAGAAGAATAAGGGGATGGACTACCTGTTGGAGGCGATGAGGGAGCTGAAGGCGAAGGGAGCGCAGGTGACGCTGCATTTTGCAGGGATAGAACAGGGAAAGAATGGTTATATCGGACGGTTCCAGGAGTTGTTGGGCGACAGCTTCGTCTATGAGGGTGTAGTGGCTGGCGACCAGAAGAAGGCACTGTTCAGACGGTGTCAGGTTTTTGTGTTGCCATCGCTCTACGAGGGACTGCCCATATCGCTGTTAGAGACGATGAGCTACGGACTGGTACCAGTAGTGACGGACGTGGGTAGCATCACGGAGTACGTTGATGACGGGGTGAACGGCTTGCTGATCAAAACGCGGGATACGGCATCGATCATCACGGCCGTAGACAGACTACTGCACGACCGAGCGACATTGCAGAAAATGTCGGCGGCAGCCCGGCAGACCATCGTCACAAGGCTGCAGCCAACGAAATACATTGAACAACTAAACAGGATCTATTCGAGTATACCGTAGAAACGGAGAAACAGAGAAACAGAGAAACGCAGAGGACATGTCCTTTGCGTTTCTCCGTTTCATTTTGTCCGTGCAAGTCCGTGAAGTCCGATGCATAAACATTCCTCGTCCGTGAAAGTCCGTGCCTGTCCGATGCAAATATCCTTCACGAAGATGAAATTTTGAGCTGTACGGTTGAACCGCCTCTGACCGCAACGCGGTCGCCGCTCAATAGCCGTGTGGTGCGAAGCACCCTCGGATGGAGGTTAGTTGGAACATCGACCCTGAAGGGGTCACCCGTGCTCACGGACGCCCCTCCCAGATTGCGGCGTAGGGGCAATCCGTGCTCACGGTTGCCCTCCCCTTCAGGGGGCTTTTCCCTTCCTTGTCTATTGCCCGTAGGTCAGTAATCGACGAAGTCGCTTCGCTTGTCGAAGAACGACCTACGGCTATTTAGAGATGACGCTTTAGCGTCTTTCAACCGCAACAGTACATGAAATTTTGAATAATTTCCCGTAATTTCTTTCAGAATAGAAAACATTTGTGTAACTTTGCCAATAAATTGGCGAAATTTTTCGCAAAGCTCAAGGAAAATTCTCCGTCTCGGCAAAAAAAGAAGCGTTTTTCTTTGTTTTGCTCTTGACTTTTCGTAACTTTGCAGGCAGAATTGTGTTCCAATTATAAAGGAAGTAGTATTATGATAGTAGCAAACCCCATATACGACATAGTATTCAAGTACTTGATGGAGGACGAGCGCATAGCCCGCACCATCCTGTCCGCTTTGCTGAAGAAGGACGTTGTGACCGTCGAGGTGCGCCCCCATGAGTACAGCGACGACAGTCGCGACTCCCTTTCGGTGTTCCGGATTGATTTCGGTGCCACCATTCGCGAGTCTGACGGCAAGGAGCACCTCATCCTGATAGAGCTTCAGAAGACCTGGCTTGACACGGAGACACTCCGTTTCCGCCAGTATCTGGGGGTTCACTACACCAACCCTAAAAACATGATGGACAATGGGCAGGCCATACCTATGGTAGCCGTTTACCTGTTGGGGCATAAGGTGGGTGACATCGAGGAACCTGTACTATATGTCAGCCATCAGTCGTGCGACTATGACGGTAATGTGGTGACGCAGGGACTTCCCAACCCCTTTGTCGAGAGTCTTACTCACGACAGCATTATCGTTCAGATACCGCGTCTGCATGGACACGTCAATAATCGCTTAGACATGGTGCTGAGCATTTTCGACCAGACAAGAAGGGACGAGAACGACAATCGGCTATTGAAAATTGACGATTCTGCCTATGGTTCGGATTCTGAAATGGAGCATATACTCCACCGTCTGACGATGGCTGCTGCTGATGCCGACATGCGTCATAAGATGAATGTGGAAGACGAGTACTTTAGCGCCATTGAGAGGCGTGACACCGACATTCTGATTCGAGATAAGAAGATTGCTGAACAGAAGGCCCAGCTCTCTGAACAGAAGGCCCAGCTCTCTGAACAGAAGGCCCAGCTCTCTGAACAGAATATGATGCTTCGTTCTATGGCGAAATTACTACTTGATTCAGGCCTTAGACCAGAAGATATTGCAAAGAAATTAAATACCGATTTGCCAATGGTTATCGAACTGTTACGGGATTAACAAAACGCTTCACGATGTTTTGACACAGCCTCTTCTTCGTTCCATGTTGTCCGTGAAGGTCCGTTTTGTCCGATGCAAATATCCTTCACGAAGATGAAATTTTGAATAATTTCCCATAATTTCTTTCAGAATAGAAAACAATTGCGTATCTTTGTAGCCCAAAAGACAAGCATTCTATGGGAACTGATAGTGGCGTATCTTCGTTTTTGCGGTGTCAACACTTTTCTTGCGAAACATTTGGAAGTGTTGAAGAAAAACACTACCTTTGCAGGCTGAAATAATGTGTTTGTGATGAAATTGATGCTGGCGCTTTCAGAACTTGAACTGGTAGGGTCTAAAGAGGAGTTGGCGGCTATTCCTGAAGGGAAGGTGCTGATCAACACGATCAATGCACACTCGTATAACGTGGCGCAGAAGGATCAGGAGTTCGCAGAAGCCCTGCGTGGCGGCGACTACCTGATTCCTGACGGCAGCTCCATCGTCAAGGCGTGCCGGTGGCTGAAAGGGAAAAGTCAGCCGAAGGAACGCATAGCAGGATGGGACTTGTTTGCTTTTGAAATGCAAAGGATGAACGTCAACGATAACGTCAACAAAAACGAAAACGTTAAGAAGAGGGTGATGTTCATGGGATCGTCGGAGAAGGTGCTGAGACTGATTCGGGAACGGGTGGCGGTGGACTACCCGAACTTAGAGGTGGTGACGTACTCACCGCCGTATAAGAAGGAGTTCTCGGAAGAAGACAACCAGACCATCATCAAGGCCATCAATGAGGCGAAGCCCGACCTGCTGTGGATAGGCATGACGGCCCCGAAACAGGAGAAGTGGACTTACCGCCACTGGCAGGAACTGAATATCAACTGCCATGTGGGAACGATCGGGGCGGTCTTTGACTTCTTTGCCGGGACAGCCCAGCGGGCACCGCTATGGTGGCAGGAGCACGGCTTGGAGTGGCTGTACAGGCTAATCAAGGAGCCGCGACGTATGTGGCGACGCTATGTGATAGGTAATCCGCTATTCATTTGGAACATCCTCAAGGAGAAATATGATAGATAAGGCAGTACAGTTGATAGCGGTGGCGTTGGACAGGGCAGACAGCATGGATGCCCGCCTGACGGACAAGGAGTGGGATGAGCTGAATGAGTTCTGCTACCAGCAGGCTATACTCGGCGTGACCTACTCGGCTATCAAGAAGCTGCCAGAGGACCAGCGGCCCTATACGGACTGTCTCCTGTCGTGGCACATGGATACGCGTCTCATAGAACAGCAGAACGGCCGTGCCAACGGCTATTGCGTGGAACTGACGGAACACTTCCGGCAGGCAGGCTACAGAAGCTGTATACTGAAAGGGCAGGGGAACGCACTGATGTATCCTGAACCGCAGTACCGGCAGTGTGGCGATATCGACATCTGGCTTGACGGCGAGCGCAAGGATATACTGCGCTTTGTGCTGAACAGATACCCGGACGTACATTTTGCCTACCACCATGTGGGCTATCCGCTGTTAAAGGATGCAGAGGTGGAAGTGCACTATATGCCCATTTATATGACGAACCCACGGAGTCACCGGCGGTTGCAGCGGTTCTTCCAGGAACAGAAGGAGGCCTGCTTTGCGAACAAGGTGAAACTGTCGGAGAAGGACGGGGAGGTGGCCGTGCCGACACCGCTGTTCAACGCGGTGTATCAGATGGCACATATCTTCATCCATTTCCTGATAGAGGGTATCGGACTGCGACACTTCATGGACTACTACTACGTGCTGCAACGGCTGACGGAGGAGGAGAGAAGAACGGCGGCCCAGGAACTGGAGGGCATGAACCTCTATAGGTTTGCAAGGGCAGTGATGTATATCGAGAAGACGGTCTTTGGACTGGAGGACGACTATCTGCTCTGCCGCCCTGACGAGAAAGGCGGGCAACGACTGTTGGACGAGGTGGCGCAGGCCGGCAACTTCGGACAGTTTGAGACGCGGTTCTGGAAGAAGGGAGGCGGTTTCGTCGACAAGAACTGGCAGAAGCTACGACGTAACAGCCGGTTCCTGATAGACTATCCTGGGGAAGTTGCGTGTGAGCCGATGTTCAGGCTGTATCATGCGGCGTGGAGAACAATAACAAAAGAACGCTATGGCAAGAAGTAATACTCAGACAAATACACTCATTAAATGGACAGTGATGCTCGTTGACCTGCTGATGCTCAACGGGATACTGATCCTGTTCCGCATGTGGAGTCCGACTTTGCAGACGTGGAGCGTTGGGCGGACAGAGACACTGTGGGTGGTGTGTAACTTAGCGATGGCACTGTCGATGTGGAAGTTCAGCACGATCATCCACCTGCGAATGGTGTCGGGAGGCGACATCCTCAGAAAGGTTTTTGAACTGACGGTTACCCAGACGCTCATTGCCTACCTGATCATGAAATTGATAGAGGTGAACCGCCCCATAGGATGGATGCTGGTGGATCTCGGTATCTGCCAGATGCTGGTGATGACGGTCCTCAGGGTGTTGGAACGCTTAGCCATCAAGCAGTTCAGACAGTTGGGCATGAACACCAGGACGGTGACGTTCGTGGGTGACGACTCAGAACTGTCAACGCTCTATACGATGCTGAAAGGCAATCCGACGTTAGGCTATCGCGTGGTCGGACTGTATACGAATGCCAACCCGATTGCTGAACAAGACGAGAAGGACAACAAGATTCCTGTGTTCGGCACTGTCTCCGACCTGATAGAGGCCGTGGAGCGGGAGGAGCCGCTCACCTTAGGTGATGAACTGTATGTCTGTCTGTCGCGACGTGAACGGGAGAAGGTGAAGATCTTGTCGGACTATTGTGACCGCCATGTCATCAGGTTCTATTACGTTCCGATATCGGTGGAGCAGCTTGGCATGAGACTGAAGCGGGAACTCTATGAAGACATGGAGCTGTTCACAACGTACGAAGTACCCTTGGAATACCCCATGCACAAGTCCCTCAAGCGGTTGTTCGACCTCGTGATGTCGCTGATAGTCCTCATTGTCGGTATTCCCCTGTTGCCGATAGTGGCACTGATCATCAAGATACAGAGTCCGGGACCGGTCTTCTTCCGTCAGGAACGGACAGGCTACAACGGCAAGAACTTCCTCTGTTACAAATTCCGCTCGATGCGGGTGAACAAGGACGCCGACAAGCTGCAGGCCACCGAGAACGACCCGAGGAAGTTCCCCTTCGGTAACTTCATGCGGAAATACAATATCGACGAGCTGCCGCAGTTCTGGAACGTGTTCAAGGGGGACATGAGTGTGGTGGGACCAAGACCGCACATGCTCTATCATACAGAGAAGTACTCGCAGCTGATAGAACGGTATATGGTCAGGCACTTCGTGAAGCCCGGCATCACCGGCTGGGCCCAGGTGACGGGCTACCGGGGAGAGACGAGGGAGCTGTGGCAGATGGAGAAGCGCGTGAAGCAGGATATCTGGTATATTGAGAACTGGACCATCTGGCTCGATCTGCGTATCATCTGGATGACCTTCAGGACGATGGTCGTACATGACAAAAAAGCATATTAACGATGTGGTTATTATCAAATAAAGTCCTGGTGAGGGACAGCGGACTGTTGGAGGGGTTCCGCGACTGTCACTGCCATCTGCTGCCCGGCGTGGACGACGGGGTACAGAAGGTAGAGGAGACGATGCTGATTCTCGAAGAGTGGGAACGGGCTGGCGTGAAGGAGGTGTGGCTGACGCCGCATATCATGGAGGACATCCCTAACAAACCGTCGGAGCTGAAGGGGAAGTTTGAGACGCTCAAGGCCGATTACCACGGAACCATCACGCTCCACTTGGCGGCAGAGCACATGATGGACGGACCGTTCACGAGACGGTTGGACGAGAACGACCTGTTGCCCTTCGGCGAGGACGAGGGCCGGCTCTTGGTGGAGACGTCGTACTACACACCCCCGATGAATATGGAGGTCATCATCGACCGGGTGAAGGCCAAGGGTTATGACCCCATCTTAGCCCACCCGGAGCGCTATCAGTATATGGACCGGCACGACTACCGGCACTGGAAGGAGAAGGGCGTGCTGCTCCAGCTGAACGTGCCCTCGCTCGTCGGAGCCTACGGTCCGGACGTACAGCGAAAGGCGGAATGGCTGCTGAAGGAGCAGATGTACGACTACTGCGGCTCGGACACGCACTCCATCACTCAAGTCGATTATTTCCTGAACAGCATGATCAACAAGAAGATCTTGCAGAAATTAAACAAAGGAGACCTCTGAATTCAGAGGTCTCCTTTGTTTAATTTCTGATGGTGATTCCGTCGGGATTCGAACCCGAGACCCACAGCTTAGAAGGCTGTTGCTCTATCCAGCTGAGCTACGGAACCTCCAAATCGGCTGCAAAGGTATACATTTTTTTTATTACTACCAAATTTTTGGATAAATTTCACACACGGAAACGGATGTAGGCGCGATCATCGAACGATGTGTTACCTTTCATACAGCCTTTGGTGGCCTGAAAAGTGCCGATGTTCAGCGGGTCGTCAGCTAACTGTCGGGCCAAGGCCGCCTCTGACTCTTCGAGGGTAGGGCAGAGGAACGGGTAGCCGTCAGAAGCCAGAACAATCTCGTGGGGCTGGAAGTCGATGGGCAGTACGACGACGTGCTGTTCGGGAATATGTGCCCCGTCGATGACTGCATAGTCGACGTTCTGCTGCTGGCGCATGATGCGCATCATGTCGGGCAATATCAGCTCACGGGCGGTGTCGTTGACGAGGAACTGCTCAGGTGTGGCGCTGTGGCTGATGATGTCGGCACGGCGCCGTGCCAGTTCGGCTTCGTAGGGCTTGGCGTTCTCGAAGAGGGTGCCGTCAACGAGGCACTGGCAGTCGCCCACCATCCAGATCTCGCGGCGCAGTCGGCTGTAGACGACGGCCGAGGCAGCCAGGCGGTCAACAGGGTCGGGGAGCGGCTGACGACGTCCTATCCAGCGGTGACACATGACATCAGCCATCCGTCGGCTGACGCCGATGCAGAACTGGTGACAGGAGGTGTTGGCAGGCATGTGGCTGACGTGCTCCGCCACCAGCAGCATGGCGTAACGGCCGTTGCTGTTGACGCGGCTGTAACGGTGGGCTGACTTTGACGTGGAGCCGTCGATGACGGCGATGAAGTCGTCAGTGACGATGATGCCGTCCTCGCTTTTCCTGTTTAGGCTTTTGGGAACGATTGTCTGCTCGATGATTTGCATTAGCCTTATTAGTCTTATTAGTCCTATTCGTCCTATCCGTCCTATTCGTCCTATTGGTCCTATTAGTCCCATTCGTCCTATCACTCTCATCCCCATCCTTATACCAGAAGAAATACTGCCGCTGGGCTTCCTTCTCGCGTGGTGTCTTGGCACTGAAGACGGGCTCCAGCGTGTAGGGGTCGTAGCCCGTATACCACGTCTCGGTACTGACGGTCATTGGCGTCGGCGTGAAATCCTGTACCTGTTCCAGGTGGAAACCTAACTTGCGGGTGATGGCGGCCAGCTGCGCCATATCCTCCTCGTGACAGCCGGGATGGCTGCTGATGAAGTAGGGGATGATCTGCTGGTTCAGGTGCTCCTCACGACAGATGCGGTCGAACTGCCGCTTGAAGTCATAGAATAGCTGGAACGAGGGTTTACGCATCAGGCGTAGCACGCGGTCGCTGGTATGCTCTGGCGCCACCTTCAGACGTCCACTGACGTGGCGGGTGATAAGTTCGCGGGTGTATTCACGGGCAGCACGGTTGGCTGCCTCGTCCTTACTCTGATAGAGTAGCAGGTCGTAACGCACACCACTGCCGATGAAGCTCTTCTTGATACCCGGCAAGGCGTCGACAGCGCGGTAGATGTCGAGCAGCTTCGTGTGGTTGGTATCGAGGTTGGGGCAGACCTGCGGATGGATGCAGCTGGGACGGCGGCACTTCTCGCAGGCGTTGAGGTTGCGACCGTGCATGCCGTACATGTTGGCCGACGGTCCGCCGAGGTCGCTGAGGTAGCCCTTGAAGTCGGGCATCTCGATGACCTGCTTCACCTCTTTTAATATACTCTCTTTCGAGCGGCAGGTGATGAACTTGCCCTGATGGGCGGAGATGGTGCAAAAGGCACAGCCTCCGAAGCAGCCGCGATGGATGTTGACGCTGAACTTGATCATCTCGTAGGCCGGGATGCGCTTGCCCTTGTATTTGGGGTGTGGCACGCGGGTGTAGGGCAGGTCGAACGAGGCATCAATCTCCGCAGTGGTCATCGGAGGATAGGGAGGATTGACAACGACAAAGTTGTTGCCCACTGCCTGTACGATGCGGGAGGCGTGCATCATATTCGACTGTTCCTCGACGTGGCGGAAGTTCTCGGCCTGGGCGCGCTTGTCGCTCAGGCACTCCTCGTGGCTGTGTAGCACGATGTCGGTGCTGAGAGGCGTGAAGTGAGAGGTGAGGTAGACGGTCTGGGGAATATCTGTAAGTGAATCTTCACTCTTCACTTTTAATTTTTCACTTAATCGTCTGGCCAGTTCGACAATTGGCTTTTCGCCCATACCGTAGATGATGAGGTCGGCACCAGAGTCGCAGAGGATACAAGGGCGGAGACGGTCTTGCCAGTAGTCGTAGTGGGTGACACGGCGCAGCGAGGCCTCAATGCCTCCCAGAACGACGGGAACGTCAGGGTATAGCTGCTTCAGAATCTTCGTGTAGACGATGGTAGGATACTCCGGCCGTAGGTCGTGGCGGCCGTCGGGTGAGTAGGCATCCTCGGAACGCAGACGGCGGGCTGCCGTGTACTTGTTGACCATAGAGTCCATGCAGCCTGGTGATATGCCGAAGAACAGCCGTGGGCGTCCCATCTTCTTGAAGTCGCGATAGTCGCCGTGCCAGTCGGGTTGCGGCACGATGGCCACGCGATAGCCGGCGGCCTCGAGCGTACGCCCAATGACGGCAGCACCGAACGAGGGATGGTCGACGTAGGCGTCGCCCGAGAAGAGGACGACGTCGACGTTGTCCCATCCCCGTAGTTCCAGTTCCTTCTTCGTGGTCGGCAGGCAGTCGGGCAGTCTATAATCTTCAATCTTCAATGATGAATTGTGAATTAGTTAAACGGCGTTCCCTGAAATGCGCGTGTCGTCATGCCAAGGTTGTCGTTGCCACGATCCTTCCAGTTGATATAGAGCAGCACTAACTGCTGCAGACCGTACGCCTTCATGTTCGGATGATAGATGACGTCGAGGCAGAGGTCGAGCAGGCGCTTGTCTCGGCCAGCTTCCGACTCTAACATCGAGCGGATGTTCAGCTTCAGCTTGTTCAGCACGTCCTCGTCGACGTAGCCGTTAGAGTCGATCAGGTCGCGGAACAGCTGATAGTCCTCGATGGTCTGCAGATGTTCTTCACTCACGTCAATACTTCTTGTTCCAGAAGAGTTTGTTTGGATTTTAGCCATAATAGTAAATGATTAAGTTATTTGATTAAATAGGTTAGAATACCTTGCATGATGGCCGCCTGTGTGTCGGCCGACTTGATGCACTCGAAGGGGAAGCCCATCGTGAACGTGCGGTAGCCAGGACTGCTGTAAGCCACGGCGGCACCGTAGTTGTCGGCATAGACCAGTGGTACGATGGCCCCCTCTTCGGCCTGGAGGATGTCGGGCTTTTGGGCGGCGTAGTGCTGCTCGTTTAGCTGACGATAGAAAGAGAAGGTGGTGCCCATGCCTTCAATGGTCTCGCTACGGTTGCGGTCTTTGCCGGCATAGTGGCATTTCAGCACGTCGGCTATGAACTGCCGCTCGTTGGCATTGGTCATGTCGCTGCCAACGTTGGCACCGCTAACGAGCAGTCCTTTGCCATTCTCCTGGCGTACAAAGATGCTGAGCCACGATTGCATCTCAGGCGTGAAGGTCTTATAAGGAATCAGGCTGCGCCCGTCGTCACACTCCAAACCAAGGATTAAATCTACAGCATCGAAGTTGCTGGGTTTGAGCGTATTAAGCGCATCGGCCGAGCAGCTGACGATGTTATAGTAGCCTGCCCGCTGGATGGCTTCAGCGTGTGTTCGTACGTAGTTGAAGTCGTTGCCGGCGATGAAGCGTCCCGCTAATTCCATACTGCCGGAGCCCAGTCCCGTAGAGTCTTCGATGCCCATCTTGTTCTTATTGAAGTTCAGCTGGCGACCCGTCCATCCGGCGGTACGTCCATAGCTGACACCCATATCGTGGTCGAGTACGAATCCCTGTAGCGAGTCGTTGTCGATGATGGCTGGCGATGACAGACGGTGGAAACCGTTTACTACCAGCACCGTCTTGCTGTTGCGATGGTTGAAGAGCGCCGAGACAACCTCAGAGGGGAAACTCTCGCCGCCTTTGTTCACTGCTGCCACGCGGAAGGAGTAGAGCACGCCAGGTTCTAATCGCAAGGTGTAGGAACTTTCGCTGACGTACTGGCCATTATCGAAACCGCTGCTGCCGGTGGCCGTGTAGACAATGAAGCCCGAAGGTCGTGCGGTAGGCTCCTGCGGATCTTCTATAGACTGCCACGACAGGCGAATCTCACCTTTCTTGCGGTTCGTGAAATCCATCGTCAGATTCTCGGGCGCTAAGGGCGCGATGGTACAGTCTTCGTCGTGTGACTTGCTGATATAACGGAGCAGCGTCTTATAGATAGAGCGGGCCAGCGTGAATTTGAAGTAGGGGTCTTGGCCAAAGCGCATATCGGGGAAACTCTGGTGCGACATGGTCTCGAAGATGGCACTGGGCACCTCGGGCAGTCGGGTCTCAGAGTAGTTACGGTCGCGCACCTCGCGCTGTGGCCAGCTGATGCCGAAACGTGCGTTAATGTCCGTATTTGCATTCTTCAGCAGCATGCTCGCCAGCTCGCGTGACATGGAGCGTGGCTGTCCCGAGGCAAAACTGCTACTGCCGTCTTTGTCGGTAGTGTGGATAGACAGCGCCCCATAAAGGGAACGGCCGTCGCGCTGGAAGCCGGCATCGCTATGGACGGCTAATGACAGTTCAATGGGAACGCCCATTCCTTCACGTTCCGGCACATAGACAGAGCCACCTGCCAGAAAATTCTCCGTCAGCGACCGGGCGTTGATGTCGTCGGCATAGTCGTTCTGGCCGTTGCGGGTGCTGTAAATACTGTAAGGCATTCCTGCCCATTGGCAGTAGTAACGTGCGCCTTCCAGACAGCGTGGCAGTCCGCTGACGGTGCCGCCGCGCTCGATGTTACCCATACCGCCGCCGAAGCGTACGGCATCGGCTGTGACAATAGCACCACGCTGTCGGCTTTGGTTGGTCAGCGTCACACAGTTCCACTCGTTGCAGCCGGCATCGAAGTCGAAGGTGCCTAAGTAGACCCATGTCGAGCCACCCATCTGCTGGTTGACGCGGAACTCCGTCTGCTGCCCCTTGTGCCATACCGTGTAGTGGGCGTCGTCAACGCTTCCTTCTACCGTCTGGTAGCTGACATAGACGGCGTAGCGGCCAGCCTCGGGGATGGAGGGCTGGTAGCTGATCATACTGTATTTCGACTTGCTGGTGGTCGTCTCTGCACATCGTGCTGTGCCGGCTTCGAAGGGATTCTCACCGTCGCGATAGTGGCCGCTGTGCAAGGCAAAGCCGCTGAAACCCGTGTCCTTCCACGGCTGACGGAAGCCCGTCTCATGATAGCCGAAGAGGTTATGGTGGTCGTCATTGTCGACAATCACCTCATGGCGTTGCCAGTCGCGCTCGCGGGGTGTGAAGACCACGGCTCCAGCCTTCTCGAGCATGGGAATGAGATAGGGTACGACAATGGTCTGTGTGAAAAGGTCTTCGTTCGTACCAAAGAGGGTAGGGCGTTGCCAGCGCCAGCTGTTGGTGGCACCGTCGTAGTAACGGCCATGACTGGCCCAAACGGTCAGGTGGCGTCCGTTCAGTCCCTTTGTTATTTTATAAGGTCGGGAAGCATTGTCAACCCACGGTGCGCCGGTATAATGAATATCACCCCAGGTTTGCGCCGTTGCACGGCTAAAGAATAAAGAAATAAGTATTAATATGAAAACTTTTTGCGCCGTTACACGTCCGCTCCCTCTTTCGCTCATGTTCATGATCCCTTATCCTTTCTCCTTATTCTTTCGCTCGAGCTTGCTCGCAAAGAATGTTTAATGTTTAATCTTTAATGTTTAATCTTCATCGCCAATGGTGAAGTTCTCGGGATATCTGCCTTTGAAGTCCTTATAATACATCTTTATCTCACGCATCTGGCCCTCTAAGTCACCATTGGGGATGATGGTCTTCGTACACTGGATATGGCGGCGCTCATAGTCTACACCATAGAGCAAGATGGGCAGTCCGGCCTTCAGGGCAATAAAATAGAAGCCCTTTTTCCAGTCGGGATTGGGCGAACGGGTACCTTCGGGTGTGATACAAAGATGGAACTCCTTGGCTGCTTTGGCCGTCTCAGCCATCGAGTCGGTCATGCTGCTGTGCTTCTGACGGTAGACTGGTATGCCGCCAAGACTGCGGAAAATAGGACCAAGTGGCCAAAAGAACCACTCCTTCTTCATCAGGAAGTTGCTCTTCATGCCACGTGCTCCAATATATAACTGTCCCAGGACGAAATCCCAGTTGCTGGTGTGCGGAGCCAGACAGATGATGTATTTGTCGGGGTGGTTTTCTGTCACGTCAGCTGTCCACCCCCAGCGCTTGTACAACAGCCAATTGCAGAATCTCTTCCAGATCATCGGTTTACAGGTTGTTAATTTGGTCAATGATTTCATCAGCCTCCTTCGTGAAGGCGTCGCGCAGCACCCTGAAGTATTTCCTGGCTTCCATGCCCGGCTCCACGTGGGAGATGCGGCTGATGTAGTCTGTCTGCAGGCGGATAATGCTTGTCAGTACGTCGTCGGCGTTGCCGGCCTTCGGATTATTGCCATAGAGCGATGCGGCTACGGCCTCTGCGAACAGCTCCTCGCAGATGAGGTTGATTGCATGTTTTAGTGATCGTTTATTCGCCATAATAATCATCGGTTTGTAATTTCCAGTTAGCAAAGATAATAAATATTCTTCAAATAGCAATAAGATTCATCAAAAAAAAATATAAAAAGTATTTTTTCTTTCTTTTTCTCGTCAGAAATGCGTATTTTTGCACATCGAATTATCATTATTCAACAAAAATAAAGATTCAGAATTATGGAAAAGAGTGCATTGCAGATTGCAAGAGCCGCCTACCAGCCTAAATTGCCTAAGGCACTTCAGGGCGCAGTGAAAATCAAAGAAGGTGAGCCTACCCAGAGCGTAGCTGACCAGGAGGAAATCAAGAAGTTGTTCCCCAACACGTACGGCATGCCCATCGTGGAGTTCGTGCCTGCTACTGAGGCCAACACCACGAAGATGAACGTGGGTATCATCCTCAGCGGCGGTCAGGCCCCTGGCGGTCACAACGTCATCACCGGTCTGTTCGACCAGATTAAGAAGCTGAACCCTGAGAACCGGCTGTTCGGTTTTATCCTCGGTCCTGGCGGTCTGGTAGACCATAACTACATGGAGCTGACGCCGGAAATCATTGACGCTTACCGTAACACGGGTGGTTTCGACATGATTGGCTCTGGCCGTACGAAGTTAGAGAAGGTTGACCAGTTCGAGAAAGGTCTGGAGATCATCCGCAAGCTTGACATCAAGGCTATCGTCATCATTGGTGGCGACGACTCGAATACCAACGCCTGTGTGCTG
>JAEEGL010822465.1_pt1 | contig 14874 bp, 12 predicted proteins | sample 9134231 | NCBI WGS metagenome assembly JAEEGL01 (sample SAMN16246548, study PRJNA631951) | gut metagenome | biome: gut microbiome; feature: rumen; material: fiber-attached | host: Bos | place: Iran: Karaj | collected 2018-10
GGTCCCGGTACGCCGTTACGACGACGTTTGCCGACGACGTCACCGGGCGGAGCGACAGGCCGGGCAGAATCACCAGGTCCCGCTCCCCCGTTCCGAACCGCAGGTACGGCATCACGATGCCGCCCGCCGCCGCGTACGCCGTTTCAAATTTCATCCTGTTTCCGCCCGTCTCTGCCATGTTCTCTCCTTACAGTTTTTCGAAAGAAGCGCCGCCCCTGTGCGTGAGCCAGTGGAGGAGCGGGGCCGAAAGGCCGCAGAAAAACACGGTCAGGATCGCCAGGTAGACCCACGGCGGGAGCAGGTACATGAGCGCGATGTAAGGTGCCGCAAGCCCCATGCCCAGGATCCAGCCGCCGAACATCATGACCAGCACGATCATCGACTGCTTGATCACATAGGCTTCATTCGTCCAGGTCAGGTTCGCGTGCCGAAGGCCCAGGGTCAGGCCGGCCGCGCCGGTAAACAGCGTGAAGGCTGCGATCGCAAGGGCTGAGAAAAGCGCGCCTAAGATCCCGCCGCCCAGAAGCAGCGTCAAAAGAACGGCAGTGATCACGCCGGGCACGCCGTTTAGGAGCACGTGCGTAAGAAGCTTCGCCTTCATGACGTCCGCGCCCCGTACGGGCAGGGTCTGAAGGATCCAGATATTCTTGCCTTCCAGCGAGACCGAAGGTGTGGAGATGATGTTCATCGCCACCAGGAGCGCCAGGACGGCGTAGACCGCCACCGGGACGATATTCAGGATGGGGAAGCCTTCCCCGACCTCGGAAACGAGCATCTTAAGATCCGCGTGCTTGACGGCGGCCAGCACGATCAGCACCGGCATCAGGAAGATGCCGAAGCCGCAGTTCAGCATATAGGTCGGGCTCTTCGTGAAGCGCCTGACCTCGCGCGTCAGGAGCGTCCCGAGAATCCCCTTCTGCGCGGTCCGCTTCTCCCTGTAGACGGCTTTTCTGGAAGCAGGCGTCTTCGTAGCGATCCGGATGAAGGTCCTGGAAAGGATCCAGACCGTGACCGCCATCAGCGCCGCCGTGATCCCGATGAACAGAAGCGCCGGCAGGATCTCGCCGGTCGCGCCGCGGCCCAGCTGATAGTAATAATTCATGTACTTCCGGACGTTCTCCGCAAGCGCCTGGCTGTTCTCGATCACCCTCTCCAGGAGGCTCGTGAACTGGAAGCTGACGTAATAATACGCGCCGATCAGCACAACCGACAGGATCACGATCACAAAGCTCTTGTTCTTCAGACGCACCGAGATCATGGCCACGAGCCAGCCGAAGAAGCAGGTCAGGACCATGACGAAGCCCGCCAGGAAGAATGTCAGGACGACGCACAGGATAATGGCCGTCACGCTGGGCGCCCCGGCGATGAAGTAATAGATCACGGCCGGGATCCAGACGATGCCGGAATAGAGAAGCCCCAGAAGGTACACGCTCAGCATCCTGGAAAGCAGGATCCTGCCGGGCGGGATGGGGAGCGAGATCAGAAGCTCGTTGTCCTTGGAAAGGTACAGGCTCGAATAGGTGTTGAAGACGCTGCCGAAGACGCCCAGAAACGTCGCGATCAGGGCGACCAGCGCAAAGTAGAGCCATTCAAGCCCCAGCGAGAAGAGCGGCGCCCCGAGCGCCGCGGAAAGGCCGAAAAATGTCCCTCCCAGGAAGACGAACAGGAATCCGAATACGATGAACAGGAGGACCGTCCGGCTTTTCGTGCGCGCCTTTCCGGTCTTCTGGTCCACGAAATAGCCGCGGAACAGCTCCATAAACTGTTTTTTGATCAGAGTTTTCAGCATGAGAGACCTCCGATGCGCATCCCGGTCAGGCCTCGCTGTCCGCGAGTTCCAGGAAGACTTCCTCCAGCGACTCATCGCCCTTGACCTCTTCCATCGTACCGGAGCGGATCAGCCTGCCGTTCTTGATGATGGCGACCTTATCGCAGAGCTTTTCCGCGACCTCCAGCACATGCGTGGAGAAGAAGATCGCGCCGCCCTGGTCGCAGACCTCGCGCATCAGTTCCTTGACGGTGTAGGAGGCCTTCGGGTCCAGGCCCACGAAAGGCTCGTCCATGATGATCAGCTTCGGCTCGTGGATCCAGGCCGAGATCAGCGCCAGCTTCTGCTTCATGCCGTGCGAGTAGGCGGTGACCGGCTGCGCCAGGTCGGCGGTCAGCCCGAAGAGTTCCGCGTAACGGTGGATCCGCTCCCAGCGGACGTTAGCGGAAAGGCCGAAGATATCGGCGATGAAGTTCAGGTACTGGATCCCGGTCATGTAGTCGTAAAGGTCCGGGTTGTCCGGGATGTAGGCCGTGATCTTCTTGCAGGCCAGCGGGTCCTCTTTGACGGAGATCCCGTTGATCCGGATATCGCCCGCCTCGTGGTCCAGGATGCCCATAACGCACTTCAGCGTGGTGGTCTTGCCGGCGCCGTTGTGGCCGATGAAGCCGTAGATCTCGCCGGGCCGGATGTGGAGCGACAGGTCGTCCACGGCCTTGACGTTCCCGTATGATTTGGTCAGATGGTCGATGATAAGCATGATGATTCCTTTCCGGGCGTCAGAACACCCGCGGTTTTTCTACGGATCAGCCCGCTTTCCGCTTGCTTTCGATCTTGATGCGGCCCTCGTGGACGTTCACCTTAAAGAAGTCCTTGACCGAGCAGCCGGCGCGGCCGCTGGACGCGCAGGCGCAGGCACAGGCGCAGTGCGACGCGCAGGCGCAGGACGATGCGCAGGCGCAGGAGGACGCGCACGACGAATGATGCGAAGAGCCGCTCGAACGCGTGGTGCTGCTTGAGCGCGGCCGGCTGACCGGCACGCTGATCACGTTGACGCGGATGTAGGTGTTCGGCGAATCCCCGTAGCGGTACGTTCCGTTCTTCGTATAATTTTCGGGCTTCTCGATCTGGCTCTCTTCCACCACTTCCTTGGACTTGATCATGCTGCGTCCGCAGTACGGGCAGCTGTCCTTGCCTTCCTGCCGCGGGGCGCCGCAGTTCGGGCAGTTCTCAAAGTATTCGATCTTCGTACGCGTGATCTTCTTCTCGGTCGCCTGCCCGAAGCCGGTCCCGCGCAGAAGCCACCGGAAGAACAGGATGATCAGGACCACCGGAGTTGCCAGGACCGCCAGCACGACAAAGCCGCCGATCAGTCCGAAGATCGTGTCCAGGAAGGTGTCCAGCGGACTGCCGCCGTATCCGTCGTCATCGGGGTCGTAAGGAATACCGGGGTCTGAGGCGCTTCCCGGATCCGTCTGACGTTCCGGGGAGAAGCCGAAGGCGTCATTTAAGTAGGTGACGCTCATCGTATAGCGGTCGCCTGCACTGAGCGAGGTGGAAAACGTCAGGTAATCCCCCTCGGTCAGGCAGTCCGGCTGCCAGGCGCCCGCCCGGTCTTTATTCCAGCGGATGGTAAGGTCTTTGACGGCCATCTCGTCGAACCAGGCCGGCGTGAACGTATAAACGGTCTCGCCCTCGACCCACTTGTCGATCTGATACATATGGTCCTGGGTCATCGAAAACTCCACGACCACGGTCTCGTTCGCGTAATATGAACGGTCCAGATAGATGGCCAGGCTGTCGCCGTTGTCTTTTATGTTTTTGACGGTGTCGCTGAGCGGCCGGATATTCTCGTGATAGCTGTTCGGGACGCCCAGGTCGATCCACTCGAGCGGGCCGTAGACCTCATCGTCCAGGACCTTCCACTCAATGAGATAGGTCATCTCCAGCGAGGCGTCCTCGTTGACGTCGACGGTGATGACGAAGCGCGTCAGTTCGTCTGTGGTGACCGCGTGCGCGCGCTCAGTAAAGAACGAGACGGAGATCAGAAGGACCGCCGCGAGCACCAGGCCGCCGATCAGCCTTGAAACCTTCTTTTTCATCAGCAGTACCTCCTTAACGGGCATTCGCCGGTCATATCGGTCGAATAATTCCTGCGTTCCGTGCATGCGGGGCTGTCCCAGATGGAAGCCCAGTCGTCCGTGAGGATGTTTCCGAGCGGGGCGTCGGAGAGCCAGCTCTGGCACGGCACCACGTTTCCGCCCGGCGTCACGCACATGTTCGACAGGCAGGCGCCGCAGGTGGGCGACGGAATGTTCAGTTCGTCAAAGACTTCCGGCGCGATCCAGCCCGGCGACGTGAAAGCGATCTCCATGCCGTTTGAGTGGCAGTAGGAAACGGCGTCCCGCAGGATCTTCTCCAACTCATTGCCGGTCAGCTGCAGGCGTTCGGAGGCTTCCCCGGCCGCGTTTCCGGTGGTGATGAGGCCGGAGCAGGTCACGTAGATGACGCCCTTTTCCCGCAGGAACTTAAGGGTCTTCACGTAGTCCCGGTTCAGCGTGCAGAGCGGCGTGTTGATGCTGACGGAGAGCCCTTCCCGGAGCGCGTTGTCGATGCCTTCCACGGTATGCGCGTACTGCGGGGCACCCACCAGTTTGTTGTGGATCTCCGGATCCGCCGAGTAGAACGTGATCTGGACGCTGTCCAGCTCCGCCTCATGAAGCTTTTTGCAGTATTCGGGGGTCAGACGGATGCCGTTCGTGTTGAGGCGCGAGATGAACCAGCGCGCGTATTCGATCAGTTCGAACAGATCGTCGCGCATGGTGGGTTCGCCGCCGGTGAAGGTCACCTGTGGGATGCCGGCCGCGCGGCAGATATCCAGTGCCTTCTTCCACTCTTCGGTGGATAATTCTTCTTCATCGGAAAGGGTCTGGCCGGCCGCGTAGCAGTGCACGCACTTCTGGTTGCAGTGCCACTGCCCGTTCTTCGTCATGGCGCTGACCATGAGGTCCATCCGGTGCGGCGCGTTCATGTATTCCGCGTATTCGCCGATGCTCATGTAATGGATGTCGGTCGTGACTTCCTCACGGTAAGCGATCTGCTTCATCGTATTGTAGATCCGGATGACCTCGTTCTGGATCCGCTTTTTGGAGAAGAGCGGGATGATCTTCCGGACGCTTTCGGCCGTATTGTCCAGAATGGACTTGGCCTCGTCCTCCCCGATCTCCTTTCCGTCGTAACGGTTGGCTTCGCGGATCATCTCCGCCAGGATGACGGCGGAAACAAAGTTGACCGGCACGATGTCCGAGCCGTTCACGATGGCGATGCTCGGATTCAGCGCGTTCTCTTCCTTTTTGGGCGGGCTCAGATGCACGCGGATGGCGCCGGGACCGTCCGGGTTCAGCGTCGTATGAAGGACTTCGTTGAACGCTGTGTCCATGTATTCATAGAGGCGCCGGACCGTCTTTGTCTTTCTCAAAAGTTTTGGTACAGGAAACATTTTGACCTCCTGATTCTTATGGGCTTGGTCGGGGCCGGTGCTTCCGGCCCACTACCCTAAATAATGATTATAACGGAAAAACGCCCCGCTGTCCACCTTTAGCGAACTGTTCAGCGGGATAGACAAAAGAGACGGATCACGGACGCCTCACCAAAGAAGAGGCTTCCCGAGGCTTCAACAAAGCGGCCTCCTCCGGGCATCAAAAAGGACGGGCCCCTTCGGGCCCGCCCTCTTCTCGTCAAGTGCTTACGGCGCGATCACGATCGTCTCGTCAAAGAAAGCGTTGTAATAGTCCGCGTCTTTGTCATAATCCGGGAGTTTGTCCGCCACGCTCTCCCCCCTTGTCGTCACGGCGCCCGAGGGCGTCATCAGGTACATCGCCGGGCCGTTATAAAAGACCAGCGGCTTCTCATCGGCATGCGCCCGGATCCATTCACCGAACGCCTCCATCCAGGGACCGCCCCATGCCGGCGTCCCGTGGATCTGCCCGTCTTCCGGGTCCAGCCACAGCGTTTCCGTCCCGACCAGCTTTTCCCCGTCGTACATCAGGTACTCGCGGAAGCTCAGGTCGATCTCGTTCTTTTTCTCCCCGAGCCTGAGGCCGCGGAAGCCGGTCTCCGAAAACCGGAGATCCTTAAAGTCCTCGCCGAACGCCCTAAGCGCGTTCAGGATCCCCGCACGGTTCTCTTCAAGATACGCCTTCGCCGCGTCTTCCCCGAGTTCCGTGCCTTTTTTGACGACCGGGTTTCTAAGCGCGGTCCGCATCGAGACCGGATCTTCGCTGCCTTCACTGCCGGGGCTGCTCTTCTCGAACGGTTTTACCACCATCAATACGACCGCCGCCGCGATGGCCAGCACTGCCGCTGCCGCGGCCGCGATCAGGCCTGTCCTTTTGTTTTTTCCTGTGATTCTTTTCATCGGTGCCGCCTCCATAATGAACTCATCGGAGATCCCGCCGAGTACGTTTTCAAACTGATCCAGCGTCATCCCTCAAAGCCCTCCTTTTCCAAATGCTCCTGAAGCTTCCGCCGAAGCCTCAGAAGGATCATCTTGACCCTGCTTTCACCCAGGTGTTCCGCTTCCGAAAGTTCACGGACCGTCGCTCCGTACCAGTAGCGCCTGACAAAGAGCACGCGGTCCCGGCTCCGGAGTCCCCTAAGAAACCGTTCCACCGATTCCCGGAGCGCGGTCTCTTCCGCCACGTCCCCAGGCGCAGAAGGCTCTAAAAAGAGCTCGGACAGTTCCTCCAGGCTCTCCCGAAAACCGCTGCCCCGCTTCTTCGCGCCGTCCCTTCTCAGAAGATCGACGGCGTCCTGCCGCGCGATCTTTGCCGCGTAGGCTTTCAGGTTTTCCGGCGCGTCCGGCGGGATCTTGTCCCACAGTTTCTCATAGACGCCGAAGACCACTTCCTCCCGGTCCCTGGGATCCTGAAGGACGTTCCCGACAATATACCTGAGGTAGCGTCCGTACTTCTCCGCGGTGGCCCGGATGGCGTCTTCGTTCCGCTTTTGGTAGAGCTCCACGATCTCACGGTCGTCCAAAGTCCGTTCCTCCTTTCCCGGTCCCGAAGAAGACCATGCCGGCACGGCTTCCTCAGGACGATTTTTGAAGGCCTTCACTCAATAAGACGAAAAAAGAGGGGCGTGCGTCACCCCTCTTTTAAAAATTCAGTCAGCCCCGATTCATCGGCTTCCGCCCCGGAGACCCACGCCTTCCAGGATCTCCGACGTCAGTTCCCCGGCCGCGTACCAGACCGTCTCGTAGCGGATCATCCGGAGCATATTCCTGTCGAAGAACAGGTTCAGGGAGGCCGGGAAATCCTCATCCGCGGCCCAGTAGGAGACCACCGCCGAGTAGCCCGCAAACAGCGGGACCTGAAAACTCACGTCGCCTTTTCCGTACGGAATACAGCCTTCTAAGCGGAGAAACCGTTCCAGTTCCGCTTCCTTCCCGGAGAGCGCGCGGCCCATCCGGTCGTACATTCCGGCGCCCGCGTAAGAGTAGGCGTTATGGACGGCGGAAAGATTCTGGATCTGGACGTATTCGCCCGAAGGCGTCGCCGATGGATCCCCGCCCGAAAGAAGGTCGTAAAGGACCAGCGATGCGTTGAAGCCCGCCGGATGCGCGGTCCGAAACCCGTCCGCTGACCATTCGGCCGCGCCGTCCGAAAAGCGGATCCGGAATTCCCGGAAAAACGCGCGGATATAGAGATATTCCCCGTCACACGGAAGACCGAAGCGCGCCGCCAGGGCGCGCGGATCCATCGCGGCGAAGTCCTTTTGCCGCTTCAGAAGCGCCGCTTCGTAATTGTTCTTACCGGCCGGGCGTTCCATCCGTTCACGCTCCGTTCTGTCCGGCGGACCCGGTGAACCCGGCGAGCCCGTCTCTTAGACGCCGGATCCCGTCCTCCATCATGGAGCGCGGGCAGGCCGTGTTGAAGCGGAGGAAACTTTCCCCGCCGGGGCCGTACTGCGAGCCCCTGGAGAGCACCAGGCCGGTCTCCTTCCGGAGATAGGCGCACAGCGCGTCCCCGTCCTTCGTGATCCCGGAGACGTCCAGCCAGAGAAGGTAGGTCGCCTCCGAATCCACGATCCGAAGGCCCGGGATATCCTTTGCGGCCTCGCGGAGAAGCCGCTTGTTTTCAAATGTATAGGCCCGCATCTCGTCGAGCCAGGCGCCGCCCTCCGTAAAGGCGGCTACGGCCGCGTCCACCGCGAAAGCGGAGGGTTCCGCGACCTCATCGGTGTTCAGGGCGCGCCACATCTTGTGACGCAGGAACGGATCCGGCACCAGGACAGCCGCTGTCTGCAGGCCGGCCAGGTTGAAGCACTTGGTCGGGGCGATGCAGGTGACGCTGATCATCGAGCAGAGATACGACGCCGAGGCAAACGGGACGTAGCCCTTGCCCGGGTCCGTGATGTCGCAGTGGATCTCGTCCGAGAGCACAGTGACACCGTTTTCGGCTGCCAGCGCGCCGATCCTCCCGAGCGTCTCCCGGTCCCAGATCCTGCCGATGGGATTGTGCGGGTTGCAGAGGATCATCAGGGACGTCTGCGGATCCGCAAGCTTCCTCTCCAGGTCCTCCCAGTCGATCCGGTAGGCGCCGTCTTCATAGATCAGCGGGTTTTCCAGCACGCGGCGGCCGTTGTTGAGGATCGAATTGTAGAAAATGTTGTAGACCGGCGTCTGGATCAGCACGTTTTCCGCCGGCGTCGTGAGTTTCCGGACCGCCGATGAGATGGCCGGGATCACGCCGGTGCAGAAGATCAGCTCGTCCTTTTCGATCACGAGCCCGTGCCGCGTTTTCCACCAGTTTTGGTACGCCTCATACCAGGCGTCCGGCACGTCGGTATAACCGAAGATGCCGTTTTGGAGGCGCTTTTCCAAAGCCGCGCGGATCTCCGGCGCGGCCTGAAACTCCATGTCCGCCATCGAAAGCGGGAGCTCGCCCTCCGCGACGTCCCACTTGGACGCGTAGGTGCTCCGCCGATCCGTCACGGAATCAAAATCGTAGCGGTATCCGTTCATTCTTCTTCTCCCTTGATGCCGGCCAGAAATGCCTTGGCGCGCTCGGTCTTGGGCGCCGTGAAGAAGGCCTCCGAAGTGTCCTCTTCCACGATCAGCCCCTCTTCCATCAGGATCACGCGGTCCGCGCCGCGGCGGGCGAATTCCATCTCATGGGTCACCACGACCATCGTGGTGCCCTCGTTTGCCAGTCGTTTCATGACGTCCAGGACCTCGCGCGTGAGCTCGGGATCCAGGGCCGACGTGGGCTCGTCGAAGAAGACCACACCGGGCTCCGAAACGATGGCCCTGGCGATGGCCACGCGCTGCTGCTGTCCGCCCGAAAGGTGCGACGGATAGAAGTCCTTGTGGTCCAGCATGCCCACGTGCTCCAGCGCCCGGAGGCCGCGTTCCCGGGCCTCCTGTTTGTCCATCTTCCGGGCCACGATCAGGCCCTCTGTCACGTTCTCCAGCGCCGTCTTGTTGCCGAAGAGCTGGTAGTCCTGGAAGACGAAGCCGATCCTTTTCCGGTAATTCAGGATCTCTTTCCGGTGCGCGCTGTGGAGGTCGTATTCCTTGCCGTCAAAAATGACGCGGCCGCCGTCCGCGGACTCTAAGAAACTCAGGCACCTGAGCAGAGTCGTCTTCCCGGAGCCGCTGGGCCCCAGGATGGCGATCACGTCGCCGTCGTTGACGCGGAAACTGACGTCCTTAAGGACCTCGTTCTTTCCGAATGATTTTTTAACGTTCAGAACTTCGATCATGCTCAGCGCTTCCTTTCCATTCTGCGTTCCACCAGCCGCTGCACCCACGTCAGGAGCGTGCAGATCAGGAGGTACACCAGGCCGGCTTCCAGGTACAGCCAGAAGTAGTCATAGGTGCGGGCCGCGATCCTCTGGGCCTGCGCCATGATCTCCACCACCGCGATGCTGTACGCCAGCGACGTGTCCTTCACCAGGCCGATCAGAGAGTTCGACAGCGGCGGGAAGGCCGCGGTCATGGCCTGCGGAATGACGACCCGGAGCATCGCCTGCGGGAACGTCATGCCTACGCAGTAGCAGGCTTCCAGCTGGCCCTTCGGCACTGATTCGATGGCGCCGCGGATGGTCTCGGAGCAGTAAGCGCCCACGCTCAGGCTCAGGACCACCACCGCGCTTGGGAAGGCCGGGATGGTCACCCCGATGCTCGGCAGGCCGAAATAGACCACGAACAGCTGCACCAGCATCGGCGTGCCGCGGATGATCCAGACGTAGAAGCGGGCAAGCTGCTTGAGCACCGGGATCTTCGCGATCTGCACCAGGGCCGTTAAAAGGGCGATCAGGATGCCGAGCGTGAAGGAGATGGCCGTCAGCGGCAGCGTGACCTTGAACGCCGTCAATAGGAGTTTCGGGAAGGACTCGATGAGTTCCTGCAGGATTCGTTCATTCATACGGAAAGCTCCGTTCTTCCGGACGGACGGTCCGCCCGGTACTCAAAAACCGGGAACCCAGGCCTTTGTTCCTTGGTTCCCGGTCGGTCTCATGCTTCTTTAGATCACTTGGTCAGGTCGACGCCGAAGTACTTCTCGGAAACGGCCTTCAGTTCGCCGCTGTCCAGCGCTTTCTTCAGCGCGTCGTTGATGGCTTCCACGAGCCTCTTTTCGCCCTTCTTGACCGGGACGTAGGAGCTCGGTTCGGGCTCGGACTCAACGGCGATCTTCACCTCCGCGTCCGGATTCTGCTTCATGTAATCGTTGAAAGCCGTCAGGTAGTTCAGCGTGCAGTCGGCGCGGCCGTTCAGCACTTCGGAGATGGACTGCGCCATCGCGTTGACGGGATCCAGCGTCGCGCCCTTTTCCTGGGCCAGCGCGCCCCAGGTGCTGGTGGACTCGTTCGCCGCGATCTTGCCCTTCAGATCGTCAAAGGACTTGATGCTGTCGTCGTCCTTGCGGACCAGGATGCCGCCCTTGACAAACGCGTAGGGATTCGAGAAATCGTACTTCTGAGCGCGTTCCTCGGTATAGCCGACCTCGTTGATGACCGTGTCGATCTGGCCGGAATCCATCGCCGCGAACAGCGAAGACCACTCCATTTCAACGGTGCGCAGTTCCACGCCCAGATACTTGGCGATCAGGCCCGCCACCTCGACGTCGAAGCCGACCAGCTTGCCGGTCTCGTCATGATAGGAGTTCGGGGAATAGGTGCCCTCCGAGCCGACAGTGATGTAGCCGCGTTCCTTGATGGTGTCCAGAAGGTCCTTCTCGGCGGGTTTCTTGGCGCAGCCGGCCAGGACCAGGGACAGCGCCAGCGTCAGGCAAAGGGCCATCTTCAGGATGTTTTTCATGTGTGCCTCCTCTTATTTCTTTTTTGCGATCATCTCCATCAGTTCAAGCCTTTGTTCATCTGTCAGATGAGAGAGGTTGGAACAGAGAAGGTGCTTGAGTTCCATGAAGGGGATATCCTCTTCGTTACCTGTCAGGTACTCCACGGACACGCCCAGCTGGGCGGCGATGCGCACCAGAACGTCCATGCAGGGCTTCCGGCTCCCGTTCACGTACCTGGACATGGAGGTCTCGTCGACACGGCATCTCTGGGCAAGCTCGCGCTGCGTCAGGCCCTGTTCGGTCAGCAGACAGGAAAGCCGTTCACTGAAATTCATACCGCATCACCTCCTTACCGGATATTATAGCATCGGATGGCGCATTGTCAAGTATCGGGGTGCATACAGCGCCCCTCCGCGCTTCTGTTCCGGGGAGGCGCGGGAAACACGTAAACAGGCCCTTACGGAAGTTCCGTAAGGGCCTGTCGGGTTGTTGGCCTTTCGGCCTTATGCGGGCTTATTCAGCCCTTTTCCTGTCTCTCACCGATTCCGCCTTCCGGGTGCTTTCAGCGCCTTTCAGGCGGTTTCCGGCGTTCAGACCTTACGCGGTCTTTCTGCGGTTCCTGCGATCCACGAAGAGCACCGCCAGCGCCGCCAGCGCCGAGCTCAGCATCATCAGCATCCAGCCGAAGACGTTGGAATGATCGCCGGTATCCGGGATCTCGGTGTTGGTGACCGTCGTCACATAGCCGTCGACCGTGATGCCGGTGAGCGTGTAGCCCTCAGGCACCTGCGCCTCGGTCCATGCGTACTGGATCTCCACGCCGTTCTCGTACTTCGGCAGGTTCGTGACCGTCCACTGCCAGTTGTTGCCGTCGTTCAGCACGTAATTCGTGTTTGTCGTGCCGTTCGAAAGCGTGACCGTGATGCTCGACGGCCGCTTGCCGTTCGCGTTGTTGTCGTCTTCCCAGACCTTCTTGACCGTCACGGCGATGACAACAGGCGTATGCGTGTTCGTGACCTCGAAGCCGTCATACTGGTCGCCTTCGATCGTGTAGGTGTAGGTGCCTTCCGCATCCTGACCCGTGATCACGGCGTCTTCCACTTCCTCAACGGTGTAGGTGATCTCGTTGCCGTCGTTGTACTTCGGCAGGTCTTCCCACGTATAGGTCAGCTCATCGTCATCCCAGATGCCGTCTTCGCCGGCCGTCAGCGTGATCTCCTTATCGGTGAGTTCCACGTCGTCCGCGAACAGTTTGAACGTGATGCTCGTGGGACGGATGTCGTCGCGGTCATCATCGTCGTTCCAGACCTTGGTGACCGTGACCGGGATCACAACAGGCGTATGCGTGTTCGTGACCGCGAAACCGTCGGTGTGGTTGCCTTCGATCTCATAGATGTAGGTGCCTTCCGCATCCACGCCCGTGATCACCGCGTCTTCCACTTCCTGGATGGTGTAGGTGATCGCGGAGCCGTTGTTGTACTTCGGCAGGCCTTCCCAGGTGTGGGTCAGGTCTTCCTCGTCCCAGACGCCGTCATCGCCGCAGCTCAGGGTCGCCAGCTTGTCCTCCAGCTCCACGCCGTCCGCATACAGTTTGAACTGGATGCTGTCCGGACGGATGCCGTCCTGATTCTGGCCGTCTTCCCAAGCCTTGGTCACCGTCACCGGAATCACCACAGGCGTGTGGGTGTTGGTGCAGGTGAAGCCTTCGGTGTGGTCGCCCGTGATCTCATAGATGTAGGTGCCTTCCGCATCCACACCGGTGATCACAGCGGTCTCCACTTCCTGGACCGTGTAGGTGATCAGGTTGCCGTTGTTGTACTTCGGCAGGTTCTCCCAGGTGTGGGTCAGGTCTTCCTCGTCCCAGACGCCGTCATCGCCGCAGCTCAGGGTCGCCAGCTTGTCAGTCAGCTCCACGCCGTCCGCAAGCAGCCTGAACTGGATGCTCTCCGGACGGATGCCGTCCTGGTTCTGGCCGTCTTCCCACGCCTTCGTCACCGTCACCGGGATCACGATCGGGGTATGGATGTTCTCGACCTCAAAGCCGTTCGTCTGGTTGCCCGTGATCACATATCGGTAGGTACCTTCCGCGTCCGGGCCGGTGATGACCGTGGTCTCCACTTCCTGCACCGTATAGGTGATGAGGGCGCCATCGTTGTACTTCGGCAGGCCTTCCCAGGTGTGCGTCAGTTCCTCCTGGCTCCAGACATTGTCGTCGCCCGCGGTCAGGGTGATGGTCTTATCCGTGAGTTCCACGTCATCCGCAAGGAGCTTGAACGTCAGGGTGCCGGGACGGATGCCGTCCTGGTTGTTGCTGTCGTTCCAGACCTTCGTAACGGTGACCGGGATCACTACAGGCGTATGCGTGTTCGTGACCTCGAAGCCGTTCGCGGAATCGCCGGTGATCTCATAGGTATAGGTGCCTTCCGCATCCGTGCCGGTGATCACGGTGTCTTCCACTTCCTGCACCGTGTAGACGATCAGGCTGCCGTTGTTGTACTTCGGCAGGTTCGTCCAGGTGTAGGTCAGTTCTTCCTGACTCCATTCCTCATCGTCGCCCGCCTGAAGCGTGGCCAGCTTATCCGTGAGTTCCACGTTGTTCGCAAGCAGCTTGAACTGGATGCTCGTGGGACGGATGCCGTCCTGGTCGCTGCCGTCTTCCCAGATCTTCGTGACCGTGATCGGGATCACCACAGGCGTATGGGTGTTCTCGACCTGGAAGCCGTTCGTCTGATCTCCGGTAACGGCGTAGGCATAGGTACCTTCCGCGTCCACGCCCGTGATCACGGCATTTTCCACTTCCTGCACCGTGTAGGCGATCACGGAGCCGTTCTCGCGCTTCGGCAGGTTCGTCCAGGTGTAAGTCAGCTCTTCCGTGCTCCAGACTTCGTCGTCGCCCGCCTGAAGAACGTGCTGCTTCTCGGAAAGCACAGTGCCGTTCGCCAGAAGGTTGAACGTCAGGCTCGTGGGACGGATGCCGTCCTGGTCGTTGTTGTCGGACCAGACCTTCGTCACCTTGACGGTGGTCACTTCCGGCGTGTGGGTGTTGGTGAAGACGAAGCCGTTTTCGGCGTCACCGGTGAAGGCGTAGGCGTAGGTACCCGGGCCGTCCGTGCCGGTGATTACCGTGCCGGTCACTTCCTGTACCGTATAGATGATGTCAGCGCCGTTGTTCTTCTTCGGCAGGCCGTCCCACGTGTAGGTCAGCTCCGCCGCGCTCCAGACGCCGTCTTCGCCGGCGGACAGGGTCGCCAGCTTGTCGGTAAGCTCCGTACCGTCCGCAAACAGCTTGAACTGGATGCTCGTCGGGCGGATGCCGTCGCGGTTGTTGTCGTCATCCCAGATCTTGGATACCGTGACCGGGATCTGACCCGGCAGATGCGTGTTCGTGACCGTAAAGCCGTCCGCCGCATCGCCCGTGATCTGGAACGAGTAGGTGTTGGGGCCGTTCTCCCCGGTGATGACGTCGTCGGTCACTTCCTCCACCGTGTAGGCGATGACCGCGCCGTTCTCATACTTCGGCAGGTCCTGCCAGGTGTGGGTCAGTTCGCTCGTCTGCCAGACTTCATCGTCGCCCGCCCGAAGCGTGACCTGCTTGTCCGCAAGGGCAGTGCCGTTCTTCAGGAGGTTGAACGTGATGCTCAGGGGGCGGATGCCGTCCTGGTCGTTGTTGTCGTTCCAGACCTTCGTCACCGTGACGGTGGTCAGTTCAGGTGTATGCGTGTTCGTGACCAGGTAGCCGTTCGCCGCGCTGCCGCCGATGGTGAAACTGTAGGTGCCCGGGCCGTTCGTGCCCGTGATCAC
>JAEEGL012672530.1_pt1 | contig 14874 bp, 8 predicted proteins | sample 9134231 | NCBI WGS metagenome assembly JAEEGL01 (sample SAMN16246548, study PRJNA631951) | gut metagenome | biome: gut microbiome; feature: rumen; material: fiber-attached | host: Bos | place: Iran: Karaj | collected 2018-10
AATCAGTCAAAATCGAGTATAATGACCTCTTTAGGTTGCAAAACGAGTGTGTTTTCAAGCGAAATCATCGTATGGTTGACGATGTTCTCGGCTTTCTTTTGTGGCAGCACCTCCTGATAAGGCTCAAGCGGCAGTTCCGCTGTCTCAGGGGTTCCATTAATCATCACGGTGACGGTCTTGCCGTTGTAGGTTCTGGCATAGACATACACACCGCCACGCACATGAAAATGGATGAGTTTCCCGAAATGTACAGCCTCGTTGTGCTTTCTCCATTGGAGAAGATTATTGGTGGTATTGTAATACCACGTCTGCAAGCTGTTTCTTCCCTGTGCTGAGAACGCGTCGTTGGTGTCGCCTGGCCATCCGCCCGGGAAATTCTGACGGAGCGCACCGTCGCCTTTCGATTTGTTAGCCGCCATCCCCACTTCGTTGCCGTAATAGAGCTGTGGGATTCCCCGGAGTGTGAGCAGCAGGGCGAGCGCCTGCTTGTAGCGTGTGGTGTCGTTCGCCATCTCGGGATTTTTCTGGAAGCGGTCAGTGTCGTGGTTGTCGAGGAAGGTGAGCAAGTGGTTGGTGTCGGCAAACACGCCGTCCTGTCCGAGGTACTCATACAGACGGGCGAATCCGTGGTCCCACTCGTCGGTCTTCTCGTCACATACATAGTTGAGGAGCGACATCAGGGGGAAATCCATCACGGTCTTCAGCTTCGTGTTTCGTGGTGCGGCGAGTTTGCTGTCTTTCTGCCAGTACGACACACCCACATTATTGTTTATCCATGCCTCGCCCACAATGTTGAATCCCGGATATTCCTGCTCGATACGCTCACACCACTCCACCATCGCATCGAAATCACAATAGGGATAGGTGTCCTGACGGATGCCGTCTATTTTGGCAAACTCAATCCACCAGATGCTGGTCTGGATGAGGTAGTCCTTCACGAGGCGGTTTTTCTGGTTCCAGTCAGGCATGGCTTTCACGAACCAGCCGTCAACCGTGCGTGAGCGGTCGAAACATGAGGCGTTGACATCGGCGACGGCAGCGGTGCGGTAGCTGCTCTGCACGTACTGACCGTCAAAATTAAACCAGTCGGGCTGGGGCATGTCGGTGAACAGGGGGTTGAAACTGCCGCAGTGGTTGAACACCAGGTCCTTCACGATTTTGATTCCTCTCTTGTGGGCCTGCTCCACAAAATTGCGGTAGTCATCGTTGGTGCCGTAGCGGGGATCCACCTTATAATAATTAGTGATGGCATAGCCGTGATACGACTCCATCTCCATGTCGTTCTCAAGCACCGGTGTGGGCCAGATGGCGGTGATGCCGAGGTCAGCGAGATAATCGAGCTTTGCAGTCATTCCCTGCAGGTCGCCTCCATGTCGTGCCAGCGGAATATTGCTGTCGCACACCTTCTCACGCATTCCTTCAACCACGTCATTGGCGGTGTTGCCGTTGGCGAAGCGGTCGGGCATCAGCAGATAGACCACATCGGATGCATCAAACGACTTGCGGTTGAACGGTGTTTTCGGCTTGAGCTCATAGGCTATCTTCTCGGTTTTCTTCCCGTTGGAGAGTTTAACTTCGAAGGATTGTGCCGGTGCGTTTTTTGTATTAATATAAAGAATAAGGTAGTTTGGATTCTTTACCTTCACCACCTCCTCAATAGTCAGCTGCTTGGCTCCATCTAAAGAAGGAGTCATATCAGCGATGTTGTCACCATGAATCAGCATTTGGAAAAGAGGGTTTTCCATTCCACTGTACCAGCAGAGGGGATGAACGAAATCAATTGTCTGATTATTCTTCGCCTTTATCTGCAGTACAGAAAGAAAGGAAAACACTGCAATCAGGAAAAAAGCAATTCGTCTCATATTGTTTCCATTTATAAAGTGTTAATTAAATCAGGTAGTTTAATTCGTTAGTTTTATTTTTCACCTGCAAAGATATAACAAAAAAACATACAAAAATCGATGTATAAAAAAAATATAAATTTTAAAAAACATTATTTATTTAAATATCAAAATTATAAGTAATAAATTCATATCAAAAAATATAAATCCGTTTTTTACAAAAAAGCATCAAAATTTGCTGGTTTGAAGAAAAAAGTGTAATTTTGGTGTAAATTTTTTAAGAAGACGAGAAGGCAAGAAGACGAAAAGGCAAGAACGTAAGACCCCATTAGTTTTTTATTGACAAAACTATCATCCTCGAGCCCAGACTCATTAACTTCCATTCGCAGGAAAGAACTCCCATTTTCAAAGAAAATTAACTCCCAAATGAAATTTCAGCCCCCATTGAATATTATGATTTTTTTACGATTCCTATCTTTTTCAGCAGCCCTGTTTTTCAGCATAAGTTCGTTCGCACAATCCGATGAATTCGTGGAAGACAAACTCTACAATTCCTTGGATTCGCTTGATGAGATTATCGAAAACAAAGAGCAATTCGCATCTGCATGGGAAACCCAGACCGACAGCATGCGAGAGCAGGCACTTCATGCCCCCTCCGGGCAGCGTTCTTCTGTCTATTGGCAACTTTTCGACCGATACCGTCGTGTGCAGACCGACTCCGCTCTGCATTATCTCCGTCTGCTGCAAAAACTGCCGGAGGTTAAAAATAACAAGAACCAGTCGGATCTAGTGGAAATCAGCCAGGCTGACATCTATGGTGTGAGTGGCCTTTACTTCACATCATTGAATATACTTACGTCTTTGGACGCCAACGGAATGACAGAAACGACAAGAACACGCTATTATCACACGCTCCGTACCATATACGGTTGGCTGAGCGACTACACGCCGAACAACGAGTTCAAAAAGACATATGCGGCAAAGACAGGCGAATATCGTGATTCGATTCTCCGTTATGAACAGGACAGTCTGAGCCGCCATATCGTGCTGGCGGACAAATTCCTGGTGGAGGGCGAGGCTGTGAAAGCGTTAAGACTGTCGTTCGACGACCTGGATGACGCCGACTCCGCCAACAAACGGTATATCTACTCCAATCTGGCTGAAGGTTACCGTCAGCTGGGCGACTCCACCCGGCACACCTATTATCTCACACTGACCGCCATCGACGACCTCCGCAGCGGCGTGCGAGAATATATGGCGCTCCCCACCCTCGCTCGCCTGCTGTATGATGCCGGCGATTATGAGCGTGCCTACCGTTACCTCACCTGCACGATGGAAGATGCGAGCCATTGCAAGGCGCTCCTGCGGGCTGTGGAGACGAGCGGCATCTTCCCTATCATTGACCGTGCCTACAAGAAACAGGAGGAGTCGAAACGGCGAAGCGAGCATTATCTGATGATTGCACTAGTGCTTTCCACCATCTTATTAGGCACATTGCTGTTCTTCCTCCGCAGCCAAAACCGGAAATTGGGCACTGCCCGTCACAACTTGATAGCGGCAAACGAACGTCTGCAGTCATCAAACGTAGAGCTGGCGAAGACCGACAAGTTGAAAGAGGATTATATCGCCTTTTATCTCGACAAATGTCGCGGCTATCTCGGTGCGCTGCAGAAATACCGGCGTGAGCTGCTAAAGCTGGCGAAATCGAAGAGTCATGACGAGCTGCTCAAGCGGCTGAATTCCTCAGAGCTGATGGATGAGGAGCAGCAGCGCTTTTATAAGGACTTCGACGAGTCGTTTCTGAACATTCATCCCCAGTTTGTTGAAAGATTTAACGCCCTCCTGACAGACGACAAACAAATCAAAGTGAAACGTAACGAGCTGCTGACAACCGAGTTGCGTATTTTCGCGCTGATACGCTTAGGAGTGACCGACACTGCTGCAATAGCGCATTTTCTGAATTACTCCACAGCTACGGTCTACAACTACCGCAGCCGCATACGCAACAACTCAAAATACGACAAGTCGATATTTGAGGAGAAGGTTATGGGGTTATAATTTAAAAATGAAGAAATTGATATTCAAAGAATAGGGAAACCGATTTTACAGAATGCATGGTAGCAGATGAATAAAGGAGGAATCTTCATTATTTACATAACAAAAAAATTTAACAATAATACATATTTCTTAGTGTTCCAAAAGAAAAAAACACTGACGTAGGAAAATAAAATCTGAAAAATTTGTAAATTAAGAAAATAATGTATAAATTTGCACTTTTAGAATTAACTACAAACATCATAGTTTTAATTTAATTAACTACATTATTAACCCTTTTAAAAAATTACTGACTTATGAAACATCGATTACTAATCTCCCTGCTTTTGGGCGGGATGGCAATCGGAGCGAGCGCTCAGACGGTGACAGCCGACCTGACCTCGAAGCTTCAGAATGCCGATTTCAGTAAGGGCAGTCCTGTGGCAAGCACGATTTTTACGTACGACTACAACATGCCGGATGACGGTGCCGGCGCAGGCGGCACAGGCCTGTTTGGTATGCAGCCCGTTACCGGATGGACAGCCAACCAACCGACGGACAACATCAAGGTGATGCAGTCCAGCAGTGACCCTGACCGTGGAGACGGCACAAACGCAAAGGCTTGCGGTGTGTTCGCCTACGAGGATGACGGTGACGAGAACGTGAACACCATCGGTCTAGGTGGTGAATTCTATGCTCCTTACATCAACGACGGCATCACCACGACCACCAACGCACTCGGCATGGTGGCAGTATGGGGAGCGAATGCCATTTACTCACAGAACGTTAGCCTGAGCCAGGGTGCCTACATGCTGGTTGTAACCTTGCAGAATGTGGCTGGTACAGGCACCTTCTCCAACAAAATCGGATTCGTTACAGGTGACGGCACAGAATACCTGTCAACGAAAGAGAATTACGAGACCAATATCTGGACTCTCGACACCATCACATTCCGTCTGCCCGCCGCCACCGACGGCCAAGTTCAGTTAGGCCTCAGCTTCGGCAGCGGTTCAGGCTCAGCTCCACACATATTTATAGATAATGTGAAGCTCTATCAGATTGACGAGCAGGAGCTGATTCAGAAAGACATCGACGCAGCGAAAGAAGTGCTGCAGCAACTTGTGAATTTGGGTAAGGTATACGGTGTTGACACCAGCGCCTCTCAGGCAGTCATCAACAACCCGAGCGCAACCCTCGAGCAGGTTCAGGCACAGATAGAGAAGCAGAAGGAAATCAACGCCAGTGGCGTGACCGACCTGTCGCCTTACTTCTTCAACAACCCTCACTTCGACGAGGATGATCCGCTTGAAGGCGGTATCTGTACGTACGACTACGACTGCGAGAAGAACGGTATTCCGCTCACCAACTACAGTATGCTTCCGCTGAGCGGCTGGGAGCGCACCAAGACCGACAACGGCTGCGCAGCCGGTGTCTATGCAGTGGGCAGCGGATGCTTCCTTGGAGGCGTTGACTTCATCGTGCCGACCACAATGAGCGACGGCTCGACTGAGGGCAAGGTGCTTGGACTTGTGACCTGCTGGAGCATGAGCGTTCAGTACAAGCAGACCTGTACGCTTCCTGCCGGACAGTACACCCTGAAGTTCTCATACTACAACGCAGGCGGAACGACCGCTATCACAAAGAACCTCATCGGTTTCGTGGCAGACGACGGCACCGAGTATCTCGGCACGAACACCACCTTCCCTGTAGGCAAATGGACCATGGAGGAAATCAACTTCAACCTTGCTGAGGAGACCACCGGTTACTTCACGATGGGTTACAGCTCACCGAATGTGGGTTCCGCCAACGTTCCTCACTTCTTCACCGATGGTATCCAGCTCTTCTATGTGGGCAATATCGACCCGAGCGTATTCGCATTGAAAGCAGCCGTATCGACCGGTAACAAACTGCTTGACGAGTACTTCCAGCAGAGCATGAAGGATGAGCTTGAGCAGAAGGTTGAGGCAGCCCAGGCACTGCTCGACAGCAACAGCACCGACAGCGACGCCAACACCGCAGCAGCACAGGCTGTGACATCGATGATCAACGATGTACACGCCAGCATCGCGGCTTACGAAAAACTCCGTGAGTTCTTCGACGGTGAGTTTGCCGACACATACGAGAAATACGAGTCCACTAACCTGAAACCGCAGCTTGACGAGATGAGCGACAATATCTCTGAGCAGGTTGACGATGTACCGACTTGGACCGTTGATGAGATCAACGAGTGCATCGCATCTCTGCCAGGCATCATCAAGGTATATGTTCAGGAGCAGTTCGACCAGGCAGTGGCCACCGGCACAAGTGATGGCGACCTCGACATCTCCGTGCTTTACGGCGACCTCCTCGGCGTTACTTACAGCTCGAGCGCACTGCAGGGCACGAGCGTGGTTGACAAACAGTGGAACTACGGCGACGCAGGCAACTTCAAGACTCAATTCGGCACAATGGAGGTATGGAACCAGAGTCCGTTCACAGTGAGCCAGACGATGACGAATATGCCGGCTGGAACCTACACACTGAAGACCCGTGCTTACTACCGCACAGCAGACAACGCAACCAACTATTCAGAGTACATCGCATCACCGGCAGACTATGCATACGTGTTTGCAGGCAACCTGAAAACTCCGTTGTTAAACGTAGCTGAAATAGCCTCATCCGATCCAGAAGAGTTCGCCAATAATGGCACTGTAGGCGATGAAAACAACTTGTACGTTCCTAACAACCAGGAGACCGCCCACAACATATTTGAGAACAAAGAGAAGTACGATGAGAAGACGCTGAAATCCGTTCAGACCGTGCTGACCTCTGAGGGCGACCTGACCTTCGGTGTGACCGCCGACCAGATGCAGGGCAACTCATGGGTGGTTTGGTACACCTTCGAGCTGTACTACAACCCTGTGATTAACGAGGACATCGTTGACGACGAACTGACAGCCGTTCTGGAAGAGGTGAACAGCTACCTCGAAGAGAACGAGAGCAACATGAGCTCCTCAGCAGCACGCGCCGCCAAGGACGTGATTGACCAGGCAAACAACGCAAAGGAAAGCGGCACCAACGAGCAGAAGAGCAAAGCCATCACCGACCTGAAGGCAACCCTCGAGGACGCAAAAGCCAACGTGAAAGCTTACGAGGCATACAACGCAGCAGTTGACAACCTGACGAACGTGTTCAGTGAATATCAGGCAAGTGCTTCACCTGAGGCACTGGCAGCCGCAGAGGAGCTACTGACCAACTCCGACCCAGAGAACATGACCACCGCCGAGCTTGAGGAAGGCACAGTAGAGCTGAACAAGGCAGCAGCCCGCCTGAAGATTCCAGACAGCTCGAATCCTCCTTGCGATTTCACCCAGGTGATTGACAACAACAGTTTCGAGATGGGCGACCTGACAGGATGGACCGCTTACATTGGAGGTGACACCGGTGCCAAGGAAGTGGCAAACGAGACATACTTTGTTGAGAATGCCGACGGCACATACCTGTTCAACACATGGAACGGCAGCGCACCAGCTGACGGATTCTATGTGAGCCAGACTCTCTACTGCCTGCCAGCAGGAACCTACAAACTTGAGGCACTGCTCGCATCCGACATTAACTCAGAAATCAGCCTGTCGGCAGCCGGCTTCTCCGAGACCTTCACGATGGAGAACGAGAAGAACATCGCCATGGACTGCAGCCTGACATTCATGCTCGGTGAGGAAACCGACGTTGAGATCAAGGCATCCAGCCCGAAGTGGTTCAAGGCCGACTACTTCCGTCTGACCTACGTAAGTGCTGACGCACTGAAGAAGGGCGACGTGAACGGTGACACGAAGGTGGATATCTCCGACGTTGTGGCTATCATCAACACGATGGCAGGCGACACTAAATTCGCAGGCACATCTGATGTCAACGGTGACGGCAAGACGGACATCTCTGACGTCGTGAAGGTAATCAACATCATGGCCGGTCAGGAATAATCCCCTATCCTACTCCTGTCCACGGTTTGAAAGCCGTGGACAGGCTTTTTTTGTTTTTGCTATTTTCGAATTTACGAAATAACGAGATTGCGAATCCACTTACAATCCCTAAACTTCAAACTTATGAAAAAAGCCATTCTTTCAATTGCGTTAACGCTGATATGTTCGATGAGCGTGCTGGCAGACGACATCACGATTGTTCCCGGCGAGACATTCACCCTTGACATCTGCATGGAGAACGAAGAGCCGGTATGCGCCTGGCAGGCTACCGTGATTCTTCCTGAAGGTATTGAGTTAGTAAAAAACGGCACCAGCTTTGAAGTGAGTCTCTCTGAGCGTCACACCGCGAGATACTCCCTGATGGTAAGCCCGCATAAAAACAAACCCAACGAATACACCATCCTCGTGTATAGCGTGAGTCTTGTGCCCTTGAAAGGGAACAGCGGTGCTGTGGCGACACTGAAACTGCATGCCTCTGACGATTATCAGGGCTCCTCCACCATTCAGGTGGTGAACCAAAGCCAGTCGTCGTTGGACGCTAAGAGCCTGAAAGTGGCAGACCAGAAGCACACCATCATCGCCGATGCCAGCTCGATAGAGACCGTCAGAGCCAAAGACCTGAAAGGCAAGGAGGTGTTCAATCTGAACGGTGAGCCGGTGAGCAAGCCAGCCTCCCGTTTCATCTATGTGGTTGACGGAAAGAAAGTATTGGTGAAGTGAGTTTTAGCTTTTAACTCTTAGATTTTTCGAGTTAGGCATTGTGAATTTTGCCATTATGCGATTCAGGAAGGTGGCTGGCTTGTAGGAGCCGGAGAATCTTACTTCTAAAGCAGAAGCAACCAGTCACACTCTTAATCTCCTATATATGAATCCTGCAGATATATACTGCGGGATTTTTGCGTTAAAAATATGTTATACAACATAAACGCACCGTCATATAAATGAAAAAAAATGCGTAACTTTGTATGCTTTATATGCAGAAAGGAAAAAAGACATAAAAATAAGATTTATCAATTTATATAATCCTAAAAAATCTTTATGAAAACTTATCAGTCGAAAGAAATTAAAAACATTGCATTGCTTGGCAATGACGGTGCGGGCAAGACCACTTTGACCGAGTCCTTGCTCTTCGAAGCTGGCCAGATCCAGCGTAAAGGTCGTATCACACAGAAGAACACCGTAAGTGACTACTTCCCTGTGGAGCATGAATATGGTTATTCTGTGTTCTCAACAGTATTCCATGTTGAGCACAATGGTAAGAAGCTGAATATTATTGACTGCCCGGGAAGTGATGACTTCTGCGGCGCTGCACTGACTGCGATGACCGTGACCGACACTGCCATCCTGCTTATCAACGGACAGTATGGCCCGGAGGTCGGCACACAGAACCACTTCCGCTATACAGCCCAGCTGGGCAAGCCGGTGATTTTCCTCGTCAACCAGCTTGACGCAGAGAAATGCGACTTCAACCAGTGCGTGGAGCGTCTGCGTGAACTCTATGGCCCGAGCGTGACACAGATACAGTATCCGCTGAACGAAGGTCCGAACTTCAACTCGATGATCGACGTTCTGCTGATGAAGAAGTTGTCGTGGAAGCCCGAGGGCGGCGCTCCTGTGATTGAGGACATCCCCGCTTCCGAACTTGACAAAGCCACCGAGCTTCACGATGCGCTGACCGAGGCTGCAGCCGAGAACGACGAGGCGCTGATGGAGAAATACTTCGAAGAGGGTGAGCTGAGCATCGACGAGATTCGTGAAGGAATCCGCAAGGGTCTGGCAAGCCGTGGCATGTATCCGGTGTTCTGCGTATGCGCCGCCAAGAACATGGGTGTTCACCGCCTGATGGAGTTCTTGGGCAACGTGGTGCCGTTCGTTGACGAGATGCCCGCAGCTGTTACCCGCAGCGGTGAGGAGGTTAAGCCCGACAGCAATGGCCCGACAGCACTTTATTTCTTCAAGACAGCCAACGAGCCCCATATCGGAGGTGTACAGTATTTCAAGGTGATGAGCGGAAAGGTTCATGTAGGCGACGACCTTCTGAATGTGGACCGTGGCTCAAAAGAGCGTATCGCCCAGCTGTTCGTCTGCTCAGGCGCTAACCGCACGAATGTGGAAGAGCTGGTGGCTGGTGATATCGGCTGCTCAGTGAAGCTGAAAGACGTGAAGACCGGCAACACGCTCGTAGGCAAAGACTGCGACTATGCATTCGACCTGGTGAAATATCCTGCTCCTCGCTACATCCGCTCGGTGAAAGCCGCAAACGAGAGCGAGAGCGAGAAGATGATGAGCGCCATCCAGAAGATGGCTCAGGAAGACCCGACATGGGTGCTCGAGCAGAGCAAGGAGCTCCGTCAGACCTTGATTAAGGGACAGGGCGAGTTCCACCTCCGCACCTTGAAATGGCGTCTGGAGAACAACGAGAAAATCAATATCGTCTATGACGAGCAGAAGATTCCTTACCGTGAGACCATCACGAAGGCAGCACGCGCAGACTACCGTCACAAGAAGCAGTCGGGTGGCGCCGGTCAGTTCGGTGAGGTTCACCTGATTGTGGAGCCTTACAACGAAGGCGATCCGGATCCGGTAAGCTACAAGTTCGGTGGACAGGAATTTAAAATCAACTGCAAGAGCAAGGAAGAGATTGACCTTGAGTGGGGCGGCAAGCTCGTGTTCATCAACTCAGTGGTCGGCGGTGCCATCGACACCCGCTTTATGCCAGCCATCCTGAAAGGTATCATGGGCCGTATGGAGCAGGGTCCGTTGACCGGCAGCTATGCCCGCGACGTACGCGTGGTGGTATACGACGGTAAGATGCACCCGGTTGACTCCAACGAGCTTTCGTTCATGCTCGCCGGCCGTAACGCGTTCAGCGATGCGTTCAAGCAGGCTGCTCCGAAACTCCTTGAGCCTATTTATGATGTAGAGGTACTGGTACCGAGCGACAAGATGGGTGACGTGATGAGCGACATCCAGGGCCGCCGCGGCATGATTATGGGTTCCTCAAGTGAGAGCGGCTACGAGAAGCTTCAGGCAAAAGTGCCGTTGAAGGGTCTTGCCAACTACTCCACTTCCCTCTCTGCCATCACCGGAGCACGCGGTTCGTTCTCGATGAAGTTCTCTAACTACGAGCTTGTGCCTACCGATGTTCAGAACCAGCTCATCAAGGAGTTCGAGGCTCAGAACAAGGATGAGGATTAATTGTAATGAAGAATTCTTATAAAGTGAAAAGAGAATAGTGAATAGTGAAAAGTGTATTTACTTTTGTGGATGCAAAGAAAAGAAACGGACATTCATTCATAATTCATAATTCATCAAATAAGAATACATAATTCATCATCAAGAATTAGGTTCGCCTGTTATTAAAGAGCAGAATCATTCTTACTTACTAAAATAACAATTAAAAAATCAGCAAATGTTAAATTTGCTGATTTTTTTTATATTTTTAAGTAAAAAAGTTATCAAACATTATAATAATAGAAAAGTTTTACGTTATTTTGCTAAAGGAATTAAGAAGACGAGAAAACTAGTTTATTTAAGATTTAAAGATGTAAGATGTAAGATTTGTATTGAAGGCTAGTTTATTTAAGATTTAAAGATGTAAGATTTGTATTGAAGACGAGAAAGGAAATAAAACGGATTAAGCGTCAAATTGAATCAACATGAAAAAGCGTACAATCATCATATTGGCTATCGTGATGGGCATTTCGTTCATCAGCCTGCTCGTGATGCAGGTGGGCTATGTTGAGGAAATCGTGACCACCCGCCGTGTGCATTTCGAGGAGAGCGTTGAGCGTGCGCTGAACAGTGTGAGCCACAACATGGAACTGATTGAGACTGCCCAGTATATGGAGGACAAATTCAAGGGAATGACCACCGTTGCAGACTCGGTGCTTGAGCAAAACGACTCCATCCTTCAGTCCACCAGTAAAAACATCCATATAGACAGCGACAGCAACCCCTCCTCTCCGTCATCAGGGGAAAACATGAAATTGATCACGCGTCGCTCCAGCCGTGCTTTCTCTGCCGACTCAGGACTTCTGAAACGCTATGTGTACAATCAGAACCTGATGGACTCCCTGATATTGCTGATGCTCTACACAGCCAACGACCGCCCGCTTCAGGACCGTATCGATTTCAACAGGCTGGACCAGAACATCAAGTATGAGCTGGCGAATCATGCCATAGAGCTGGACTATCATTTCGCCGTATATAACAGCAACGGCAAGCTGATTTACAAATGTTCAGACTTCTCGGAGGACGACGGCTCAGTGAAGTTCTCGCAGAGCCTGTTCAAATACGACCCAGTGGATCAGCAGGGCGTGCTGACCGTGGTGTTCCCCGACGCCCGCCGCTACGTGTTCCGTTCGTTAGGGTTCATGCTGCCATCGATTGTGTTCACGCTGATTCTGCTGCTCACATTCATCATCACGATGATTCTGGTGTTCCGACAGAAAAAGCTGTCGGAGGTGAAGAACGACTTCATCAACAACATGACGCATGAATTCAAAACACCGATTTCATCTATCTCGCTTGCTGCCCAGATGCTTGGCGACGAGGAGGTGCCTAAAACACCGAAGATGATGTCGCGGCTGGTAGAGACCATCAACACCGAGACAAAACGGCTGCGGTTCCAGGTGGAGAAAGTGCTTCAGCTGTCGATGTACGAGAACCAGAAAGCCAACCTGAACATGGTGGAGCTGAACGTGAACGAGCTGATTATCGGCATCATCAAGACATTCACGCTGAAAGTGGAGAAGAACGGCGGCAAGATTGTGTCGCACCTGAAAGCGAAAGACTCAGTGATACTTGCCGATGAGATGCACATCACGAACGTGATATTCAACCTGATGGACAACGCGGTGAAATATAAGCGTGATGACAGCCAGCTGGAGCTGACGGTATCCACAAAGAACGACTCGAAATATCTGTATATATCCATCCGCGACAACGGCATCGGCATCAAGAAAGAGAACCTGAAAAAGATTTTTGAGAAGTTCTACCGCGTATCGACGGGCAACCGCCACGACATCAAAGGCTTCGGACTGGGTCTGGCATACGTGAAGAAAATCGTGACCGACCATAAAGGCAGCGTAAGCGCTGACAGCGACTACGGCATCGGGACAACATTCACCATCAAGCTGCCGCTGCTGTACAGTAATTAAAATTTAAAATTTATATTTTATAATTAAGAATTAATATTTCCCACCCATTCAAATACGTTAAATCCTTATATTTATCAAGAATTTTAGAATTTAAGAATAAAATCCATCAAGAAAGAATTATCAAGAATGACCAGTCACAAGCAACGGCATTTCACTTTGCGTCAGCTAAAGTGTCAATCATTTCTTCTCCACTTCCCTTTGATTCCAAGCACATTGAGATAATCTCTAATTCTCTAATTCTTGACAAAAAGATGGGAAAGTTTAGTAATTAAAATTTATAATTAAAAATTAAGAATTATAATTTTGAATTAATTTACAGACAATCATAAACTATTAAAATGAATAAAACTATGGAAGAGAAATTTGAAGATGTGAAAATTCTCCTGTGTGAGGATGACGAGAACCTGGGTATGCTTCTTCGTGAATATTTGGAGGCAAAAGGTTTCCAGGCTGATTTGTGTGTTGACGGCGAGGAGGGTTATACTGCGTTCTGCTCGAACAAATACGACCTTTGCATCCTCGACGTGATGATGCCCAAAATGGACGGCTTTACGCTGGCGGGCAAGATCCGTGAGCTGAACGCCGAGGTACCTTTCATTTTCCTGACAGCGAAGACGCTGATAGATGATATCCGCACGGGTTATGAGATTGGAGCCGACGACTACATCACCAAGCCATTCCGTATGGACGTGGTTGTGATGCGCATAGAGGCAATCCTCCGCCGTGTACGCGGTAAGCAGAACAAAAACGAGACGGTGAGGAGCATCGGCCGATTCACGTTCGACACGCAGAAGCAGATGCTGACCATCGACGGCGAGGAGAAGAAGCTGACTACGAAAGAAGCTGAGCTTCTGACACTGCTGAGCAACAAAGTGAACGAGCTGCTTCCGCGCGAATATGCCTTGAAAGCCATCTGGATTGACGACAACTATTTCAACGCCCGTTCGATGGATGTGTATATCACAAAGCTCCGCAAGCTGCTGAGCCAGGATCCGGACGTCCAGATTCTGAATGTTCACGGCAAAGGCTATAAGCTCGTGATTTCAGGCGAGGAAAATTAGAAGAATTGTTAAGACATAAAATCGGGACAGGTTCAACATGGAATCTGTCCCTTTCTTTATACATGTGCTAAATGAGCCACACGCAAACAAGGCAGCCGTTTAATATATTTTAACAAAGCGGGAGAGGTAATTTGTGGTTTTTTTATTTATATTTGCAAAATAGTAACTGTCTTACTATTAACGAAGAAAGATATCGTAAAAAAATTAAGACAATACAATGTTTCACTTTAAAAACATGAAAAAACTATTACTATCATTATTTATGCTGATGCCGCTTATGGTGTCAGCGGAAGAATACAGCGGTACTACAGGTTACTGCACATGGCATTTGGATACAGAAACAGGCATATTGAAAATATCAGGCGAGGGCCGAATGTATGATTATAGTTTTACAACCAATGCTCCCTGGCATCAGTATCTTGAATATATTCGTACCGTTGAAATAACAGATGGTGTCACCACAATAGGAACATATTCATTTTACGAGTGTTCCAGCCTGACTTCCATAACCATGCCGAACAATGTCGAATATATTGGGAAACGGGCATTTTTAGGGTGTTCCCAACTTTTATCCATAAACATTCCGAATAGTATTACAACAATTGAACCTGCAACTTTTGCACAATGTTCCAGCCTGACATCCATATCCATTCCAAACAGCGTCACATCAATAAAAAGTGATCCCAGTGGCTCAAATATCAGAACGGGGACAGCTGGAGCATTTCAAGGATGTACTAATCTGACATCCATAACCATACCCAACAGTGTAAAAGAAATTGGAGCTTATTCATTTTGTGATTGTCCCAACCTGAAAAAA
>JAEEGL014381726.1_pt1 | contig 14874 bp, 28 predicted proteins | sample 9134231 | NCBI WGS metagenome assembly JAEEGL01 (sample SAMN16246548, study PRJNA631951) | gut metagenome | biome: gut microbiome; feature: rumen; material: fiber-attached | host: Bos | place: Iran: Karaj | collected 2018-10
CACTCTTGTAACGTCATTAAGGTCAGTTGCGTTAATACCTTCAACACCATTATATGTATTTCCATATATTTTTAATGAACTACCCATTTTTTATTTTACCTCAATATGTTTCTAAAACCCATTTAATCCAATCATCAAAAGTAATAGATTCCATTAATAATCCTTCACTAAACATACGATTTTTAATACCAATAATTAATTGTGCTTTAGTTTGTTCATTAATTGTATCAAATAGGTCTTTAAAATCTGTATAATATTTTTTAAAACGTTTTTCTGTTGCTTGTCTATATTCTACATTATCCTAATCAATCCATTCTTTCTTATTCATTGTAAAATAAGCATCGTAAATCATTTGTGTGGCGCATATTTGTGCATCTTCAATTTTTCCACGACGCTTAAATTCATTAACTAATGCAGTATTAGAATCAAGCATATTATTATAAGTTTTTAATATATATTTAGGATCATGCCTACAGACAGATTCATCTCTCCATCTCCAAAGATAAAATGGTGTTGGAGAAAATTTTAATTCTTTTGCATTTTTTTGAGCAAGATAATTAAAATAACTATCTTCATGAATAGTTAAATTATCATTCCATCTAATATGTTCATCAAGAAGATATTGTCTACGATATATTTTTCCATGAACAAATGTCCAATCCTATTCATGAGTAATATATACTGGTTTTTCAGTCATTGGATCTCTTGTTTCTTCTAAAAATGCAGAAAAAAGTGCATCAAATCCTCCAAGATCAAATTCTCTAAAAATTATATAAAGACCGCAAGCATTAAAAAACATATCATCTGCATCACAAAACATTACATATGTGGCTTTAGCATGGTCTAAACAAGCATTTCTTGTTGCTGAAACTCCTCTATGAGGTTCTTTGTAATATTCTATTTTAAAAGAATATCTATTTAAAAATTCATCAGATAAAATAACATCTGATCCATCATTACATATAATTACACCAACATCTTTTTTTAAGTCAACATTTTGTTGGACCTCGATAGAGTCCAGAAGAGGTTTAATAACCTCTTCTGTCTCTTGATATTGTGGTATAAGAATTTGAAATTTCATTTTATCTCCTTTAAATCCTTTTTTATATTATTTATTAATTAAAATCCTACCATTCGAGCACTATAAGTACTCCAGTTGGTCGCTGTTTTGAACGATGCTAACAGTGAACTTTTTACATATATACTTCCAAATGTTCCTAGATATGTTGAAAGCTACATTGGTGAATTATAAAAAACATTTACTCCAAGAGTAGGAACAGAAGAACAATGTATATAAACAGAACTTAATTTATAACAAGAATAAAATGCTGAACTACCAATACTAGAACAAGTTGATGCTATACTAAAAACAGTTAAATTATCGCAATTATAAAAAGCATATTGTTCTATAACTGAACATTTTGGAATACTTATTGATGTCAATGAATGGCAGCTTCTAAAACAAGAAGAACCAATATAATTACATTCTGGAATATTTACCGATGAAAGGCTAATACAACTAAAAAAAGCTCCAGAAGGAAGAGAAGTAAGTATTGGAAAATTAACTTGTGATAATAATGAACAATAAGCAAGAATCTATCCTCCATTAATACTTGTCAATTTTGACATTGATATTGATAATATTGGAGTACTTGCAAAACAATTTGCCGATAATTTTGTACAATTTGGAGCATTAACTATTTGTAATGAGCTGCATTCTGCAAATGCATATGAACCAATAGTATCGCATGAAGGCAATACAATCTCACTAAGAGAGTTACAATATCTAAATGCTCCGCTTGAAATAGAAGTACATGCTGTCAACGTAACATCAGTAAGTTTTGAACACTTATAAAATGCAGATGAATTCACTAAAGATGCTGTAGGAGCATATACAGTTGTTAAGTTTGAACAATAGTTGAAACATTCAATTGGTATATTTTTTGCTAATGGAAGACTTACTGTTATAAGAGATGTTGCATTTTGAAAAGCTTGTGTGTTTATAGTCGATGCTGAAGGAGCATTTATATTTGAAAACATATTACATGATGCAAATGCATTTGTATATATATAACTAACATTTGGTATATTAATTGTTTTTCCTGTTAAAAGAGTATTAGAATAAAAAGCATATGCAGCAATCTATGTCGCCTTTGGAAAATCAAAAACAGATGGAGCACTCTGTAAAAAGAAAAAGGCATAGTCCATAATTGTATAAACATTAGGAAAACTACCAGTAGCTAATTTAAATTTACAAAAGGCACCAGAAGCTATAGTTGTTATAGATGAAAATAAAGCTTCTTGAGCTGATAATTCAGTAGCCGTATTATTACTATTAGTTATAGTTCTTGCTGAAAATACGTTTAAAAGCTAACTTTTTGATACATAGCTATCCGGTATTGGTCCAACATATACACTTCCAGTAGTATAATAACCTGAACTTACAGCTAACTAACTAGCAGTGGTTGGAGTAATTGTAGCAGCTGCTGTAGTAGAAAGAGTAAGAGTTTTTGATCCAGAAATTGTAACTGTTCCTGAAGGTGCTATATAAGAATTACTTATATAACCACCTGTTGTTGTAGGTGTAACAGTTGTTGATCCACTAACTGTTGCAGTAATTTTTCCATTTGATGAAACAGTAATAGCTGGCGTAAATGTTACAGTTTTATTTGCTATCGAGGCTCCTCCCAAAGGTAGCGCATAGTCTGCTGTAACAGAATAGTATCCAGCAGGGACTTCTATTGTTCCTTCTTCATCATTTAAAATTATATCAACTGCACTTTTTTTAGTTACTCCAGTACCCACATAAGTAGATGAAATTTTTGCAACAGTAATTGCACCAGTAGTATATCTTCCAGAAGCAACTGCTGTCTATGCAGTTTCTGTTGGAGTAATTGTTTTAGCTGCCTATATTGTTAAAGTATAAGAACTAATTCCAGTTACAGTAATTTTTCCAGAAGTACCAGCTGCAACATAACCAGCTGTAATTGTTGGAGTAATATTACTAGATCCATCTACAGTTGCCGTAATTTTACCAGTTGCCGTATCTATTGAAATAGCTGGTGCAAAAGTTAAAGTAGTAGCCGGAGTAATTGCTGCACCAGCTCCAATATTTTTAGCTACCTAAGAAGAATAATAACCAGATGGAACAGTTACTGTAGAACCATCTGCTGTTAAATTTGCTGCACTTCCAGTTGGAACTCCAGTACCTACATAGGTGGAAGAAATTCCCGCAACATAAACAGAGCCTTTTGTCCATCTATAACGAGCAACAGCTGTCTATTGAGCTTCTGTTGGAGTAATTGTAGTTCCAGCAACAGAAGTAAGCTATAAAGTACCAGTAGTAGTTCCTCCAGTAATATAACCAGTATTTTCTACAAGAGTTGCAGTAATTTTACCAGTAGTATTACTTATAGCAACTGTTGGAGATGCTTGTGTAGCTGTTGCAACTGTCGCGGCGGCCGCAGCTGAATAGTATCCTGCAGGAGCAGTAACTGTTGCTCCATTAACTGTCAAATTAGCAGAAGATCTGGTTGTAACTCCAGTACCTACATAGGTAGATGAAATAGCAGCAACTTTTATATCACCCATTGTAAATTTTCCAGATGCAACTGCAGTTTGAACCGCTTCTGTTGGAGTAATAGTTGTTCCTGTTACAGATGGTAATATATAATTTCGATAACCAGTTGCAGTAACAGTACCTTTAGTTCCAGCTGAAATATAACCAGGAGTAACTGTTGGAGTAACAGACAAAGAAAGATCAAGATTAGCAGTTATCATAGCTGCTGATGCATCTAATGTTATTTCCAAACCAGTAGCTTCTAACTAATTATATGAAACTGTAGCAACACCAGTTCCAATTGTATGTGTCAATGCTGAAGAATAATATCCACTCGGCATGTTAACAGTTGCGCCATTTGCAGTAATACTTGCACTATTTATTTTTGGTACATTTGTTCCAATATAAGTAGATGAAATTCCAGCGACTTTTACAGCTCCAAGAGTGTAATATCCAGAAGCAACAACTGTCTATGCAGTTTCTGTTGGAGTTATTGTAGTTCCAGCTTTAGTACTCATAGTAAGAGTTTTTGACCCAGATACAGTAATCTTACCAGCAGTTCCTGCATTTACATATCCTGCGGTCACCGTTGGTGTAATATTACTAGATCCAGATACAGTAGCTGTTATCTTACCAGTTGCCGCATCAACTGAAATGGCTGGAGCAAAAGTCAACGTTGTAGCTGGTGTTGTTGCTGTTCCATTTCCAACAGCATGAGTTAATGCAGAAGCATAATATCCTGAAGGCGCTGTTACAGTTCCTCCAGAATGTGTCATATCTGCAGCAGAGATTCTAGTAACATTTGTACCTACATAATTACTACTAATACCAGCGACTTTTACATCACCAGTTGTAAAATATCCTGAACTTACTACAGTCTAAGCAGTTTCAGTAGGAGTAACTGTTTTTGCAGCCTAAGTACTTAAACTATAAGTTGCTGTACCAGAATATCTTACTGTTCCAGCAGTCCCCGCACTTATATAACCAGCTGTTACTGTTGGAGTAATACTTTTAGTAGCATTATAAGAAGCAGTAATAACTCCAGTAGTATTAGATAAAGTAATTGTTGGATTTGTAGTTACACTTGTTCCTGGAGTTGTTGCTGTGCCACCAGCTACATTCTTACTTACTGCACTAGCATAATATCCAGAAGGTGTAGTAATTGTAGAGCCACTTACAGTTAAATTAGTTGCTGCCATTCTAGGTATGCTAGAACCAACATATGTATTAGAAATAGCTCCAACTGTAACCTAAGATAAACCATCATAATTAGTATCTGGCTTAACTGTCTAACTACTTTCTGTAGGATTAACAGATTTAGATTGTAAAGTTGGATCTGTATGAACATTTACAGTAACAGGAGAATATCCAGTATCTTCATTATTTGTCTGATAAGTACCATTCTCTGTTATGTTTAAGGGAAGCAAACTAAGTCCGCTTCCAGCTTCATCATTAATAACGACATATCCATCATCATCTTGATATACAGAACCATTAGTAGTATCATCTGTGATAGAAATGTCATCTTCTAAAAACTTACCTTTTGTTGTTAGGGTTTTTGTTGCCCTTCTAAAGGTAGCTAAAGTATCATTTTTATAATTAATTGTTACACTCATATAATACCCCCATCATATACTGGAAGATCTACATATGTCGCACTACCTGAACTAGGGGTTAATGTAATACGAGTTCCAGATATTGATAAAGAATAAGTTGTATTTGTATCTGCTTTATTATTCCAAGCAGTAATATTAGCTTGGGTGATTGCAGCGGCCGGTGCAGTACTTGCAAGAGCCCCAACTTCACTTGCAGTATAGCTAGGTTTATTAGTTGCTAATGCCCAATTAGGAACATTAGGAATATCTAAAGAAACTGCTCCAGTTTGTCCATTTACAGAAGTAACAGGAGCTATATATGTAATAGCTCCAGACTAACCATTAAATGTACTAACATATTGCGTACTAGTAGATAAAGCTCCAACTTCACTTGCAGTATAGCTAGGTTTAGTACTTGCCTTAGCCCAGGCCGCAAGATCAGTTTTCTTTAAATAATCTGTTAAGTCTATCTAACTAGCATCAAAATTACCTAATTTTTCCCAAGCATTATTTACATATATATATTCTTCGTAAATGTCATTAGTATGATCATTACCAAGTTTAAAATAAATTCTTCCTGCTACACCAGTAGAAGGTAATGTCTGAACAATTTCTGCACTAAAACTAGTAATATTTCCTACAGCAGTTCCAATCATAGAAGATACTTCTGAAGAAGTGACTGCTCCAACTTCACTTGCTGTATAAGTTGGCTTATTAGCAGCAAGAGCCCAAGATGGTACATTAGGAATATTAGAAGTTAATGCGACAGTACCACTAGCATCAGGGAAAGTAATTGTCCTTTCTGTTGTACTACTGGATCCAGATTTAATATCTGTAAAACCTCCAGATGTACTATATATTCTAGCAACACCAGGAATAGAGCTATCTCCAAGAGTTAAACGAGCAAAATTAGTTGATTTTGCAAAAGAAATTAAACTTGGATTATATAAATTTACAGTAGAAGTATTATTATTAGATGTTTCAGTTCCAATAAGATTATATTCTGTATCATTAACTCCAGCAGTTGTTATTAACTTATTAATTTGAGATATTTTAGTATTTATCTCCTATGAAGTTGCTAAAGGATAAAGATTTAAATCTCCATCATTTAATCTTGCTATATATAAAGTACCATATTTTAATGTTGCTATTGTTGCTGAAGATATTGAAGCTTCATATCCAACTTCACTATTGTTATTTATATTATAAAATTTAAAATTACCAGTTCCAGCAATTGTTACATTACCAGAATTCTCAGTTCCTCTAATAAACATAAGTAAAAAATAACTAGAAAAAGTTGAAGCATTATTTTGATTGAAAGTTACATTACTAACAAAAATATATCTTCTAGTATTTGTACAATCTACATATCCAATTCCAAAATTATAATATGTAGTTAAATCATTTATTTTATTAGGAATAACCGTTGTATCTGGAAGAGCTCCTATTTCACTTGCAGTGTATGTAGGTTTAGTAGATTGTTTTGCCCAGGCTGGAACTGTAGGATCTGTTTCAGTAAAGGAATCTAATTTTGAATTCCAACTATTAATATTAGCTTGAGTAATTGCGGCCGCAGGTGCTGTATCCGCAATAGCGCCTACTTCTAAAGCTGTATATGTTGGTTTATTTTCTTCTTTTGCCCAAGCTGGAACTGTAGGATCCGTCTCAGTAAAGGAGGTTAAATATCCGGCATCATTATTAAAAGCAGATACATTTGTTGGTATTGTTGGTATTACAGTAGTTGCAGGTAATGCACCTACTTCAGAAGCTGTATATGTTGGTTTTGTTGCAGCTCTAGCCCAAGCTGGAACAGTACTATAAATATCAGAAACTAATGCTAATTTTCCACTAGCAGTTGGAAATTGTAAAGTAGCATATGCACTTCCATTATTTACTGGTAAATCTATACTTCTTAAATATCCATCATTACCTGGAGAATTACTAAGAGTAAATAAATTTGAGCGATCTATTTTTAATTCCCACCAATAATCACTACCACTATGATCACTTGAAACAGTAAATAAATTAGATTTTTTTGTCCAATTATTAATATCTGTTTGAGTAATAGATGCTGCTGGTTCTGTATTTGCAATAGCTCCAACTTCTGTTGCTGTATATGTTGGTTTATTTGCAGCTTTCGCCCAAGCAGCTATATCTGTTTTCTATAAATAATTACTTAAATCAACTTCTGTAGTACCAATTTTTTCCCAGCTATTATTAACATATATATATTCATCATATATATTATTTCCACTACCAGAATTTGAAACAAAATAAAATACTCCAAGTTCTCCAGTTGCTGGAAGTTGATTAACTACTTCAGCAGAAAAACCTGTTATATTACTCAATGCATTTGTAATTGCTTCACTAAGATCAGATGATGATACCATATCTAATTCAGTAAATGTAGCAACATATGGAGAATTTGATGTCCATGATAAAAAATAAATAGTTTTATTTTTTAAAACTGATTGTGTCTATCCTTTTTTATCAATGACAGTCATTGAATAGTTATGTGAATTAAATGAACCATATTGACCATCCCTATCTGTATAAATTGTTATAGTATAACCAGCTACTACACGAGTTGTTTTAGTTCCAAGTGTAAAAACAAAAGTAGTATTACCATGTTCACTATTATTTGGAAAATAAAGATAAAGATTTCCTCCATTATTTATATTTATTGTTTTAAGACATAATCTTTTATTTACATAATCATTCGCATCAAAAACTTCATTTCCTGTTAAAAAAGGACTGTTATCAAAATAATTTTCTATATAATTATATATATCATTTAAATCATTTTGTGTCAACAAATTAGAAGGTGCATATAAATCAATTCCACCAACTGATCCTATTAAATATCCTTCACTAGAAGCAGCTTCTACAGATGTTTTTTCTACATAATACTATTTCTCATTATTTATTTTTAATAATAAAGCATCAACTGCTTTTTTTAGATGATTTAATGTAATAAATTTTTCCATCTTTTAATAATATCCCCCCTTTCTTTACACTTCCTATTGTACCCATGATATCTATATATAATCATCATAAATCTATATATGATTTAAAAAAAGATATAATTCTTGTTTAAATATATATGTCCATCTTCCATATAATGCTTTTAAAATTATAAAAGCATTTTCATGATTAAGATGTTTTATAATTTCTTTATCTGTAATATGAAAAATAGTTTTATCATTTTCATCCTAATAATCATTTAAAAAAAGAATAGGATTAAATAAACTATTTTCTTCTAATAAATTTAATTTTTCAGAAGTTATTATATCTCCTGGATTCCAATATGTTTTCATTACTATGCTTGTTCACCTCCTGATTCATAAATTAAATAATCTGTTTCAGGATCTGGCAATAGTGTAATATCAGATATATTAGTAGCAATTTGAATACTTTTATTATCATTTTCTACTATATAAAAATAATTATATACAATAGTAGATATTAAAGAAGAAGATGAACTTGTTGTTTTTGCTACTCTAGTACTACCATTATTTGTTATTGTTTTTAATTTAAAAACAATAAAATAATTATTATTTATTAAATTATTAATTTGAGTAAAAGTATATTTATTAGTGGCTATATCATTATTATTTGGATTATTAATCTCTATAATTAATATTTTATTATTATTTTCAATATTATTTTCAATATTATTAAAAAAAGAGGCTGTTAAAATATCTCCATTATTCATTTTGGTTGTAGACCTCCTCCATTGTTAGATGAATTTAATACCCATTGATTATTATAATAATTATAAATATATAAATAAGAATTTGAAAATGAACCGAAAGTAATTCTTATATTCATAGAAGATTTTATGCATTCATATAAAAACATTCCATCAATTAAAATTAATTTATTATTTTCACAAGCCTATGATAAATCTTCTGGAGTAAAATTGTTCTATTTAACAGAAAAATTTACTATTGAAGAAGAATACTTATTAGCAACTCTTTCTTCTAAATCATTTAAATAATCGGCTGTTATAGCCATTCCATTGGTCCAATCCATAAAATATTGTACCTCCATTTATTATGCTACAATTGCAGCTCCAACTCTAGTAGAATCAGCTACCGCAGATTCATAAACTGTTGATTGTACAACTGCGGATCCTACTTTAGCAGTACCAACAATTGCTGGTTCTAAAGTAATACTAGCATCTAATCCATCATCTTGCAACATTTTTATAACATCAGCATCATCTTCTGGATCATGTATATTTTCTCTTAACCAGGCATCTTTTAGATTATAAATAGTGCCATTTAATTTAATTTTTGATAAATCAGCCATAATTATAATCCTCCTATTAAGAATTATTATTTAACATACTTAACAAATCAATAAAATTCTATTCTGTTATTTCTACTTGTCCTATTTGTAAAACACCATTATCTTTAATATTATCAATAAATTCTTTATCTTCACTAGACATTAAACCATTAATACCAGTAGAAGCTAAAGGAATAGATAAATTATTATTATTATCAAAATTATCTTTAATTCCATCAATAAAAATTTTATCAGTTGCAGACATTAAACCATTAGTAGCTGTAGAAGCTACTATATTAAGTGAAGTTACTGCAGAACTTAAATTTGCAATATCTGTAGTATGTTGTGTAGCAGTAGATGTTAAATTAGTAATATTTGTTGTATTTTGATTAATTGCTGTACTAACACTAGCAAATAAATCTTTTATTTTTGTCCATGCTATTTGAAAATGTTTTGCATCAATAATAGCATTATCATTTATTTCTGGCATAAATATCTCTCCTTTTTAAAATTATAAATCAAAAGTATCAATAATCAAAATATCTTCTTCAATGCTATATTGATTATTATTAACGAAAGGAAGATTATTTATTTTAGTTTTTCCATCACCAATTTTTATTCTATTGGGAGAAAAATCTGTATATATAATAACTTCATTTAGTTTGGGAATAAAATTTTTTGCTTTATTCCAATTTTCAGATGTATCTTTTTTAATTAAAGTCTGTTCTTTTATCATATATTTTTCTCCAAAATAAAAAAACGGGTAGAGGATATAATTATCCCCTACCCGAGAAAAAATTATATCCTCTATCTTTTCAAGAGTTTTATAATTTATTTTTTATATTTAAATTTCTATCATTTCAAGAAATTAAGAGTTAACTCCAAAACTAACATTTGCAGTCTTTTGAGAACTTGTAAATGTTGGACTAATAGTTTCAGAAGAAACAGTAACTGCGCCATCAGTACCAGCCGCAGAAACTGTAGTAGCTACAGTAGGAGTAACTGACTTTGATGTTCCAGAGAAACTACCTGTAAATGTTGGTTGAGTAACAGTGGCTGAAGATGTAGTATGAGTAGGTGTAGCATTAATCATAACACCATCTCCAGAGAATGAAGCTGTTGCAGAAGCTGAAGTAATACCAGTAACAACACTTTGAGTTCCAAAAGTAGGAAGTGAACCAGAAAGTGTTGGGTCTGTATATGTAATTGCTCCAACAGCAGTAACTGCACTACTTGTTCCAGCAGCAGTAAGAATTAATGTTTCAGATTCATCATCTCCACCACTTCCAGAATTATCAGTTCCAATAGTAGCAACAACACCCTCAGTAGCAAATGAAGAAGTAGAATCAGTTGCATGAGAGACACTACCAGCACTTAATTGATATGCTTGACCAGCATCTGTAACTGTAGCTGCAGAACCAGTAGCTGGAGTAACTGTTACATTAGTAACTGTAACGCTTCCAGAAGGAGTGTATGTTGCAGAAACACCTTCTGATGGAGAAGCAGTTGCAACAGTAACACCTGTTGTTTTATCATAGCTTGCGGCCGCAGCTGTTCCTGCGGTGATTTCGACGGAACCTGCAGGAGTTACATCTAAAGAACTATATGTTGCGGGAACTGAAACTGGAGTTGAAGAAACATTATATGTACCTGCCGCACCAGTTGAGAAATTATTAATAGAATCAACAGTTGTAATAGAAACTGTACCATTATCTTTATATGCAAGAGCCTTTAATCCTAAAGCATTTTGTAATTCAGCTACAGTAATATCATCTTGTAAATCGACACCAGCGACTTTTCTTGTTTTTACGACATAAGAACCTTCATCGCCAATTTCACGCCAGCCTTCTTCTTCACCAGCATATAACCATTCTTTACCATCGTCTTCAATTACAATATCACCAGTCTAAGGATTTGTAATTTCTTCATGGTCTGTTTCAGGGCGAAGATTAACTACTTGACCGAGTGTACCAACTTGTTGTCCTACATATTGGTATAATAAAGCAGCATCAACAACGCCTGTACCATTAGCTGTAACTGCAGTAGCCTTATCAAAAGTAACTACATTACCAAAAGTATCTAAAATTGCACGTACATCAGCATCTTTCAAATAATAGGTAGTATTACCCATTTTTACTTTAGAAAGAACTGGTGTATGAGTATATGTTTGAGCCATATTTTATATCCTCCCCTTATAAAGTAAAAACTAATAACTCATCATCAGTATCAATATCTGTTTTAAATCTTAAATATAATTCATCAGTAATACTTTTTTGAGTCATAGTTCCATCTGTATTTTGTCCAACAGTATTATATAATTTTACTAAACCAGCGACGTCAGATGAAGCAGTGGAATAAGTTGCAGTTAATGGAACGTATTCAACACCATTATAATAATAAATCTAACTATTTACTTTATCAATATAAACTTTATTTATCATTTTATTAAATGGAGTATTTAATGTTGGGTCTTGATAAAAAATTCCATTATCATAATATCCTTGTAATACTGCATTTCTTATATCTGCATCTGTGAACTATAATTCTGCATAGGTATTAACTCCATTTCCAACCTTTGCTCTTAAACCATCGTTGGCAGTATCTACTAAAACAACTTCACCGTTAGAAGGAATAAAAACGTCTTTTATCGCTTCATAGTTATAATCATTATCTCTACGAAGACGAATTGTCGCATCAATAGATTTTTTCATTTTATTCCCCCTTCATCACATCTGAAGCAGAACCACCATAAATTTCATCAATTACAGCATCAACTTGTTCAGTTGTTATTTCAACATTAATAGAAGCTTTAATTTCATCAATAATAGTTTGTTTCATTTCTACTAAACGTTCATTTATTAATTGTTTAAGTTCTTCTGGTAAAATATTAGATTCTACATGTACTGTCGGTGATACAATTAAATTTGGTCTTGGAGGTCTTGGTGGATAATAATAACAATCATATGCATAAATGTTATTATAATGATCACGATCTTCACTTGCACAAACGTAATGTTCCATTCCTCGTGACATGATTAATTCCTCCTTTTATTTATTATATTATATCTTTAAAACAATAATTTTATACTTAAGAATTGACTAATTGTTTTCCTATATTTTTTAAAAAAGAAAACATAAGAATAAAACAAAAATACCCAACTTGATTTTTATAAAAAAATATTTTATAATATTTTTATAAAAATATTTATGAAAGGAAATTTAAGTATATGATGTGGCATGTTACTGGAGATGTGCATAGAGATTATCATGATAGATTTAAATATTATACTTGGAAACATAATTCCAATCATGCTCTTATTGTACTTGGAGATCTGGCATTTAATTATCTTCTTGATGAAAGAGATAAAAATTGGAAAAGAAATTTTTGTAATGAATATGACTTTCAGTTGTATGCGGTCCGCGGTAATCACGAAGAAAGACCCCAGAACATTTCTGGAATGCAATTGATTTATGATAAAAATGTAAATGGCAAAGTATATTGGGAACCAGAATATCCAAATATTCATTATTTTAAAGATTTCGGAGAATATGAAATTAATGGATATAAAATATTTGTAATTGGTGGAGCATATTCAGTTGATAAATATTATAGAATATCTCGACATCCAAATAATAGCTGGACTGGATGGTTTGCAGAAGAGCAACTTAACGATGCTGAAAGAACAGAAGCCGCAAATTTATGTAAAAACAAATCATATGATTTTGTTTTAAGTCATACTTGTCCAGTATCTTGGGAGCCGCGGGATTTATTTTTATCAACTACCATTCAATCCTCTGTTGATAAAACAATGGAACTTTGGATGGAAGATATAAAACTATCTTTCTCTTGGAATATCTGGCTTTTTGGTCATTATCATGATGATCGTTTAGAGCGACCACATGTTGAACAATATTTTAAAAAAACAGAAGAATTAGATTCTATTTATAATAGATGGCTAATATATGATAAAGATGGACAACTTCCATGGTATATAAAAAAAGCTCCTTTATTTTATAATGGAGAAGATTGTCCTCATAAAATAAAAAATTAAGGAGAGTAAAAATACTCTCCTTGATTTTTATAAAAATTTTTATTATAATATATATATAAAATATAAAGGAAGGTGTTTTTATGTGGGAATTTAGAGAAACTGGAAACGGTATTGGAATATTAACAGTTGTTCAAATTGTTTTTATTATTTTAAAATTAACAAATTTAGTTGATTGGCCTTGGTGGATTGTGTTCTGGCCTCTTTGGATTTCTTTTGGATTGTTTATATTAGGAGTTATTATTATTTTTATTATTTTGTTTTTTATGAAGAAAGGATAAAAATATATGGAAAAAAATATTACAATTTCTATAGATAGATATAAAGAATTGTTAGCAGCAGAATTTGAATTAGATGCTTTAAAACTTGCTGGTGTAGATGAAGTTGATGGAATGGATGAATTTCGTGAAGATTATATTCGATCTTATTGCGAAAATGAACCAGATATTTTGCTTTGGTTTAGAGAAAACAGTTTTGAATCAGCAGATGATATTATTGATCGTCTTTGGTTTGAAGATTTAGCTGAATTTGATGTAGAATATTATTGCGATCAAGAAGAAGTAATTAATTATTATGATTCCAGAGAAATAGATGAAGAAGAAGAAGAATAATTAATGAATTATTTTATTGACTTTGAAGCAAATCAATTTAGTAATGAAATTATTTCTATTGGATGTGTTAGAGAGAATGGAGATCAATTTTATTCTTTAATAAACCCTAAGAAAAGAATCACAGAATTTATTACAAATTTAACTGGAATTACTAATGAATTACTCCAGAAGGCAGAAAATTCAGAAGAAGTTTTTCAAAAATTTTTTGAATGGTGTAATGAATATCCTGATGATATACCAACTTTTTATTGTTATGGAAATTCAGATACCTCTTTTGTAAAAGCTAATTTTAATAAAGCTAAAAATTTTAAAGAAAAAGCTATTTTAGGATATTTGTTTGCGGGCCTCCGTGATTACGCCCCTTTTGTCCAGAGTCATTTTGGATTGGTTAAACTTATTGGATTAAATAAAGTATATAATTATTATACCAATTCTAATAATACTCAACGCCATAATGCTTTAGATGATGCTTTAATGTTAAAATATATTTTTGATAAAATTAATAATAATATTGATAATAAAGAAGATATTAATGCTTTTCCAGAATATAAAATTTCTAATAATACGGTTATAAAAACACAAATTGTTAGATATGATGAAACTAATTATAAAATTATAGCTAAATATGATGGATTTGATGAGGCTATAAAATGGATTAAATTTCAAACACCTTATAAAGAAAGAGCTAGAATTCAAAATAAAAATCTTGTAAGACGAATTAAAAGTGCTTCACAAAAAAATACACTTTATTGTAAATGTTATTGGAA
>JAEEGL017052191.1_pt1 | contig 14874 bp, 15 predicted proteins | sample 9134231 | NCBI WGS metagenome assembly JAEEGL01 (sample SAMN16246548, study PRJNA631951) | gut metagenome | biome: gut microbiome; feature: rumen; material: fiber-attached | host: Bos | place: Iran: Karaj | collected 2018-10
CATTCAGGAAGCTTGTTCCCGAAACATCAAGACCGTATGCAAATCTTTACACTGCCGATTAGGAGAACTATGTTTAATTCAATTCATGAAGAATGCGGAGTATTCGGAATATTTGACAGCAGGATATCGGACCTCGCGAGTGTTGTATATGTCGGGCTTCACGCCCTTCAGCACAGGGGTCAGGAATCCTGCGGAATAGCCGTGAATAACGATGGCGTGTTTTCCCACTATAAAGGCGACGGACTTGTTTCCGAAGTCTTCAGCGCCGGGAAGCTTGACGGCATCGGCCCCGGCAATATTGCGCTCGGCCACGTGCGTTATTCCACAACGGGCGGCAAGGATATCAACAATATTCAGCCGCTTGTCATACGCCATATCAAGGGAAACCTTGCTCTTGCTCACAACGGCAATCTTACCAATTCCGATGAAATCCGCAGAAAAACCGAGCTGTCGGGCGGCATTTTTCACGGCACTTCCGATACGGAGACAATAGCTTATTCCCTCGTCGGCGATAGACTCAATTCCGCCAATACCAGTGAGGCCGTTGAAAAAACCATGAGTAAAATCAAGGGGGCATATTCCTGCGTAATAATGACCGCTACTTCAATGATTGCCTTCCGCGACCCAAACGGCTTCAGACCGCTCTGTATCGGCAGAATGCCGGGCGGAGCTTACTGCGTTGCCAGCGAATCCTGCGCGCTTGACGCGGTCGGCGCGGAGCTTATCCGCGATGTAAAGCCGGGTGAAATCATTGAATTCACAAAGGCGGGTATGCAGTCGTTTGAAACTCATATCTCCCCGAAAACCAAAAGCACAATGTGCGTTTTTGAATTCATCTATTTCGCCAGGCCTGATTCCGTGCTTGACGGCGTTTCCGTTCATCACGCGAGGATGAAAGCGGGAGAATTGCTCGCAAAAGAGCATCCCGTTGAAGCCGATGTTGTAATAGGTGTTCCCGATTCGGGTCTTGACGCCGCGCTCGGTTATGCGACTCAGAGCGGAATTCCTTACGGCATCGGGTTTATCAAAAACAAATACACGGGCAGAAGCTTTATTCAGCCCTCGCAGATGAGCCGCGAAGATACCGTACGCCTGAAACTCAATGTGATTAAAGAAACCGTCAGAGATAAGCGCGTAATAATGATAGATGATTCCATAGTGCGGGGCACAACCTGCGCGAGGATAGTCAGCCTGCTGCGCGAGGCGGGAGCAAAAGAAGTGCACGTGCGCGTATCCGCTCCGCCCTTTAGGCATCCCTGCTATTTCGGCACGGATATCGACAGCCGCGATAATCTTATCGCCTGCAAGTATGAAAAAACGGAAGATATAGCCGAGGCAATCGGAGCCGATTCGCTCGGTTACCTCTCGGTGGAGTCAACTCATAAAATCGCGCAGGAGGCAGATGTCTGTTTCTGCGACGGTTGCTTTACGGGCAGATATCCCGTTCCCGTCCCCGAAAACAGCGCGAAGAACAAGTACGACACAAAAATAGGGGACTATTGAGCCGGCCGTGGATTATAAATAAAGGACTGCAGACGGGCGGGTGTCCGTAAAACAGTATAGGTTTTCACGGAAAACCAAAACCGCAGAACATCGTCAGATTTGCTTGCCATACATTAAGTATGCTCTCACAAATCTTCCTTGCTCTGCGGTTTATTTTTCTCTTGAAAACTGCTTCGCACCTCAAAGAGATGAAATTTGCGCGTCAGGCGAGGCGGTATGTGCGGATAATTGTTTTTGAGGCAAACGGCACATCAACATAATGAAAAAATACATCGGAGCCGCTTCTGCTGATTGAGAGGCCCTCCGCCTCCGAGGTGCCGTTGCCCATATATCTCACAAACGCCTCCTGCGTTTCTCCGGTGCTCAGATTCACGCGGTAGGTCGTTTTCTCCTCTTTGCCGTCATTGCTCGAGAGATAGAGCGAGCCGCCGAGTATATCGCCGCCCGTGATTTTGGTAATCACTCTGTCAATGCTTATGCTGCCCTTATATGAGAAATCGTTCAGATTCAGCATCCTTATTTCATCCACGTCTCTTGCCTGCGTGTAATAGACCGTATCATCCTTAATGCAGAGCCAGGGGAAGTGGCCGTTGCCCTGACCTTCGGGCGGGAGAATGTGATATTCGAGAAATTCAAGGCTTTCGGCGTCAAAAATCATTATTGCCGGGTTTTTAAAAAGGAATGCTTCGCACGCGCAGTAAATCTTGCCTTTGTAATAAGCGCAGTCGCCGAGGTGGGAATAACCCTGCGAGATAACATCGGCAGGCAGGCACATATCGTTGCAGGCGATTATTTCACCGCTGCCCGCGTCAATTTTAACTATGGCGTTGTAGTTGAGAAATTTAATGCATCCCGTGCCGTAAAAAACGGAGCCGTCGGTTGTGATTCCCTGGCAGAAAGCCGCCCCGTCGGAGTAAAGATACTCAAATTCGCTGCAGGGTATAAGCCTGTCTCCCTCAACCGAAGGCGGTGAAGAAACCAGCGTATTCAGCATAAACAGAGCGGCAAAAACCGGCAGGACCGATTTTCTCAGCATTGTGAAAAACACAGACATAATCATTCTCCGTTCATTATTTGTATCTGTAAGCTCTTACATAATCAACCGTGAAATCGGTTGTGAGCGAATCGGGCTCAAGCGCTTCGCCTGCCCATGAGGTGCCCGGCACGGCGTTTTCACCGCCGATTTCAACGGAGAGTATCAGATATTCGGGCACCTGTGAAGCGCCGCCGAAATCCGACCTGCCCGTTTCTATGCCGTTTATGTAAAAAATATATTCGTCATCATTCCACTCAAGGCCGTAAGTGTTGTATTCCTCATACGGGTTGTTGAAGAGAATATACGGCCGGCAAACATTGGCGCTTTTGAGCCCCTCGCCGTAGCCGTCAATATGTATGTTTGACGAGACCCGTCTGCCGGACTTCTGCCCGTAATAGGGTGACTCAAATATATCAATCTCCGCTCCGTCCTTACCGCTGCCGTCAACGTTTGCCATAGAGTCAGAAAGCAACCAGAAGGCGGACCACAGACCGGTGCCCTTGGGCAGAATGCAGCGGACTTCAAAATATCCCTGCTTTTGCTCAAACAGACCGTGCGTATCTATGCCGCAGGTGTACCAGCCCGGCTTGCCGTTGCCGTTATAGCCTTGCGGATAATATACGGTTTTTATGTGAAGCTCGCCGTTTGAGACCTGAGCCATATCCGTGTGCCAGTAGCTTCCTCTGCGCACTGTCGCTTCGTCCGGGCCGCAGTAATGCCCCTCCCATTTTGTAAGGTCGAGAGAATCACCGTCAAACTCATCCGACCAGACGAGCTCAAGATTTTGCCCGTTCGGAACACGGGGAAAGCCTCCGGGAGTAAGTGACATAAAGAGACTCATGATAAGAGCCGCAGCCGCTTTTAAAAAAGCTGTAAAATCCATCATCATTTTTCCCTCCTGGTTTATTCTTCAACCGGCAGAGCGCAGGGGAGGGTTATACCCCCGCCGTTTTCATCGGGGAACGGATTGAGGCAGTCGCCGCGCACGCTGTCCCTCTCCTCCTTCACGCGGAAATCGGGTATGCGGAAATTCTCGCCGTGATTAAGGCAGCTCCTCCAGCCGAGGATTGCCGTGGCGGACATCGCCGCTGCCGCGTAAACATCAAAGAACGGCTTGATGCCGCCGTCGAAGCAGTCTTTTATTTCTTTCACAATCCGGTAATCGCCGCCGCCGTGACCCGCCTGCTTTGCCTTTTCGCCTTCCTCGCCGAATTCGGAAAAGTCCGCGGTGAGCAGTGTGTCCTTGCTTTCGCCCTCGGGGCAGGTGTGGCCGAAAAAGTATCTGCGCACTTTGCCGCTTTCTATGTAGCCGCCCCATTCCACGCTTGCTCTGTCACCCGCCACGCGATACCTGCTGTAGTCGCTCGCCATTGCGGTGCAGCCGGTGAAGCGGGCAATCATGCCGTTGTCCATTTCACAAAACAGAATTCCGGCGCCGTCATAGTTGTGGCGCAGCTCCTTTATCTGATAGAGCAGGTCCGAGTGAGCCGCTCTTGCACTCACATATTTCGGCATGGATTTTGTCATATACATTATCGGGCCGAGTGAGTGAGTGAGGTAATATGTTCTGGGCAGCCAGGCGCGCCAGTGATATTTCCCCGGTGTGAGCGACATAAGCTCATCAACGGAGCCCGAGTGGTTGTATTCGCCCTCGGCGTACAGCAGCGAGCCGAGAGTACCCTGAGAGATGATTTTTTCCATTTTCAGGTTTTCCGCCGAAAAAGGATAATTTTCAGCGAGAATATATTTCCGGCCTGTTTTTTCTACGCAATCAACAAGCTCGGCGCATTCTTTCAGCGTGACCGCGGCGGTGCATTCGCTCACCACATTCAGCCCCGACTCCATTGCTTTTATCGCGTAAGGAGCGTGACGGTTAAAATAGTTTGCGAGAAACACGGCGTTCATTCCGCGCTTTATCCCCTCACTGAGAAATTCATCAAAATCTCCGCACAGATACGCCCCCGGAAATTTTTCTCTGCATTCGCTGAGCTTTTCGGTGTTCTTGTCGCAGATTGCTGTTATTTCAAAATCATCATCGCGGCTGAAAAGGTCAATATAGCTGTTGCCTCTCCACGCTCCGAAAACTCCGATTTTTATCATTTTAATCACCCCGTTCAATTATAATGCCGCCAAATAAAATTATCAACAAAAGCGTATGAAAAATTATCTTTATTTTTTAACGGTCATAGTTTATAATATATCGGTAAGAAATCAAAGCGGCTTATGCCGCAAAAGACCGGTGATAAAATGAAAGAATACGTAATGGGCAACGGCGCCATAGCTCTCGGAGCGCTCGCCGCAGGGGTAAACCTTGCCGCGGGCTATCCCGGCACGCCGTCGTCCGAAATAATCGAAACAATTTCAAAATACCCTCACGCGGGTGTTCACCTTGAATGGTCGGTGAATGAAAAGGCCGCTATGGAGGTTGCCGCCGCCGCGGCTTACAGCGGAGCGAGAGCCCTTGTCACAATGAAGCAGATGGGTCTCAATGTGGCGGCCGACCCGCTTATGTCCGTGGCTTATGTCGGTGTAAAAGGCGGTATGGTGGTTGTCTGCGCCGATGACCCCGGTCCCATTTCCTCACAGACGGAGCAGGACACAAGGCGGTTTGCGGATTTTGCACGCATACCCGTTTTTGACCCGTCAACCCCCGAAGAGGCTTTTGAAATGATAGGGGATGCCTTTGAGTATTCCGAGAAATACTCAACACCCGTCATATTCAGGCCCACCACAAGAGTGTGCCACGCTTATGCAGGGGTTGAGGCGCCGGATGAATCCGCGCCGAAAAAATATGAGGGCTTTGTGCGCGACCCCTCAAAGTGGGTTATATTCCCGAGGCTTTCAAATTATAATCACGGTATGATTGAAAAGCGCAATGCTGAAATTGCGGCTGATTTTTCATCATACAGATTCAACACCGTTCAGGGCAGCGGCCCGCTCGCCGTAATCACCTCGGGTGTGAGCTATGCTTATGCCGGGGAATACAGCGAAAAGCACGGCGGCATAAAAATCATCCGTGTCGCTACCGCCTTCCCCTTCCCCGAGGATTTCATTTTAGGCGCTCTCGAAGGCGTAAGCAGTGTAATCTGCCTTGAGGAGCTCAGCCCCTACATTGAGGAGCAGGTTCTTAAAACAGTCGGCAGACATCATCTTGATATTGAGGTAAAGGGCAAGCTTGACGGCACAGAGCCTCACAACGGTGAAAACAGCGCCGAGCTTACCGGCGCCGTTCTTGACAGATTTTTCGGCTTTGAGCCCGAAGGAAATCTTATAGATGTTTCGGACTCTCCCGCCCTGCCGGCAAGGCCTCCCGTGCTTTGCGCCGGTTGCCCTCACAGAGCGTCATTTTACGCTGTGAAGCAGGCGATGAAAGGCAGGAAGTGCGTTTTCTGCGGTGACATCGGCTGCTACACACTCGGCAACGCAATGCCGCTCGATATGGTTGACACCTGCCTGTGTATGGGTGCCGGCATCACCATGGCGCAGGGCTTCAGCCACACGGATAAAGACACCGTTTGCTTCGGCTTCACGGGCGACTCCACCTTCTTTGCCTCCGGTATGACCGGAGTTGTGAACGCGGTTTACAATGAAGCGGATATCATACTGTGCGTGCTTGACAACTCCACCACCGCTATGACCGGCCATCAGCCGCACCCCGGCACGGGCAGAAATATGATGGGCGACATTGTTGAAAAGGTCAGCATAGAAAAAGTGCTTGAAGGTATGGGGGTCAAAAAAATAATCACCGTTAATCCCCTTGACCTTGAAAAAGCGGTGAACGCTGTCAGGGAATGCGCTGAAACCCCCGGCGTTAAAGCGATTGTTTTCAGGTCGCCCTGCATAGCCATTGTAAAGTCGGGGGCAAAATGCTCAGTGGGCTCAAAGTGCATAAACTGCAGGAAATGTATAAGAGAAATCGGCTGCCCCGCTCTCATTACCGAAAACGGCAGCGTAAAGATTGACTCCAACCTCTGCACGGGCTGCGGCCTGTGCGCTCAGATCTGCCCTGTGGGCGCAATCGGAGGTGAAGGCGATGAATAAAGATATTATGATTTGCGGCGTAGGCGGTCAGGGTACCGTGCTCGCCTCCAAGATTATCGCCGCGGCGGCCACTCAGGAGGGCCAGACCGTTCACTCGGCGGAAACCATAGGAATGGCGCAAAGGGGCGGCTCGGTAACGAGCCACGTGCGCATCGGCGATAAAGCTCATTCTCCGCTCATCCCTCCGGGCAGCGCGGATATCATACTCGCGTTTGAGCCCTCGGAGGCGGTCAGAAACCTCAGGTATCTCAAGGCCGGCGGCCTCGCTGTGGTAAACACCGCGCCCGTTAAGCCGGTAACGGAATCCCTGAAGGAAACAGGATATGACGGAAAGGAAATGACGGCTTATCTCAGGCGGAAATGCAGGTGCATTTTCATTGATTCAGATGAGGTCTGCGCTCCTTTCGGCTCGGCAAAATTCTTTAATATAATCATTCTCGGGGTTGCCTGCGCCACAGGTGAAACAGGCATAGGCAAAGATGTTATACTCAATCAGATAGACCTGCGTGTGCCCGAAAAATTCCGCGAAACCAACCGCCTCGCCTTCCTCGCGGGGTACGAAATCGGCGAAAAGGAGAAAAAACAATATGAAGATTAATCAGCGCCAGCTTGAGCTTGTTGACAGGCAGATAAAGAGAATACTTGAAAGCGGCAACTATTACAGCGAAAAGTACAGGGTCCTCGGAATTGACGGCGTAAAGACCGCCGAAGACTTTGAAAAGATACCGTTTACCGACAAGGCTGACCTGAGAAACGCCTACCCGCTCGGCATTCAGGCAGTCCCCGATGAAAAGGTGGTCCGCATTCACTCATCCTCGGGCACAACCGGCAAGCCCGTTATCATTCCATACACCGCAAAGGATGTTGACGACTGGGCAACGATGTTTGCCAGGTGCTATGAAATCGCGGGCATAAATCAGAGTGACCGCATCCATATTACTCCGGGTTACGGACTCTGGACCGCGGGCATAGGCTTCCAGGCGGGCTGCGAAAAGCTCGGGGCAATGGCAATCCCCATGGGTCCCGGCAACACGGAAAAGCAGATTCAGATGATGATTGACCTCAAGTCCACGGTTCTCTGCGCCACCTCATCTTATGCTCTCCTGCTTGCCGAAGAAATCAACAAACGCGGCATAAAGGATAAAATCTGCCTCAAAAAGGGCGTTATCGGCTCAGAGCGCTGGAGTGATGCCAAGAGAAACTATATCGCAAAGGAGCTCGGAATAGAGCTTTATGATATTTACGGGCTCACCGAGATTTACGGCCCCGGCATCGGCATAAACTGCCCCGGCGAAACGGCAATGCATATTTTTGATGATTTCCTTTACACCGAGATTATTGACCCGGTTACGGGCGAAGTGCTTCCGGACGGCGAGGAGGGCGAAATCGTAATAACCACCCTCGTCAAGGAGGGCGCGCCTCTCATCCGCTTCCGCACGCACGACCTTTCGAGGATTATACCCGGCGAGTGCAAATGCGGCAGGAGCTACCCGCGCCTTGATACAATCAGGGGCAGGAGCGACGATATGTTCAAGGTGCACGGTGTGAATATGTTCCCCAGCCAGGTTGAGGAGCTTCTCGGCATGGTTGACGGCGTAAAGAGCGAGTATAAAATCGACATAGCGCACGACGAGCTTAAGAACAGAGATATAATAATGCTTACGGTTGAGGCTGAGGGCAGAGTTGATTTTGACAGGACAGCCGAGGACATAAAAAACCTCTTTAAATCAAGGCTGAATGTTACTCCGAAGGTTGCAATAGTGGCTCTCGGCACGCTGCCGCGCTCCGAGAAAAAGACACAGCGCGTGTTTGACCACAGAGACTGAAAAGGGGAGAAAAGATATGGGTGTCACGTCCGGAAAGCTCCTGTATCAGGGGCACGCAAGCATAAGAATCACCGCGCCCGGCGGAGAGGTGATTTATATTGACCCGTATGCCGGCGAGGGTTACGGACCTGCGGCGGATTTGATTCTGATTACTCACGGCCACTCCGACCACACAAACACCGCCCTTATAAAAAACCGCAATCCCGGCTGCCGCATAATCACTTTCAGAGAGGCTCTTGAGGGAGGAACTCACAGGAGCTTTGGCTTTGATTTTGTCAATGTTGCGGCTGTGGAGGCGGGCTGCAACCGCAATCACAGCACATCGGAGTGCGTCGGCTATATTCTCACCTTCCCCGACGGCATCTCGGTTTATGTTTCCGGCGACACAAGCAAAACCGGTCAGATGCCGCTGCTCGCCGGCAGAAATATAGATTACGCATTCTTCTGCTGCGACGGAATCTACAATATGGATATCGAGGAGGCGGCAGAATGCGCGCGCCTGACCGGGGCGAAGCATAACATACCCTATCACATGGCGCCCGGAAGGCTTTTTGACATTGCCCGCGCGTCTGCCTTTGACGCTCCCGGGGCGCTTATAATCCCCGCGGGCGAAGAAATCACGCTCAAATAAAAAAAGACAGGGTAAATCCCTGTCCTGAGAGTAAACACGATAACACCTTCACGGCAGGGGCTGCGGCCCCTGCATTTTGTTTTGCCGTCTGAAATGAGGGAAGATTTTCGGACTGTAATTTTGAGATAATACAGGCACAGCAGAAACCGGATTATCGGCCAGTCCGGCGCAAAGGAGGTATTGCCGTGGGTAGGTTTATTCTTTTCTATTTTATCATAGCCGTGCTTTTATTTCTCTTTTTTATCGGAATCTCGGGTGAGAAGAAAGACTCCGCGTGGGCGGCTTTTTTGTGGCCGTTTTGGGTCGGCTTTCTACTGCTTGTCTTTTTCAGTGATAACAGCGACATAAAGAAGAAATAACACACGCTTTTACACGGCGGTTTTATTCTCTGCGAGCAGATAATCTATCAGGCTGCCTACGCTTTTCTGAGTGTGCGGCGCCTGCTTCACAACCGCCGGCTTTCCGCTTTCAACAGCCCAGCCGCCGTGGGCAAGTATCATATCAAGGTCGTTGTAGTCGTCGCCTATCACCGCGGCACTGTCGGGAGGGAGCGAAAAATGCCTGAGCACAATATCCACACCCTGAGCCTTGCCCGTGCCGCCGCTGCCTATGTTGATATGCGCTCCGTTGACAAAAACGCTCAGCACATCTCCGAACTCCGCTTTAAGTTCGTTTCTGACCTGCAGGGCCCTTTCGGTATCGGGGAAGGTGGCGTAATAATGGTGCCTCGGCAGGCCGTTGCTCTTTGAATAATCGATGATATCGCTGTATGCCGACATGGTCTTTTCAATCCGTGAAAAAACATCCGGGGCAATCAGCGACTCATAAATGACGGATTTGTTTTTATCTACGATGAGTGAGCCGGTGCATACTATGAGATAATCAAAGGGCAGGCCCAGCTCCGCGGCAAAATCATAAAAATCAATGTTTCTGCCGGTGACAACGCCGAAGTATCCGCCCTGCGCTCTCCACCTGTCAATGGCGTCTATGGTGCTTTTATCAATTTTGCCGTCAATATACAATGTGCCGTCGAAATCGGTGGCAATCAGTGATTTTTTCATTTTAAACAATCTCCCGCTTCGGTAATGATTTGCATATCCGTAAAAAATTTATCATAGAATACTCTCGCCCGTCAAGCTGAAAAAACGCTGTTGAAACCGGGCGCGCGTTTATGGAGCAGCGCGAATGATATAACCTGATTCCCCGTTTCAATAACCCGTCTTATTTTGTGCCGTGCTCCGGGGTTTATGCCTACTGCGCGAGCAACAAATCAAACACGGAAATGGTGCTGTATTTCTATTCTTTCACCGATGAAACAGTGGCGGAAAGAACCAACACCGATACTTTCGGCGGAATTATGACCGGCACAGTCGGCAGCCTTGTGCCTTTTGCCGGTTACAACTACCGCTGGTTTAATCCCATTACGGGCGAATATGCCGGCGACGGCAGTTTCAAAGCATCCGCGGCAGGCACCCGGTTTGCCGGCCCGCGCCCCGATGACACGGATTATGTGCTCGTAATCGAAAAAGACACATAACAGCGTCAGCGCCCCTTTCCGCCGCAGGGTCGGATATCATCCGCCCGCAACCGGGACAGGCGGAGCATAAAACAACAAAAACACCGCCGCGGAGTAATACTCTGCGGCGGTGTGATATATTCGGTTATATGTTTTACGCTGCGGCAGCAGTCTGATATTCTTCGGGCTGCTCTGTTGCCGTTATATCTTCCGAGGGCTCGGCGGGCTGCGCGGCGGGAGCCTGTGTTTCGCTGTCTTCGCCTGCTTGCTCATCTGCCTGAGCGCCTTCTGACGTGAGCTGTTTCCAGTGAATCTTGCAGTAGTTTTTGCCGTCAATCGGAGGATATTTTGATTCTCCTATTCTTGCCTTGTTGTTGCAGTCATATTCGGCGGAATATGCGCACTTGATTTCGTCGCTCTCCGTGAGAAGCTTGCCGAATGAGAAGCCCCATACCGCAAGCAGGAATACGGCTATCAGCGCGCCGCACACCTTGGCGTTAATGCCGTTTTTGAAAAGCTTGCCGGCGTCAATAGAGTCAAGGAATTTCACCTTTGAGAATATGAGGCAGGCAAGGCAGGCGAGCGCGAATCCGATTATGCCCGAGCAGATGCCTATGACAGCGCCCGCGAAAACGTCGGTGGGGTAATGCACCATAAGGTAAATCCTTGAGCACATTGTGCCGAGCGCAAGCACGGGAGGAATCCAGGCAACCTTGCCTTTTTTGTTTGCCGCAAGGCAGATGCACAGGGCGGTAGCAACCTCAAAAGCGGAGGTCGTGTGACCGGATGGGAAGGAATAGTCGCTCTCCGAGAGAGAGCCTGCAGCCGCGTACCACTGCGAGAATTTCGGCCAGAAATCCGTGAGCTGCAGGGTGTTGTAAGGCCTTACTCTGAGCACAAGGGGCTTGAGCCAGAGGTTGGTGATGATTGTGCCGCAGGCAACCGCAAAGAGCACCGCGAAGCCGTATTTTCTGGTCTTTTTGAAAAGGCAGAGGCAGAGAGCGAGAATCGCAACCGGTATAATGAAGTTTTCGTCGCCCATTGATGTGAACATTTTTGCGATTATTGTGAGGGCTCCGTTTTGCAGGTTGCCGAAAAATGAAAACACCGAAGTGTCAAGCCCGAAAAAAGAGCTGTCTATTTTGTCGCCGAGAGCGGCGGCAAGAGGAAGTATTTCAAACATAATAACCTCCGTTAATGCTTGTGTGTGTTGTTTCTGTTATTTTTGCCGACATAGGCGAATGCGATGAGCACAGCCGCCACGGAAATGAAGCCCGCGGCAAGTATCGGCGACCAGTGAAGATTTGTGAACCCTTTTTGGTGAGTTGCCTCAATGGCAAGCAGGTAAACTCCTATTTCGCCCGAAAGAACGGACAGCACCGTGAGCACATCAACCTTTTTGTAGCTTATGAGCATCACATCTATCGCCACAAACACGGCAAAGAGCACAAACAGCGGCAGAGCCTGCTGATAAATCCACTCAAGGTGACCGGTTTTGTACATAACAAATGATATGTAGCCCATAATGGCGGCAAAGCTGATAAGGGCGTTCACGGCCGGATGAAACACCTTAAGCGCGGGCAGCACAAAGCAGATCCACACCACCGCAAGCGCTCCCACCACATAGCCGAACCAGAAATCGTATCTGTGGAAGCTGAGATCGAGAGCTGTGCATATCGCGGCGGGAAAAACGAGCGCCGCGGAAAGCAGAGCGGCATAGTTCTTTGAGCCGACCGATATTTCAGAAAATTTGCCTATCTTGATTTTACGGGTCTTCTTCTCGATTTTTTCAGCCTGAACGGTCTCGGGCTGTTCAGGCTCGGGAGCCGGCTTCTGACAGTTAGGGCATACGCCGCCCTCGGGAATCGGGGATCCGCAGTCGGGGCAAAACATAAAAACGCCTCCTTATGAATAAATCAGTGGTTTTATTGCAATTTACGCTTTGATTATATAACGGTAAAAAGGAAAAATCAATAACAGTGTGTTAATGAATAATTGCGGTAAAAAGAAATTACCAGACCAGGCTCACCCTGAGGCCGTCAACGCTGAAGCTGACATCCCTGTGGATTTCTCTGCTGACAGAGCGGGTGAAAGCCCTGAGCATAGCCTCGTCCTTCATTTCTATGGTGAATTTCAGCGTAAGCTCCTGCGCTGAGTACAGCTCCTTTGAAAGCTGAAATCCGTTTATCCACCAGTGCCTGCTTTCAGGCCGGCTGAAAAGAAGCTCGTCGCCGTGATACAGGTCAAAGCTCATATTAAGCATATCGTTATCACCGGCGCAGTTGTAGTAAGAGCCGATTATTCCGGGCATGCGGTTGTAAACGCCTACTTCGGCGCCGTTTGACGCCACATACATACCTTTCCACGCCTGTATCATCCACTCTTTGCCGGCGTAATAAAACTTGAAGCGCCTTGTTTCATAGAAATAAAGCGGGGTGGCATAGCTGAAAAGATCGTAGCCGAGGCAGAAGCCGAAGCGGCGCATCCAGCTGTTGACTGTGGCATAGACAATCATTTCGTTCATGTCGAAATTATAGCCGCCGTCCATCATTCCCTTTTCGTCCTTGCCGTAGATAAGGCCGGTTTCAGGGTTGTAGTAAGCGCCGGAGGTGAGCGTCAGCACATCGCCGTCGCCGCACCTGAGATAGACGATGAACTCATATACACCGTCTTCCTGCTCCTCGAGTCTGACATCGGCGCTCTCAAACTCCTTGAAATACGCTCCGAGAAAGTAAAAGATTTTGCCCTCAAGGATTCTGTCCGACTCGTAGCACTCATCGCGCAGCTTATACATAAGTGCGCTGAACGCGGCTGTGTCAATTATGCCCACGGAGTTTATCAGCCTTGCCGGGCCGGAAAAATCCGGAATGGATGTCACGATTTTTTCAACGTCAACATAGGAATTATCTTTTATAATGTCGCAGATTTCCTTTGACTGCCCGTCTATGGTAACGGGAAGGGTGCGCGGCGCTTTTGCGGCGCCGGCTCCGAACGAATAAGCGGTGAAAATAATAACGGCTGAAAGAGCCAGTGCGATAATTTTTTTTGCAGTTTTCACGGTTGTTTCCTCATTGCTGTTTATTTGGCTTTGCCGGCACTAAGCTTTACACTCTCGGGAAAAGAAAATACCTGATTCTGTCAATAATCAATCTCAGGTACGCGATTATGCGCTGAAAAAGATTGGGCTCTTTTTCATCTGCCGGAGTGTCATCATAGGATTCGGGCTCGATTTTGACAAGCACCTCAACCGTGTGCTCATCTTTCGCGAGCGTTGCGCGCTTGCCGTTTACATAGTATTCGGTCACCTTGTCGTCAAGCTCATATCCCGGCTCGGTGAAAAAAAGAATACTTATTGTATAGGTCCTTCCGCCTTCGTACGGCATACCCTGTTTCGGGTGAATGTTGGTGTGGCTCATGCCGCTGTAATAATAAACGTCATTTATCATGGCGCCGTATTTATCTCTGTCCGACACGCTTATATCGCCGTAACTCACCTCATCATTCACCACGGGAAGCGTGAATGACGCCTCCGCCTTGTTCACAACCTGTGCCGCGAATGCGGGGCAGGAGACAGAGAGCATTAAAGCCAGGCAGATAAGCAGGGCGGCTGCTTTGGTCGCAGTATTCATTGCAGACATCTCCTATAATAATATAATATGATTATATCACACTTTATCGAGTTTGTCACCTGCAATGAGGATAAATTTTACTTGACAACACCTGCATGCTAATATATAATAGCCATTACAAAAGGTCGTTTAGCGCAGCTGGTAGCGCATCCGCTTGACGTGCGGGAGGTCACAGGTTCAAGTCCTGTAACGACCACCACTTCAGAGAGCCCTCAATCCCTTGTATTTCAAGGCCTTGAGGGTCCTTTTTTGTTGATTTTTATATTTCTGAAATTGCAAAAAGTGCGCCAAAATAAGCCAAAAAACACCCGTTTCTGCAAAAAAACTTCGTAAAATCTTCGTAAATTTTTTCGCGGTTTTCATTGATATTTAAGGATTTGAAAAGTGTATTAAAAATCGATAGTTTCGTAAATAGCCATAAAATGGGCAAAAAATGGCCAAAATCACCCCAAAATGAGCCTGAAATTGCTAAAAAAACCGGGTTACCGCTAATGCGGTTTCCCGGTAATTTATTATTTTTTTCGACAGACGGCATGCTTTTGGTTTAAATGGATAATCCAGCCGTTCCGAAGAACTTTTTCATCTCATTTGAACAATGCTCTTCGTCGTCATGAACATATCGGTTCATTGTTGTGCGGATATCTGCGTGTCCCATTTGCGTCTGGATTGTTTTGATATTAACTCCAGCTGCA